>Ga0190275_10000751_pt1 | contig 25944 bp, 24 predicted proteins | sample Popmic550T_FD_133745 | JGI IMG/M metagenome (GOLD analysis project Ga0190275, IMG submission 133745) | Populus adjacent soil microbial communities from riparian zone of Yellowstone River, Montana, USA - 550 T | ecosystem: Environmental > Terrestrial > Soil > Riparian zone > Trees stand | place...
CTGGATCGAGCGCTACAACTTCAGACGACGACACGGCGCCCTCGGTCACCGGCCGCCCATTGCGCGGTTAAGGGAGCTCACCGGGAACAACGTGGCTGGCATCTACAGCTAGTCCCTCCTAGCCGCAGCAGGCTTGGCGGAGGCGCTGGGCGTTACGGCGGTGGCGTGGCACCACCTGGGTCGCGGCTGTCACCGCTGGCGCCGCCGTAGCTCGCCCGCGCCTCGCCGATGTTTGGCCAACATCTGCTCGCAGCCTGACACACCGAAGCCGTTAACGCAAGACTCTCTGAATAAACGATCAGGTATTGAAAGGTAGCCCTTGATTCCGTCTCCTCGATATACGAACATATGTTCGTATGGAGATCGCTTGCGTCATAGAGGGTCGCTTGGGGTCTCCTGCGCGCCCGGGCCTTTCCGGGGGGCTACGGCCCGGGCGCAATTCTCCGCCCGATCCGGTCGCGATGGCGGAGCGGACCGAGGCGATGGTGCGGCGGCTGGAGGCGATCGGCGCCGCGGTTGAGTCGGAGCGGGTGGGGGAGGCCTTCTTCGCGCTCGACGGCCTGCGGGGGATCCACGGCGGTGACAGCGCCGGCGTGTTGGCGGCGGCTCGCAAGGCGGTGGGGCGGGAGCGGCGGATCGGGGTGGCGCCGACCCGCCTCGCTGCCTTCGCCGCCGCCTGGAAGGCGCCGCGGCGCTCGGGCGCGCCCGGGAACGCCGCCGTTGTTGCGCCCGGCGCGCTGCGCTCCTTCGTGGCGCCGCTGCGGGTCTCGATCCTCCCCTTCCGCCTCGACCCGCCGCTCACAGAGGTGGAGCAACTGGTCCTCGCCCTGGAGCGGCTGGGGGTGGAGACGCTGGGGGCGCTGGCGGGCATCTCCGCCGATCAGATGGCCGATCGCTTTGGGCCGCTGGGCCTCGAGGCGCTGCGCCTCGCCCGCGGTGAGGAAGACCCGCTCTGCCCCCGGGCCCCGCACGAGGAGCTGGCCGAGGAGGTGGCGCTGCCGGAGGGGACCGCGGGCAGCCAGCTCGACCGCGCCCTCGGCCTCCTGGTCGACCGGCTGCTGGCGGCGCCGCAGCGGCGCGGGCGGACGCTGCTCGGCCTCCGCCTCGGCGCCCTGCTCAGCGCCGGCGGCAGCTGGAGCGTCGAGCAGGGGCTCGGCCGCCCGAGCGCCTCGGCGCGGGTTCTGCGCTCGGTCCTGGCGCCGCGCCTGGAGGCGCTGCCGAGCCCGGCCACGGCGCTGCGGCTGCGCGCGGTCGGGCTGGGGCCGCCCGCCGTCGATCAGCTCGAGCTCTCGGTCGGGGGGGAGGAGCCGCGCCGGCGCCGGCTCGGCGCCGCGGTGCGCGAGGTCCGCTCCGCCCAGGGGGCCGAGGCGCTGCTGAAGGTCCTGCCGGTGGATCTGAGCTCGCGGGTGCCGGAGCGCTGGGCGGCGCTCACTCCCTTCCCGGAGCTTTGAGGAGGCCGCCGTGGCACCCGGCCTGCGCCGCCTCTACTCGCCCCAGCCGGCCACGGTCGCGACCGCCGGCGACGGCGCGCCGCACGAGGTCGACGGCGTCGTCGTGGCGGCGGTGCGCGAGGAGTGGTTGGTCGAGGACAGCTGGTGGGCCCCGAAGGAGCTGCGCCGTCGCTACTTCGAGCTGGCCCTGGTCGACGGCCGCTCCACCGTCGTCTTCAACTGCGCCCTCAGCGGGCGCTGGTACCGGCAGCGTGCCTGATGCCCAGCGCCCCCTATGTAGAGCTGCACGCCCACTCGGCCTTCTCCTTTCTCGACGGCGCCTCGACGCCGGCCGAGCTGGCCGCCGCCGCCGAGGACTGCGGCTACCCGGCCTTTGCCCTCACCGATCACGACGGCGTCTGGGGATCGCGCGAGTTCGCTGAGAGCTGCAAGGGGACCGCGGTAAGGGCGATCACGGGAGCGGAGTTGACGGTGGCGGTGGGCCCGCCGGGCAGCTACGTCCACGTCACTCTCCTGGTCGAGAACGCGATGGGATACCGCAATCTGTGCCGCCTGCTGACCGCGGCCCACTCCCACACCCGTGACCACCCGAGCCGCGCCGCCGGCCAGCCGTGGGCGACCCTGGAGCAGGTCGAGCAGTACGCCGAGGGCCTCGTCTGCCTCTCCGGCTGCGCCCGCGAAGGCGCCCTGGCGGGGGCCTTCGAGCGGGGCGAGACCGAGCGCGGGGAGGAGCTGGGCCGGCGCCTGCTCGCCGCCTTCGGCCGCGACCGCTTCCGGGTCGAGCTGCAGCGTCCCTACTGGCGCCACGACCGCGCCCGCAACCGCTGGCTGGCACTGCTCGCCGCCCGCCTCGGCGTCGCCTGCGTGGCGACCGGCAACGTCCACTCCCACCACGAACGCCGCGCGCAGCTGCAGGACGCCTTCGTCGCCGTCCGCCGCGGCGAGATGCTGGAGGAGTGCGAGCCGCAGCGCCGCGGCAACCGCAGCTCGGTCCTCACCACGCCGGCGGCGATGGCGGCACGCTTCGCCGAGTACCCCGACGCCGTCGCCGAGACGCTCCGCCTCGCCGAGCGCCTGCGCTTCGACCTGACCAGCCAGCTCGGCTACCGCTACCCGAAGTCGGAGGACCCGGACGCCGACGGCGACCTCGCCCGGCTCTGCGACCACCTGCTCGTCGACCGCTACCGGGAGGAGCCCGCCGCGGCCCGGGCCCAGGCCCGGGGTCGCCTCGACGAGGAGCTGGGGACGATCCGCGGCCTCGGCCTCTCCGGCTTCTTCCTCCTCCATCACGACCTGCTGAAGCTGGCCGGCGAAGTCGCGGCCGAGGTCCGCGGCGGCGACTCGGCCCGCGCCCTGCTGCCGTCCGGCCGCGGCCGCGGCTCCAGCGTCAGCTCTATCGTCTGCTACCTCACCGGCCTCTCCCACATCGACCCGGTCAAGGCCAACCTCTTCTCCGGCCGCTTCCTCAACGACGAAGTCGCGGCGGTGCCGGACATCGACCTCGACTTCCCCCGCGACGTGCGCGAGGTGCTGATCCCCCGTGTCCACGAGCGCTACGGGGCCGATCGCTCCGCCCTCGTCGCCGCCTTCCCGACCTACCGCCCGCGCGGCGTCTTCCGCGACCTCGGCAAGGCGCTGGGGCTGTGGCCGAACGAGATCGAGAAGGTCGCCGGCGCCGTCGGCTTCCACGAGTCGAAGGACGAAATCGAGCGGGACGTCGCCGCCGCGATCGGCCGCGAGCGCGCCGCCTCGCCCGGCTGGCAGGCGCTGCTGCGGCTCGGCGGCGAGGCGATGGGGCTGCCCCGGCACGCCTCACAGCACTCCGGCGGCATGGTGATCTCGACCCAGCCGCTGGTCGACCTCTGCCCGGTCGTGCCGACGGCGATGGCGGGGCGCCAGATCGTCCAGTGGGACAAGGACTCCTGCGCCGACGCCGGCTTCCTCAAGATCGACCTGCTGGGGCTGGGGATGCTCTCCGCCGTCGAGCGCTGCGTGGTCGAGGTCGAGCGCACGCGCGGAGAGCGACTCGACCTCTCGCGGATTCCGCACGACGATCCCGAGACCTACGAATCGATCCGCGCCGCCGAGACCACTGGTGTCTTCCAGATCGAGAGCCGGGCGCAGATGCAGATGCTGCCGCGCACCCGGCCCGAGAACCTCGACGACCTGACCGTGCAGGTGGCGCTGGTCCGGCCCGGCCCGATCCAGGGCGGCGCCGTCCACCCATACATAGAGCGCCGCAAGCGCCAGCGGGAGGATCCCGGCTTCGAGATCCCCTACGAGCACCCCTCGCTGGAGCCGGTGTTGAAGGACACGCTGGGCACGATCGTCTACCAGGAGCAGGTGCTCGAGGTGGCGATGGCGACCGCCGGCTTCAGCGCCGCGCAGGCGGAGGGGCTGCGGCGGGCGATGAGCCGCAAGCGCTCCCAGCAGGCGATCGAGAAGCACCACCGGCAGTTCGTCGAGGGCGCCACCCGCGAGCACCGGGTTCCGGCCGCGACGGCGGAGCGGATCTGGGAGCAGATCCAGGGCTTCTCCGGCTTCGGCTTCCCCAAGGCGCACTCGGCCGCCTTCGGCCTGCTCGCCTACCAATCGGCCTGGCTGCGCGTTCACCGCGGCCCCGAGTTCCTCTGCGCGCTGCTGAACGAGCAGCCGATGGGCTTCTACCCGCCGCACTCCCTCGTCAACGAGGCCCGCCGCCGCGGCATCCGCATCGCCCCGCCCGACGTCAACCGCAGCCACGTCCCCTGCCGGGTCGAACGGGTGCGGGGTGGGCTGACCGTGCGGATCGGGCTGGGGTATGTGAAGGGGGTGCGCGGGGAGGAGATGGAGGCGCTGGTGGGGGAGCGGCAGCGGGGTGGGGGCTATCGGGGGATCGCCGAGCTGGCTTCGCGCTCGGGCGCCGGCCTGGCGAGCCTCGAACGGCTGGCCTGGGCGGGGGCCCTGGACGGGATCCTTGGCGATGGTGAGCGGCGCGGCGCGCTCTGGCGGGTGGGCGTGACCGGCAACGGCAGGCGCCAGCGCGGCGGCACCCAACTGGCGTTGCCGATCGAGTCGGCGGAGCCGCCGCAGCTGGAGCCGCTGGGGGACTGGGGCAAGCTGATCGCCGACTACCGCTCGACCGGGATCGCCCACGGCAAGCACCCGCTGGAGCTGATGCGCCCCGGCCTCGACCCGGCGCTCTCGCGCAGCACCGACCTAGAGCGGATGCGGGACGGCTGCGAGATCGAGGTCGCCGGCATGGTCGTCGCCCGCCAGCGCCCCCAGACCGCCCACGGCATCGTCTTCATGCTGCTCGAGGACGAGCGCGGCACCGTCAACGTCGTCGTCCCCAAGCGCGTCTACGAGCGCCATCGCCTTCTCGTCCGCACCGCCGTAATGGTCCGCGTCACCGGCCGGCTCGAGCGCCGCGAAGGGGTCGTCAACGTCCTCGCCGCCACGGTCGCCGAGCTGGAGCGCACCGCGGCGGTGGAGGCCAAGCCGGCGCGCCGGGCATCCCCCGCGGGGAAGGACCGCCCCGATCCCAGCCGCCGCGCCCGTGAGCTCGCCGTCGCCGAGCTCCGCTCCGTCGCCCCGGCCGGCCACAGCTTCGGCCGCCGCGGCCGCTGAGGCCACTGCCCCGACGCGGGGTTAGCCGACCCGGAGCACGATCTTGCCGCCGCCGTGGCCGGCTTCGGCCAGACGGTGGGCCGCTGCAGCTTCGTCGAGCTCGAAGGCGCGGTCGACCCTGACCTGGAGGCGACCGTCCTCGACCAGGTGGCAGAGGCCGGCCAGGCCGACCGGGTCGGGCTCGACCAGGAAGCCCGTGGCGCGGCGCTCGCTACGTAGCGCCAGGTCGAGCAGCTCCTGCGGCACGCCGCTGGGGACCGAGACCAGCATCCCGCCGGGGCGCAGGACCGGCAGCGTGCGCTCGCCGTAGACGCCGGGGAAGTCGATCGCGGCGTCGAGGTCGCCGACCAGGTCCTCGAAGCGCTCGTTCTCGTAATCGATCACCTGGTCGGCGCCGAGCTCGCGCAGCCAGCCCGCCTGCTCGGCCCGCGCGGTGGCGATCACGTTGGCGCCGCGGGCCTTGGCGATCTGCACCGCCAGGTGGCCGACGCCGCCGGCGGCGCCGTGGATCAGGAGGTCGTCGCCGGACTGCAGGCCGATCGTGTCGACGACGATCTGCCAGGCGGTCAGCCCGGCCAGAGGCAGGGCGCCGGCTTCCTCCTCGGAGAGCGCGTGCGGCTTCGCCGCGAAGTGTCGCGAAGGCGCCGTCACGTACTCGGCGTAGGCGCCGGCCTGGCGCGGGAACCAGGGCATCCCGAAGACTTCGTCGCCGACCCGGAAGCGGGTGACGCCACCGCCGATCTCGGTGACGACGCCGCAGACGTCCCAGCCGAGGCGGGTCGGGGGAGGGCCGAGCACCGCCGCCATCCCCTTGCCGGCGCGGGTTTTGAAATCGACCGGGTTGACGCCGGCGACGCGGACCCGCACCTGCACCTCGGTCGGCACCGGCACCGGCACCGCCAGCTCCTCGATCGCCAGCACCTCCGGCGGCCCGTACTCGTGCACGACCACGGCCCTCATCACCAGACGACCTCGACGTCGTAGCGGGGCAGCCACTCGTCGTCGGAGACGATCGCCACGCCCTCCAGCGTCGCCTGGGCGACGAGCAGACGATCGAAGGGGTCGCGGTGATGGAGGGGGAGGGAGGCGACGAGATCGGCGTGGCGGGCGCTGATCGGCAGCAGCTCGACCCCGGCGCGCTCGAGCTGAGGCAGGAGGTCGCCGGGGGCGTCGAGCTTGCCGAGCCCGCGCTTGATCGCGGCCTCCCAGATCGTCACCGCGCTGACCACGGGTTCGATGCCCTCGGATCCGAGCGCGGCCAGCGCCCTCTTGCTGATGCGGCTCGCTTCCCCGGCCATCCACCAGAGCACCAGGTGCGTGTCGAGCAGCAGCGTCACGGCCGCAGGCCGAAGCGCTCGGCCAGATCGTCGGGCAGCTCGTCGAAGTCGTCGGCGATCCGCACCCGGCCCTGCCAGACCCCGGCCAGCGAGGCGAAGCCGCCGCCGCCGCGCTCGGGAACGAGGCGCACCGCGGGCTCGCCGCGCCGGGTGAGGACGATCTCCTCGCCGTCGAGCGCCCGCTCAACCAGGCGGGAGAGGTTGGTCTTCGCCTCGTGCATCCCGACTCGCGCCATCGAGCCAGCCTAGCACTCAGATAGCTAGGCTTCTAGCTAGAGCGGTCCTGCTGCTAGCGTCGGGCTCATGCAGCGCCTCAACATCGCCGCGCCCGCGTTCGAGTACGACGCCGAGGACCCGGACGGGTTTCGCGCCGGCATCGCCCGTCTCGGCAAGCTGCTCGGCGCTACCGAGACCGGGATCAGCGTCTACGAGATCCCGCCCGGCCAGGCGATTTGCCCCTACCACTACGAGGTCGGGGAGGAGGAGTGGCTGCTGGTGCTGGAGGGGCGGCCGACGGTGCGGCACCCCGAGGGCTGCGACGTGCTCGACCCCTGGGACGTCGTCCGCTTCCCGCGCGGTCCCGAGGGCGCCCACCAGGTCAGCAACGAAAGCGAGGAGACCGCCCGCGTGCTGATGTTCTCCAATACCCTCCAGGTCACCGCTACCGTCTACCCTGACAGCGACAAGATCGGGATCTGGACCGGCGATCCCGAGACCGACCTGATGGTCCGCCGCGAGAGCGGCGTCGACTATTACGACGGCGAGAGCTCCGATTGAAACCCGGGCGATGAGTTTTCGCCCTTCCCCCAGTCTTACCTCACATGACTACTGCTACCGCTGAACAGACCGAAGACCGCACCCGCTGGCTGGCCCTCTACGTGCTCTGCGCGGGGATGCTGATGATCGTCCTCGACGCGACGATCGTCAACGTCGCCCTGCCGACGATCCAGGACGACCTCGGCTTCTCCCAGACCAACCTGGCCTGGATCGTCAACGCCTACATGATCCCCTTCGGCGGCCTCTTGCTTCTGGCCGGGCGGATCGGCGACCTGGTTGGCCAGCGCCGCGTCTTCCTCACCGGGCTGGCGATCTTCACCGCCGCCTCGCTGCTCTGCGCCGCCTCCCAGAGCCAGGAGATGCTGGTCGGCGCCCGCTTCGTGCAGGGGATTGGCGGGGCGCTGGCCTCGGCCGTGATCCTCGGCATGATCGTGACCATGTTCCCGGAGCCGGCGGCACAGGCGAAGGCGATCGGCGTCTTCGGCTTCGTCGCCTCCGCCGGCGGCTCGATCGGGCTGCTGGCCGGCGGCGTCCTCACCGAGGCGATCAGCTGGCACTGGATCTTCTTCATCAACCTGCCAATCGGCATCGCCGTCGCCTACCTGGCGATGCGCTTGGTCCCGAACCGCGACGGGCTCGGACTCCACGAGGGGGCCGACTTCCCCGGCGCCGCCCTGATCACCGCCTCGCTGATGATCGGCGTCTTCACGATCCTGCAGATCACCGAGTGGGGCTGGGTCGACGCCAAAACGCTCGCGCTCAGCGCCGTCTCGGCGGTGCTGCTGGCGGTCTTCATCCACCGCCAGGCGACGATCGCCAAGCCGCTGATGCCGCTGCGCCTCTTCCGCTCCCGCAACGTCGCCGGCGCCAACGTGCTGCAGGCGCTGATCGTCGCCAGCATGTTCGGGATGTTCTTCCTCGGCGCCCTCTACCTGCAGCGGGTGCTCGGCTACAGCGCCCTCGAGGTCGGCCTCGCCTTCCTGCCGACGACGATCGTGATGGGGACGCTCTCGCTCGGTTTCTCGGAAAAACTGATCATGCGCTTCGGCCCGCGCAAGACCCTGATTCCCGGCATCTGCCTGACCGTCCTCGCGCTGGGGCTCTTCGCCCGCACCCCGGTCGACGGCAACTACCTGACCGACCTGCTGCCGCCGTTCCTGCTGATCGCCGTCGGCATGGGTTCCTCCTTCCCGGCGATCATGACCCTGGCGATGTCGGGGGCGACGCCGGAGGACTCCGGCCTGGCCTCGGGCCTGGTCAACACCAGCATGCAGGTGGGCGGCGCGATCGGGTTGGCGGTGCTGGCGACGCTCTCCACCGAGCGCACCCAGAGCCTGCTCGACGAGGGCGTCTCCAACGCCTCGGCGCTGACCTCGGGCTACCACGTCGCCTACCTGATCGGGGCCGGGCTGGCGGCGATCGCGGTGGCGATCGCGGTCTTCGTCCTGCACGACCCGGAGCCGGCGGCTGCCCCGCACGGCGCGCCGGATCCGGGGCACGACGATCGCGCTCCCGAGCCGGCGTACTCCGAGGCCGGTTGACGCCCAGCGCGGACCACTAGTCAAGGACATCGTCGCGAGCGCCGATCAATGATCGACGTGTCGCCGTACGCACAGGACAAATTGCAGCGACCGGGCGGCTTCGCCGAAGCGCCCGACGAGCGCGCCCGCATGGGCCGCATCTCCGGCTGCCTCTGGATGGTCGCGGCCGCAGTCGGCGCCGGCGCCGCCTTCCTCCCCGGTTCCGTCCACAAAGGACTTCCCTGGGTGCTGGGGATGAGCATGCTGGTCTTCCTCTACGGGCTCGGCAGCGCCACCGGCCACATCCCCTGGCAGCGGGCGTCGATGAACGCGCTGGCGGTCGGGATGGTGGTGACGATCCCGGTCGTCGGCCTGGCGATGTACCTGACCGGCGGCTCGCTCAGCTACATCGAGCCGCTGCTGGTCTGCTCGCTGCTCTACGCCGCCTTCTTCTTCCCCGCCCGCTGGGCCTGGCCGCTCTCGATCGAGCTGATCCTGGTCGCCTCTACTCCGCTGCTCTACGACCCGACCGCGATCGAAAACGCCTACGTGCCGCGCTACGTCGCCCTCGCGGCCGCCTACCTCGCCGCGACCTGGGTGATGGTCGGGCTCAAACGCCGTCTGGTCGACGCCGAGGCGCACCAGCGCGACATCGCCAACCGCGACCCGCTGACCGGGGTCGGCAACCGCCGTGCCTTCGACGCGACCCTGCATCGCGAGCTCGCCGCCCGCACAAGCCCGGGCGGCCGCCGCGAAGCCGACGACAGCCCGCTGGCGCTCCTGATCCTCGACCTCGACGACTTCAAGGGCGTCAACGACCGCCACGGCCATCAGGTCGGCGACGCGGTGCTGCGCGAGGCGGCCAACCGCGCCCACGCGATACTGCGCTCGACCGACACCCTGGCCCGGATCGGCGGCGACGAGTTCGCGGTGATCGCCCCCGGTGCCCACGGCGAGGGAGCGCAGCGGATGGCGGAAGCGATCCGCACCGCGGTCGGCCTGCGCGAATCCGATGCCCCCGGCCCGATCCCCACCGCCTCGGTCGGCTGGGCGGTCTTCCCCCATGACGGCATGGACTTCGAGACGCTGATGCACGCCGCCGACAAGCGGATGCTGAAGCTCAAGGGCGCCAGCAGGCGGACGGCCGCCGCACCCGCCGGCCGCTAGCGTGGCACCGAGGCCGATTCGAGCACGCCGAGCAGCTGGGTGACGCGGCAGACCAGCAGCCGCTCCTCGTCGATCTCGACCCAGGCGCCGGCGGCGGCGGGGAAGACCACGTGGTCGCCGGGCTGGACCGGCATCTCGACCCCCGCCTGCGCCCACCAGTCGAGTCCGGGCCCGACGGCGAGGACGATGCCCTGCTCGGGCGGCGGCTCGTGGGTGCCGGGCGGGACGACCAGGCCAGACCGCCGTACCCGGTCCTGGTCGAGCTCCTTGATCACGATCTGATCGAACAGCGGCCGCAGCTGGTGGCGGACCGACTCGGTTGGGTCGGGTATCTGCGCGGTGCCCATCGGCCCCTAAGTCTGCCGTATGTCCAGGGCACGAACGGCCACGACGCCTGAAATAGTCAGCGGATGCGAATCGCGAGCCTCGTCCCGTCGGCGACCGAGATGCTGTTCGCGCTCGGTCTCGGCGGCGAAGTGGTCGCGGTCACGCACGAGTGCGACTACCCGCCGCCGGCGCGGGAGCTGCCGCACCTGACCGCCACCGTCATCCCCGCCGGGCTCAGCGCCGGCGAGATCGACGCCGCCGTCAAGTCCGTGGTCGGCGAGGGCAGGGCCCTCTACAGCCTCGACGAGGAGCGGCTGGCGGAGCTGGCGCCGGAGCTGATCGTCACCCAGGCCGTCTGCGACGTCTGCGCGGTCTCCTTCGAGGACGTGGTCGCGGTGGCGGCGCGCCTGCCCGGCCCGCCGCGGGTGCTCCAGCAGGACCCGAGCAGCCTCGCGGAGGTGCTGGAGGATGTGACCCGGCTCGGGGCCGCGGCCGGGATCGAGGCGCATGCGGCCGTGGTGCGCGACGAGCTGGAGGAACGGCTGGCGGCGGTCCGGGCAGCCGTGGCCGGGGCCGGCGTGCCCCGGGTCCTCGCCCTGGAGTGGCTCGACCCGCCCTTCGTCGGCGGCCACTGGATCCCGGAGATGGTCGCGCTCGCCGGCGGCCTTGACGTCGCCGGCCCGGCGGGAGCAAAGTCCCCCGAGGTGGAGTGGGAGGCGCTCGCTGGGCTCGAGCCCGACCTGGTCGTGGTCATGCCCTGCGGGATGTACGCCGAGGACTCGCTGGCGCAGGCGCGCGAGCACCGGGAGCGGATCGCGGCCCTCGGCGCCACCCGCGTCGTAGCCCTCGACGCGGCCTCCACCTACTCCCGCCCCGGCCCCCGCCTCGTCGACGGCACCGAGCTGCTCGCCCACCTGATCCACCCGGACCGCGTCGACCCGCCTCCCGGCATCGATTTCGCCGAGGTCGATGACTTGACCCACCCATAGTGGGGTCAACCCATCGACCTTTGCGAGGGCTCAGAGCTCGCGCTCGTAGAAGAGCATCGGGGGACCGTCGGGGCCGCCTTCGAGGTTGGTGAAGCCGGCGCTCTCGTACAGCGCCCGCGCCGCCGTGTCGGTCTCGCCGGTGTTGAGGTCGATGCCGCCGGCGCCCGCTTCGCGCGCCACCGTCATCGTCGCCTCCAGCAGCGCCCGGCCGATGCCGCGCCGCGCCGCGCCGGCACCACGTAGAGCTCCTGCAGATACGCTTCCAGGCCGCCGCTCCAGACCGAGCTGCGGAAGCGGGTCAAGGCGATCCCCTCGGGCCCCGCGCCGGCCAGCAGGACCGTGATCTCGCCCGTCGCCAGGAGCCGCCGCGAGTACCCGGTCAGCGCCTCGACGCCGGGGCTCGGTTCGCCGAACTCGGTGTTGAAGTCGTGCAGCAGCCGGGCGATCTCGGCGCTGTCCTCGACCCCGGCGCGGCGAATCTCGATCTCGCTCACTGCGATTCTCCGAACCCGGTCGTCGTCGCCATCTCACCCTCTCCTCGCTGCCGCCAGTCTCTTGGTCAGAGACTGGCACAGTCCCGAGCCGGCAAACGAAGCACACGACGAGTACGACGCGGGGGTCCGACCCCACGCCGTACTCGTTTTGCGCTCAGAGGGACTAGGAGTGCTACCCGGTGACGGCCCAGGAGCCGTAGGCGTAGCCGGTCGTCGGCGACGCCGCGTAGCCGATCAGCGCTCCGGCAACGGAGGTACCCGTGGCGTCCCCACTGGGTGGAGCGATCCCGAGGAAGGTCGAGATGGTGGTGGCCTGCTCGTAGACGCACAGGTACCCACTCGCCGCCTGGGGGTTGTTCACGGTTCCCGGGCAGTTCGCATTCGGCGGTGAAACCGGGGTCATGCGAATCGTGTGCGCTTCGTCGAGCGGCGCGGCCAACGGGATGTTGAAGGAAACAGGGATCCACGTCGGAGCCGGGCCGCTGGTGCCCGCCCATGAGTAAACACCTTTCAGGGTCGCGCCGACGGGAAGGGTCGCAGTGAATCCGGTCGCTCCGTTACAGGCATAGGTGGTGTTGGCGCCGGCTACGAATTTAGAACCGCCTTTTGCGCAGTTGGCACCGGCCGGCTCGACGCTGCTGACAACGCTGGTGCCGTTTTTCCCATCCGTACCGGCATCGCCCTTGGCGCCGGCTGGTCCGGCTGGTCCGGCTGGTCCGGCGGGGCCGGTGAGGCCCACCGGTCCGGCGGGTCCAGCGGGGCCGGCCGGACCCCTCTTACCGGTCTTGCCCCTGGGACCTGGCTTTCCCTTGGCCGACGCGGTTGCCGAGGCGCCGTCACCGCCGCCGTTTGCGGCTACGGCGCCGCCGCCGAGCGCGGCGACCAGCGCCACGACTGACACGACCAGACCAGCCGTGCCGAGATGTCTACGTAGTTGGAACATCTAATCCTCCCTGTGGAGTTTGCATTGAGCACTGTCGTCGGGAGGCAGCCGGGGCGGAATTGTGCGACGGCGCGTCAGCGACGGCACAAATGCCCCGACGTAGGCGTGGGTCAATCCCCATCCTCAAGTTCCCCCGTCCCATGGTTCGATGACTGCCGTTCCCTCTCACCCGGGACCCATCCCAGGTAAAACGAAGGTAACGGAACGCCCGAGTCCTTGTCAAGGTAAGCAACAGGCTCTGAGCGGGATCTAATGGCGCTGGCGCACGCCGACGAGCTCATGGTGAAGGCTGTCGAGAAGGCCCCGGACGAGTTGCTGGTCTCCACCTATCTCGAGTTCGTCGGTGGAGTAGTCGATTACGGCGCGGAGCCAGGCGGAGGAGGAGCCGGAGGACCAGGCGTCAGCATGGCCCTGCAGACCGGCAGTGCAAGAGATGACGCGCCCCTCTTTCACTTTGGCGAGGATGCCAGCCAGTCGTTCGCCGTTTCCGCCTTCGACCTCGACGGCGAGGCGGCAGGATCCGGAAAGGTGTGACGGCAGGCTGAGGAGCGGCGCAACGAGGAGAAAGGCCGCCTCGATGTCGAGCCGCCGGATCGGCGCCGTGTGCGGGGATACGTTCAGGCGCTCCCAGCGCGCGGCAGCGGCCAGCGGCGCGATCGCGCGGCGCAGCCACTCGGTGACCCCGTAGGGGGTGCCCCCGCCGCGCCCGGCCATCTTCTCGATCTGCCCCGCCAGGCGCATCGCCCCGAGGCGACGTTCGAGCGAGGGATAGCTGATTCCCGAAATGAGCTCGCTCAACTCGGTCAGCGAAAGCGGCCTTGCGACGAGGGCGCGGATGATGTTGGTGTCCCATCCCTCCACCAAGGCCTTGATCGCGCTCTTGGAGGCGACGCTTCCCAGCAGCACGGGCCTCTCGGGCGCGGCCGCCAGCCAGGCTCTCAGAACTTCGGCCACTGCCCACAGCTCGCGGCCGGAGTCGGTCAGCGCGTAGTCGCGATAGCCCGGGAAGTCGCTCTGACGGCGACCCGCCACCACCCCTGTCTGGGTCAGTGTGCGCAGGTGTCCGCGCATCGTCGTCTGCGGCGGCGAGCCGATCGCGCGGCGGAGGTTGATGAGCGGCATGGATTCCTCCGCGAGTGCCCCCAGCACGTGGGCATTCGTTGGCGTGGCGAGCAACCTCAGAGCCTGCGTTCCGGCCCGCGCGCCGCCTCGCGCCCTGCGTTTGACTTGGGCGACAGTCAAGTTAGTCTGATTATGTCATCTTTTGACGCAAACATCAAAATGGTCGAGTAAACTTTTCGGCCATGGCCCGAGGCGGATCCCGACGCATAGATTTGGTCACTCTTGGGCCGCCGGGCACCTGCCATGAACGAGCGGTGAGGGAGTACGCGCGCTTCCAGCAGATCGACGACTACGAGATCGACTTGATCACCGATTTCTTCGTTGGGCTGGAGTCGATCCGCGGCCGCGACGACGCCTTCCTGGTGCAATGCAGCGCCCACCCGCTGGTCCACAAGATCACCGAGAAATACTGGACCGAGGTCTTCGTCGTCGACACCTTCATCTATCCGACCAAGCACCTGGTACTCCTGAGTCGGCGCGAGGTCGAGAGGCCACGGTCAATCGGCATCGTCCCCGCCACTGAAGGCTATGTCGACACGTCGAAATGGGAGGAAGTCATCCCGGTGGCCTCCAAGCCCCTTGTCGCAGAGGGGCTCCTTCGCGGCGACTACGACTCGGGCCTCACTCACATGGAGCACGTCGAGGAGCATGCGGACGCGCTGCGATTGGACCTCGACATCGGCGAAATCGACACCACCTGGGTCGTCTACGGGACTACGAAGCGCTTCCAGGGAGAGATGATCGGGATCCCGTCGGCGGAGATCTACCGACAGCCCGCTCAGCCCGTCTTGCCCTGACGGCGCTCATCGCGACGATGACGGCGCAGGACCGGGGCAACGTAGCCGATCAGCGCCCCGATCGCGACCGCCGCAAGCAGGGTGACGATGAGCGGGGCATCGAGGGTCACGAAGAGGACGTCGACTCGAACCTGCTGTGAATTCTGCAAGGCGACGACGATGACCAGAGCGACCAGGAGCCCGACGGCCCAGGCGCGCCAGTTGACCGAGTTCCTGCCGGTGCTCACCCTTCGACTCTAGGCGCTCGCGACCGCCGGCATCCGCTCTGCCCAGGGCCGCACCGCTTCCAGCTGGCTCCCGAGCCGGATCAGCGTCGCCTCGCCGAACGGGGCGCCGGTGAGCATCGCCCCGACTGGCAGGCCGCCGTCGGCCCAATGCAGCGGCAGCGAAACCGCGGGCAGGCCGGTGACGTTGGCGAAGGCGGCGAAGCAGACGGAGGCGACGGTCTCGAAGGTCGCCTGCTCGGGGGCGGCATGCTGAGCCTCGAGCACGGTCCCGGCGGGCGGCGGCAGGATCGCCGAGACGGGGCTGAGGAGGACGTCGAAATCGCGACCCCAACGAGCGACCTCGCGCCGCGAGAGCTTCTCCAGCTCTTGGGCGGCAACCACGTAGTCGTAGGCGCTGAACTCGGTCGTGGCGGCCAGGTAGCCATGACGGTTATGGGGCTCTACCCGCTCCCAGTCGACACCTCGGTACTCGGCCAGACCGGCGTTTGCCATCACCGTGAAGGCGGGCACCATCTCCGCCGAGATCGTCGGCACCTCGACCTCGACAACCGTGTGTCCCAGCTCCTCCAGCAGCACCGCGGTCTCGCGCGCGGCCGCGCTGCAGGCGGGGTCGGTGGGGATGCCGAGTGGAGCCTCCGCCATCAGCCCGACGCGCAGGTCTCCTGGCCCCGCGCCGATCTCCTCGGCGAACGGCCGCGACGGCGGAATCGCGTTGTTCCAGGCAAGCGGATCGGGGCCGGCAGTGAGGTCGAGCACGGCAGCGGCATCGGCGACGGTGCGGGCGATGACGCCCTCGACCACGGCGCCCATCCAGTTCTGAGCGCGGCGGGGCACGCGGGCGCGGCTGGACTTCAGCCCGACCAGGCCGCAGTAGGCGGCCGGAATGCGAATCGAGCCGGCGCCGTCGTTCGCGTGCGCGAGCGGAAACATGCCCCCGGCGACAGCGGCCGCTGCCCCACCGGAGGAGCCTCCCGCGGACCGGCTGCAGTCCCAAGGAGTCCGGCTGGCCCCGTGGCGGCTGTTCTCAGCCACCGTCAGGGTGCCGAGCTCGGGGGTGTTCGTGCGCCCGCAGAGGACGAAGCCGGCGGCCACCAGCGACTCGACGATGAGCTCGCTGCCAGCACTGGTTCCCTGGGGGCCCCCATGGGAGCCGTAGGTGACCGGCCAACCGGCGACCTCGGTCAGGTCCTTGATCGGGATCGGCACGCCGAGGAACGGCGCCCTGTCCCCGCTGGCGATGCGGGCGTCAGCCGCACTGGCCGCCACCCGTGCGGCTTCGTCGTCGCGCCAGACGATCGCGTTCAACTCGGCGTTGCGCTCGTCCACCGCTGCCAGGCAGGCGTCGAGCAGCTCCACCGCGGATAGCTCGCGAGCGCGCAGGGCGGTTGCGAGCTCCAGTGCGGTCGCTGAAGGGCCGAGATCGCTCACGGCTTAAACCTATCCGGCCAGGGCCCACGGCCATGGGAAGTGAGCGCAGGCGGGCTCCGCGCGCATTCGTCCCCGGCGCAGAACTGCACGCGCGGAATCTTGCTCTAGGGCGATTTCCAGGGAAAACGTGCAGAGCGGGCGACTAACATGACGAGAAGCCAGCTGAGCGCTAGAGGATTCTTGACCAGGAGCTGAGGCGGCGGTTATGCATGGAGCCTCGTCCGAAAGCGGGCGGGGCCCGCGCCCTCGAGGCGCGGTGCGTTGAAATCGATGGAAGGAAGAGGAATGAGCCGCAATCTCAAGGCCCTCGGGCTGGCCCTCGTCGCGTGCTTCGCGGTGAGCGCCGTGGTCGCCTCGGCTGCTTCGGCGGAAGCGTACAGCTTCAAAGCCGAAACAGTCCCGACGACACTGACAGGCAACCAGCACGCGGGGAACGATGTTTTCACCACCGACACCGGCACGGTGTCATGCAACATCGCGACCTATGAGGGGACCCAGACCGTGACGCCGACGAACAGCGTCACCGTCACTCCCAGCTACGGCGAATGCAAAGCGTTCGGTCTGTTCAATGTGCCGATCGATGTAAATGGTTGTCAGTACCAGTTCACAGTAGGCACAAAAGTCTCCGGTAATTTCGAGGGCACGGTCGACGTGGTCTGCCCGTCCGGGAAACAGATCGAAGTTACAGCGCCTGGCTGCACCGTCACAGTCAAATCGCAGAACAACCTCGGTAAAGTCACATACACAAATATTGGCTCAGGGGCCACAAGAGAAGTGACAGTCGATGTCGGCATCACGGGCCTGGCCTACGAAGAACACCGTCCGCTCTTCGGAATTTGTGCTAACAACACAAGCCCGCAGACTGATGGAACCTACGTCGGCGCCGGCCTGGTGACAGGAGAGAATCCTGAAACCAAAGCGCATCACGGAGTGTTCGTAGGTTAAGTAAGTACACGGTAAGCGCGGAAGCATTAGCGCTCGATGGAACTCGAGGGGCCGGGACTGACTCCCGGCCCCTCGAACGTTCCCACCACATGCAGTTCCTTGACAAGGACTCAAGTGTTCCGATACAGTTCTGCTGGGAAGCTGATGCTTGGATGACACAGGGGGGATGATCGGATGGGAACGGTCAAATTGCGGCTTGCAGGACTGACGGCGGTTGCTCTCATAGCCGGCAGCCTTTTCGCGGCCGCTGCGGCAACCGCAGCGCCGCCGCCGCTGCTGACCCAGTTTCCTCAGGACGGAGCCTCCGGCTCGGGGGCCGATCAGCTGGCGGTCCCGCGGGGCGTGGGCATCAGCCCCGTCACCGGGGAGGTGACCGTATCGGAGGCCGCCAACAGCAGACTCAGCCAGTTCATCGCCGGCGGCGAGTTCCTCAGAGCGGTGGGCTGGGACGTCGCTCCGGAGGGCGCCCCCGGCGACACCCCGGCGGATGAGCTGGAGACCTGCTCCGACGTCTGCCAGGCGGGCGTCGCCGGTAGCGGCGCCGGCCAGTTCAGCGCCCCCGCGGGAGTTGCCGTGGACCAGACCGGCGCCATCTACGTTCGGGACTCGGCCAATCTTCGCATCCAGAAGCTCAGCCCCACCGGTGAATTCCTGTTGATGTTCGGCGGCGAAGTCAACAAGACCACGGGTGCGAACGTCTGCACCAAAGCGGATCTGGAAGGCGGGGACGAATGCGGAGCAGGCATCGTCGGCTCCGATCCAGGGGAGTTCTCGGACTGGGTGAGCTTCGTCTTCTCGAAACGCGGCGCGGGATTCAACAACCTGGCGGTGGATGCGACTGGCGCGGTTCTCGTCGGCGACGACGTGGAGATACAGAGGTTCAATCCCGATGGCACGTACAACTCGCAGATTCCGCTGCCGAAACTCTCCGAAGAAAGAGCGGCTCAAGCCGTCGCAGCCGATCCCGTCAGCGGCGACGTCTATGTCTCGCTGAGCAAGCAGAGTCCCGAAACCTCGGAAATCGTCTACCGGCTCAACCCGGCTACGGGCGCCATAGTGGACGAAATGGAAGTCGGGGACCCCGATGGCACGCCCGAGCTGCCACTTCCAATCCACGGCTATGCGGAAGCGCTGACGGTCAACGAGGCGGGGACGGTCTACGCGGGCGTCAGGCAGGAACAGACGAGCGTTCCCGCCCGGGTGGAGGTTGTCGCGTTCGACCCCAGCGGCACCTGCTTGGCCGAACTGTGCCCGGGCGACGAATTTGCCAAAAGCGAAAAAGGCGGTCTCTTCGGCATCCACCTGACCTCAGTCGCCACCGTTGGCAACTGTCTGCTTGCCTCTTACTCCGGGGACGGCAAAAGCTTTGTCCGTATCTACGGTAAAGCGGAGTGCAGCGGGCCCCCGTCGGACCCTCAGATCAAAGATCAGTACGCCGTCTCCGTCGGTAGCGATGGAGCGGCCGTACGGGCGGAGATCAATCCGCGGTCCCAACCCGACACCACCTACTACGTGGAATATGGCACGGCTGCCTGTTCCCTCGGTGGTTGCAAAGCCCAGCCCGCGCCGCCCGGAAAACTCCTGACCACGGAGGTGGTGGGCCTACCGGTAACCACTTCCAATGTCTTCCTCCCCAACCTCCAGCCCGGGACCACCTACCACTACCGATTCGTCGCGGAGAGCAGCGCCGGCGGTCCGGTCAAAGGGGTCGGAGGCACGGAGACGGAGGATGGAACGGAAGCGACCTTCACCACCTTCCCGGCGGCCCTCGACACGAAGTCGTCGTGTCCCAACCAGGTCTTCCGCACCGGCCCGTCCGCCTTTCTGCCCAGCTGCCGTGCCTACGAGATGGTCTCGCCGATCGACAAGCAGAACGGCGACATCATTCCGCTGCGCAGCATCGTCAGCGGCCCTGCCGCGCTGGCCCAAAGCAGTTCAGACGGGTCCAGGCTCTCCTACTCCGCGTATCGCGCCTTCGGCAAACCCGAGAGCGCGCCCTGGACCAGCCAGTACATCGCCCAGAGGGGTGCGGGGGGCTGGTCCAGCGAGGCGATCTCCCCGCCACGCGAAGGAGCCGCCATTCCCGTTCAGCAGCGCGCGCTCGACGTGCAGTACAACGTCTTCTCACCGGACCTCTGCACCGGCTGGTTCGTGCAGGACTCCGCACCCACGCTGGATCCGGCCGCCCCTCCGGGCGTTTCGAATCTCTACAGGCGTCAGATCTGCGGCGGCGTCGACTACAGCGCGCTGGTCAGGTCGAGCCTCCAGGTGACCGAGGCGAAAGATTTCTGGCCCGAACTTCAAGGTGTCTCGGCCGACGGCAACTGTGCCGTGTTCCGCGCGAACGGAAAACTGACGCCCGAAGGCTCGGATGCGCTCTTCTCGGGCGTGGGCATCTACCAGGTATACGAGACGTGCGGTGAAGACATGCGTCTCGTCAGCATCCTCCCCGACGGCGAGGCCAGCGATCTTCACTCCTCGGCCGGCACCGCATCCGGGGCGAGGCCCGTTCACCGCGACCACAGTGTCTTCCACGCCCTCTCGGCGGACGGTTCGCGGGTCTACTGGACCGCGGCCGGCGGGTTTGGGTGGGCACCGGGGGTCATCTACGTTCGCGACAACGCCGATCGGGACCAGAGCGAGCTGGTGGCGGGGAAATGTGTCGATGCCGACAAAGCCTGTACCTATCCCGTGACGGGAACCGTCTCCGGCGGCAATGGCACCTTCATGGCCGCCAACCCGAGCGGATCGTCGGCGCTGTTCACCATTGGCGAGGATCTCTATCGGTTCAGCTTTGCCGGTGAGGGCTCGTCGTCGAGCCTGATCGCGGGCGAGGTGAAAGGGTTGCTGGGCACCAGCGAGGATCTGTCCCGGATCTATCTGACCTCGGAGGAAGTCCGTGCCCCCGGGGCTGTGGCGGGCAAACCAAACCTCTATCTCCATGAGGGCGGTTCGTTCACCTTCATCGCGACGCTCACGGAGGCCGATGTATGGCAGCGCAACCAGCTTCGGTCGCCGGCCAACATAGAACCGTGGAGGCACACCGCCCGGGTCAGTCCCGACGGCGGCAGCCTCGCCTTCATGTCGACGGCGCAGCCCACGGGCTACGACAACGTCGACATCAACGGCGGCGTGCCGGCGGCAGAGGTCTACATCTACGATGCAGAGGCGAACGGTGGGGCCGGCAGCCTGCACTGCGTCTCCTGCAATCCCGCTGGAATAAGGCCCGCTGGACGCGCGACGGAAGTCTATGGAGGTGGTGAGTTCACCTTCTGGGTAGCCGCCCAGCTACCGACCTGGGAGGCGCAGCTCTACGCACGGCGGGCCCTGGCGGATACCGGCTCGAGCCTCTTCTTCGAGAGCTTCGAGCCCCTGGTACTTCGCGACACCAACGGCAAGCTGGATGTCTATGAATGGCAGCGCGCGACCGATAGCAACGGATGCAAGGAGGTAGGCGCGGAACTATTCGTGGAGAGTGCCGACGGCTGCATCAGCCTGATCTCATCCGGGGACGGGGCCGACGATTCTCTCTTCGTCGACGCGAGCCCCAGCGGCAGCGATGTCTTCTTCGCTACCGCGTCGAGCCTGCTGCGTCAGGACACCGGCCTGGTGGACATCTATGACGCGAGGGTGGGCGGAGGCTTCCCCCCGCCCGCCGCCCCGGAGTCGCCGTGTGAAGGCGAAGCCTGCCAGAGCGCGCCCGCGCCCCCGACGGCGGTCACTCCGGCGAGCTCTACGTTCAGCGGCCCGGGCGACACCACGTCGAAGCCACGTAGGTGCCCCAAGGGCAAGCATCGAGTCGTCCGCCGCGGAAAGGCGAAGTGCATCAAGAAGGCGCCCAAGGCGCGAAAGAGCAGCCGGCGCGGGAGGGCGGCACGATGAAGCGCTTACTTTTGACCCTGGCCACCGTCTCGGCCCTGGCGTCCGCGACCTGGGCAGCCCCGGCGAGCGCTGGCTTCGGGCTCAAAGACGTCGACGTCACCTTTACCGGCCCCGCGGGGATGCAGGCAGGCTCGCACCCCTTCGAGATGACGACCGTACTCAACGTCAACACCGTGAATCCAGAACCCGGCGTCGAGCTCCCAGAGGGTGCGGTGAAGGATCTGACCGTGCAGCTGCCAGCGGGCTTCGTCGGTACGCCGGATCCCGTCCCATACTGCTCCACCACCGACTTCCTCGACATCGCGAACGGGTACCCATCGTGCCCGGATGCGGCGGCGATCGGCTTCACCGCCTCACGTGCGAGTCTCACCACCGAGCCCCAGATCCTCTACTCGCCGGTGTATAACCTCGCGCCGCCCCCCGGGGTGGCGGCGAAATTCGGCTTCGTGGCTCTCGAAATTCCGGTCACGGTCGAGGTGGGTGTGAATCCCGGGCCTCCGTACAATCTCGTCGCCCGGGCGAGCAACATCACCCAGGCCGCTCTCTTCTACGGCTCGAAGCTCACTCTCTGGGGCAATCCCGCCGATCCGGTCCACGACGCTCTGCGCGGGCATTGCATCGATTACGACGCCGGTACGCCCGAGCCGGTCTCACTCGGCAAATGCTCCGTGGGCCTTCCGGAGAAGCCGTTCATCACCTTGCCGCGCTCGTGCACCGGCCCGCTGAAGACGATCTTCGAGGCCGTGGCCTGGAACACGGGCGAGAAGAGCGTGCGCGAACCGTCCAGCGCGATCGAAACGACCGGGTGCTCGAAACTCAGATTCTCCCCGATGATCTCCGCCCAGCCCACCAACAAGTCCGCGGAGGGCCCGACCGGTCTTGACTTCGACCTCGATATCGAGGACGTGGGACTCACCAGTGCCGAAGGCACCGCGCACTCCGACATCAAGAAGGCGGTCGTAACCCTGCCCGAGGGGGTCACTGTCAACCCCTCTCAGGCGGAAGGCCTACGGACCTGCGGGCCAGGGCAGTTCGAGCTCGAGAAGAAGACCTTCGAATTCGGTGCCGGGTGCCCAGCCGCCTCGAAGATCGGAACCATCGAAGTCGAAACTCCCCTGCTCGAGGGGGACCTGCTCAAGGGCACGGTCTTCGTCGCCACGCCCTATGAAAACCCCTTCAACTCGCTGATCTCCCTCTATATGACGATCAAGCACCCCCAGCGTGGGATCAACGTCGCCCTGGCGGGCAAGGTAGAGCCCGATCCCCGGACCGGCCAGCTGATCACCACCTTCGACGACCTTCCCCAGCTGCCTTTCAGCCATTTCCGCTTTCACTTCCGTGAGGGCGGGCGGTCGCCGCTCGTCACGCCGCCGACCTGCGGGACCTATGAGACCAAAGCGGTCTTCACCCCCTGGGCGAACCCCGGCTCGACGTATCCCACGACGTCCAGCTTCAAGATCTCCTCAGGTGTCAATGGCGGACCCTGCCCGCCCGCCATCCCCCCGTTCGCCCCCGGCTTCGTGGCGGGCTCGATCAACAACAACGCCGGCTCCTACTCGCCGTTCTACATGCGCCTGACCAGAGCCGATGGCGAGCAGAGCATGACCCGGTTTTCGTCGATCCTGCCCCCCGGAGTCACCGGCAAGCTCGCCGGCGTGGCCAAATGCGCCGATGCCGCGATCGCCCTCGCCAAGGCGAAGACCGGTCGCCAGGAGCAGATGTCCCCCAGCTGCCCGCCGGGCTCGCGGATCGGCCACATCCTCGCGGGAGCGGGCGTCGGCTCGCAGCTCACCTACGTACCCGGACAGATCTACCTCGCCGGTCCCTACAAAGGCGCTCCGCTGAGTGTCGCCGTGATCACCCCCGCGGTCGCCGGGCCGTTCGACATCGGCACGGTGGTGGTCCGGGAGGCGCTGACCATCAACCCGACGACCGCCGAAGTCGAAGTCGACGGCGCTGCTTCGGATCCGATCCCCCACATTCTGGCCGGCATCCCCTTGAAGCTGAGGGATCTACGAGTCAATGTGGACCGGGATAACTTCACCCTGAACCCGACCAGCTGCGACCCCTCCTCGGTCAGAGCGACCCTCTTCGGCACCTTCGCCGACGCCTTCAACCCGGCGGACGACGTTCCGGTCGGGCTGAGATCTCACTACCAGGCATCCAACTGCGCCCGACTCGGCTTCAAGCCCAGGCTTTCGATCAGGCTGAAGGGCGGTACCAAGCGCGCCGCCCACCCCGCCCTGCGCTCAGTGCTCAGGCCCAGGCCGGGTGACTCCAACATCGGCAAAGCGGTAGTCACCCTGCCGCGCTCGGCCTTCCTCGAACAGGCCCATATACGAACCATCTGCACGAGGGTGCAGTTTGCCGCCAAGGCCTGTCCGCGAGGAGCGATCTACGGCAGGGCCCGTGCCTTCACCCCGCTCTTGGACGAACCGCTCGAAGGGCCGATCTACCTGCGCTCCTCCAGCAACAAGCTGCCGGATCTCGTTGCCGCCCTGCATGGAGTCGTCGACATCAACGTGGTTGGCAGAATCGACTCCGTTAACGCCAGTATTCGCGTCAGCTTCGAAAATACCCCCGACGCTCCCCTGACCAAGTTCCTGTTCAATATGCAGGGCGGTAAGAAGGGACTTATCGTCAACAGCCGGAACCTCTGTGTTCGTGAGTCCAGGGCGACGGCTGTCTTCACCGGTCAGAACGGCAAGCTTCACGAGTTCAATCCGGTGGTTCGAGCTGACTGCAAGGCAAAGCGGAAGAACCAGCCGCCCCGCCGCTAGACCGCCAGCTCAGCTCCCCACTCGGGAAGGGGCCAGACGGCTGGGAATCTGCGCCAGCAGCTCGGCGAGAGCGCGGATGGGCCGGGCGAACCCTTGGATATCGGCCCGCGTCAGATCGGCATAGGACACGAACCGGGCTCCGGCGGCGGCGGGTCGGGTCTGAGGTTCGCGGGCCGCGAGACCATACGGGCGCAGGCTGGCGTAGACCGCGCTGAACTGGTCTTCAACCTGGCTAGCCAGCTCGCGCCCCTCCACGGTTACCAGCCACGGTTTCACTGCTTTGAACACCGCCTCGACCCCTTCGGTATTGGCCGCGATTCCCACTAGGTCGATGTGGGAGTAGCGCTCCTCCGTGCCGGAGACCTTCAGCTCGGAGAGCTCGGACATCTCCGCATCGATGCCTTCCGCAACCCGCTTCGGACGGAGATCCACCGTCCCTAAACGGCGATGGAGCTCTTCGACGTCCGCTAGCAGCCGCTTGGCCGGGTCGAGCGCCCCCGCGGTCGTCTGTTCGAGGAACAGGGCTCTCTCCACCGCGTGGAAGCCGAGGGGCCGAGCGGTGGCGGCAGGGCTTCCCGGCGCATCTATTCGAGCCGTGAGATCGCCAAGCGATCTGGCCACCGGCTCGATCTGCCCGAACTGGACTCGGGCCGTGGCATAGCGGGACTGCGCCCTGGCCACGTCCCCGGCGGCGATCTGATTCCTCATTTTCGCGGTCCAGGCGATCAACCCCGCGGCGTTGCCCGTGAGGTAAGAGCGAAGGCCTGCGATCGCGCTCTTTTCGGACCGCGGGGAAACGGCTTCGGGCTGGCCGGAAGCCTCGTTGCCGGAGCCACACGATGCCATTCCCCCTGCGCATAGGCACAGCGCCGCGAGCGCGGACGCCAAGAGGATCGAGGGCCGGCCGGCCGCAGCCGCGATTGGCAAAATTTCTCGGTTCATCGGCTTAGAAATGATAAGGTTTCTGAACAGTCAATGAACCCTTCTTAGTCAGGTGGTATCTCTTAATGCGTAAGCCAATTCTCATTGTTCTGATCGCCGCGTTGGCGATCGCAGCTGCGGCTGCCGGTTGTGGTGACAGCGGCAGCGCCAGCAGCGCCGCCCCGCTCACCAAGGCGCAGTTCATCAAGCAGGGCGACGCGATCTGCGCGAAGGCGGATAAAGAACAGGTCGCTGCCTACCTGGATTTCGCCAAGGACGAACCGAAGAAACTGGAAACGAAATCGGGAGAAGAAGAACTTGTCACGGTAGCCGGGCTGCCACCGGTCCAGGAAGCGATCGAGGAGATCGGTGCCCTCGGTATTCCCGAGGGGGATGAGAGCGAGGTGGAAGCACTCGTCACGGGGATGGAAAAGGCCCTCGAAGAGGCGGAAGCGGACCCGAGCAAGGTCCTCGAATCCTCTGCCGTGACTCCCTTCGACAAGACCGACAAGATGGCTCGCGAATACGGCTTCGTGGCCTGCGGAGACACTCTCTGAACGAGGGCCCCTCCTAGTAGCCCGGTGGGTGCCGGGCGATGAAGCCCCTGCTGGTCGCCATCTCGGCGTGCCAGCGGGGGCCGGTGCCGCGGCTATTGCCGGAGGTGTCCCAGCGCAGGCCGGCGATCACGGCGTAGGCATGGCCGGGGTTGGTGTAGACGGTGATCCAGCGGCCGGCGCCGGGGCGGCCCCAGCGTTCCATCGGGCCGGAGGGGAGGGGGCTGTCGATGAAGTCGCCGCCGCGAAGGGCGTAGCTGACGGCGCCGGAGCAGTCGTAGCCGCGGTCCCACCAGCGGCCGTGGCCGCCGCCCCAGACGTAGGGCTTGGTGCGGATCCTGTTGGCGGCGGCGATCACGCGCCTGACGGCGGCGGGCGCGTCGAGTGGGGCTATCGCTCTGCCGCCGACGAGGCCGGCGGTTCCGGTCGGGCCGGTCGGCGGAGCGGGGTCGGCGCTGACGGCGGAGATCCCGCCGCGGGGCCCCGCCCAGGCCTTACCGGTGGCGCAGACCGTCGCCAGGGCCAGGGCCGCGAGAAACATGCAGACGGCGGCGAACCGGGCCGCCCTATGGGCAGTCGTCATCGTGCCTCCTTCGTCGGCCGGCGGGGTTAGCTGACGGGCTGGCGCTGAAGGAGCCTGCGCCCCCACCCGAAGGTGGGCTCGCCCCGAAAAC
>Ga0190275_10000752_pt1 | contig 25847 bp, 17 predicted proteins | sample Popmic550T_FD_133745 | JGI IMG/M metagenome (GOLD analysis project Ga0190275, IMG submission 133745) | Populus adjacent soil microbial communities from riparian zone of Yellowstone River, Montana, USA - 550 T | ecosystem: Environmental > Terrestrial > Soil > Riparian zone > Trees stand | place...
GCCCTCCGCAGACTCAGGCTCCCGAGGAGCCCAACGCAGGCCTCGCGGACCTGGCCACGGCGGACGAGGGTGCCTCGGAGCGGAAGCTGAAGCTGCCCGAGCCCAACGACACGAAGCACGTGGACACCGTGGCGGTGAAGCTCACGGGCCTGAAGTCCTCGCACTCGGTCAAGGGAGGAAAGCTGAGCCTCACCTCCGAGGAGCTGTTCCTCCGCGTGCAGCTCGTCATGCAGAACGTGGGCAAGGCCCCGGCTCCGGTGACACTGGAGGGGGCGCGGCTGGTGGACCCGGCGGGCAAGGAGTACGCGGTGGCCCGGGACGCGCAGATCACCGCCGGGACGCGCGAGCTGCGGCACACCTGGGGCCCTGACGAGCGCTCCGATGTGGTGCTCTTCTTCGAGATCCCCTCGTCGGCCGTCGAAGAGGGCCTGACGCTCGTGCTGCCGGCGACCAGCGGGGAAGTCCGCCTCGCACTTCGATGAGCTCCTCGTGAGGCGGTGAACGGTGACGGTCGCGCCCAAGCTCCTCCCACTGCGCATCCGCCTCCCGTACACCACGGAGGAGGAGTTCATCGAGAAGTACGGCTCGAACGTGGGGCGCGGGGGCGTGTTCATCGCCACCCGGGCTCTCAAGGAGAAGGGCACTGCGCTCGCCTTCGAGTTCGTCCTCGCGGACGGCACGCGGCTGCTTCGCGGCGAGGGTGTCGTCGTGAAGACCCAGGTCGATGAGGGCGGCGGGCGCTCCGGGATGACCGTGCGCTTCGCGAAGCTGGACGCGCAGAGCAAGGCGTTCATCGATCGCGTGGTGGCCTGGCGCAGCGGGGAGCCCACACCCCCGGCTCCCGTGCAGAGCTACCCCACAGTCCCCGCACCTACGACTGCCCCCGTGGAGGTCCCGAGCGCGCCGGCACCGGTGTCCACGGCTCCGCCGCCAGGGATGGTCCGCCGGAGTCCTCCTTCCGCACCTGCTGCTGCACCTCCCCCGGCAGCGTCGCCGCCTACGGCAGCCACTCCTCCTGCTCCCGCTCCCACTCCCCGAGCAGAACCACCTCGGGAGCCCAAAGCTCCGACGGTTCGGATGTGGGCCATTCCCTCCACTCCCTCCCCAGCCGAGCTGATACCGAGAGCTCCAGCGCCCGCGAAGCCCGTGGTCACTCTGCCCGCGGCTCCGAGCGAACCGCCCGAGCCACGCCCCTCGGAGGAACCGAGTCCGCGCCCGCAGCTCCTGGAGCCTCCTCGCGCTGATGCTCCACCCTCCCCCTCCGAGGATCTTCGCCGCGGCCCGGAGAGCAGAAGCCGCCGGAGGAGCATGCTCGATGTGCCGGCCATCGCGCCCGCAGCGCCCACTGTGTCCGAGGTGGTGCTCGGCATCGACGTGGGCACCACGCAGGCCCGCGTCGCCGTGTTCCATGAAGGAACGGTCCGGCTCATCCCCCTGGGAGGCGCTGACGCACGGAGCATCCCCTCCGCGCTGGCGGTGGACGCCGCGGGCCAGCTCCTCGTCGGGACGGCCGCGCTGGCCGAAGCCGAGCGAGCGCCGCGCCACGCTGCCATGGGTCTCAAGCGCCTGCTGGGACTGCGCGCGCGCTCGCCACGGCTTCGCAGCTTCGTGGGGCTCCCCTTCTCCGTCGCAGCCGATCCACGCGGCGATGCGGGGATCGAGCTCCGTGGGCGCGTCATCCCACTGGCCGAGTTCGCCACCCAGCTCCTGCGCGAACTCAAGTCCGCCGCCAGCGCATTCCTCGGCCGCGAGGCAGCGCGCGCGGTGCTGTGCGTCCCCTCCTACTTCGATGCCCGGCAGCGTGCAGCCCTGCGTGAGGCGGGCGAGCGCGCGGGCCTCCAGGTCCTGCGCGTGCTCAACGCTCCCGCAGCGGCAACGCTCGCCTATGGCCACGGCCGGGGCCTGGCACGCAAGCGCGTCCTCGTGGTGGACCTCGGCGGAGGAGGGCTCGAGGTCTCCGTCGTGCAGGTCACCGGCGATGACCTCGAGATCGTCACCACGGGGACGGATCCGACGCTCGGCGGCATGGACTTTGACGCGCGCATCGCCGAGGCCCTGCTGAGCGACCTGCGGAGTGCTGGCACGTCCACGCCAGAGCCCTCGCTCGACTGGGGCCCGCTGCGCTCCGCCGCCGAGGCCGCCAAGGTGCTCCTCAGCGATCAGGAAGAGGCCCCCGTCCAGCTCCGGGAAGGCGCCGGGCTTACCCTCAGCCGCGAGCGGGTGGAGGCCCTCACCGCGGACCTCGCCCAGCGCGTGACGGAGGCCACCCGCGAGGTGCTGGAGTCGAGCTCGCTCACGCCCCAGGGCCTGGATGCCGTGGTGCTCGTGGGCGGCCAGAGCCGGGCCCCGCTCGTGCGGCGGCGGCTCGAGGAGAGCCTCGGAGTACCGGTGCGCTCCGACGTGGATCCGCTCGGCGCCGGGGCACTGGGCGCGGCGCTCCTGGGGAACTCGCTGCTCGAGATCGACTCCGGCAAGCCAGGCGCCACCGTCTCGGATGTCCTCTCCGTGCCTCTGGGCGTGGCCGAGCGTGGGGGCACCCTCCGCCGCGTCTTCGAGCGCAACACCCGCCTGCCCGCGGAGAAGACGCTCGCGCTCCCCGTCACCCCGGGCTCGCTCTCCCTGGCGATCTTCCAGGGCTCCTCTCCCCTCGCCGCGGAGAACGAGTACCTGGGCGCGCTCCACTTCCAGCTCGAGCGCGCTGGCGAGGCCGAGCTCCAGTTCTCCCTCTCCCAGGACGGCATCCTCTCGCTGGCGGCCACGCTGCCCGGCGCGAAGCGCCAGCCGGTGACGCTCTCCACGGAGGACCTGGACGACGAGGCTCGAGACGCCCTCATGGCCCGCTCGCCCTTCGCCACGGAGACCAAGGAGAGCCCCGCCGGCCTCTTCTCCGGCCTGCGGAAGTTCTTCGGCAAGCGGTAGGCCGCCAGCTCGTCGCGCACGGCTTCCGGACAGCCGAGCCGCTGATCTTCTCCTCGGCCTCCTCCCAAACCCTCCACCCATCGAGAGCCCCTCACCTGCTCATTCGCTGCCCGCTGAGGGGCCGTGCCCAGATTGTCTCGTGAGCCACATTTTGGAGGACGCAATGACGATTCGATCGGTCATGGGAAGCCTGGCAGCCGCCACCCTGCTGTTCGCGGGTCCAGCGCTGGCACAGGTGGAGGCCCAGGAAGTAGATGAGAAGCTCAACTTCGAGCCCGAGCGGGCGGAGGTCGGTCTGGATGTCCGCCTCGGAGTCGGCGGGCTGACGGGCGAGGTGGGTGAGGACACGGGAACGGGTCCACTCCTGGGCATCGCGGCGGGAGCCCAGGTGTGGCCCGGACTCGGCGTGGAGATGGGCTACGAGGGGCAGCGCCTCCCCATTGATGACACGCTCGTGGGCGATGGCGAGGGCCTCTGGCGCCACAACCTCGGTGTGCTCGCCAAGGCGGGCCCCCTCATTGATGAGAAGTGGCGGCCCTTCGTCGGTGCAGGCCTGGGCCTGAGCTACATCAACCCCAGCGACGGCGCCGACCTCGTCTATGACACCGACTTCGTCCAGGAAGTGCCGCTCGCGGCCGGCGTGGACTACGACTTCGGCGCGATCTCCGCCGGAGCACGCGCCACCTACCGGGTGCTGTTCGGCGAGGGGTTCGCGGATGACCTCGGTGGGGCCAACGACGACGGCAACCTCTTCAACCTCGGCATCACGCTGGGCGGGCGCTTCTAGCCAGGCCCTGCCTCGGATCCGCGCCTAGAGCGCGAAGCGCGACAGCAACGCCTCCGGGCGCGGATCCTTCTCCCAGGCCTCCAGCACCGCCTGCCCAGGCGAGCGGCCCGAGGCGGCCACCCGCGCCAGCGGCTCTAGCACCGGCACGTCCTGAGGATCCAGGCGCTCCAGCCCGCGGCGGGCAATGGCCACCATCTCCCCGGCGAGCCGGTGCAGTTCGTGCTGTCCCAGCTTCCCGGCGAGCCCCTTCCGCCGCGCGGTGTCATGGAGGGCCAGGTGATCGGCGAGGGACAGCTTCGGCAGCAGCCGCTCGCCCTCCTCCAGCGCCGTCGAATCGTAGAGCAGGCCACGCCACAGCGCGCCAAGCGCGCCCGTCATCTCCGCCGAGCAACAGTCCGCGCCGCGCACCTCGATGACCTTCTTGAGCCGCACCTCGGGGAAGAGCGTGGACAGGTGATCCGTCCAGTCCCCCATGTCCGCGGGCTGGCCCTCGAACCCCTCCTTCATGAGCTGGCGGAAGGTGAGCTTCGGGTGGAGGTACTCGCCACTCCGGCGCAGGAAGAGCAGCGGCGCGTCCAGCGCCCACTCCACATAGGCGCGGTAGGAGAAGGAGCCCTCGAAGAAGGCGGGCAGGTAGCCACAGCGGGCGGGATCCACCTCCTCCCAGACGCGGTTGCGGAAGCTCATCCACTCCGAGGGCTTGCCCTCCACGATCGGGCTGTTGGCGTACAGGGCCACCATCAGCGGGGCCAGCCGCGCCACCAGCACCGTCTTCCGGACACAGTCCGCCTCGTCCGCCCAGTCGTACGAGGCCTGGCCCGTGGAGGTCATCAACATCATGTTGAGCGCCAGCCGCCCGCGCTCCGGCAGCGTGCGCCGCATGACTTTGTAGCGCGTCTTGGGCATCCACGGCATGTCCGCCGGGGTGCCAGAGGGCCGGTACCCCATCCCCACCAGCTGCAGCCCGAGCGCCTCGGCGGCGGCCTTCGCCTGGGACAGGTGCCTCAGGTTCTCCGCGTGGGCCTCGCGCGCGGTGAAGAAGGGGCTGCCAGACAGCTCGAGCTGACCGCCCGGCTCCAGCGACACCGTCTCGGTCCCCCGCTGGAGCGCGATGACGGGCGACTCCGGCGTCTCCCGGAACAGCGCATAGCCGCCCTGCGCCCCCAGCTTCTCCAGCAGCGCGCCGATGCCAGCCGGCCCCTCGTAGGGGACGGGTCGCGCGGCACCCTTCGGGTAGACGAACTTCTCGTGCTCGAGCCCCAGCCGGTGCTCGGCCCGCGGCTTCTCCGCGGCCCGGAAGACATCCACCAACGCGTCAATGGAGGTAATAGGGGCAGCAACTGCTCGTTTCAGATCCAGAGACATGGCCGCGCCTATATAACGTTCGGTGAACCCGCTGCTCCCAATTACGCACCCCCTCGGATGAAACCAACCTCTCCGGTGCCCTCCATTGCCCCGCGGCCTGGCCTCTCTGACTTCTTTCAGGGACTGGGGCTGCTGGCGCGTGCCTTCGGCCTCATCTTCCGCACTCGGAAGCTCTTTCTCCTGTCCGCCCTGTGCGCCGCCGTCACCCTGGTGACACTGGTCGTGCTGGGAGTGCTCCTCTGGCGCTACACCCCCGGACTGATCGGCCGGTTCTTCACCCGGCCGGAGGCCTGGTATGGGCAGGCGGCCTGGTACCTGGTGCTCGTCCTCACCTTCCTGATCCTCTTCTTCGTGGGCGCCAACACGGTGCCTCCCCTGCTGCTGGCCCCCCTGCAGGATCCGCTCTCCGAGGCCACCGAGGAGCAGTGCGGCGGCGCCCCCCCCTCCCAGCCCTTCAGCCTGGGTGCCTTCCTCCGAGGGCTGGTGACCGGGCTCGCACACACGCTGGCCCGCCTCTTCCTCCTGCTGCTGGGCCTGGCCCTGCTCTTCCCCCTCAACTTCATCCCCGGCATCGGCAGCATCATCTGGACGGTGCTGGGCAGCCTGTGGAGCATGATGTGGATCGCGGGAGAGCACCTGGCCGCCCCCATGACTCGCCACCTCTACCCCTTCTCCGAGGTGCGGAGGATGCTGCGCGAGCGCCGGGCGCTCTGCCTGGGGCTGGGGGCTGGCGTCTACCTGCTCCTCTGGGTGCCGGTGCTCAACACCTTCTTCCTGCCCGTGGCCGTCGTCGCCGGCACCCTGCTCTACCGAGGCCTGCTGGCTGCCGGGCAGCTCCCCCCTCCCCCCTCCGCCTCACGCACTGCGGCGTGAAATAAAGGGGCGCCCCAGGTGTCTCCGACTGGAAGAGCACCCTTCGCTCCGGGGCGGCTGGGAACGCAGTGCCTCCCAGGAACGTTCCTGATCGATACCAAGGAGCAGACGCCTTGAAGCACCCACCGTCCATGATTAGGCTTGGCCGGCTGCTTTCCGCGTTCCTTGTCCTCGACAACTGCTGGGATTCACTGGCCTTTTCTTTACGCACCACCCCGGGGTGCCCCGCGCCCCAGCTTGGATGAACCACATGCCGCGAATGCTTCGCCGGATCATCGCCGTCGCTGTCCTCCTCGGGGCCTGGGCCCTGGTGGGCAGTGATCGGGCCCCCATTCCGCTCACCATGGGGGCCGCTCAGGCCAGCCAGACGTGGGACGGCTCGCTCGCTCAGCAGAAGGGGGAGAAGGCTCCGCACGAGCTCTCCTCTCTGCGCGTCTTCACGAAGGTCATCCTCTACGTGAAGGACAACTACGTCGACCCCAAGCGAGTGAAGCCCAAGGAGATGATGATCGCCGCGCTGGAGTACGTGGAGAAGAGCGTCCCGGACGTGCTCGTGGAGGGCAACGCGGAGACGGGCAAGCTCAGCCTCAACGTCAACGGCAAGACGAAGGACTTCGACATCAGCCACGTGGACTCGCCGTGGAAGATGTCCTTCACCCTCAAGGACGTCTTCGACTTCATCTCCAAGAACATGCGCCCCATCGAGGACACGCGCGACATCGAGTACGCGGCGATCAACGGCATGCTGTCCACGCTGGATCCGCACTCGGTGCTGCTGCGGCCGGAGCTGTACCGGGAGATGAAGCTGTCCACCAAGGGTGAGTTCGGCGGCCTGGGCTTCGTCATCCAGATGCGCGAGGGCAACCTCACCGTGGTGCGCGTGCTGCCCAAGACGCCCGCCCACCGCGCCGGCATCCTCAAGGACGACCAGATCAAGAAGATCAGCGAGGAGTCCACCGTCAACATGGACCTCAACGAGGCCGTGTCCAAGCTGCGCGGCCCGGTGGACAGCAAGATCGTCATCACCGTGGAGCGCAAGGGCTGGGACAAGCCGCGGGTGATGACGCTCAGCCGGGCGATGATCTCGATCGAGAGCGTTCAGCACAAGATGCTGGCCGGCAACGTCGGCTACGTGCGGCTGAAGAACTTCCAGGGCAACACCACGCGGGACTTGGAGGCGGCGCTGGCGGACATCCGCAAGCAGGCCGAGGCCAAGGGCGGCAGCATGAAGGGCCTGGTGCTGGATCTGCGCGGCAACCCGGGCGGGCTGCTGGAGCAGGCCATCCAGGTGTCCGACACCTTCGTCTCCAGCGGCGTGCTGGTGGCCACGGTGGGCCTGTCCGACAAGCTGCGCGAGGAGAAGCGCGCGCGGCCGCAGGAGGGCGAGGACACCTACCCCATCGCCGTGCTGGTGAACGCGGGCAGCGCCTCGGCCTCGGAGATCGTCGCCGGCGCGCTGAAGAACCTCAACCGCGCGGTCATCATCGGGCGGCAGACGTTCGGCAAGGGCAGCGTGCAGGTGCTCTATGACTTCCCGGACGACAGCGCGCTCAAGCTGACGATCGCCAAGTACCTGACGCCGGGGGACGTCTCCATCCAGGAGGTGGGCATCATCCCGGACATCCAGCTGGTGCCCACGCGCGTCACCGAGGAGCGCCTGGACGTATTCGCGCCCCGCCGCTCCATGGGCGAGGCGGATCTGGACCAGCACTTCGGCAATCCGGACTCGGACAAGGTGGCCAAGAAGCGCGAGGAGGTGCTGGACCGCGAGAAGCCCATCGAGAGCCTCAAGTACCTGAAGGTGGACGAGAAGGTGCAAGCCCAGGCCGCCGCCAAGAAGGAGAAGGAGGCCGCCGAGAAGGCGCCGAAGACGGCGCAGAAGGATGGCAAGGGCGCCAAGCACGGCGAGAAGGATCCCCTCCTGGACGTGGACGTGGCGGGCCAGGGCGAGGATCTGGACGACCAGCTCGACGCGGAGAGCCAGGACGAGATCAAGGAGGACTTCGAGGTGTCGTTCGCCCGGGAGTTCGTGCTCAAGGCCCACTCCACCAACCGCCTCGAGCAGCTGAAGCAGGGCAAGTCCCTCATCGACCAGAAGCGCGCGGAGGAGGAGCAGCGCATCAGCTCCGCCATCGCGGCGCTGGGCGTGGACTGGAGCGCGGGCCCCACGCCGAAGAACGTGCAGCTGGAGGCCAGCTTCTCTCCGGGCTCGGAGCAGCCGGTCCGCGCGGGGGACACGCTGGACATGGTGGTGACGGCGGAGAACAAGGGCTCCGAGCCGCTCAAGCGCGTGCGCGCGTGGACGGAGAGCGACAACGCCTTCATCGACCGCCGCGAGTTCGTCTTCGGCGCCATCGCTCCGGGCGAGAAGCGGACCTGGAAGGTCCAGGTGAAGCTGCCCAAGGACTTCACCTCGCGCCGGGACGACGTGACGGTGAAGTTCTTCGACGACCAGGGCGCGCTGCCCAAGACGCTGGTGAGCGAGGTGGGCTTCCTGGATCTGCCGCGGCCGACCTTCGCCTTCAACTGGCAGGTGCAGGACGACTGCGGCACCTGTAACGGCGACGGCGTGGCGCAGTTCGGCGAGGACATCACCGTGGTGCTGGACGTGACGAACGTGGGCACCGGGGTGGCGCTCGACTCGTTCGCGACGATCAAGAACGCGGGGGACCCGAACGTCTTCATCAAGAAGGGGCGCTTCAACCTGGAGGAGCTGGCCCCGGGCGAGACGAAGTCCGCGCGCTTCCAGCTCGAGGTGAAGAAGGGCTACAAGGGCGACACCTTCCCGCTGAAGCTGGCCATCATCGACGAGCCGCTGGAGGAGTTCGTCACCGAGAAGCTGGAGCTGCCGGTGCGCGACACGCCCGCGCTGGTGCTGGAGCAGATCAAGTCCATGGTAAAGGTGGCGGAGAAGACCGAGCTGCTGTCCTCGCCGCTGCCGGACGCCAAGCCGGTGGCGCGGGTGTCGGGCGCGGCAGCGGTGCTGCCCGTCACGGCCGTGGGCAAGGGCTTCTATAAAGTCTCCCTGGGCGAGGATCGCTTCGCCTTCGTGCGCAGCTCGGAGGCGCGCGAGCAGAAGTTCGGCAAGGCCGTGCTGCCCAAGAAGGTGGAGTGGCTCACCCGGCTGGCGCCGCCGGCCATCCAGCTGGAGGTGGACACGAGCAAGGGCGGGGTGATGGCCACCGGGGACCGGTACACCCTGTCCGGCTCGGTGACGGACCCGGACGGGCTGCTGGACGTGTACGTGCTCGTCAACGACCAGAAGGTCTACTTCAAGGCGGTGGACCCGAAGGGCGAGGAGCCGCGCAAGCTGAAGTTCACCGCGGACTTCGCGCTCAAGGAGGGCAACAACAACGTCCTCGTGGTGGCGCGCGAGGATCCGGACTTCGCCAGCCGCAAGACGCTGGTGATCCGGCGCCGGCCGGCGGAGGTGGCACAGAAGCTGGCGGCGCCCACGCACGTGGAGCCCCAGAAGACGCCGTAGGCCGCGGGCATACACACCGTGAGTCCCACCGGGCGGCTCCCCGGAGGCGAAAGCCTCTGAAGGGGCCGCCCGTTTTGTTGACGCTCTTGGCGGCTGCACGTTAGCGTCGAGCGAGAGTGGCCCCCGTTGCCGGCGGAGGCCCTGGGAGGCGGTTTGAGGATGCACGCGTTCAGTCGGTGGATGGCCCTTGCGGCGCTCCTGGGGGGCGTCGCTGCGCGCGCGGATCAGAATGATCTGCAGATCGCGAAGCTGGGCAACCCGGGCCCGGGAGTGGAGAACTTCAGCGACAAGGCGAACAGGAACTTCCAGGCCTTCGCGCGGGCCATGTCCGCGAGCCTCACGTCCGTGAACCTGATGCCGCCGGAGACGTTGGGCCACGCAGCCTTCAATATCAGCGCGGAGCTGTCCGTCGTCAGCCTGCCCTCGAGCATCGTCATCCCCACCGAGGGCGCGCAACCAGGCACGGTGCTGGTGCCCTCCTTCCACATCCGTAAGGGGCTGCCGTTCTCCGTGGAGCTTGGGGGGCGCGTGGGCTGGGTGGAGAAGAGCCGCCTGGTGGCCGCCACGGGCGAGGTGAAGTGGGCCGTCAACGAGGGCTTCACGTACCTGCCGGACATTGGCGTGCGCGGCCATGTCACCAAGCTGATGGGCGCGCAGGACCTGAGCCTCACCTCCGCGGGCCTGGATGCGGGCATCGGCAAGCAGTTCCCCCTGGGCGGCATGGTGACGCTGACCCCGTACGGCGGCCTGGACTTCACCTTCGTCAGCGCAAGGTCGGAGCTCATCGACTTCGACCAGACCCGGCCCTACAACGAGTCGCTGGGCAATGGCTCGGCGGACGCGCTCGCGAACACGAGCGCCTACACGCGCCTGAAGTTCTCGGACAACATGACCCAGCGCATCTACGGCGGCGTGCGCTTCATTGGCGGCGTGCTGCAGCTGGGGGCTGAGCTCTCCTTCACGCGCCTGGGCCAGGCGCCGGAGTCGGACCTCCCCGGGAGCGAGAGCAGCAGCCTGCCGACCGTCGTCACCTTCAACACCTCGCTGGGCCTGGACTTCTAGCTCATCGAGAGCTCCGCAGGGCCTCGCGCAGAGGGCCGGGCCGGTTGGTGATGAGGTAGGAGACGCCCATCTCCGCCAGCTCCCGCGCACGCGCGGGCTCGTCCACCGTCCACGCGGCCACGCGCAGGCCCGAGCCTGTCCACTCCGCCACGCGCTCCGGGGTGCACGCCCCGTGGTGGGGGTGCACCGAGTGCGAGGACACCAGCGGGCTCAGCACGTAGGCCTGAGGCCGCCAGGGCTTGTTCGGGTCAATGAGGAGGCCGCGTCGCAGCGAGGGAGCGGCGGCGGCCACCCGGAAGAGGCACAGCGGGTTGAAGCTGGAGATCACCACCCGCTCGGCCAGCCCGCGCTGGGTGACGAGCCCCGCCACGCGGTGCGCCAGTCCCCCATCATCCAGGTGGCCAGACTTGAGCTCGATGTTGACGAGGAAGTGCGCGGGCAGCGCCTCCAGCACCTCCTCCAAGAGTGGAATGCGAGCGGGGCCGAAGCCCAGGGGCGTGCCCACGTCTGCTCGCTGAAGCTTCCACCAGGCGGTCGTGCGCACCTCCCAGGGCAGACCCGCGAGCCGGTCCAGCCTGTCGTCGTGGCAGACGACCACCTCGCCGGAGCTGCACACGCGGGCGTCCAGCTCGACGCCATCGGCGCCCTGCCGCACGGCCTCGGCGAAGGCCTCCAGGGTGTTCTCGGGGGCGTCAGCGCTGGCACCCCGGTGGGCGAGCAGGAGCATGGGGACAGTCTGCGCCAGGGCTGGCCGGGGACGGTGGGGGAAGTGGCGCCCTGGGTCTTCCACCGACAGGTGGCTTGCCTCGCTCGGGGGTTTGCTGCACTGTCCGCCCCATGTGTGGGCTGGGCACCGGAGAGCTGATTCTCCTCGGCTTCATCCTGTTGGTGGTCTTCTCCGCCTCGCGGATGGGCCAGCTGGGCAACGCCGTGGGCAAGTTCATCTACTCGTTCCGCAAGGCCTCCAAAGGTGAGGACTTCGTGGACGTGAAGCCCCTGCCCCCCGGGCGGCGCAGTAACACGGACGCCGAGTACACCGACTCCAAGAAGAGCTAGGGAGCTTCGGCGGGCGCCTTGCGCAGCTCGTGCAAGTCCTTCATGAAGTTCGGCACGATGCCCGCCAGCCCCATCCCCGCGATGTGAGCGCCCATGTACCCGGCGGGCAGCCTCTGCGCCCACTCGGGGTGTTCTGGCGGCCCAAGCCCCTGCTCGGGATCCTTGATCGTCACGCCCAGCTCCCAGATCGTCTTCGCGGTGGAGGTAGCGCACGTGCGCGTCGCCAGCTCCTCTTGGAAGACGGCGTACCACTCCCGATACCCGTCCCGCGCCACGGGCTCGAAGTACTTCGCCAGGAAGGCGGACTCCGCCAGCGCGATGCAGCGGCTCACCCCCGCCCCGTCGCAGCTGCGCGCCTTCTTCGCGAGCTCCACGGGCGCGAGGACGCTCGAGAACACCGGGGCGCTCATCCACAGCGCCTTCAGCCTCGCGATCTGCTCGCGGCGCATGGGCTTCCACTCGGGCGGTGGACCCTCCATCGCGTCATACGCCTCACGCTCGAGCTGGAGCACCGCGGCACCGAGCAAGGCGCCGATCAGCGACTCCGTGCGATACATGAGCCACGCCAGCTGACGGACATCCCTGGCCGCCGGGAGCGGCTGCCCTGTCTTCAGGCCGTGCAAGAGCCGGAAGCTCGCCCAGGCCCGCAGGGTGACGAAGTCCGGCAGCACGTCGCCCGCCCAGTTGTAGGGCGCTTTGGGCTCGAGGGGCGTGTTCTGCATGATGTCCCAGCGATCGTAGGTGTGGAGCCGCTCCATCCAGGCAAAGTCCAGGGTGGACACGTCCACGTCGGACTCGCGCCACTTCTCGAGGTCGACGCCCCGCGGCGGGAGCTGGGAGGGAATGACGAGGGGCGAGTCCTTGGGCATCTCCTGCCCGGACTCCCAGGCCAGCCAGTGGTTCAAGAGCGGCCCCGCGTCCCCCTCGGTGCGGGGCTCGTGGAACCACGCGTCGGCGGCGAGCACGGACTGTTGCTCGCAGAAGAAGTCGATGTTCTCGGTGATGGCCTTGCGCAGCTCGACGAGCGAGGGCTCGTACGTTCCGAGAATCCACCGGTCAGCCGCGAACAGCCCGGCAAGGATCAACACCAGGAGGATGCCACCGATCCACAGCAGGATGCGCAGCGCACGCTTGCGGGGTTGTTTCAAGTCCATGCCAGTCGAGGTGGGGTCCATGGCTTCTCTGTCGCCATCTTCTCCGCGTCAGAGCTCGCGAGCCAGCCGGATCAGCGAGCCAAAGAGACGAGAAGCATCGATGGGATGACGAGCGCCTCAAGGTACAGTGCGCGCCGGGAACGCTCCGGAGGGAAGCGGTGCTCTGCCGCCATTACCACCTCGTAGGCGAAGGCTGCGACAGCGCCTTCACAGTCGATAGCTCGCGCATCACCTTCGGCCGCGGCTGCCTGGCGGAGGTGGGTGACCGCGCCAAGGCGCTCGGGATGAAGCGCGTGGCCCTGTTCTCGGACGAGCGCATGGCTCGGCTGCCGCACTTCCAGAAGGTGCACCAGTCCTTGAGCGCCGTCGGACTGGACGTGGTCGTCTACACCGACGTGCACATCGAGCCCACGGACCAGTCCTTTCTGGAAGCGGCGCGCTTTGCCGCGGAGGCCCGGCCGGATGGCTACATCTCCCTGGGCGGCGGCTCGGTGATCGACACCTGCAAGGCCGCCAATCTCTACGCCACCCACCCTGCGGACTTCCTGGCCTACGTCAACGCGCCCGTGGGCGCGGGGCGCCCGGTGCCTGGCCCGCTCAAGCCGCACATCGCCTGCCCCACGACTTCAGGAACGGGCAGCGAGGTCACCGGCATCACCATCTTCGATCTGCTCTCGCTGAAGGCGAAGACCGGCATCGCCTCGCCGGCACTGCGCCCCACCGAGGCGCTCATCGATCCGGACTGCACCGTGACCTTGCCCTCGGAGGTGGTCGCCGCCAGCGGGCTGGACGTCCTGTCCCACGCGCTGGAGTCCTATACCGCGCGGCCGTACGTGCGCCGTCCCGCTCCCGCGCGGCCGAGCCTGCGTCCCATGAGCCAGGGCGCCAACCCGTGGAGCGACCTCGGCTGCCGCGAGGCGCTGCGCCTGCTGGGCCTGTACCTGGAGCGCGCGGTGGCGGACGCGCAGGACCACGAGGCCCGCGAGCAACTGATGTGGGCCGCCACGCTGGCCGGCATCGCCTTTGGAAACGCCGGGGTGCACGCGCCGCACGGCATGGCCTACGCCGTGGCCGGCCTGGTTCGCGACTTCCGCCCCTCCGGCTACCCCGACGGCGAGCCCCTGGTGCCTCACGGCATGTCCGTCATCGTGAATGCCCCGGCCGTGTTCCGCTACACCGCGGAGGTGAGCCCCGAGCGCCACCTGGAGGCCGCGCAGTGGCTGGGCGCGGACGTGCGCGGCGCCTCACCCGCCGATGCCGGCGAGGTGCTCGGCGGCAAGCTCATCCAGGTCATGCGTGCGGTGGGCATGCCCAACGGGCTGGGCGGTGTCGGCTATACCGAAGCCGACCTCGCTCCCCTCACGGAGGGTGCCTACCCTCAGCAGCGCCTGCTGCAGAATGCCCCCCGCGAGATGACCCGCCCCGTCCTCACCGAGCTGTTCCGTCAGGCGCTGCGCTACTGGTAGCCGCAGCGGAGGCCACCGCCGTGTCCGAAGCCGAGACCCCCGACCGCTACCGCTACTTCCTGCCCATCACCACCCGCTGGATGGACAACGACGTCTACGGCCACATCAACAACGTCACCTACTACAGCTACTTCGACACCGTCGCGAACCACTACCTCATCCACGAGGGGGGCCTGGACATCGCCAGCAGCCCCGTCATCGGCCTCGTCGTGGAGTCCCGGTGCTCCTACCGCGCCCCGCTCGCCTACCCCGACCGCCTCCGGGCGGGCCTGCGTGTGGACAAGCTCGGCAACCGCTCGGTGACGTACGGCATCGGCATCTTCAAGGAGGGCGAGGACCAGGCCGCGGCCCACGGGTACTTCGTGCACGTCTTCGTGGATCGCCAGTCGCGCAAGGCCGTCACGATGCCCGAGCGCCTGCGCGAGGCGCTTGCTCGGATCTCCGTGGCCTGAGACCCGCGCCAGGTTGCTATGCAGCGGGCGGAGAGCGCCGCAGCTTGCGAGCGATCGCCCGCGTCAACGAGAGCAGGTTGGCCGGAGTGAAGCGGAACCACATCCCCACATAGCTGCCGTTGGTGCGGAACTCCGGGTTGATCGAGGCGTAGATCCTGGCCGCCGGCCGCTCGAAGAAGGCGGGGGGATAGCGGCCCAGCGTCTCGGGGGTCATGTAGATGTTGACGAGGAACAGGCCGGTCTCCAGGTCGACCCGGAAGTGGCTCTCCTCGGCCCGAGCCAGGAAGGCCTCCCGCACCGCCTCCCCTTCCCTGTCAGACGGCTTCGGGTCGAACGGGTGGTAGTGGGCGAGCGCCTCGGTGATGGAGACGAAACCGAACAGGCTGGCGATCGACAGCCGGTAAAAGCGGGTCCGCGGGTGGCGCAGCTGGTTCTCGAGGAAGAAGGACAGGCCCGAGAGCAGGTGCAGGCCATGGCGGCGGAACTCGGGGAGGATCCGCAGCTTGCCTCCCAGGATGACCCGGCTTCGAGGCAGCCCCAGGGGCGCTGTCCCCCAGAACTGGAAGCCCACCATGGCGCCAGTGTCGGCGCGGCGGAACACGTGGACGAGCTCGTTGGCCAGCGCGTGCACGCGGAAGTGCTCCAGCTCCTCGGCCATCAGCCGGTGGGACATCGCGTGCAGCTCGCGCAGGGTCTCCTCGGAGAAATCCTTCCGGAGGATGGACTCCATCCGAACGGGCGGGCGGAGGGCAGAGAGTCGGAGCAGGAGTTCGAGCATGGTGTCTATCCCAGGGGCAGCTCCAGCGTGGCAGTGGCTCCCTTGCCCGGTCCTGCGCTCTCCAGCAAGAGGCGCCCGCCCAACATCCGCGCCGCCAGCGCGCTGGAGTGCAGCCCCAGGCCATGGCCCCCCTCACGCGTGGTGAAGCCTTGGGAGAAGAGCTGCTCGCGGATCTCTGGTGAGATGCCCGTGCCCCTGTCCACCATCTGGATGCGCGCCATGTCGCCCGCCGCCTCCAGCCGTACGTGCAGTATCCGCTCACCCGCAGGGACCGAGGCCATGGCGGTCTTGGCGTTGGCAATCAGGTTGATCAGGATCTGGAGCACCTTGTGCTTGTCCACCCAGACCCTGGGCAGCGAGATGAGTGCCCGCGTCACCGTGATGCCGTGGCGCTTGAGCGCGGGCATCTGGATGCTCAAGACATCCTCGACGAGCTGCGAGAGCTCGCACTCCTCCGTGACGAGCGTGTTGCGGGCGTAGGTCTGCTGCACGTGGACGATGGCCCGGACGTGCTCGATGTGCTTGCTCATCGCGGCCAGGCCTTCCTGCAGCGCGGCCTGCTCCCGGAGCAGCTCTTCCGCCAGGCCCTCGAGGTACTCGGGCAGCCGGGTGCCGCGCGGATCGCGGGTGAAGAAGTCCGCCAGGGAGCGCTGGTGCTCCTGGAGCATGGCGGAGACCTGCTTCACCCGCCCCATGCGCGAGGCGCTCACCGTCTGGCTCAGCACCTCGACGTTGACGGTGGCGCTCGTCAGCACGTTGCCCACGTTATGAAGCACGCTGGTGGCGACCTCGGCCATGCCCGCCAGGCGCGCCGTCTCCACCAGCTGGGCCTGGGCCTTCCTCAGCTCCCCCGTGCGCTCCTCGACCCGCTTCTCCAGCTCATCATTGGCGCTGCGCAGGGCCGCCTCGGCGCGCTGGACCTCGGCGTACAACCGCGCGTTCTCGATGGAGATGGCGGCTTGAGAGGCGAGGTGCCCGAGCAAAGCCAGGCGCGCGGGCGTGAAGGCTTTGGTGGCGAGGCTGTTCTCCAGGTAGAGCACCCCGCGGAACTCCTCCTGGCGTACCAGCGGCAGGCAGAGCACCGAGCGGGCCTCCCCGCGCCCCAGCCACGCATCCGACGAGAACGCGTGGGGCTGGGAGGCATCGTCGATGAGCACGTGCTCTCGCGTGCGCCGGACGTAGGAGATGAGCGTCCAGGGCAGGCGGTCCTCCTCCGAGCCAGCACCGGAGGACTCACGAGAGGCGTCCGAGACCGCCACGACCGAGAGCTTGCCGCCCTGTGGAAGCACCAGGGCCCCTCTCTGAGCCCCGGCGTTCTCGATGGCCACCTTCAGCAGCGTGGCCGCCAGCCGCTCGAGGACGATCTCCCCGGAGATGGCCTGCTGCGCCTTCACCACGGTGAGCGCATCGATCTGGGTCGAGCCCGTGTCGGTGAAGGTCTCCTCAGCGGCCGAGGCGGCGGCCAGGTGCGGCCACTGCTCATCCAGGTGCTTCACCTTCCCGTGGGCTCCCCAGCGCAGGTACGCCTCGCGGGCCTTGCGCGCGTAGGTCTCCGCGAGGGTGGGCATCTGCCGCTCGAATCCGAAGCGGGCGGCGAGCTCACACGCGAGGCCCACGTATTGGATGAAGCCATTCTCGCGGGCGTACCGGAGCGCTTCCTCGTAGGCGCGGAGGGCCTCCCCCTCCCGGTCCGAGATCCGCGCCAGCTCCGCGGTGACCAGCCGCTCGGGCGCGCGGAAAGTCTCCGGGCAGTGAGCCGCCCACTCCGCCAGCTGTTGCTGGTGGCCTCGGATGGCCTCCAGCGCCAGTCTCCGCTCCTCCGGAGCCAGCTCCGCGAGTCTGGCCACCAGCGTCAGCGCACGGAAGAGGTGGAAGTCCAGGAGCTGGATATGGCCCACCGAGGACCAGCTCAGCTCCACCGCCTTGTCGCCCGCCTCGCGCGCCTCGGCATATGCACCGCACATGAAGCGCGACTGCATCTTGAGGGTCCAGTACCAGAACCGGGTGATGCTCATGCGCGCGGCGGTTAGGCTGGCTTCGAAGGACTCCTCGGAGAAGCCGTCGCCGCTCAAGGCCCGGAAGGAGGGCGTGAGGCCGCGGAGCTGCTGGACGTGGCGCTGGGTGAAGTGGATGACGTCTCGCGAGTCCAGGAAGCCGATCCTGTGCGTGAAGTCCAGCCGCGCCACGGACTCCTGGTAGACCTCCTCCAGCTCATGCCCCAGGGCCAGGCGATCCGTGACGATGTGGTTGCAGCAATAGCCCGCGACCCCGAAGTCATTGTCCTGGAGCGCGTGGTGGAAGGCCTGGCGGATGTATTCCAGGGAGAGGGACAGGGGACGGGTCCAAGAGTTGACCATCTCCATGCCGTAGAGCGTCTTCGCACGGAGCGCCGCCAGCCCATGGCGCTCGACGAGCTCACACGCCAGCTGGCCGAAGGCGTAGCCCTCCTGGTAGCGCTTGAAGCCAGGCCCCAGCACCAGCCCATACAGGGAATAGCCATACACGGAGGCGGCTGAGTTGCCATGACGCAGGCTCAAGGCCACCTGCCTGCAGAGCTGGAGGATGAGCAGGTTGAGGTCGGTGAGCATCGCCGGCGTGAACAAGGCGGCCAGCATGTTCATCACCGCCTCTGTGGCCGAGCTGGAGATGCGAGGCAAGTCAATGAGGGTCTCGATGGGACGCTCTCCCAGGAGCTTCCACACCTCCTCGTTGGCGGCCACCACCTCTTCCCACGAGGGGTGCGGTGACATGGGCATCCCCAAGCGCGCCAGCCCGTCCAGGAGCGTGTCGAGGGCAGCCTGGACCTCTCCCGCGGCGAGGTGAAGATCGCTCTTCAAGCGGCAGAGGGAGGCCGTCTCCGCCGGCGTGCGTGTCCGGGGCCGCAGCACCTCCACCAACCGGCGCGTCTCGGCGGCATTGCCGCTCATGAACTCGCAGCTCGCCTGATCCCGCTGGAGCTTGAAGGCCAGCGCGGGTTCCGTCTCCCAGGGGTTTCCGGGGAGCAGCTGAAAGGCCATGGCGAGGTAGTGGGCGGCCGAGCGGTGGGCCGTCGAGGCCTGGGCCCTGGCGCCTGCGTCAGCGTTCAGGAGCGCGACGCGGTGGCGCTCCGTGGGCTCGGTGATCAGCTCCGCCCCGGCGTTGAGCTGGCTCACCACGTCGAAGAGGTTCTCCTGAACCTCCTCCGGGGACAGGCTCGCCAGCAGCAGGCGGCCGATGCTCAGGTGGACGGCCTTGCGCTCCTCCAGGGGGATGAGGGCGTGGGCGGCCTGTTGGATGCGGTCATGGAGGAAGCGGTACTGCTCCTCACCGGAGACCGCGACCAGGCCTTCCTGGAGCGCGGGCTCCAGGCCCTGCTCCACTGCCAGGGTATCCTCCAGATGGGAGATGAGGAGCAGGATCCGCAGCGGGAAGGTGTTTCCCACGCAAGCGGCCAGCCGCAGCAGGTGCTGCGTGCCGGTGGGGAGCTGGCGCAGCTTGCCCACCATGAAGTCCACGACGTTGTCCGAGTAGCCCTTGGCCCGGACGCCCTCGGCATCCCAGCTCCAGGTGCCCTTGGGCGTGCGCACCATGAGCCCATCCTGATTGAGCGTGAGCAGGAACTGGAGGAGGAAGAAGGGGTTGCCACCCGTCTTCTCCCGAGCCAGCGCCGAGAGCGGCTCGACGACGGCCGAGCCCGCGCCGGGCAGCGTGTCCGCCACGAGCTGCTGAACCTCGTCGAGGCTCAGCGGCTCGAGCTGAAGGTCCGTCAGCCGCGCGCCGGCCTTGTGCAGCTCTCCGAGCGTGAGCGCCAGCGGATGCGAGGGGCTCACCTCGTTGTCACGATAGGCGCCGATCAGCAGCACCGGCGGTGTCTCCGCGTGGGTGAGCAGGTGCCGGAGGAGCTGGAGGCTGGCCAGATCCGCCCACTGCAGGTCATCCAGGAAGAGGACGAGCGGGTGCTCGGGCGTGGCGAAGACGCCGAGGAACCTGCGGAACACCCGGTTGAAGCGGTGCTGCGCCTCGGCAGCCGGCAGCTCCGGAAGGGCAGGCTGCTTGCCGGCGACGAGCTCGAGCTGCGGCACCACGTCCACGAGGACCTGGCCCTCGCTCTCCCAGGCCGTGTGCAGGTGCTCGCGCCAGCGCGCCAGCTCCTCATCCGTGTCTGACAGCAGCTGCTGCGTCAGTCCGCGGATGGCCTGGGCCAGGATGGAGTACGGGATGTCCTGCTGGAACTGGTCGAACTTGCCGCTGAGGAAGAAGCCACGCTGGCGCACCACGGGCTTGTGCAGCTCGTGTACGACGGAGGACTTGCCGATCCCCGAGTAGCCGCGCACCAGCACGAGCTCCGGCCGGCCATCACGGGCAACGCGCTCCAGGCCCTGGCGCAGCGCGGCAGCGTGCGTGTCACGCCCATAGAGCCGCTGGGGGAGCTGGAAGCGCGTGGGGTGGTCGTGGAGGCCGGGTACGAAGTCCTCGCGCAGGCCCTGGCCCAGGCTCTCCCGGCACCGCTCGAGGTCCGCCCGCAGCCCGTCGGCGCTCTGGTAGCGCTCCTCGGCCACCTTGGCCAGCAGCTTCAGGACGATGGCGGACAGCACTGGCGGCAGGCTCGGCACCCGCTGGACGGGTGGCAGGGGTGCCTGCGCCATGTGCGCGTGGAACCACTCGAGCGCGTCGCGCCCATGGAAGGGACGGCCGCCGGTGAGCAGCTCGTAGAGGGTGATGCCCAGCGAGTACAGGTCCGTGCGGTAGTCCACCGCGCGGTTCATGCGCCCGGTCTGCTCCGGGGACATATACGCCAGGGTGCCTTCGATGAGGTGCGCATGCAGCGCGTCCACGTGCTCGACGAGCTGGAGGCTGGCGCTGCCGAAGTCGATGAGGCGCGTCTCTCCCGCGGGTGTGAGGATGATGTTGGAGGGCTTGAGGTCCTTGTGGATGATGCCGCGGCGGTGGAGCTCCGCGAGGGTCGAGGCCACGGAGATGGCCAGCTCGAGCGCGCGCCCCACCTCGAAGGGCTCGCCCGTGGACTCTGACAGGGGCTGGCCCTCTACATCCTCGAGCAGCAGCACCGGGCGATCGTGGAGCTGCTCACAGGCCTGGACGTGAGTGACGCCGCGCACGTCCCGGAGCCGCTGCAGGATGCCGAACTCGCGGCGGTAGCGCTCGCGCTCGCGCGGGCCGGGTGAGACGGCCTTGGGCGTCTTCAGGATGAGGGGCAGTCCATCCGCATCGCGCACCACGCGGAACAAGAGGCTGGAGCTGGTGGACTTGATCGCCGCGAGGAGGGTGTAGCCTGGGATGTCGAGCATCTAACAGACAGGATACTCCTTCCGCGCCTCCTCCAATCGGCAGCTTGCTCAGAGGATGATGGTGCGGCGCCCCTCCACCACCACCCGGCGCTCCAGGTGGGCGCGCACGGCCCGCGCCAGGACGACCCGCTCCACGTCTCGCCCCACTCGCACCAGCTCCTCGGGACCCATCGCGTGGGACACCCGCGCTACGTCCTGCTCGATGATGGGCCCCTGATCGAGATCCCTCGTGGCGTAGTGCGCCGTGGCCCCGATGATCTTGACCCCTCGGGCATAGGCCTGGTGGTAGGGCTTGGCGCCCTGGAACGCGGGCAGGAAGCCGTGGTGGATGTTGATGACTGAGGGCGCCTGCCGCAGGAAGTCGTCGGAGAGGACCTGCATGTAGCGCGCGAGCACCACCAGATCGATGTGGTGGCGCCGCAGCAGGTCCAGCACGGCCGCCTCCTGCGCGGGCTTCGTCTCCGGGGTGACGGGGAGCGTGAAGAAGGGGACGCGGAAGTTCTCCGCCACCTGCTCCAGGGCGTTGTGGTTGCCGATGATGAGGGGGATCTCACACGGCAGCTCGCCGCTCTGCTGGCGCAGGAGCAAGTCATAGAGGCACACCGGCTCCTTCGTCACCAGCAGGGCCACGCGCGCCAGCCGGTCGCTGTAGACCACGGACCACTCGGCCTGCAGCGCGCCCGCCAGCTTCCCGAAGGCCTCCGTCAGGTTCTTGCGCGTGCTCGAGCCCCCCAGGCCCTGCAGGGCCTGGGGGCTCTCCAGGCGCGCAAGGTCCACCACCAGGCGCATGAAGAAGCGGGGCACGCCGCTCTCGGTGATGAGCTCGGTGTGGTTGCTGGCATCAATGATGTTGAGGCCAAGCTCGGAGAAGAAGCCGGCCAGCCTGGCGACGAGCCCCGGCCCGTCAGGCGCGGCAATCAGGAAGGTGGCTCTGGCAGAGGTGGACATGGCCATCGCACGTATCCCAGAGCCAGGGCCCCGGACAAGCGGCTCAGCCGCTCCGGCCTGGCCGCACCAGCACGGCCCCCGCCGCCACGATGGCCAGGAAAGCCACCAGCAACCCCAGTGCGCTCGGCAGCCCGAGGAGGTCCGCCAGGAAGCCCACCACGGGCGGGCCCACGAGGAAGCCGCCATACCCCGCCGTGGACACCGCGGCGATGGACACCCCTGGCGCGCTGCCCGGGGTGCGGCTCGCGGCACTGAACAGCACGGGGATGAGGTTGGACAGGCCGAGCCCCACACAGGCGAAGCCCACCAGCGCCGCCAGGGGATGTTGCAGCAGCAGCGCGCTCCCCAGTCCACAGGCCGCCAGCGCACCGCCCACGCGCACCAGCCGCTCCGGGCCGAGCGCCGTCACGAGCCGATCCCCCGTCACCCGCCCGATGAACATGGCCAGCGAGAACACGGCATAGCCCGCGCCCGCCAGATCCGCGTCGGCCTGCAGCGAGTGACGCAGGTACACGGCGCTCCAGTCCGCCATGGCCCCCTCCACGACCAGCACGAAGAAGGCGAGCCCGCCCAGCAGCAGCAGCGTCCCTCGTGGCAGCGCGAAAGAGAACGAGGCCCCACCCTCGTCAGCGGAGCCCGGCAGCAGCAAGCGCGCCACGACCACCACCGTGACGAGCCCCAGCACTCCAGCGCACAGGATGTGGTGCGAGGGAGTAAGCCCACCGGAGAGGGCCAGAATGGAGCCGCCAGAGCCCACCAGCCCGCCCAGGCTGAACAGCGCGTGGAACGAGGACATGATGGTGCGGCCCAGCCGGCGCTCGACGACAACGGCGTGGGCATTCATCGCGACGCTCATGGAGCCGGCGGCGCCGCCGACGGCCACCAGCGAGAGCATCAACCACGGCAGGCTGGGAGCATGCACGGGCAGCGCGATCACCCCGCAGAGCAGCAGGCCGGTGGCGAGGGTGACGGCGCGGCTGCCCCACCGGGCCACCAGCGCTCCGGCCAGCGGCATGAACACCAGCGAGCCGACGGCCCCCCCCAGCAGCGCCACTCCCAGCTGGCCCGCGCTCAGGCCCAGCTGTGCCTGGACGGTGGGGATGTGCGGCACCCAGCTCGCGAAGGCGAAGCCGTTGACGAAGAAGAGGGCGTACAGCGCGATGCGCGCCGTGGCGGCGGAGGGCTCGGTGCGGCCCTCCCAGGGGAGGATCGAGGAGCTCATGCGGTCAGGATCCGGAGGTTGAGCTTGCGGAAGGGGCTCAGCGTGGCTTCGGGGGCCCTGGCCTCGGTGACCAGGGTGGCCACCCGCTCGGCCGGGGCCACCACGAAGGGCGAGAGCGTTCCGAGCTTGTCGGCGGTGAGCACGGCCACTGTCTCAGCCGCGTGGTGGATCATGGCGCGCTTGGTGGCGGCCTCCTCGGCGTGGGAGGCGGTGATGCCCCCCTCGCTGTGGAGGCTGCACACGCCCAGCACGCACAGATCGGCCCGGATCTGGCGAAGCGCCTCGACGGTGTCGGCGCCCACCACGGTCAGCGCCTCCGGGTGCAGGCGGCCACCCACGAGGCGGACTTCAATCCCCGGGTGATCCGCCAGGGCAAGCGCCACGGGCGGGCTGACGGTGATGACGGTGGCGCGCAGCTCCCGGGGCAGGCAGCGGGCGACCTCCAGCGTGGTGGTGCCTCCATCAATGAAGACCACCTGGCCGGACTGGATGAGCCCGGCCGCGACCTGGGCCACGGCATGCTTTGCGGGCTGGTAGAGCTCGGCGCGAGCCCGATGGCTCAGCTGTGTATGGGCACGAGGGAGGGCGCCACCGTGGACCCGGCGCAGCAACCCCGCCTCATCCAGCTCCCGCAGATCTCGGCGAACGGTGTCCTCCGAAACCCGCAACAACCGGCACATATCAGCCGCGAAGACGCGCCCCTTGGTGGCGAGCCGTTCCAGAATGAGGCGTCTCCGCTCCTCGGGGAGCAGGGCGTCTAGAGCGTTGTCGGTCAGTTGCGTAGTTATGCGGGTCTATGCCGTTTCCAGCAGGATCCCGTATGTACCAGCACACGTCAAGGAAGGAGCCTGGCAGCCATTCGACCTAACCGCCGATGGGGCCCTGGGTGAGCAACCGCGTGGCCTGCTCTCTCAGGGACGGGGGCACGGAGGAGTCCGAGGCCAGCTCGGCCAGGTCCGTGGAGTTGAGCAGGGGGACGATCTTCGCCCCCACCTCCGGCGGCAGGTACGGGTTGAAGACGAGTGCTCGGCGCACCGCGTGCCGGGCCGGCCAGCGCGATGACTTCCAGATCTCCACCAGCGGCTCGGTCTGGTATGGAAAGGCGCCAGCGTCGCGATGGGAGGGGAGATGTCGTCGAGCTTCGAGAACAACGACTTGAAGATCGGGGGCAACCAGATCCAGGCGGGGCGCGACGCCTACTACACCACGCACAACAACATCCGCTTGGAGCGCCGCTGGACCCGTCCGGTCCCCCCCCCGATCTTGCGTGAGGTGGTCCCGCGTCAGAAAGCGTTCGAGGAAGCCAGCAGACTCTTGCAGGAGCGTGGACAACTGGCGCTCAGCGGACGCATGACCTCCATGGCTCTCCGCGGGATGCCGGGCATTGGCAAGACGACCCTCGCGCGGATGCTCGCTCTCCAGCTTGAACCGCGCTACCCGGACGGAGTCCTCTGGCAGGAGCTGGGGCCTGATTACCTCTCCGAGGACAAGGTCCAGCCTGTGCTCGACCAATGGGCCGCCATGGCCCTGTCCATCCCTCTGGAGGTTCGCGCCTCCGAGCACTTCGAGAGTGGGGTCGTACGCGCCCTCCTCGGGGAGCACCCCCGCTTGTTGGTGGTGCTCGACAACGTCTGGTCGCTCTCCCCCATCCGGCGCCTGCTCGAGGCCATCCCACCGCAAGCCCACCTCTTGATCACCACCCGGTCCGCGGAAGTGGCCCGCGGGCTCGGCCATGAGCCGTATGAGCTGCACGAGCTGACGCCTAAGGAGGCTCGGCAGTTGATGCAGCTGCGCTTGAACCTCCAGGATCTCACCCAGGAGATCGAATGGTGTGACAACCTAGCCAATGGCCTAGCATTCCACACTCTCGCCCTCGACGTGGCGCTGGGCATCATCCGGCGCGAGGGGAATGAGCCCGCCGAGTGGCGCAACTCGGCGGAGCGGATCGTGGGGTACGTCCGCTCCGGCAAGGGCTTCGAGGATCTGCGACTGAAGGCAGAGGATCGAGAGATGAATGTAGAGCGCGTGCTCTCGTACAGCTACCAGCGCATGGACGAGACCGCACAACGCCACTTCCGCCTGCTGGGGGCCTTTGCGCCTGATTCCCACTTCGACACAGTCGCAGCAGCACAATTGTGGGAATGTGACACCAAGAAGGCCAAGGAACAGCTCGATGACTTCGTTGACGCGGCCCTGCTCAACCGGTTGGCGGGAGGGCGCTGGACGCAGCATGGCGTGCTGCGCGGCTACACGTTGGCCCTCTTGCGTCGCGATGGAGCACAGGAGCAAGCCGCCGCGCGTCACGCGCGCATCTACGACGAGGCGATGAGGGAGGCTGATGACGCGCAACGGTTTGCGCCAATGCAGACAGCACTACCTCAATTGCGCCACGCCTATGAGTGGGCAGTGGAGAATGATCTGCAGAGAGCACTGAGTCTCATCGCCAACTGCGCTCACTTGCAAGTCGCGTTTGGCCTAGCCCAAGAGAACCTCGCATGGTGTGAAAAAGCCTTCCTGAGCGCGAAGCAGCGCGGGAAAACGATGAATGTGGCGGCCATTCATTTCCTTCTAGGCAATGCCTTCCACAGCGTTGCTGGATTGCCAGAGCAGAATCGCTCCGTGCGCCTGCAACAGGCTCTGGACGCCTACACCGAGGCTCTGCGCTTCCTCACCCCCGACGCCTCTCCTCTCGACTACGCCCAAACCCAAAACAACCGCGCCAACCTTCTCCGCGACCTCGCCACCCTGCCAGGGCAAGACCGCGCCTCTCTCCTCCAGCAGGCTCTGGACGCCTACGCCGAGGCTCTGCGCTTCCTCACCCCCAACGCCTCTCCCCTCGACTACGCCCAAACCCAAAACAACCGCGCCAACCTCCTCAGCGAGCTCGCCACCCTGCCAGGGCAAGACCGCGCCTCTCTCCTCCAGCGGGCTCTGGACGCCTACGCCGAGGCTCTGCGCTTCCTCACCCCCGACGCATCTCCCCTCGGCTATGCCCA
>Ga0190275_10000753_pt1 | contig 25837 bp, 1 predicted proteins | sample Popmic550T_FD_133745 | JGI IMG/M metagenome (GOLD analysis project Ga0190275, IMG submission 133745) | Populus adjacent soil microbial communities from riparian zone of Yellowstone River, Montana, USA - 550 T | ecosystem: Environmental > Terrestrial > Soil > Riparian zone > Trees stand | place...
AGGTGCAGCAGGAACTGGTAGGCCACATCCTCCGGGCTGGCCGCCGCGGAGGAGGGAGGCTCCCCCGGCCTCGGCAGCGGACGCGCCTCCCCGCGATCCGTGATCGCCGTGACTTCCGCCGGGCCCTCCACCTTCAGCACGCGGAACTCGTGCTCGCGCGCCCGATCGTAGCGCTCCATCCGCCCCTGGGGCTCCAGGCTCCGGTAGACGTTCTTCAACGCCACGGCTTTGTCCGGCAGCCCGGGGGCATCCTCTCCGTCCGCGAAGTCCGGCGGCGGGGCGTTCTCCTCCGAGGGGTCGATGGTGCCGTCCCGGTTGCGATCGCGCGGGAGCACGGGGTGGCCCACCACCTGGACGTAGTAGTTGGCGCTCACCAGGTTGTTGAGCACCACCTCGCGGCCATCCCGATCCACCTGGCGCAGTGACGTCTGCACGGCAGCGGTGGACCTGCCGGGAGAGATGTGGAAGCTCGCCACCGCGGGCTCCTCCGCCGCCGAGCCGGTGATGCGCACCACGCGCCCAGCCAGCGGAGGTACTCCCGCCGGGACTTCCGCCAGCAGGCTGTCATCCCTCAGGCACAGGGCCTGCTGCTCGGGGGTGCGCGGCTCCGGCAGCTCCGCGCAGTAGCGCTCCAGCAGACGGCCCCGCTGGCCCTCGTCATAGAGAGGCTGAGGCGCGCAGAAGCCACCATCCTGCTGGACACCCCCGTCACAGGAGGGATCTGCGGGCGGCAACACCCCTGCGTCCCAGGAGCTCGCGGGCCCACGCCGGACCCGCCAGTGGGTGGCGACGCGGACGAAGTCATCCCGCGTGGTCGCCGCTCCTCCGTGGCGCACGAAGCTGGGCTCCATGTCGCCCTGCGGGGTGCCCTCCGCGCGGGCGCGGCGATCCACGCGCACATCGATCTCCGGCGGGTACAGCTTGATGTTCGCCTGGATGCCGAGATCCTGCAGCGTGCAGCGGGACAGGTGGACCGTCCGCTCCCCATCCGTCACGGGCTGCGGGCCGCCAGCGGCATCATCCGCCGGGCAGCTCCCGTCCGGAGCGCGCGAGGAGAAGTTGACGGAGGGGACCGTGAGGACCTCCATCCCCGTGTGGCCGGTGGCATGGTTGATGGCGAACACCACCAGCCGATCGCCAGGCACCAGCCGCTGGAGGTTGCGGCGCGACTGCCCGAACCGCGAGTCGAGCGTCGAGGGGCCGTAGCGAACCTTGGCGTAGCGGCCATGGGGAGCAGTGGAGCCTCCTCCACAGGGCGAGGGATCCACGGCCGCATAGCTGACCAGGGGCGTAGAGGGATCGTCCTCACGGAAGAAGTGGACCTCCGTGGTCCGCACGTCGTCCTGGGAGAGCCCCACCACCTCGCTGCCCTCGCGCTCCGCCTCGCCGCAGGCCGGAGGCAGCGGCTGCCCCTCTCGATCCACCAAGGTGACGCTGCCGTGCAGCCACCGCACGTCGATGACGACATCCACCAACGGCGGGAGAGACAGGCCCCAGGCATCCCACTGGGGCGAGCACTCCTCCCGGGTGGAAGGGATCTTGCGCGTCACCACCCTGCCACCCTCCATATAGCCGTTGATCTGGTACGCGATGGGCAGAGGCACACAGGCCTGGACGAGCGGGTGGGGGAACAGGAGCGACCGCGCGACCATGACTCCGCCGGCATAGCGCCCCGTAGGGTTGGAGTAGGCGGCGCCCTCGAACATGCCGGACGAGATCTTGACGGGGAGCCCCCCGAAGCGAACCAGTCCTTCGTTCTCCGCCACTCCTGAGGAGCCCCCATCCGCGCGCGTCACGCGCAGCACGCCCGGCGTGGAGCCACCATCCGGGATGCCTCCATCCAGGACAGAGAGCTCGGCGTTCAAGCGCACCACGTTGCGCCCACGCGGGGTGGTGCCCGCGGCGAAGACCCCGCTGGAGCCAAGCGAGAGCTCGACCTCGGTGGACAGCTCCGCGTTCAGGCCCGCGGGGCTCTCCCGACGCCATGAGCCACCGCTGGGCGGCCCCAGCCGCTCTCCGCCCGGTCCGACGCCCTCGACGGTGAGCACCAGCGGCTCTGGCCTGGCGCCTTCAGGCAGCGGAATGAGCGTACGGGCCTTGGCGGAGAGCGGCATCCGGTACTGCAGCCGTTCATCCAACGTGACTCGCTGTTCCACCCCGATGGGCGGTGACGGGATGTCAATGGCCACCGCTTGCTCACGCGGCCCGCGGATCGTCCCCGAGACCACGACGGCATGGAGCCAGTTGATGTAGTACTCCCAGAAGAAGAGCACGCTGTCAGGAGTCATTCCCCACCCCTGGTTCAGAGTCCGGACAAACCCATCCGCGGGAGAGCGCCGCAAGGGGGCAGCCAGAGAACCCGAGGGGAAGGAGACCCCGGCCAGCGCCAGGGTGGCCTCCTCGGGCAGCGGCAGATAGCCGAAGTACTCCAGCGAGCCGGCCTCGACAGGCGCGTCCGAGACGAGCTGGGTGCCATCCTCGCTGACGGTGGCCAGCGACGCCACGCGCAGCAGGTGCTCATCCGGATCGTAGGCGAACAGCAAGGCCCGGTCTCCGGCCGGCATGTGCAGCCGGTTGGGCAGGCGGAGCTCCGCAGGGGCCACCAGGCGCGTTCCGGCAGGCTGGAGCTGCCACGTCGCCGCCGGGCGCAGAGGGCCATCCACCGGCACCGGGAGCGCATGGAGCGGCAGCTCCGTGGCCGTCACCATGCCACGCGCCGAGCCTCCCGCGAACGTGAGCCCGCCCGCGGGAATGTTCAGCTCCAGCGCCCCGTGCCGCCCACCGAAGGTGAGGTGCAGGGGAGCGGAGGCATCCACGGGCTCCGCGGACTCGGCATCCACGGGCGTCAACATCAGGAGGGAGTCCACGTTGTCCCGCTCGGCCTCCACCGCGAACGTCCGGCGGACCGTGGGGTAGGCCCGCCCCTCCGAGGAGGGCCCTCCCTCGTAGCGAAGCACCACCGGCCCTGGCGGCACGCTGAACAGGGCCCAGTTTCCGTCCGCGCTGGTGCGCGTGTAGCGGTCCTGTCCTTCGACTTCCACCCGCACGCCTGCCAGGGGCTCGCGCCGCTCGTCCACCACCTGGCCGCGCAGCCGTGTCAGCGGGCGGCGCACCGTGAAGGCACTGCGGAACTCGCCCTCCATGCCCGGCCCCACCACCGGCTCCACCTCCGCAACCCGCACCTCCAGGGTGGCTCCCTCCGGTAGCGGATCGCGCGCGATGAAGGAGACCGTCTGCCCACCCGGCGCCACGGACCAGCCCCCGGGCAGCGGCTCGCCGCCGGCCCTCACCGTGAAGCGCGTGCGCACCGAGTCGGGCCTCACCGCCTTGTTGAAGGCCACGTTCACCAGCGTGTCCGGCTCCAGCTCCGTGGACTCATCCGCCGGATCCACGCCGGTGACCACCAGCGGCTCGGTGCTCGGATCGCGGTAGCGCACCCGCACGGAGGCCGTGCCCGTCAGCCCCAGCGTGTCCCGCGCCCTGATCGCAATGACATTCTCCCCGAGCGCCAGGGGCACCTGGGCCGTGTAGACGCCCGCCCCTGCCGCGGTGGCCTCGCCCGTCCCAATGCTCACCTCCTCCAGCGAGACCGAGGACTCCACCTTCACCGCCACGCGCACCACCGGCTGCCTCGCCTCGGAGCCCTCCGACGGCTCCAGCACGATCAGCCGCGGCGGCAGGCCGGACACCCGCAAGGTGCGCGTCACGCGCGCGCGGTTGCCCGCCAGATCCGTCGCCTCCACCTGCACCACATTGTCCCCGGAGCTCAGCGGCACCGCGGCCGAGAAGCTCCCGGCCAGCACCTGCGCGGGCACCCCATTCACCGTCACCCCGCCCAGGTACGCGTCCCCTGCCAGCCCCTCCACCAGGTAGGGGGACTCGGAGACGGTGCTCAGCGGCGCCTCCGGCCGTGTCACGTCCAGGAAAGGCGGGGTGCGATCCACCCTCACCTGCCGCCGCGCCTCGGCCACCCGGCCTACGGCGTCCACCGCCCGCACACGCAGAGAGATGGCGCCCTCGGGCAGTGCCAGCGAGGCGGAGAACTGCCGCCCCACCACCGAGGCCGGCAGCCCCTCCACTGTCACCTCCAGCGGCAGCGTGCCGCCCTCCACCCGGCCCAGCACCCCCACGCGCTCCGTTCCCCAGAGGCTGCCCTCCTGCGGCGCGGCCAGCACCAACACCGGCGGCACCTCGGGGGTGCCTCCATCCGGCCCTGGCGAGCCCGCGTCCGCCGCCCCTCCGCCACCATCCCCAGGCCCGCCTCCCGAGCCTCCGTCCCCCGGCTCCGGTGGCCCCTCACGCTCCACCGTCACGGTGCGCGTGGTGCGCAGCCCGTACCCATCCACCGCGACGATGGACACCGTGTTGAGGCCCGGCGCCAGCGGCACCTCCACTGTGAAGCTCCCGTCTGCTCTCACCGAGTGCTCGCCGCCCGCCACCTCCAGCTTCACCGTGTCCGTCTTGTCCGCGGCCCGCGCGAAGCCGGACACCTCGATGGAGGGCTTCTCCGTGGTGGAGCCCGAGGCCGGAGCGCTCAGCTCCAGGCGCGGGGGCGTGGCGTTGGCGCGGAAGGAGCGCCGCAGGCGGGAGGTGTTGCCCGCCGCATCCGTGGCCTCCACCTCCAGGGACACAGGCCCTTGGGCCACGGCCACCGAGAGCTGGAACCGCCCGTCCGGGCCCACGGCCGCAGCCAGCCCCGCAATGCGCACCGTGAGGGCCGTGGCGTCCTCGGCGAGCCCCTCCACCTGCACCGAGTCCCCAGCCACCTTCGCCCCCTCGGCCGGGGTGGTGATCGACACCTGCGGAGGCGTGGAGTCCCGCGTCACCTGGAGCGTCTCCTGGGCGGTGTTGCCAGCCACATCCCGCGCCAGCACCACCAGCAGGTTGCTGCCCTCTGCCAGCGTCACCGTGCCCCGGTAGCGCCCGTCCTCCCCCAACGCCAGCTCCGCGCCCCCCACCAGCACGCCCGCCACCGGCCCTTCCTCCACCACCGCCACCTCCACCTCAAGGCTGCCGGCCTGGGTGAAGAGGCCCGGCGCCGGCGAGAGCACCTGGAGCGTGGGAGGCGTCAGGTCCACCACGAAGTGGCGCCGCGCCTCGCTCGTGTTGCCCGCCGCATCCGTGGCCACCACCACCAGCTCGTGCGCCCCCTCGGTACCCACGCTGTCTCCCGCAGCCACCGGCGCTCCATCCAGTGTCGCCTCCACCGAGCCGGGGTGCTCCTCCTCCACGGAGAAGCCGAGCACCACGGGCGTGTTGCGCCGCGCACCTTCCTCCACTCCCTCCAGGGTGATGCGCGGTGGGGTGGTGTCGATCCCGAAGCCCAGACGCGCCTGGGACTGGCGCCCCGCTGAATCCGTCGCCACCACCACCAGCTCATGCGCGCCCTCGGCGCTCACGGACGCGCCCATGAGGAAGGGCGTCCCATCCAACGTTGCCTCCATGGAGGCCAGGCCGCTGCTCTCCACCCGCCAGATGGGGATCAGGGGCTCGCGGGAGAGCTGTCCCTCGGAGACTTGCTCGAAGGTGATACGCGGAGGCTGCGCGTCCAGCCGGACCGACCGGCAGGCACGCGCCACGTGGCCGCACACGTCCTTCGCCTCGGCGATGAGCGCGTTGGGGCCTTCCTGCACGGGCACCCCCACCGAATAGCGCCCTTGCTCCAGGGTGGCCTCCTTCCCCGCTACCTTCACCGCCACCGCGCCCGCCCCTGCCGTGCCTTCCACCTGGACGGGTGAGAAGGAGAGGACTGCTCCTTCTACAGGCTTCACGAGGCTCACCGTGGGCGGCGTCATGTCCGGGTTCATGACCACCGCGCGCACCCAGCCTCCGATGCCCCCCACCACCTCGATCCGCAAGACGTCCGAGGCCATGGGGGCCACCAGCACGGCGAGCGGCGGCTGGGTGAAGGCCGGCACCTGCACCTCTTGCGCGCCCACCCAGACACGCCCGCTCACATTCGCGGCCCCGCCGGACTCCACCACCAGCACGCCCTTCCCCACGCCTGCGGGCCAGGTGAACTCTCGGGTCTCCACGGTAGGAAACTTGCCGCCGCGGCTGGAAACCCGGGCCTCCACCGCCGAGCATGGCACCGTGGACAGCGACGCCACCGAGGTCTGCGCCGCGCCAGAGCCCAGCACCGACAGCTCCAGCAGGTTGAAGGTGCTCAGCTCCACCACCCTGGCCGCCAGCGAAGCACTGCCGACGAGCGACACCTGATCCAGGCCGTTGAGCTTCACCGCCGCCCGGAAGGTCTCGCTGGGGGCACCGCTGGTCTCCCTCACCACCAGCAGGGCCCGCTCGCCCGCCTTGGCCCCGAAGGAGCCCGTCGCCGCAGGGCCTCCCGCCGACTGCACGGCCGCCACCATCCACCCGGGCACCATGGAGATGGGCTCCACCCCCGTGCAGGTGACTGCGCCCAGCGCCTGGGTGGCCTGGGCCATGGGCGCTCCAGAGGCCGGGGTGGCCGCTGGCGGAGGCGGCTCAGCGGCTCCGCGCTCACACGCCACCGACAACGCCAGCCATCCCAGCGCGGCCCAGAGCCATGCTCGTGGCTGCCTGCTCATTTCGACGCTCCCTCGTGTACCGGTGCCGCAGCGGCGCCCTCGTCCTTCAGGCGCTCCGGGTAGCGGCGGACAGAGATTTCCTGGCGCAGGCGCTCCAGCAGCTTCGCCTGTGCCTCCTGGCGGGCCTCGGCCTCCAGCCGGCCTCGCGCCTCCTCAAAGGAGGGCACCGCCGTCCTGGGCGCCTCGAGCGCCTTCACCACATGCCAGCCGAAGGGCGTGGTGAAGGGCTTGGACCAGGCCCCCGCAGCCAGCGCCACCGCCTGGGTGAAGAAGGCCTCGTCCACCTCGCCCTCGCGCACCACGCCCAGATCTCCGCCGCGCGGGGCGCTCACGGTGTCCTCTGACAGCTCGCGTGCCACGGTCTCGAAGGGCTCCGCGCCCGCGAGCCGGGCGAAGGCCTGGTTGATGCGCACCTGCGCCTGGCGCCGGAGCGTCTCATCGGCGCCCTCGGGCATCCGGGCGAAGATGTGGGCCACATGCACCTCGCGGCGCTCCAGCTGGGGGCGCACGGCCTCGTAGCGCGCGCGGAGGGCCGGCTCCGTGATGCTGGAGGCCACCGTGCGCTCCAAGATCTCGTGGGCCAGCAGCTCCCGCTCGGCGGCGGCGAGCCCGGCCTTCACGGCGGGCTGCTCCTGGAGCTTCTGGCGCCGGGCCTCCTCGGCGAGCAGGGCTCGATCGACCAGCGCCTCCAGCGTCTGCTCCGGCCCAGCCCGGACACTGGGGCTCTGCGCGGCGCGCTGGTGCTTCACGTCGTCGAGGGTGAGCGGTGTCCTGCCCACCTTGGCGACGGTGCGTGGATCGTCGCACCCGGTCCCGAGCAGCAGCGCCAGCAGCCCTCCTGCCCAGCGAGAGAACCCCCTCTTCATGGCAGCTCTCCCATCATCCAAGGGGCGTCTTGCTCGGGGCGCCGCAAGAGCGGAGGCGGCTCCAGGGTCGGGGGGGGCGGCTCGGAGATGGTGAGGGTGCCCTGGTTGCTCTCCCCTTCATGGTCATAGTTCTGGTGCAGGACGATGGTGATCTCCTCGCCCTTGCGCAGCGTGACGTACGACTGGGTCCAATTGCATCTCAGCTCTTCGCTGCACGCCGATGTCTGGATGGACAGAATGAAGCCCTGCGCGGAGATGATGTAGTCCCCCGTGGCGGGAGCGACCCACTGGAACAGCTTCTTCGGGAAGGAGACGGCGTAGTCAAAGCAGCCCAGGTCAGGCTCCTCGCTGGCCGCCTGGAACGGGACGGAGATCGGGAACTCTCCCGCGGGCACGTGCTCGCTCCGCGCTCCGAGGCACAGCCCCTCATCCTCGGAGCCGGCGCTGGAGCACTCGGGATCATTGCCATGATCCACGAGGCTGTCTCCGTCATCGTCCAGGCCATTGGCGCAGGCAGGCAGCGTCGCGGGCTCCACCTCATCCATGTCCCCTGGCGTGCTGCACCCCGGCTCTACCGGCCAGTCAGTCAGCCCGTCCCCGTCGTCATCCAGCTCATTGGAGCAAGCGGGAGGAGTGGCGGGATCCTCCTCGCCGTCATCCACCCAAGAGTCACACCCGGGATCCCATGGGTAGTCCGCCAGGCCGTCACCATCATCGTCGACGCCGTTGCGGCAGAGCCAGTCACGGCACACGAAGCCTCCGGCCTGGCCCGGCAGACACATCTCTGGCGACTGGCACTCGAGCCACGGCTTGAGCGGATCACAGGCGCCGCCACTGTCGAGCTCACCATACACCTCGAGGCTGGCTGCCGAAGCCCCCTCGGCGATGACGTAGTAGGTCCCCTGCTCCAGATCCTTGTACACGTAGGTGTCACCCATCACAGCCTCGCCCCCCGAGTACGCCTCCCTGCAGACCAGATCGTGCGTGGTGGATGCGCAGAGGTTTCGGATGGCCAGATTCGTCAATCCCTCGCCCGACACGCTGAAGTACATGAACGCGTGGCTCGGCAGTTGGAGCGTCAGGACCTGATCCGGCGCTGCGCTTCCGCTGCATGCCAGCACCTCGTCGTCCGAGGCCACGTCCAAGGCGAGCGGCGTCACGGCATCGACGATCTCGCGAGGCGCCTCACAGCTCTCGCCCCCTCCGTTCTCCACCAGGCCGGCGCTGCTGGCACACCCCGGATCGTCCGGCCAGTCCACCCGGCCATCTTCATCATCATCCACGCCGTTGGAGCAGGCGGAGGCCTCGGGGGGATCCTGCTCGTCCTCGTCCTCCGGGCTCGAGCAGCCTGGATCGGCGGGGTAGTCCGTCAAGCCATCCTGGTCGTTGTCCACCCCATCCAGGCACTGGGTGACACAGCGGTACTCGCCTTCCGACTGCTGCTGGCACTGGCCCACCGCGCAGATGAAGCGCTCGGACGAAGGCTCGCACAGGGCCCCTAGCCCCAGCAGTGCCGAGACGATACGGACATTGGGATGGCCGTTGGTCAGGAAGAGGCGCGCCCCCGCGGTGAGGGGACCCGCCTCGAGATAGCCGTCCACCGCGCCACACACGACTCCAGAGGAGACGTCGCAGCCTCGCGTGAGGGCGATTCCACTGTCATTGCCTCCCGTCGAGATCCGGATGAACTCGACAGGGCCGTCGAAGGGCAGCTTCTGCCAGCTGCCTTGTGAGTACTCGCACAACCCTTCGGACCACTCGAACTCCGGAGGATTGAGGAACCTGTCCAGGGGCGGAGTGATCGCCTGATCACAGGTCAAGCTGGCCCCATAGGGCAACACGGGCACTTCCCGCTCCAGGCTCCCCTCCTGCCCCACCGCATCCTCGCCGCTGGCACGAATGATCGCGGTGTCTCCCTCCCCCTCAGGGGAGTAGCTCCCGGAGAGCTGTGCCTCCGTCACCGGAGTGGGTTCCTCCCCCGGAGTCCAGGAGTCAATGGTGCCGCCATTCACCTCGAGCCTGGCCCGCCTGAGGTGGCTGTTGTCCGTGACCCGGGCCTGGATCCCGTGGTTCTGATGCCAGGCCACCAGATAGTCCGGTATCCAGGGGCTCGTGAACTCCACCGTAGGAGGCTGGGAGTCCCCCTCCACGGGGTAGCTGCGCGTTGCCTCTGCGACCTGTCCGGAGGAGTCGGTGGCACTTGCGCTGATCTCCACCGACTCCTCGCCCTGGGCGGTCTGCCAGAAGCACTCCTCCAGGCTCGTGGGGCACTCCCCATCGCCATCGCCGCAGATCCAGAACCATACCTCCTCGCCATTGATGCTCAGGGTGGCGCTCGACAGCCGCACGGCGTCCTCGGCCTGGAGACAGACCTGGTAGGGACGCCCGTCGATCAAGGGCTCGGGGCTGGCCTGTACCTGGAGCGTGGGGGGCCCATCCGCCTGGATGGCGTAGATCTGCGAGCTGACAGCGCTCAGGCCCGCCGGATCCGTGGCCTCGGCAAACACCTCCACGCTCTCCCCGGCAGGCACGGTCCAGGTGAAGCAATTCGGAGTGGGTGACGAGCACGACTCGGTGCAGTTCACGATCACCTCGCTGCCCAGGCGCAGCGTGAGGCTGGAGACCTCGAGCTCGTCGGTCGCGGTCACGCACACGTTGACCTCCCCGCCCTCAATGAGGGGCTCTGGCGTGACCCACGCATGGACCTGCGGTGGCTGGTTGACCTCAACGGGATAGGTCTTGCTCTGGAGTGTCGTCTGTCCCCGTGTGTCCGTGGCCTCCACGCTCACCTGCACTTCGCTCTCTTCGGCGGACACGGTCCGGTTGACGCACTTCCTCCAGGTTGCACACGTGCCGTTGCACTCCCAGACGATCTCCGAGCCCACACGGAGCCGCAGCTGGGAGACCTGCACGTCATCCAGCGCCTTGGCGCACGCCGCGTAGGACATGCCGGCCCTGAGCGGCTTGCCCTCGACCCAGGGCTCTGCCTCGGGAGGCTGATCCGGCTGAACGGTGTAGCTGCGCTCGAAGGTCTCGGTGTGGCCGGACGTGTCGCTGGCCTCCGCGCTGAGGATGACGCTGTCCGCCTCGGGAGCCGTGAGCTCCAGGCAGCGCGTAGACGGGTTGGCGCAAGCCGCGCCCGTGCACTGCCACACGATCGTCCCGCCCACCTGGAGCTTCAGGCTCGCGAGGTTGGAGTCATCGCTCGAGTTGATGCACGCCTCGAAGGGCGCGCCCCGGATGAGCGGCTCGCGCGAGGCCCAGGCGCGGACGCTCGGAGGCTGGTCCTGAGTGACAGGGTACGTCCTCTGCTGCGATGAGGTCTGTCCCCCCGAGTCCGTGGCCTCCAGGCTCACCTCCACGCTGGTGACCGTCAGGGGCACGGTGCGCGTGAAGCAGCTTCGGGACGTGGCGCAAGAGCCGTTGGTGCACTGCCAGACCACCTCCTGCCCCATGAGCAGCCTCGCGCTGGAGACCTGGACATCATCCAAGGCCTTGCCGCACACGCTGAAGCTCTTCCCTGTCAGCAGCGGCTCGCCCTCCACCCAGGCATCGACCTGCGGGGGCACATCGGGCTGGAGGATGACCGTACGCGAGGCCCGGCCCTCGCGCCCGAGGTGATCGATGGCCACGGCCTCGAAGACGACCTGAGCCGCCTGCGTCACCGCCGGGTACGTGTAGACCTTGTAGAGAGAGCTGCCCGTGGTGGTGGAGATCTCGGCGCTGTTGGCGAAGAGCCGCAACGAGCGGGGCTGGTGGCCTGGCGGGTGCTGCGCGGAGACGGAGATGCCAACGGTCGTCCGCTCGATGGCCGTGGCAGGAAGGCCCGACAGGGTCACCGTGGGGTTAAAGGTGTCTGGCTGGACGGTGTACACACGCTCGGTCCGCGCCTGCCGGCCAAAGGCATCCTCGGCCACCGCGGCCAGCGTCACCTGAGTGCCCACCAGCGCCACAGGCAGCACGAGGTTCGAGTCGAGACTCAGTGAGCCCTGCGCGTTGGACTCGGCGCGACCGGCTGGCGCTCCATCCACCTCGAGGCGCAGGGAGAAGGCTCCCCCACCCGAGGCAGTCAGGCGCATGAAGTTGCTGTAGGGCCCGGCGTACAGGACGGTGGGCAGGCCCGTGGGAGCCGTGGGCGCGGCTCCGGGGCCGGAGATCCGAAGCTGGGTGGACCGGCTCGCGGTGCGGCCCTCGGCATCCACGAGCGCTACCTCGAGTGGACCGGTGGTCTCCGCCGCCACCACGGGCAGCCTCACCACCCCGCTGGCATAACCCGTATAGATGATGGGGAGGGGTCCGAGTTCGTAGCCCGCCCAGCGCACCCTCAATGAGAGAGGCGCGAGGCCACCCGAGTAGGTGGCGCTCACCGTGAAGGTGGCTCCAGAGGCTGCCGTGTAGGTCTGGCTCGGATCCAGTCCGGACAGCGTCAGGGTGGGAGGCGGAGGCAGCGCGGAGAGCCTGACGACCCGCACCCGCCGAGGCTCCGAGAGGGCCTGCGCCCCCGTCCCGGAGCGCACACGGACCTGGAAGCTCAGCTCGCGCCCGAGCGCCGCCTGGAGCGGAACGCGGAAGCGTGCGCGCGGAGAGGCCTCGTCCAGAGGCCCCAGCACCTGCCCATCCAGCAGCAGCTCGGCGTCATCCACCCCCACGCCCGACGTCACCGCGGAGAGCTCCAGCGCGGCACCTGGCTCCAGCTCCTCCACGCCCGGCAGCAGGCGCGCCACCGGGCCGATCGCCGCAGCGGGGAGCGGGAAGGTCTTCACCCCTCCGAGCCCGTCCGCCACCACCACGTGCCCGGCTGCAAGGATCGCGTCCTCCGCGCGCGGTGCGGGCAAGGTCCCCAGCAGTACGGGCGCACCCGCCTCCGTCACGTCCCAGAGCTCGACACCTGCGAGGCCTTCGCTCACCAGCGCGAGCCGCCCCGCGAGGCGGATCCGGCGCACAGGCCCGGCCGTGGGCACAGACGCCCGGCGTACGGGTGCCGTCACGTTGCTCACGTCCACGATCGCCAGCCCGGAGGGGCCACCCAGCACAGCCAGAGCCCCGTCCAGCGCCACGGCGTCCGCGTGGGTGTCAGCCAGCAGCGCCGAGCGCCACAGCGTCCCCGCCGCGTCCACGCCTACCACCGCCGCGCCCGAGGCACCCATGGCCACCACTGCGCGGCGCTCGTCTCCGGAGATGTCTACCGTCGCCGAGCCCAACAGGAGCGAGGTGGGAGCGTCCGCCGCGGGCAACTGCACGGTGGACACCTTGCCTCCCGACACTGTCCACAGCCTGCGCGCAGACACGGAGAAGCGCTCCGCGTTCCCCAGCGCCACCAGGCGCGGCGTGCGCAACGTGTCGCGAACGATGCGGCCGTCCACTTGCTCCACGCCCACTGCCAGCGACTGGCCATCCAGGGTGAAGACGTCTTGTCCGGCGCGCTCCACCTGGCGCAGCGCCAGCCCGGTCACGGCCTGGCGGGTCCGTACCGGATGGGTGGGATCATCCAGGGACACCACCTGTGCCCCCGTCAGCCCAGCCGCCACCAGCACTCCGCGGCGGAAGGACGCCAGCCCCTTGGCCGCGTCATCCAGCGCCACGCTGCCCAGCGGCACTGCCAGCGCAGGCCCGGAGACGCCCACCGCGGGCAGCCGGCGCGTCACGAGTCCCTCTGGCGTGGAGGCGAGCAGCACGCCCCCTGAGATTTCGATGCCGCTGGCCGCGAGCGCCTCCGAGGCGATCACCTGAGGCGTGGAGGGATCTCGCACGTCCACCACCCGCAGCCTGTCGTCCGTGCACGCCACCCATGCATATCCGCCGGCTACCGCCAGCGCGCGCACCCCTGCTGGCAGGGGCAGATCGGCCACGGTGCTCAGGGAGAAGCCGCTGGGCATTAGCACCGCGACGGATCGATCCGTGCCCACCACGACCCGTCCGTTGTGCCACTTCGCCACGCGTGGCACCCCGAGCAGCCTCGGGCCATTGAGAAGTTCGGTGGTGCCATCGGCCTTCACCGTGCGGACCACGACGGAGAGATTGGTGGTGATCCAGCCCACGCCATCCTGCAGGCCCTCCACGAGGCCCGCCGAGCCGGTGAGCACGCTCAGGGCTGGCTGAGAAGGCGTCTCCAGGTCCAGTGCGTAGGTAGCGGTACTGTCCTGGGCATAGAAGCCGTCTCCCGCGGAGACGTTGGTGAAGGCGGTGCCCGAGACGGCCCCGACGCTTCTTGGACGAGCCGGGTCGGAGACATCCACCACCCACAGCCTGCTCCCGGGCAGGCTCAGCACCGCCAGGCCTCCCCGCACCGCCAGCGCCGTGGGCACCCCGTCCGTTTGGAGGAATCCGAGCGGCTCGAGCTGGGGTGAAGCGCCCCCGGACAGCCTGCCGATCGCGAGCCCCGCAGGTGTCGCCGCGTAGACGGTGCTGCCCACCCGCACCAGCCTCGTGGCTCCTGCGAAGGTGCCTCCCGCCACGGGCCCCGAGCCTGGCAGCACCGGCACCACCACCGTGCGCGTGGCCCGCGCTACCGCCACATTGCCCGCCACGTCTCTGGCGGTGGCCACCACCTCCACGGGGGTTCCGGGCAGTGCAGAGGCCGGCACGGTGAAGCCCAGCTGCGATCCTCCGCTGGCCACCTCCTGGCCCGCCACCGTCGCACGTACGCTCCACGACTCCAGCTCCGTGCCATCCGAGGCAGAGACGGCCGCCCGCACCTCGCTGCCCGCGGACAGCAGAGCTCCCGACGGATCCACGGACAGCGAGACCGTGGGGGGCGTCAGATCATCCACCACCGTCAGCTGCAGCTGCGCGGCAGTGGACTCGCGGCCCTCTCCATCCACGGCCACCGCCTCGACCTGGACGCCGCGCGAGCCGGTGCCCACGGGCATCCTCAGCAGTGCCTCATAAGGTGGCAGGCCTGCCCGCTGAAGCTCCACACCCTCCAGCAGGAACCTCACCTCCGCCTGCACCGGCTGCGGGCTCAGCGTGGCCCGCACCCGGACCCACGAGCCCTCGAGGATGGGGCCGGTGCCCACGCGCGCCAGGCTCACGCCCACGCCCGGGAGTACGTCCGGCCGCACGAGCACCACGCGCGTCACCGCCGGGCCCCGGCGTCCCGACTCGTCCAGGGCCACGGCGCTCACCGTCACCGACGTGTCCACGAACACTTGAGGCGCGCGAAGGACCCGCGAGAGCGCCGGAGCTGGCGCGCTCCCCACCACCGCGCCGTCCAGCGCGTACTCCACGCTGGCCACACGGGCCGGATCGGCTGCCACCGCCGCGGCCGTCAGGAGCGCCCCAGAGGGAACCTCGGCGGGAGCCCGCACCTCCACCAACGCCGGGCCGGTCCCGTCATCCACCAGGGACACGATGCCCTCGGTGGCAGACACCTGCCCGGCCAGATCCACCAGCCGCAGGCCCACCCGCGCCGAGCTCCCCGCGCGCGGCAGATCCACGAACTCCGGCAGCCGCCCGTCCAGGATCTGGACAACGGTGCCCTCCACGCTCAGCTCCACCCGGTAGCCATCTCGCGTGTCCGTGAGGCCCTCCACGGAGGCCCCCAGCAGCACACGCGCCCCCGGCGCCGCCGAGGCCGGCAGGGCCATGTGGACCGTGAGCGGACCCGCACTGCGCCGGAGCTCCAGACGAGACACCTCGCCGCGAGCCACGCCGAGGATGCGCCCACCCGCCGCCCGGGCGATCCCCTTGAACTCGCGGTAGTGCCCCGCCGTTGCGGGCGTGCCACGCACGTCCACCACGGACAGCCCCTGGCTGGTGCCCACCACCAGCCAGGGCCCCATGCCCTCCGCCGAGGAGGCCGTGCCCGGCAGCCGGGTCTCGCCCAGCAGGCTCAGGCCCGTGTCCGTCACCTGGAAGCACCGTGCGGTGCTGCCCACCACGCAGCGCTTCCCTCCGGCCAGCGCCGCCACCGCTCCACCACTCAGGCCGGACACCGAGGCGCTCAGGAGCGGCGCGTGCGGCACGCTCGCGTCCACCTCGTGCAGGCTCCCGCCCACGAGGACCGCCAGGCGGCTCCCCTCCGCGGACAGGCCTTGCACCTCACCCAGCCCCAGCCGGGCGGCCACCTGCCCTGCCCCATCCCTGAGCTCGATCCCCTCGTCCGTGCCCACCACCAGCCCGGAGCCGAGCGACTCCAGCGCCCGAGGCGGCCGGAGCACCGTCCACGCAGTCACCGGCGACAGCGTGGGCACCTCGAGCACCTCCAGCCGTCCCTGGGCCCCCACCCGCAGCGCCACCACGGCGCGGCCCTGATTGAACGTCACCGCGGCGGGGAAGCCGTCCAGCATGCGCTCGGCCACCTTCTCCTGCGTGGACGCATCGAGCAGCTCCACCCTGGCGCGGCCACCTCCCACGTCGCGCAGCACCAGCATCCACTCACTGCGTGCCGCGGCGCCCACCACGGGCTCATCCACGGCCTGCACGCGCTGCACCGGGCCCGCGGCGAAGTCCGTCAGCGCTCCGCTCTTCTCCCTCAGCCGCCACCCGTCATCCTGCTTGTCGAGGGAGCCAGCGATGAGCACCAGCGCGCCGTCAGGCCCCAGCGGCAGCACATAGCCACCCTTCACATCGGGAGTCAGCCGCGTGTTCCCCACGCGCACCACGACTCCCGAGACAGTGCTCCCATCCGCCTTCTCCGCGCGCAGCGACGAGCCTCCGAGCAGCGCCGGTCCCTGCGGCTGGAGCGTGGGCTCCAGGCTCCCCGCCGGAAGCCCGTCATCGAAGATCTGCACCTCCACCACATCCGTGACGCTCTCGCGGTCCAGCACATCCACCGCCCAGGCCCGCGCCAGGATCCTCCCAGGAGACACCTCCACCTGCGGGGCACGGAAGGTGTGCTGCCATGGGGGCTGGGTGAGCGTCACTTCCGAGTCTCCCAGCGCCAACCGCACACGCGCGATCGGGGTCTCGGAGAGCACTCGGGCCCTCAAGGTGACGAGGCCGCCCTCCGTGTAGCTCTGGCCTCGAGGCTCGGTGATGTAGACATGGGGGCGAGGAGCCGAGACCGGCTCCACTGTCACCGCCAAGCTCGACGTGGACTCGTTGCCCAGTGAGTCGCGGGCCCGCGCCTCCAATACCCGCGCGGTGGCGGACGTCACCGTGGGCGGCTCCCAGTCCACGATCCATGGCGGCGACGTGCGCACCGCCAGCGGGGTTCCGTCCACCGAGAAGGTCACGCTGGCGACGCCATTGGAGTCCGTGGCGGCCACCTGCAGCGCATGGCGCCCACCGCCCACCAGCCGGGACTGTGCGCCTGGCGCCAGCCACGCCACCTGGGGCGGCGTGGTGTCCGGCGTCACGGTCAGGGTCACGGTGTTCGACGTGCTGATCTGGCCTCGATCGTCCGTCGCCAGGGCGCTGAGCACATGCTCGCCCGGCACCGTCGCGCGCAGGGAGTGGGTCAGCGTAGCGGTAGTACCGGTGAGGGGCGCGGCGCGCTTCACCGGCGTCCCATTCAGCCGCAGTTCCACCGCCGTGAGGCCATGGTTGTCGCTGGCCGACAGCGCCACGGTGAGCGCCACGCCCTGCTCCACCTGCACCACGGGCGTCGAGGGCTGGGTCAGAACAACCGTGGGCGGCATGTCCTCCACGATCTGCACCGTCACCAGGGACTCGGCGGCGTTGCCCGCGGCGTCCACCGCGCGCACGCGCAGCGTGGAGGGCTGGGTCCGCATGCTCGCGGGCCAGCGGTAGAGCGCCTGGCCCTGTGCGTTCAGGCTCACGGGCACTCCGTCCACCCAGAGCTGGCGGCTGCCGATCTGGCCGCTGTCGTCCGTGGCCACCACCCGGAGCGGCCAGTCCACTTCCGCCGCGAGCACGCTCCCCTGCAACAGTGGCTGCGTGTCATTCTCCAGCCGCACGTACACACCCGGCGGCACCACGTCACGGGAGGTGAACTCGCGCCGGGCTGCTTCCGTGGCCGCGATCGCATTGCCGAAGCGATCCGCTACGCCCACCGCGGAGAGGACGAAGACCGTCGTGGAGGGAAGCGGCGCGGCGGGGGTGAAGGTGACGCTGAGGTCTCCCTCGCCGACGGCATAGGTCCCGGGCTCGGGCACCGTTCCGTTCTTGCGCACCAGCCGGACCGAGGTGGCTGTGGCCGGCTCGATGGGCTCATTGAAGCGCAGCGTGAAGATCGAGTTGAGCGGAACCTGTCCACTGCCCACCGTGTCCAGCGGCTCCCAGGCCGTGACGAGGGGCGCGACGCCATCCGCTCGGCGCACGGCCTGGGTCAGCACCACCGGCGGTGTGCCCGCCTGGGTCACCTCGAGGTCCAGCCATCCGCTGGGACCTGGAGGAACGCCCAGCTTGAAGCTCGTGGGGGTGAAGTCGCTCGTGGGAGACACCAGCCCCCCCAGCCGCGCCATCAGGCCCCGGTTGAAGCCCGAGCCCTCCACCGTCACCGTGCCTCCCTCCAGATCCACCCGAGAGGGCACCACGCGCGAGAGCGCCAGCGGCGCCACGTAGACGAAGCCACCGGGCACATCCACGGGCGTCCCTGCAACCCCCTGGCTCACACGGACGCGAACCGGGCCTGGCAGCAGCGAGGCAGGCGCCAGCACCTGAAGCGTGCCAGCCGCCACGGGCGGCACCACCGTGGCCACGTGAGTCCCGAAGCGCACCTGGGTCTGTTCGTCAAACCCCGCGCCTTGCAACACCACCGGGAACCCACCCGCCACATCTCCATGTCCTGGGAGCAGCGAGTCCACGCGCAGTGCAGAGGCCTCCGCCTGCGGCAGCACGGACCATGTCCACGGAGCGAGGACTGTGCCCCCGACATACGGAGTGGCACCAAAGGTGACGCGTGCCAGCACCAGCTCCCCCGGGAGCAGCGGACCCGACGGCTGGAAGAGCACGGCCGATCCCTGCACCCCGCTCGTGCCGGGGATGGAGCCCGCCGAGCCCACCAGCTCCATCACGGTGCCCTGCGCCACCGAGGGTGGCAGGCGATCCGCGAGCGTCACGGAGACAGCCGAGCCCCATGGCAGCCCTCCTCCCGGCTGGGGCTGCTGGCCCGAGATCGTTGGATAGGGCAGCTCGAAGGCGCGCAGCTCCGTGCCGGTGGCCGCTACCGCCACTCCCGCTCCCACCGCCAGGTGCGCGGCACTGCCCAGCGTGCTGCTCCAGGTTCGCCGCCGCAGCCCCTGTGTTGTGTCCAGCCATGCCAGCCCGTGATCTCCCGAGGCCAGCGCCCATGGACCTGACAGCGTCACGGCGAACGAGCGGCCAGACCCCTCCCACTGGCCCACCTGGTACGGCACCACCGGATCCGCCGTCTCGTAGAGGCGAACCCCTGCATCCGAGGCCACCGCCACGCGCGTGCCCTCCGCGGCCAGCCTCCGCAACGGAACTGGCAGCCCGGACACCTGGCCCAGGAGCGCGAGCGTCCCATCCGCCACGTCTCGCAGCTCGAGCCGGCCCGCCTGCGAGCCCTCCACCAGCACCGCGAGCAGCGGGCCCGCCATGGCCACGCCTCGCACCACGCCCGGCCCCACATCCACCTGAGCCACCACCTGCGTCGCCCCGCCCACGCGGCCCAGCAGCACCACCTCTCTGCCTCCCGCCACCGTCACGTACGCCGTCCCGCTCCCCGCCGCCACGCTGCCCAGGCCCGAGGCCACCAGCGGAATGCGCTCCAGCTGCTGCAGCGGACAGCTCACCGGCAGGCCCGCGCCGCAGTCCTCCAGCGCGTAGCGCACCACCTCGCCCTGCCCCGCCAGCCACGCCTCCTCGCCCGCCACCACCAGGCCTCCGGCGCTGGCCACACCCTGCACGTTGGCCACCTCCGGCAGATCACTCGGGCGCGTCAGATCCAGCGCCACCAGTCGCCCCGCCCGCGCCACCAGCAGCACCCGGCCCGCCACCGCCAGCGCCTCGGCCCCGCTGGCCACGCTCCCCAGCGGCTTCAGCGTGTAGGTGAAGCCCTCGGGCATGCGCGCCACCAGCGCGCCCCCTGGCATGGGCGTGGCCACCGCCACCTCTACCCCGCCCGTCACCTCGTCCGGCACATCCACCGAGAGCCGCCCCTGCGCATCCAGCACCGGGCGCAGCGCCGGCCTGCCGCCGAACGTCACCTGCGTGGACGCCGCGAAGCCCTTGCCCGTCAGCTGCACGCGCTGCCGGCTGTTGAAGGGAGCCTGGTTGGGGGACACCTGCGTCAGCTCGGGAGGCACCAGGTAGCGGTACAGCCCCAGCCTCAGCGCCTCCAGCCCGTTGGGGTTGCGCACGCGCACCGCCGCCGCGCCCGCAGGGCCCGGGGGGACGGTGAGGTTGATCCGCGTGCCGTCCACGGACACCGTCACCCCCTGCGCCAGCGTGTCACCCACCCACACCTGGCAGCCGGGCAGGAAGCCCTCGCCGGAGAGGACGGCCGCGTCCCCTCCTGCCTCCAGGCCCGTCTCCGGCGCCATGGCCAGGATCACCGGCTGCTCCGGCGCCGCACTCAGCGCCGTACGGAAGCGCACGCCCACGTCCGCACCCAGCTCGCGGCCTCCGGGATCGGCCAGCGTGGCACCCACGCGCAGCACGTAGTCTGTCCCCACGGACAGCTGCGACTGCGGCACCAGCTTGAGCCGGCCGCCTTCCGTGTCCGACTGGGCCTGCCGCGCCACGCGCACCTCCGCGCCGTCCGTGCCCTCCAGCCGCACCGCGCTCGCGGTGGCCATGTCTGGCAGCGCGCTCAGCAGCACCTCAGGCACCACGCCCACCGGCACCACGGACCCGGCCACCGGCACCGTGCCCAGCAGCTCCAGGTGATCCAGCGCCACGGAGACGAGCGCACCCGCGAGCGTCCCTGACTTGTCGCTCTCGGCCGCCAGGGGCAGCTCCGCCGAGCGCCCCTCCACATCCAGCAGCAGCGTGCCCGCCATGAGGTAGCGGCCCGCGCGCGCCAGGGCCTTCGCGTCTCCTTGCACCGCCGCTGTCTCCAGCCACTGTGGCGCCTGTCCCACCGGAGCGACGAAGCGCTGCACCTTGCCGCCCCCAGCGGCCACCCACACCACGTCCCCCGCCACCAGCGTCTGCTCCGCGGAGATCCACCCCTGGTTCAGCTCATCCCTCAGCACCAGGGTGCCCGCGGGGGCCGGCGCGGTGGGATCCGTCAGCTCGACCACCGCCACCTGCCCCGCGCGCCCCAGCGAGACGAAGGCCCGCGTGCCCTCCACAGACAGGTGCCGTGCCGGAGCCGACAGCGGCAGCTGCGCCTCCGGGGCCAGGGGCGCCAGATCTCCGCGCCGCGCGTCCAGCACGTAGAGCCGCGCGTCCGTAGCGCTGGCGTTCGAGGCCAGCAGCAGCCCGCCGTACAGTGCCAGCGCGCTCGCCCCGCCCGGCAATGCCCGCTGGGCCACGAGCATGGGCTGCTCCGTCTCGCCCGTACGGAACACCCGCACGCCGGAGCCATCCGCCACGAAGAGCAGGTTGGCTGCGGTCACCACGTCCACGGCCTCACCCTGGACGGGCAGCGTCAGCTTCACCGCCGCGTTGGCGGGCTGGCTCACATCCACCGCCACCACGCCCTGCGAGCCGGCCGCCAGGTACAGGGTGTTGCCCGCCTTCGCGATACGGCGCACGCCCCCGGCCGCGGACACGGTCAGCCGCTTCACCTCGCGCACCACGGTGGGCTCGCCGATGTCTGCCACCATCAGCGCCCCATTGTCCGTCTTCCGCCCTTGCTCGTAGGTCACGAGGTGGCCCTGGGCGTCCAGGCCGACGATGTCCGACTCGCCACCCAAGGCCACGTAGGCCACTGAGCCCTCCACCCGCACGTCCCGCACCGGGGGCGTGGGCAGACGGGACACCGCGCCCGTGCCGTAGAGGAAGGAGCGCGCTTTGACGACAGACTGCGAGCCGAGCACCGCCTCCACATCCACCAGGCCCTGCGCGTGCGGCGGCGCCACCGCCACCGCGCGCTCCATGCTGGACACCTCCACCTGGAAGGAGCCTGTGCCGCCGAAGCGAGCGCCCAGGCCTGGCATGAAGCCCGTGCCCCTCAGCTCCACCGCCACCCCTCCCTGCTGCGGCGAGCGATCCGGCGACAGCAGGGCCAGCCGCAGGGGCTCGCGGTAGAGGAAGCCACCCAGCCGCACTGCGGACAGGCCGCTGGGATCGATGACCTCGACCGCCGCCGGGCCCGACACGGACAGCGACGGCGGCACGACGATCTCGATCCGATTCGGCAGCACGGAGACCACCGTGGCGGACTGGCCCGCCACCTTGACGGCCACCCCCTCGCGGAACCCGGCGCCTCGCACCGTGGTGGCGGTGAAGTCCGAGACAAGCCCTGAGGCGGGCTCCAGCGTGTCCACCACGGGCTGGAGCGAGTCCTCGCCCGCGACCGTGAAGGCGAACGACACAGGATGGGCCAGCGGCCGGGTGTCGAAGCCCAGCACTCCCTCCACCGTCACCTCGATGAGCGAGCCCGGCGCGAGCGGCTCAGCAGGGATGAAGACGAGCGAGGAGCCTCGTGTGGCAAACACCACCTCACGCGTGCCCTCCACGGGCTGCGGGCCTCCGGGCCCTCCCTGCACCACCTGGAAGGTCCCCGCCGTCACCGAGTCCGGCTGCACGGGCAGGCTCATGTCCACGCGGATGGAGGTGAGCGGAGAGGCCAGGGCGCCGTTCACAGGCGAGGTTCCCACGACCAGCAGCTCCGTGGGCGGCACCGTCACCAGGGTGGAGTTGCCCGTCGTGGCCACCAGTAGCGAGCCCCCCGCCCAGGTGAGCCCCCGCGCCGGCGCCCCTAGCTCCGTGGACTGGAGGATCTGCGGCGCGGCCTCGTTGCTCACGTCGAACACATAGAGCCGCGAGCCCAAGGTGACGTAGGCCCGGCCGCCGCGCACGGTGAGCCGGCTGCGGACCAGCTCCTCGTAGGTGCGCGGCGTGGCATCCACCACCACTCCGCCCACGCGCTGACCCTGACGATCATAGAGGGTGAGGCGCAGCCCGTCCTGCTGCCCCGTGCGGACATTCGAGGTCAGCGTGTAGAAGCGCCCGGGCGTGGGATCCAGCGCGAGCGCGTCCTCTGTCAGCGGCGTGGTGCTCACCAACGGCAGCGAGGGCTGGGAGACGTCGAACGTCTGCACATAGCCGGCGCCCCCGTCCGCCTGGGTCACCGAGACGTGGGCCAGGTTGCCCTCCAGCCGGACACCCGTGGCGAGCCCCGCAGTGGCGGCCCGGCCCACGATGAAGGGATGCGCCGGATCCTGCACGTCCACCGCCACCAGGCCGAACACATCCGTGGCCAGCAAGCCCAGCGCGCCCCGTGCGTCCACGCCTCGCACCGGGCCGTCCGTGCGCAGGCCGCCCATGCGGATGGGGTGCTCGGGCACGCGGATGTTGAAGAGCTCGAGCCCCTCGTACTTCGCTGTGGGCACGCCCGCGAGCAGCAGATCCCCCGAGAGGACGACCTCGGAAGTCTCCCGTGGCGGGAAGCCGGGCAGATCCACGGTGGTGCCCGTGGGCAGATCGTACGAGAAGAAGCCCACCGTCTCCGGCGCCTCGCCGGGGCGCACGAGCTTCACCGGCACCAGGCCCGCCCCTTCCGGACGCGGCGTGGTGAAGAGCACCGTGGACAGGCTCACCACGTCCACGTCCACGCCCTCGCGGTCTCCGATGAGGACGCGGGTACCCGGAGCCACCGGGGAAGCCGTGTTGAACGTGATCTTCACCCCGGTGCCGCCCTCGATGGGGCCGTGATCGGGCTCGAGGGTGGCGTGGGATCCCGCGAGTGGTGACAGGTAGAGGAGCCCATGCGGCAGCTGGGCCCAGGGGCCTCCCGCATCCTCCGCGCGCACATCCACCGGCCCCGGGCGAGCCGAGGGCGGCACGGTGACGCGCAGCTCCGAGCTGCTCACCACGGTGAAGGCCGCCTCCGCACCTCCGATGCGCACCTCCGACACGTTCCCCAGGCCCGAGCCCTGGAGCACCACCTGCTGCCCGCCCGCCATGGAGACAGCCGGGGGCTGCACCGTGTCAATCCGCGGCTGGAGACTGCCCGCGCCGCCCGTGTGGAACGTGGTGCGGAAGGGCCGGATCATCCTCCCGCCCCGCTGGTCCGCGACGGTGGACTCGACCTGCAGCTCGTACGTGGACTGGGGCTCCAGGCCCTCCTCGGGGAGCTGGGCCCGCAGCGCGTAGGTGAGCGTCGCGGGCTCCGCCACCACGGACAGCTCCAACGGCACCAGTCCGGAGGGGCCGCTCAGCTTTACGCTGGCGGCGTTCACCGTGGCCGCCACCAGCGGGCGGTTGAAGCGCAGCTCGAGCTGGCTCAGGGAGGGGGGCACCAGCGCATCCCGCTCCGGAGAGACGGTGAGGGGCAGGAGGAACGGAAGGGACAGCTCGCTGAGTTCCTGGCGGCTCGCCAGCATCAGCCGGTCCCCTACCGGCAGGACGTCATAGGAGAACTCGGTGTTGCCACCGCTGAGGATCTCCGGTTGGCGGGGGTCGGCGACATCCACCACGTAGACGCCGCCGGACGCCGCGGCCACGAAGAGCAGATCCCCAATCAAGCGCAGGCGCTGCGGGTTGCCAGGGGTGTTGGACAGTGACTGATCGAAGGGGAGCCGCAGCAGCTCTTGCGGCGCCTGAGGGTTGTCTGCCCGCACGTCGAAGAAGATCAGGCCGTACTCGGCCGCGGCGGTGATGGCCACGTCCCGCACCACCACCACGTCCGTGAGGCTGTAGGGGTACGGCCGCCGGGCCACCCGCTGCGCGCCCACTCCCGCCGAGTCGTAGAGATCCAACGAGCCGTGCGGGGACTTCATCATCACCACGCCCGTATCCTCGGACGTGTAGTCGTCGGCCGGATCGAGCCCGAGGAAAGTGGTGCGGTGGCCACTGGACAGTGAGGCCCAGGGAGGAGGCGGGAACGGCGGCTCGACGCAATAGATGACACCCGCGTGGTTCCCCATGGCCACGAGCAGGCGCCCACCTGCCACCGTGGCGCCATACGGCTCCTGCGCGCTGCCGCCCGTGCCGACACGCCCCAGGAGGACGGGGTCCGCCGGGTTGCGCGTATCGAAGAGCTCCAGCTGGCCTCCAGCGCCCGCGGCCGGGTAGTGCGAGGCCCCAGGCCCACAGGTGATCGCATTGGGGTGCACGTTGTCCGCAAGGTTGTTGCTGAGCAACCAGGCCCCCGTGGGGGTGGGCAGCAAGCGCGTCGCGTATTTCTCGCCCAGCACGCTGCCAATTCCGCCGCGCCCCAGCAGCGGCCACTGCTGCTGCGTGGTCCCGGATACATCGATCACCGCCAGGCCACTGGCGCCGTTGGCCACCAGGAGCTGGCTGCCGCGCACGGCCACGTCCATGGAGTCCGGCATCAGCTCCACTTCCGGCAGGGGAAGCCCCTTCTCGGCCAGATCCGGCAGGCTGCCAATGAGGTAGTCCACCAGGTGATCCGGCGGATCCACCACCGAGGCCCCCACGAGCTCAGGCCGGCCCGCACGGGTCACGTCATAGGCCACCATGCGGAAGGACTCGTTCACCAGGCCTCCCCCGGTGATGGGACCGGTGTACGGCTGCTCGAAGCGGTTGCCTTCCAGGGACGGGCCCGCCGCCGCGAACGGCAGCAGCGGCAGGGTGGGGTTGCCCGCCAGCGCCACGGGCACCACGGAGACGCCCGCCACCTTCCCCGAGAACGGGAGCCCGTAGCCCACCGGCGAGGGAGAGCTCGCGCGCAGCACGCCGTCCGCCGCCACCACCTCCACGTCCGCGTCTCCAAAGGAGCCAGGCCCGGCCACAGCCACCAGCAAGGTGGTGGACTCCACGGTGACGCTGCTGGCCGGCAGTCCGCGGATGAACGCGCGCGTGGAGCCCAGCGGACTGGACCAGGGGGGCAGGAAGCCGCGCCCCGCCACGCGCATGGAGCTGCCGCCCTTGGGGTTCAGGAAGCGCGGGAGCACCGAGTCCACGAACAGCGGCGCCGAGTAGAAGTACCCACCCGCGCGCCGTGAGGTGACACCCGAGGGGTGCATCACCACCACGTCCGCCAGCCCGGGCTCTCCCGGGGGCACACGGACGGTCATCCGCGTGGAGGCCAGGGACAGGACGGGCGCGGGGGCACCGCCGATGAGCACCGTGCTCCCCGGGACGAAGCCCGTTCCCAGCAGCTCGATCTCCGTACCCCCTGAGGACGGCCCTACCCTGGGAACGATCTGGAGGAGCAGCGGACGCTCTCCAGTGCCTCCCGCCGCGTGGAAGCGCACCTCGAAGGGCGCGATCAGCGGATCTCCCAACAGGGAGCGCAGCGAGGTGTCCACTGCCAGCCGCAGCTCCGCGCCCGCAGGCAGTGGCGCCGAGGGACGGAACACCAGCGTGCTGACGGGCAGTTCCGGCGTACCCGCCTCCAGCGTGCCGGGAACGGGAGCCCCGTCCGCCGAAAAGGAGAAGGCGCCCGGCGCCGAGGAGGGC
>Ga0190275_10000754_pt1 | contig 25827 bp, 22 predicted proteins | sample Popmic550T_FD_133745 | JGI IMG/M metagenome (GOLD analysis project Ga0190275, IMG submission 133745) | Populus adjacent soil microbial communities from riparian zone of Yellowstone River, Montana, USA - 550 T | ecosystem: Environmental > Terrestrial > Soil > Riparian zone > Trees stand | place...
CCGGCGATCACGGCTTTGATCTCGAGTCGCAACTCTTCGGTCGGCTTCACATCCGGTCGCAGGATGCAGAAGCACCACACGGTCTCGCCTTTCACTTCGTGTGGCACACCGACCGCTGCGCATTCGACCACCGCTGCATGCTCGACCGCCGCCGACTCGAACTCGGCAGGACCGATCCGCTTGCCGGCGATATTCAGAGTGTCGTCACTGCGTCCATGAAGGAACCAGAAGCCTTCACTATCGATAGAAGCCCAGTCACCGTGCACCCACACGTCCGGCCATCGCGACCAGTAGGTATCGAGGTAACGCTGTTTGTTCTTCCAGAAACCGCGCGTCATCGCCGGCCAAGGTTTCGTGCACACCAACTCCCCGACCTCGTCCCGAACGGGCTTACCGTCCTGATCGAACACATCCATCGCCATACCGAGGGATGGAGTACCGAGCGAGCAGTTCTTGGTCGGGATCACCGGCGACTGTCCGAGGAAGCATGCCCCGATCTCGGTGCCGCCGGAGAGGTTCATGATCGGCACGCGGCCCCCACCCACCACACTGGAGAACCACGAGTAGGGCTCGGGGTTCCACGGCTCCCCCGTCGAACCGAGGATCCTCAGACTCGATAAATCGTGCTTCTTCACCGGTTCCTCGCCGGCGGGCATCAATGCACGAACGAGCGTCGGCGAGATGCCCAGGATGTTGATTCCGTGACGGTCGATCATGCTCCAGAGACGATCGGGGGCCGGATGATTCGGGGCCCCCTCGTACATGAACACCGCGGCGCCGTTCGCATGGCCGCCCACCATCTCGAGCGGACCCATGATCCAACCCATGTCGGTCACCCAATAGAGGAGCTCGTTGGGCTTCACGTCCAGCTGGTAACAAACCTCCTGCGCGATCTTGACCAGGAAACCTCCGTGGACGTGAACGCTTCCCTTCGGTTTACCGGTCGTTCCCGACGTGTAGGCGATCATGAACGGGGTCTCGGGATCCAGTTGCGGTGATTCCATCTCTTCCGGTTGGTTCCGGAATATCTCGCTCCAGTAGATGTCTCTGGGGCCCATGGATGGCTCGTCATCGCTGAACCGGCGTGACACGATGACCTTCTCGATGGTCGGACACTCCGCGATGGCTGCATCGGCCGTCTCCTTCATCGGTACGCGGGTGCCCCGACGCAAGAAACCATCGGCCGTGAAGAGCACTTTCGCCTCGGCATCGTTCAGGCGGGCGGCCACGGCCGGGGCTCCGAAGCCCGAGAAGATCGGCATGTAGATCGCGCCGATCTTGGCTATCGCATACATCGCGATCACCGCATCCGGGATCATGGGCATGTAGACGCCCACGCGGTCGCCGGGCCCGACACCAAGTTCCTGCAGCCCACCGGCGACCTTGTCGACCGCCTTTGCCAACATGCTGTAGGTCACGGTGCGAACCGCTCCGTCTTCGCCCTCCCAGACGATCGCCGGGTAGCCCTGGCGCGAAACCCTCCATCGGTCGACGCAGTTGTAGGTGAGGTTCACCTTGCCCCCGACGAACCAGCGGGGGAACTGGATGCCTTCCGAGGTATCGACGAGCTGCGAGTACGGCTCGAAGAAGTCGATCCCGACGTCCTCGATCGCTGCCTGCCAGAACCATTCGATATCGTCCTGCGATCTCTGTACCAGCTCGAAGAAGTCCTCGATACCGTGCTTGCGCATCAAGCGAGTGACGTTCGCTTTCTCTATGTAGTCGCTGCTTGGTTCCCACACGAATCCCGGCATGCGAGGCAGGCTATCGCAGCAAAAAGGGCGGCCCGAGGGCCGCCCTTTCACCTATCTCCTTAAGGGATCACCTGACTCTGCGGACCTTGACCCCGTTGCGCATGTCGGGGTGGATGTAGCAAACGAACTTGTAAAGCTTCTTCGCCGGCTTGGGGAAGCTAACAACGTATGGCTCCATGCCGCGTCCGGGAGCTCCACCCAACTGTCCGGCCACTCCGGAGTTCTCCACATCGCTCGCGCTTCTAATGACTCCGTCACCCGACTCGGTCACGTTGGCAGCAGGCAATGCGAGTTCGAATGCCTGGCCCTCAGAACAGCTCGGGAACGGCCCGTTGAAGTTGGCAAGCGTCTCGCCGCCGGATTCGTCGTCCCCATTCGGGTCACACAGCGGAGCCTCGAACGGATTCTCAACGACGTGCTTCGCTGGGTGCGTCGCCGTGTGCGTCTCGTGATAGAGCGCCGAGAAGTCCCAGCGCACCTTGTCGCCCTTACGCAGCTTCAAGCGCGCCGGGTACATGTCGAAGAGAGCGAAGTTCGTGGTGTCGTAACCAGCGTATGCCTTCCATTCACGCTTCCCGTTAGGCAAGCGTGTGCTCTCCTTCATCGTCTGGAGCTGCTCGTGCAGGGCCCCAGCAGCACTGTCGTCGGTGTCGATCGCCGAAGCCTTCGCGGCATCGATCTCCTCCTGGGAGTGCGAGGCAACCTCGTCGGCGACAACGTTCACCTTCATCTTCATGTTCGGGTGGATCCTGCAGATCACCCAGAAACTCGTGCCGGCTGCAGCGTCGATGGTCACGCTGAAGCCCGGGTTCGTCGGCGGATCATCGGGGCCCGTGAACTGCATGTAGCTGAGCAACAGACCCGAATCCAGCTCGGTGCTACCCGTGTACTCACAGGGATCCTCAGCCGAACCGCAATCGGTCCGGGGCGAGAACAGGTTGTCACCGAGCAGCTTCCAGGGGATCCCGACATTGTCGGGGTTGTCCACGATGCCGTGCCACTCGTCGCCGGGATTCGTTGCCTTCGCGGCTTCCCACTCCTCCGCGGTCGCGTACGACGAGGGAATCATCGTCGCGGTGTGGAACTCGCCGTAGAAGTTGAGTGTGTCACCCTCGTGAACGTTCAACTCGCCGGGATAGAAACGCATCGTCTCGGCCGGCGCACTGTCCAAGTACGCCCCGACCTGGATCTTCAGCGTGGCCTCGTGATCCGCGGAAGCGGTTCCGCCCGGCAACATCAATGCACCCACCAACGCGCTCAACGCGAGCGCGGTCCATCTACGTCTACTACTCAAAGAGAGCCTCCTTACTAGCTCGACTGGCATGCCCATAAGCCCCGAAACACTCTCTCTTTTTTGGGGGCGGGTGACTAGAGGGATTCCGAAATATCCGACTCGATCCGTCTCTCCAGCAGATCGAGCACTAGGCCATCCAGGATGTCCCTTTCCGAGACCAGCACCTCTGCAGAATCGAAGGCCTCCATGACGCCGAGGAGGATCTCGGCCCCCGAAACAATCACGTCCGCTCTCCCGGGCACCAGTCCCGCCGTCTTCTTTCGCTGCTCGAGTTTCAGCGATGCAAGCCGGCGCGCGAGCCTCCTCACGTCGCCGTGCGAGAGGACGGCGTGGTGGGTGACATCGGGGTCGTAAACCGGAGTCCCTGCCTTCAGGGCTGCGAGCTGAGTGACGGTCCCGGCTACTCCGATCAGACGGGTGCTGCCGGGCAGATCCAACGCTTGCTGCGCGTCGCCGAGATGGGTCCGCACGTCCGTCCGGAGCGAATCGAGCTCCTCGACCGTCGGCGGGTCCGACGCGAGGTGCCGCTCGTGGAGCCGGACGCACCCGATGTCGAGGGAGATGGCCCGTTCGGCCGCGCGAGCGCCATAGACCAACTCCGTTGATCCCCCACCGATGTCGACCAGCAACACCGGTTCCTCGGTAACGAGATCGGAAAGAGCACCGAGAAACGTCAGACGGGCTTCCTCCTCGCCCGACAGCATCTCTAGCTCGTGGCCGGTGAGTTTCAGGACACCCTCGAAGAGCTCATGCCGGTTGGCCGCGTCTCGCACCGCGGACGTACCGGCAACCCGCATCAGACCGACATCGAGCTCGCCGCAGAGCGCGGCGTACTCCGCGATGCATGTAAGCGTGCGGGTTAGGGCTTCGTGAGACAGCACTTTGTGACGATCCACGCCCTGGCCGAGCCTCGTGATCGTCAGGCGACGATCGACAGCACGGAAGCTGCCGGGGATGGCCTCGGCGACGAGCAAACGCACCGAATTCGTTCCTACATCGATCGCAGCGACCCTCATCGGGCACCCGGTGTCTCGAAGCACGCCACCCGGCAATCCGGCCAACCGGCTTTCGCTAGGGCGATCGAGCCGACTGGATTGGGTGGATCGCTGAGCTCGTGCGCAACGTGCGCGTGCACGCATTTGACACGCTCCGGTCCACCTCCGGGCGTTGACCCTCGATCGTCGATCACCGCGTGGCCGTCGCGTCTAGCCCGGTATCGATCGATCGCAGACGAGAATCTCTCAACAAGAGTCGCGCTGGCTGAAAGCTGATCTCCCGCCTCTGCCATCCACCCAACCGATTCGAGACTGCTCGCGCGTTTCGCGAGAACGGGACACGTGAGCCAGAACAGGGTCGGGAAGGGTGCGCCGTCTTCCATCACGGGATGGCTCTCGATCGCCATGGGGATACCCAGATGACACCGGGCACTTACGCGCCAGCGACCGCGTGGAACCCTTCCGAGTTGATGCTCGACGATCGCTTTGTCCGCGCTCGAATGAGTGAGCGGGGCGGGGATCGGTGTGCTTACCGTTTGCCCTCTTGGTGACGCTTCAGGTCGACGAGCCGTTCCTGGCTCTGACTCATGAATCGCTTGAGCTTCGATTCGAACTCGGGATCGTGACCGGAACGGCGTGGGCGGTCCTCGTAGCCAGCCTGAGCCTGCTTGATGGACAGATCGATCTTGCCGTCCTCTTTCTGGCCGATCACCTTTACCTTGACCTTGTCACCCTCGTGGACGAAGTCATGGATGTTCCGCACGTAATTGACGTCGACTTGGGAGATGTGAACCATCCCGCTCTCGCCGGATTCGAGCTTTACGAAAGCCCCGTATTCGGTGACTTTCTCGATGACCCCTTCAACCACAGCTCCTACGTCTACCAAGATCCCCCCTGTTTCAGAATGAACACAACTCCACCCTAACGGTTAGAAGAAACCGACGAAATTGAAGAATCCATCGACGAAATCGAGGGGTCGTGGCTCGGGTGGCTGATTGTCCTTCGACGTGCGCTGCGGGGCCCGGTCCCGTTTGCTCGGGGGCATCACCACGATCGAGGTCTCCCCCTGCCGGACTAGGCCGATCTCTCGCGCTCTTTGCTCGAGGAAGTCGGGGTCCTGGAGCCTCTCGATCCGATCCTCGAGGCGTCGGTTGGAACGTTCGATCTGATCGAGGTCCTGCGCCATGCCCGAGATCCGCTGTCTCTGCTCCAGCAGTTGGCGGGTGGGCTCGATCGCCATAGCACCCAGCAACCCCAGGATGAGCACGGCGACGGTTATCTGTGGGGCTAATCCGAAACGCGGCAGGCGGAGTCTCATCGGCCTTTCCATCGTGGGAAGGCCCGCGCTCCTGCGTAGCGGGCGCCGTCTCCGAGAACACCTTCGATACGCAGCAACTGGTTGTACTTCGCGGTTCTCTCGCCGCGGGCGGGAGCACCGGTCTTGAGCTGCCCGGCGTTCGTCGCCACGCTGATATCGGCGATCGTCGAATCTTCTGTCTCCCCAGACCTGTGCGAGATCATGGTCCCGAAGGAAGCGCGCTGAGCCAGACGCACACATTCCAGAGTTTCGGTCAGACTGCCGATCTGGTTCGGCTTGATAAGGATCGCGTTGGCAACGCCTTCGTCGATGCCACGCTTCAGGATCTCGGGATTCGTGACGAACAGATCGTCTCCGACGAGTTGAACCCGATCTCCGATCGCATCGGTAAGCGCCTTCCACCCATCCCAGTCATCTTCACCTAATGCGTCCTCGATCGAGACGATCGGGTATCTCGTCACCCAGTCGGCCCAGAACTCGACCATCTCGGCGCTTGACAGCCGGCGGTTCTCGGACGCGAGCACGTACTCGTCCCCTTCGCGTATCTCGGTTGTAGCGGGGTCGAGGGCGAGAGCGATGTCGCGACCGGGTTCGTATCCCGCAGCGGCGATCGCTTCGAGAAGCAGATCGACGGCTTCCTCATTCGCAGAAAGATCGGGGGCGAAACCGCCTTCGTCGCCCACCCCGGTCCCCAGACCGCGTTGATCCAGGATCTTCTTCAAGTGTTGATAGGTCGTCGCGCCCCATTCCAGAGCTTCCGAGAATGTGGAGGCGCCGATGGGTGCCAGCATGAACTCCTGCAGATCGACTGAGTTGTCGGCATGTGCACCACCATTGAGGACGTTCAACATCGGGACGGGAAGCAGATGCGCGTCCGGGCCTCCGAGGTAGCGGAACAAAGGAAGGTCGAGCTCGATGGCAACCGCGTGTGCGGCCGCAAGGCTCACGCCGAGGATCGCATTAGCCCCCAACTTGGACTTGTCATCGGTCCCATCGAGGTCCCGCATCAAGGTGTCGATCCCCCGCTGATCGAGGGCATCGCGGCCCAACAACGCTGGTCCGATGATCGTGTTGACGTTGCTCACCGCGTGCGAAACACCTTTGCCCCCGAAGCGCTCGTCGCCGTCCCGGAGCTCGAGGGCTTCCTTGGACCCGGTCGAGGCACCCGACGGCACGATCGCTCGTCCCCGCGCGCCGGAGTCCAGTACAACCTCGGCTTCCACCGTGGGATTGCCGCGCGAATCGAGGACCTCCCGGGCGAGCACGAACACGATCTCACTCAATGTTTAACTCCTTCAACATCAGTAACATCAGGTTAGCAGGGGAGGGTGCGGGCTAGAGGGATGTTTTGAAACGAGCGGTCGCGTTGCGGAGAGCACCTTCCGGGTCGACTCCCGCAGAGCGAGCAAGAGCCACGAGCCAGAACAGTGCGTCGCCGAGACCCGGCGGGTCGGCCGGGCCGTCGAGCGCCTCCGCGATGTTGCGCCTCGCCTCCTCGCCCTCCGGTGAGAAGCCCAATGGAGCCGCTCGCTTCTGGGTCTTGTAGGCCTGTAGCAGAGCTGAGAGCGAGGCCGGGATGCCCTCGAACGGTCCCGTGCGCTCCTTCTCTTTGGTCTTGATCGCTTCCCAGTTGCGCACGACCTCGTCCGCGTCGGACACATTGGTCTCGCCGAACACATGCGGGTGGCGGTGCAGAAGCTTGGACGTGATCCGTCGGGCAACACCCGCAAGATCGAATCGGCCGTCATCGGCGGCGAGCTGCGCATGGAAGGCCACCTGCAGCAACAGATCCCCTAGCTCCTCTTCGAGGTCGGCCCCCAACATCCCTCGATCGATGGCTTCCAACACCTCATGTGCTTCTTCGATCAGATGAACTCGCAACGACTCATGGGTCTGCTCGCGGTCCCACGGACACCCGTCTTGGCTCCTGAGTCTCGCCATCACGTAAGCGAGCGTCCCCAGTTCGGCTGCCGCGCGTCGACCCAGGTAGGAACCATGGGCGGCGGTCAACACGTCGGGTAGCCGCGCCGCGCCCGAAGTAACCCACGCGCCATCCCGGGCGAGCTCGAGAACCCGCGGAGAGTCGGGGTCGGTGACAAGGGCCCACCCGTCTTTGCTCGCAGACGGATCGTCATCGAACGCACCCGCCGCGACTCCGTTCGCTCGTAGCCGATCGAGGAGAGGGTGGTCGGGACGTTCGAAAAGAACGCGTTCGCAGGTAGACAGTCGGTCCCACTCGTCCAGCGTGAGCGCCGGGGTCTCGTCGGGCGCCAGCGGGACGACCAGCAAAGGCATCGGCGCCGAAGGGTCTGTCAGCCGCCGAGCGACGGAGTAACGGTGGGCTGTGGCTGGCTCTCGGCCCCCGGGATGTCTTCGGCGGTCGCGTCCACTACTTGCCCGGACTCGAGGTCGAGTTCGCCGTAGCGCGGGTTCACCTTTACGTCGGCATCCTTGTAGGCGGCCGCCAACCACTCGCTCCACACCCGATCCTCGGTCTCGACACTCAACCGCTCGGCGATCTGGTCACTCACTTCTTCGAAGGGGCTGACCCGACGATCGGTGACGCGGATCACATGCCAGCCGAAGTCGGTCTTGACCGGATCCGAGACCTCGCCGATGTCTAAAGCGGCCGCGGCCTGTTCGAACGGCGGAACGAGCTCGCCAGATGAGAAGAAACCGAGGTCCCCACCCTTCCTGGCGTTCGCCTTATCGGTGGAGAAATCCTTGGCCAGCTTCGCGAACGTCTGCTGCGCTTTCTTCTTGGGCGCGGTTCGCGCTTGGGTCCCGATCTGCTCGGCGAGGTTCTTATTGTCGACCAATATGTGTTGAGCGCGCGTCTGTGAGAACTCGTCCTCGTGACTTTCGTAGTAGTCCCGGAGCTCAGCGTCCGTTGGCGCTGCCTCGGCCGTAACGCCGGCACGCAGCTCCTCTTCCAAAAGGCTGTCGCGAACGAGTTGCTCGAGCTGCTCCCGATCGAGACCCTGCTCCTTCAAGGCTTCCTCGAACGCGCTAACGGACGGGAAGTCATCCTGGATCTGTTCGAGCCGAGCATTGAGCTCGTCGTCGGTGACCTCGACATCGAAAGTCTCTGCCCGCGGTTCTAGAACCGATCGCCTGATCAGTTGCGAGAGGAAGCCTTGTTCGAACTGCCTCTGGATCGCCTGAGCGTCTCCTTGCGTCGAGAGGCGCTCGAACTCCGCCGTCCGAGTGAACCGCTCGAGACCGCTGCTCACCTCGTCGACGGTGATCTTCTTACCTTCGACGACGGCAGCTGCCGGCTCTAGGAGGTTCGCACAGGCGCTGGAGAGCAGAACGAGCCCGATCAAGGGGGCCGAGAAACGTTTCTTCATGCGGGCGAGGTTAACTGTTGAAGAACGTTGGTCACCCACTGCACGACGTCCTTGGGGGGCAAAGCACGTTCGGGGATCAAAAGAGTGCGCGATTCCGGCTTCCACTGAGCGTTAGGCAGGATCCGCTGCAATCTGATCTCCTTCGAATCCGTTAGTTCGATGGGACGGATGCGCAGATTCCTGGCCACCGTCGCGGCCTCGACGATCCCCCGGTCGGCCATCAACGCGCGCAGTCGCACCACGTCGAACAACGCTTCAACCGACGAGGGAAGAGGTGCGCCGTAGCGGTCTTCCAACTCGGCATGGACCTCTTTGACGTCCTCTTCCTCGCGGGCCGCCGCGATCCGGCGGTATGTCTCGATGCGCAAGTTCTCGTCGGCGATGTAGTCCTTTGGGATGTAGGCATCCAGAGGAAGATCGATCCTGACCTCTCCGTCCTCTCGCCACGGCATCCCCTTCGCTTCGTCGACCGCCGCCGCCATCAATTTCACGTAGAGGTCGAAACCAACCTCGGCGATGTGTCCGTGCTGTTCGGCCCCCAGGAGATTCCCGGCTCCGCGGATCTCGAGGTCCCGCATCGCGATCCGGAACCCAGAACCGAGGCCCGTGTGCTCGGCGATCGTCTTCAGCCTCTCGTGCGCGTCTTCGGTCAGGGAGCGTTCAGGAGGGAAGAACAGGTATGCGTAGGCGCGTTCGTGGGCCCGGCCGACTCGGCCGCGCAACTGGTACATCTGGGATAGGCCCAGCAGATCGGAGCGCTCAACGACCAATGTGTTGACGGTGGGGATGTCCAGCCCCGACTCGATGATCGTCGTACAAACCAGCACGTTCGTCTTCGCGTCGCCGAAATCGATCATCGACTGCTCGAGGATCTTCTCGTCCATCTGTCCGTGCGCGACGCCGACCCGGGCCTCGGGAACGATCTGAGTGATCGTGCGTGCAACGTGATCGATCGTCTGGACGCGCGGGTGAACGTAGAACACCTGCCCATCGCGCAATAGCTCGCGACGGATGGCGGAAGCCACCGTCTCGTCGCTGTAGTCACCGACGTAGGTCATCACCGGGTGACGATCCTCGGGAGGGGTGTCAACGATCGACATGTCTCGTATCCCGGCCATCGCCATTTCGAGCGTTCGGGGGATCGGCGTTGCGGTCAAAGTCAGTATGTCCACGCTCGCACGCAGTGACTTGAGCCGTTCCTTCTGCTCGACGCCGAAACGTTGCTCCTCATCGACTATCACCAGACCCAGGTCGTTGAACGTCACGTCTTTCTGCAGCAGTCGGTGGGTTCCGATCACCGCGTCGACCTTGCCGGCGTTTACGTCGGCGATGACTTTCTTGGCTTCCGCGGCAGACAGGAATCGGGACAACATCTCGACCCGCACCGGGAAGTTACGGAACCGCTCGACGAAGGTCGCGTGATGCTGTTGCGCGAGGATCGTCGTGGGTACGAGGACGGCCACTTGCTTGCCGGCAGTGACGGCCTTGAACGCTGCCCTCACGGCTATCTCTGTCTTGCCGTACCCCACATCCCCGCAGACGAGGCGATCCATAGGCGACTCACTTTCCATGTCGTCCTTGACCTCGTCGATCGCGCGCAACTGATCGGGGGTCTCCTCGTAGGGGAACGAGTCCTCTAGCTCACGTTGCCACGGCGTATCCGGAGGGAACGCAAAACCCTTGGCCCGCGCTCGCTCGGAGTACAGACGCACCAGGTCCTGAGCGATCTCTCGCGTTCTGCGTCTGACGCGGGATTTCGCCTTGCCCCACTCCGCAGACCCAAGCCGGTGAAGCTTCGGTGCCTCGCCGCCGATGTACTTCGAGACGAGGTCGACCTGATCACTTGGAACGTAGAGCGTGTCCCCTTTGGCGTACTGGAGCACCAGATACTCGCGGTGGACCCCGAGTAGCTCTCGCTCGACCATCTCGACATAACGCCCGATGCCGTGAACCTCGTGCACCACCATGTCACCGGGCGACAACTCAAGAGGGCCGATGGTCTGGCGGCGCCGGGACTGTATGCGCCGTCGGGCGGCCCCCGAACGACGACCGGTTAGATCCGACTCGGCGACGAGGGCGAGCTTCGTTGGCTCGCCCAGCACGAAGCCCCGCTCGAGGTCGGCAACAACGATCGCGCCCCCACCGGCACCGTTAGAGAAAGAAGCCCGTTCTTCGACCGGGTAGTCCAAGCCATTGGTTTTGAAGTTCTTTTGAAGGGAGTCCGCCGTCTCTCTCAGTGACGCAGCAACGACCGCCTGATAACCATCCCGAACGAGCTTGGCCAAGCGTTGGAGGATCATCTCCGGCTTGCCCGCGGCCGACGTCCACGTCTCGACCGGGAGAACCTCGGAGCCGGCCTCGGCGAAGCTCGACACGAACGTGATCGATTCCACCGGGGCAAGCACTTCGTCTAGCGGTGCGTAGTGTTTGTCGGAAACCGTCGAAACGTTGCTCCACTCCTCGACCTGTTCCATGACTTCCTCGGCACGATCGCGAACGCGTTTGGGCTCGAGGACGAAGACTGGTGAATCGGTAGGAATCAGAGTCGTTAAGGGAACGAGACCGCCGGTAAGCAGAGGCAACAAGCGTTCGGCCCCCTGTTCGATGACACCCTCAGCGAGCTGTGCCAGCATCGGATCGGTGGAAGTCCCGACGAGCTCGGCCGCTCGTGCGCGTGTTTCGGTATTGGCTCGAAGCTCCCTACAAGGGGCGACCTCCACCGTCCCCAGATCCCCCAAAGACCGCTGCGATGCGAGTGCGAACTGTCTAAGCGAATTGACAATGTCTCCCCACAGCTCCGCGCGCACGGGACGTTCGGCAGCAGGTGGGAAGACGTCGAGGATGCCGCCTCTGATCGCGAACTCACCTCGCCGCTCGACTATGTAGTTGCGTTCGTAGCCCATCTCGACGAATCGTTCGCTTATGTCATCCAGGTCGATGGCAGCCCCGGGCGCAAGAGTGACGACATCGAGCTCACTTGCGCTGGCGACCAGCTGGGTGATGCCCTGGGATGTAGTCACGATGACGAATGCTTCGTTCTTCTGTAGCCGGGCCTGAACGTTCAACCTCCTGCCCATCGTCTCGACGGACGGCGAGAGGGGCTCGCCGGGCAGCACTTCCCATCCGGGGAAGACCTCGGCACCCGCCCGACCCAGGAACGCATGGATGTCGCGGGCGAGGTGTTCGGCCTCGTCACCCCTGGACGTGATCGCCAGCACGGGCCGACCGGTGTGATGTACCGCGGCGGCGAGGAAGAACGGACGTGCGGGCTCAGGGATGGTTATGGGCGCGCTAGCGCGCACGAGATCCTGCAGGTGCTCGTGTGGCAGCAGGTCGAGTAATGGTGTTAGTGGAGCCAAGGCTTTTCCTCTTTCCGCCGATGGTCGAGACCATCGGCGCTCGTGTCTGGCCTCTATACGCGGGTATTTACTTCATTCATGGCACGCTCGACGCCACGCTCGACGATCAGCTCCACCGCGTCCGCGGCCCGTTGAACGATCTCCGGTAGGTCCTTCCTTTCACTGGAACTGAAGTCCGAAAGAACGTGCGCAGCGGCATCCTTGCGTCCGGGGGGCCGGGAGACTCCCGCGCGTACCCGGACGAAGTCCTTAGTCCCCAGGTGCGAAGCGATCGACTTCAGTCCGTTATGCCCGGCTACCCCGCCGCCGATCTTCACCTTGATCTCGTCGAAAGGGATGTCGAGCTCGTCGTGAACGACGATCAGTTGTGCCGGATCGGCCTTGTACCACCGCAGGAGGGCACCGACGGGGCGGCCACTCTCGTTCATGTATGTGGTCGCTCTCGCCAGCACGACGCGCTCACCCGCGAGTTGAGACTCCGCCGTCAGGCATCCGCTCTTGTGCGACTTGAGCGAGGCGCCGGTACGGCCAACGAGTTCGTCGAGCACCTTGGCGCCAAGATTGTGTCGGGTGCCTTCGTACCGACTGCCGGGGTTGCCGAGGCCGACGACGATCCAACGGTCGTCTTCTCGATCCTCTCGGGAGCGGCGGAACAACCGCACGGGCTATTCCTGCTCGGGAGCGGGAGCTTCGGATGCAGCTTCGTCGGTTGCCGCTTCGGCGCCTTCCTCGGGAGCTTCTTCCGCAGCTTCGGCTTCCGCAGCAGCTGCTTCCTCGTCGACCGGGGCCTGTGCAGCGGCCTCCATCGCTTCGAGCTCGGCTTCCGAGATGGGGGCCGCGATCGATACGACAGGAGCCTCGGGGTCGTTAAGGATCTCGAAGTCGCGACCGGATGCCAGCTCGACAACGCGCAAGGACTCGCCCATCTGCAGGTTCGAGATGTCGGCCTCGACGGCTTCGGGCACTGCTGTCGGTAGACAACGGACCCGGACCTGGAACAGCGGGTGCTCGAGGACGCCGCCCTCTTTGACGCCGGGAGCGTCGCCGACAACGTGGACCGGGACGTCGACCTCGACCTCGATCGAAAGGTCGATCTTGACGAAATCTGCATGCAGCAAGGTGCCTCGAACGGGATCACGTTGCAGATCACGGGCCAGAGCGGGGATCGATTCCTTGCCGAGCTGGAGAGAGAGAAGGACGTTCATGCCGGCATCGGTGTGCAGGGCGGTGACGAACTCGCGCCGGTCGACGACGACCGAAACCGGTTCCATGCCTCGGCCGTAGATCACGCCGGGGACCTTGCCGTCCATACGGGCACGGCGGGCGACACCCTTGCCCTTCCCGTCACGCTTCTCTACCTGCAATTTGACTTCTGCGGCCACGCTTAACTCCCTGGCTGGTCCGTGGGGTGGTGCGGCGTAGATCCGCCGCCCGGCGAGTGAGTATAGGCGACCCGGCGTCCACCGGAGCAGCGCTGGGAGGCAGGCCCGAACGCCGACGGGCTCGGCCGTCGGCGAGAACTAACTAAGGCTGGTTTTCTCCGTGGAACAGCTCGGAGACGGATTCTTCCTCGAAGACGGCCTTGATCGTCTGGGCGATCGTGGGAGCGATCGACAGAACGACGAGCTTGTCGAGTTGCTTCTCACTGGGTATCGGCAGCGTGTTCGTCACCACGACCTGGTGGATCGGCGAGTTCTTGAGCCTGTCCGTGGCCGGATCGGACAGGACCGGGTGGGTCGCCGCCGCGTAGACCTCGGCTGCTCCTGCGGCGACCAGTGTCTCGGCTCCACTCACCAACGTTCCTGCGGTGTCGATCATGTCGTCGACGATCACGCACACCTTCCCCTCGACGTCACCCACGACGGCAAGCGTCTTCGAGACGTTTCTGACGTCGCCTTGGCGTTTCTTGTGTAGGAACGCCACCGAGCCATTCAGGTCGTGGAAGTCGTGCAGGTGTTGGGTCCACTTCTCTGTCAGGCGGACACGGCCCGCGTCCGGCGAAACGATGACGAAATCGTCCTGAAGCATCCCGGCGAAGTAGTCGGCGAGCATCGGGAGAGCCGTCAGGTGATCGAACGGCACGTCGAAGAAACCCTGGATCTGACCGGTGTGTAGGTCGACGGATAGAACCCGATCGGCCCCCGCCGCCTCGTAGAAATCGGCGACGAGCTTCGACGTGATCGGTTCGCGCGCTCGAGTTTTCTTGTCCTGGCGCGAGTACGGGTAGAACGGCGAGACCGCCGTGATGCGCTTCGCAGATGCACGCTTGAGGGCGTCGATCATCAACAGTTGCTGCATAAGGTGATGGTTGACGGGGGCCGAATGGCTCTGGATGACGAAGGCATCGCATCCTCGAACCGAGTCGTTGAATCGAACGTAGGTCTCGGAGTTGGCGAACTCCTCGATCTCGACGAATCCCAGCTTCATGCCGAGATGTGTGGCGATCTCGTCGGCCAGCTCCCGGCTCGCGGTCCCGGAGAAGAGCATCAGCCTCTTATGAGTCGGAAGCTGCATCTCCCTCCTTCGGGGCCATTCCTTCGGGCTTTTTCTTGTCTTGCTTGTGACCCAACTTATCGCCTTTGCCCTCGATCACCCGCGCCGGGACCCCGACCGCCAGAGCATCGTCCGGAACGTCCCCTTTAACGACGGCGCCCGCGCCGGTCGCAGCCCGTTTCCCGATGTGGGTCGGAGCAACCAGCATCGTGTCCGAACCGATGTAGGCATCGTCTTCGATCACCGTCTTGTGCTTCGCCTGTCCATCCCAATTGCAGGTGATCGTCCCCGCACCGATGTTGACCCCGGTTCCGATCTCGGCGTCGCCGAGGTAGGCCAGATGATTCGCCTTGCTCGAATCACCGATGACTGTTTGTTTCGTCTCGACGAACGTGCCGACGCGCGAACCTTTGCCGACGGTAGTGCCCGGCCGCAGGGAAGCGAACGGCCCGACCGAAGCCTGGGGGCCGATCGTCGACTCCCGGATCACGGCGAAAGAAACGTTCGCTTCGGGGCCGATGCTCGAATCGATCACCCGGGCCTGCGGACCCACTTCGGCTCGTTCGGCGATCGAAGTGCTGCCTTCGAGGAACGTCATTGGATGAATTACCGCATCGGATCCGATCTCGACCGTCACATCGATATAGGTAACGGTGGGATCGAAGATCGTCACGCCCTGCTCCATCCAGTGTTCGCACACACGTTGATGAAGCAGTTTGCGGACACGGGCGAGGTGAGTGCGGGTATTGACCCCGTGTGACTCGTCGATGTCACCCTCGAAGGCAACCAGTGGGTCGCCGCCGGCGCCCAGCAACTCGATCACATCGGTCAGGTAGTACTCGCCCTGACGGTTCTCTTTGTCGATCTTGGCGATGACTTCATTGAGACGCGAAGCGTTGAACACGTAGGTCGCCGTGTTGATCTCGCGCAACGCCTTCTCTTCGTCGCTGGCGTCGGCGTCCTCGACGATGCGTTCCACCTCGCCCCCCGGCCCCCGAACTATCCGCCCGTAGCCCGATGCGTCGTCCGCGTTGGCGGTGAGCAAGGTGGCGCCGGCGACGGCCGCCTCGTGCATCTCCAACATCGATGCGAGTGTCGAAGCCCTGATCAGAGGAGTGTCACCCGCGACCACAAAGATCGGGCCGGACACGCCACCGAGGTGCTCGAGCGCAAGCCGAACGGCGTCTCCCGTCCCCGATGGCGGGTCCTGCAGGATGTGCTCGATCGCACTGCCGAGCCCCTCGCCGGCCAGGACCTCCTTGAATCGTTCGATGTCGGAGGAGACGCACACGATGCGGTCGAGGTTGAGCTCCTCCAACGACGACACCACATGGCCCAGCAGGGTGCGCCCCGCTACCTGGTGAAGGACCTTGGGCAGGCTCGAACGGAGCCGCTTGCCCTCGCCCGCGGCCAGGACGATCCCATACGTCCCGCCGTCACCTACCATCGGCCCTCCTCGTGTCAGCTAGGGGCGAACCGCCCGCTGCCCCGCCTGGATTGCAGGCGGAACAAGCAGCTTTACGCCACGTGCCCCTACGGGGCACTTGGCCCGCTGCCCCGCCTGGATTGCAGGCGGAACAAGCAGCTTTACGCCACGTGCCCCTACGGGGCACTTGGCCCGCTGCCCCGCCTGGATTCGAACCAGAACCTAGGGAACCAAAATCCCTTGGGCTGCCAATTACCCCACGGGGCACTTGGCGCCCATAGTAAGAGCCGCCGACGGTCGAGACCGTCGGCGGTCGGCCTACGACGGCTGCCTGAGCCGAATTAATCGATGCGTTCAACGCAGCGAGGATGCGACGAGACAACGATCACCCTGTCGAATCGCTCCTTCACCTGGCCCGCTATCGCACGAGCGTGAGCCTCGTCTCGAGCGATGCTGAACACCGTCGGGCCCGAACCGGTGACCGCGGCGCCAAGAGCGCCCGCATCAAGCATCGCTTGTTTCTTGCCGGCAAGTTCCGGCCAGAGACTGAAAGCCGCTCGCTCCAGATCGTTGTGCAGCAGGTCGGCGATCTCTTGGATGTCACCCGCTCCGAGCGCAAAGGTCATCGGGGCGCTCCCTGCATCGTCGACCGGATCCATACCGTCCCACGCAGCGTAAACGTCCCTCGTCAACAGCGGGCGGAACGAGATACCCAACACGAACCAGATCGTCGCGGGGGCCGGCAGCGGGGTCAGCTCCTCCCCGCGCCTCATGGCTAGAGCCGTGCCCCCACCCAGGCAATAGGGCACATCGCTGCCGATCGACATGGCGATCCCATGCAGAGCCAGCGGATCGATGTCCATGTTCCACAGCTGACTCAAGCCGACGAGGGCTCCGGCGGCGTTCCCGCTCCCCCCTCCCAGCCCGGCTGCGATCGGGATGCGCTTGGTGATGTGGATCTTTATGCCGGGATTGATCGCGCCGCTGCGGACTAGTCCTTCGATCGAACGCGAAACGAGATTCTCCTCGGCAGTGGGCAGGTCTCCAACGAGGTCCGGATCGAGCGTCATGTCCAGCTCGATGCCCCCGGTCGAGGTCGGCAGCAGCTCGATGTCATCGGCCAATCCGACGCCGTGAAAGATCGTCTCGAGCTCGTGATAACCGTCGGGACGCGTCCCGACAACGCGCAAGAAGAGATTCAACTTCGCATTCGTCCTGATCCGGACGCGGCTATCAATGCCGATTACCGAGCTCATGGACCAATGATGCCGGAGAAACGGGAGCCTCTCAGACGGTAGAGGTGAGCAGCCTTTCGAGAAGAGGCGCAATCTCAGTCAGGCGGGCCTTGTTGAGGAAGGAATCGCTCCAGTCGGGTTTCTCTTCCAACACGGCCGAGAATGCCACGATCCGGGCATCCGGACAGATCGTCCGCAGCAAGATCGCGGTGCCTTCGCCGTTCACGTGCGGCATGAGGTAATCCAGGATCACGAAATCGGGTTGATTCGTCATGGCGATACTCACGGCCTCGAGGGCGTTGGCGGCCTCACCTACAACGTCGAAGGATTCCAACTCGCACATCAGCCGGAGTACGTGCCGGATCTCTTCGTCGTCGTCGACGATCAAGACCTTGGGGCTCTCTCTGTCCATATACCTAGCTCCTGGCTTTCATCCCTCCACTGAAAGACAAGGTAGCAACGGCCCGACCCGGGCGAAAGGGCTTTCGTCACTTCTCGCGCTTGCCGGGCTAGTCCTGCAAGAGGGCGCGAGCAAGCGAGACGAACCCATCGAGACCGATCTCCTCTGCTCGCGCCGACGCTTCGATCCCTGCTTCCGCCAAGACGGTCTCTGTCGGCGTCTGAGCTCCAAAGGTGCCGGCAAGGGTGTTCCGAAGCGTCTTTCGACGTTGCGAGAACGCGTTTCTGACAACCTTCTGCACGAGCTGGTAAGGAACCTCCGGCTGCCGCGGCTTGCGGGAGAACCTGACGATGACCGAGTCGACCCCGGGGATGGGCCAGAAGGCCCGACGCGACACCCGTCCTGCGATCCGAGCACTGCAGAAGTACGCCGCGAGAACCGTGGGAGCCCCGTAGATCTTGCTGCCGGGCTTCGCGACCATCCGTTCGCCGACCTCGCGTTGGGTCATAACGGTCAATGCGGAGATCTGCGGAGCAGACTCGAGCACACGCATCACGACCGGCGTGGCGATGTTGTACGGAAGGTTCGCCACGAGGTTGTCAGCGGCGATATCGGACAAGTCCAGTTCGAGCACGTCCGCCTCCACAAGGTTGACGTTCGGATAACCCTTCGTGACCTCCTCGAGCACGGGGATAAGCCGCCGATCGAATTCGACCGCGATCACGCTGCGGCATTCGGCCGCAAGCCCCACCGTCAGCGATCCGGCACCCGCGCCGATCTCGAGAACATCCGTTTGCGGGCCGACCCCCGCGGCCGCGATGACCTTCCGGATCGTGTTGGGATCGATGACGAAGTTCTGGCCGAGAGACTTCTGAGGTCGGACCCCGTTGCGTTCGAGGATCTCGCGGACCCGTCGAGCCCCGAGCAGTCCTTTCGTCACGTCGACAAGGCGAACGCACGCCGTGTGTTCGCCCGAGTCGATTGGGCCAATCCCTTGACCGGCACCGACCTTGCATCCGCAACGGCAACTCCCACGAATGGGAGATGTCTCGGCTCGTTGGGCTTCCCACGATGCGGAACCGGTGTAAGGAATGGCGAGTCGGTCTCGACGAGGATCCTGTCGTCTGGAACCAATCGCGCTATAGACCGCAGATCCTCCGCGCTCTTGAACGAGGTGTTACCCGCGAACGATATGAACGCACCCAGATCCAACGCGACCCTCAGATGAGTCTCGCTTCCTGACCAACAATGGAAGATCAGGCCCAAGGGAGGACCCTCGACTCGGAGCTGATCCAACGCTTCATCCATCGATTCGCGGGTGTGGATCACAAGGGTCTTCCCGAGATCCTTCGCCATGGCGATATGCGCGCTGAATGCCTCTTGTTGACGGGGAAGTGGAACGGTGTCCCGATAAAGATCGAGCCCGGACTCTCCGATCGCCACCACATTGTCGCTGGTGGCGAGCTCCCTCAGATCGGCTTCGGCAGCCGCGTTCCATGAGTCTGCAGAGTTCGGGTGGATCCCAACCGCCGCGTACACGCCGTCCAGAGACGCGATCTCGACCGCGACACGACTGGAGTCGAGATCGATCCCGACGGTGAGCATCTCCATGGTCCCGGCAAGGCGAGCCCGTTCGACTACCTCGCCGGGGGACTCACCTTCCGCGCAGAGATGAAGGTGGCAGTGCGAGTCGAACCACACTTAGACCTCTAAGCGCGGGAACAGTGGAGCGCCGGGGGCGACCTTGTTGCCCGGCGACAGCGCCCCCCACTCACCGGTGAAGGTTTGACTCGCAACTTCGCCCTCGAGTCCCAACCGCTCCCATAGGGACTGAGCAGCACGAGGCACCAGCGGCGACACCATCATGGACATCAAGCGAAGAGCATCCGACAGTTGGTAGAGCACGACCTCGAGTCGTCGTTTCTGAGCGGGGTCTTTCGCAAGCGCCCACGGCGCCACCTCTTCCACGTAGGCGTTCGCCTTTCGAACGAAGAACCACGCAGCCTTGGCCGCTTGATGGGGCAACACCCGATCGATCGCGTTCACCATGTGGCTGTAGGACTCCCGTTGCGCCTTCATCAAGGCCTCTTCGGTCTCAGTAATCTCACTCTCACCGGGAGCCTCGGGGATGCGCCCGTCGAGGTAGCGCTCGACCATCGACAGGACGCGCGAAACGAGGTTTCCGAAATCGTTAGCGAGATCCGAGTTGTACCGGTCGACCATGCTCTCCCACGAGAACTCGCCGTCCTGTCCGAACGAGATCTCGCGCATGAAGTAGTACCGGTATCCGTCCGACCCGAATGTCTCGATGAGATCGTGCGGAGAGATCCCGGTCAGCTTGCTCTTGGACATCTTCTCTCCGCCGATCTGTAGGAAACCGTGAGCAAACACGGTCTTCGGAAGCGGAAGATCCAACGCCATCAACATCGCGGGCCAGATCACGGTGTGGAACCACAGTATGTCTTTACCGATCAGGTGGACATCTGCCGGCCACACCTCGTCGAACAGCGCACTGTCCCGGCCGTAGCCGACGGCCGTGATGTAGTTCTGCAGCGCATCGATCCAGACATAGATGACGTGCTTCGGGTCCCAGGGAACGGGCACTCCCCAATCGAAGCTGACCCGCGACATCGATAGGTCGTCGAGTCCCTGGCGAACCTTGCCCAGCACCTCGTTGCGACGCGCTTCGGGAAGGACGGATTCCGGTTGTGACTCCCAGAGCTCGATCAACCTGTCTGCGTACTTCGAGAGACGGAAGAAGTAGTTGTCTTCTTCGATCACATCGGGCTCGGTGCCGTGAAGAGGGCACTTGCCGTCGACGAGCTCGTCCTCGGTCTTGAAAGCCTCACACCCGACGCAATAAAGACCTTTGTACGTGCCGAGGTAGATCTCGTCGCGGTCGTAGAGGGCCTGAACGAACTTCTGCACCGGACCTTCGTGGCGCTCCTCGGTCGTACGGATGAAATCGTCGAAGCTGATATCGAGGGCCGCCCACACCTCTTTCCACCGGGGAACGATCTGGTCCGTCCAATCCTTCGGGCTCAGCCCTTTGGCCTCCGCAGTCCGCATCACCTTCTCGCCGTGCTCGTCGGTGCCCGTGAGGAAGTGGACCCGGCGACCCTGGAGGCGGCGGAACCGACAGATGAGATCGGCCGCGACCGTCGTATACGCGTGCCCCAGATGGGGCACATCGTTGACGTAATAGATGGGTGTGGTCAGGTAAAAGACCTGCTCGCTCATGATTTTCCTACTGATTTTCCGGTTTCCCGGTTCGGTCCGACTTGCCCGCTTATAGTTGACCTTGCCCTTACTTGCGGGCTAGATTCAACTACCAATAGTTACCAACTCCTACCAGGGGGAGCGGATGAAGTCTACCGGCGTGGTCCGGAAGATCGACGAGTTGGGGCGGATAGTCCTTCCTTCAGAGCTGCGCCGCGTTTTCGGGATCCGAGAGGGCGACGAGTTAGAGATCAGCGTCAACGGTGAACAGATCATCTTGCAGAAGAGGCTCGACCTTTGTTTGTTCTGCGGAGCGGAGGAACCGGCCGTCGAGTTCAAGGGTCGCAGGGTGTGCGATCCGTGCGCGATGGAGCTGGGGCAACAGAGGCCGACCGAGGTCCGGATCCCGGACACCGAATCCGTCACCTAGTCGCTATTTCCTTTAACTTCCAGTAGGGCGTCGAATACGGCGCGCCTGGGAACCCCGCAGTCGTGGGCCACGCGGCTCATGGCTTCCTTGCGCTCGACGCCTCCATCCATGAGCTCCCGCGCCCGGGCGGCCAACTCGGCGGGATCGGTGGACGGTTTGGCTGCGTGGATGGCTCCCCCGATCACCAGGACGATCTCGCCTTTCGGGGGAGATGCGGTGACCGAGGCAGCCAATTCCTCCAAGGTTCCCCTTCGAACCTCCTCGTACATCTTCGTCAACTCTCGAACCAACGCTGCCGGGCGCTCGCCCAGGACATCGGTTGCGTCGGACAACGTGTCGGCGATGCGGTGAGGGCTTTCGTAGAAGAGCAACGTGCGCGGGTCCGACTTCAGCTCTTCCAACCGGCGACGCCGTTCCCCGGCCTTGCGCGGCAGGAATCCTTCGAAGACGAAACGAGCCGGAGGTAGCCCCGACACTGCCAGCGCGCTGACCGCGGCGTTCGGCCCCGGCACCACCTCGATCTTGTATCCGGCATCGACGCAGGCTTTCACCAGCCGGTAACCCGGGTCGGAGAGCCCCGGCATCCCCGCGTCGGAAACGAGGGCAACCGTCCGTCCACGCGACATGTGTTGAAGCAACTCGGTTACGCGTCGTCTTTCGTTCTGATCGTTGTAGGTCACGAGCTCCTTAACCTGGATCGCGAAGTGGCTCAAGAGCTTGCGCGTCCGGCGGGTGTCCTCGCAAGCGACGATGTCTGCCTCACGCAACGTTCTGATCAACCTCTCGGAAGCATCCTCGAGGTTGCCGATGGGCGTCCCACACAGAACTAACTTCGCCGTCACCATGGTCTCCCTTGTCCTGCGCGATGGCCGAGCCCACAGCGCGTCACCATGGTCTCCAAGGCTCGAAGGCATAGCGCACCACGGGAACGAGCACGCTTCTCCACGACGTCTCGTCGCCCTCCAACGAGCGACCCTCGAAGAACTGGCCTACCAGCTCCAACGAGCGACCGTTCTTCGTCACTCCCACATGGTCGGTGATCGCAAGGAGGTTCAGCTCATCCGGCCGGCGCCAGTCTTGATCGAGCCAGACCGAGTCGGCCACCGCCCAGATGCCCATACGCGGCACATCCGATCCCGCCGTCACTTCCTGGAGATGAACAGGCGCGGCAGGGGCGTCGATGTCGAACCCGGACATCCCAACAGCTCGAAGCAGAGAGGCCAACGCCCTCGCACTATCGCCTGCGGCACGTCCCACCCCGCTCCGCCCCGGACCCGGGACGTCGAGGGACGGAGGCTTCGGCGGACTCGGCGCGAAGATCGCGACCGCGTCCGATGTCGACGATCCTTGTTCGGGCATCCGGTCCACTATCAGAGCCGCTTGCGAATGGCCGAGGATCCGAGTCGATCCATCGACACGTCTGATCTGTGCGGCTACGATGCGTGCGATCTCGTCGAGATCCTCGTGCGTATCGCTGCGCCCATAGGGGTTCCCACCGCTCAGATAGGAAAGGTGACGCGTGCGCGCCCGCGTGTATCCGATGCTGCGGAAGTCGAGATCGTGCAGGGCTCCGGTTGTCGACGTCGAGTCCGACCCTCCAAGAAGCAGGAGGGATCCCGGCGAACGGGCCTGTGCGACAGGAGGCGGTGTTGTCAGGTAGCGGTCGTAGACCGTTGATGCGACCAGGATCCCCACGAGGGACACGGTCATCGCCACCGCGATCGCCCCTCCACCGGGATAAGTCCCCAAGCGCGCGTTCTCTCGCCACCCGAGGAGGAATAGCGCGTGGATGGGCCCCAGACATGCAACGAAGATCGCGACCAGCAAACGGCTCTGCCCCCCCAACGCCGACACCGCCGCGCCGGCGACGGCTATCACGACCACGTAAGACATGAAAGAAGCCACCTCTGGCAGTCCGGGGGTGGCCGGTGGCCCGGCCCCCGTATCCAACTTGATCCCCCGGCGACAGAACGAGATAGCGACCCCGAAACCGATCGGTGCGGCAACCCATATGAACGGCGCATAGCGGATCGCCGCACCGCTGAAGAAGAGCACGGCTACCGGAAAGAAAGCGAGCGCTGCCAGTGCGGCGAGCCGAAGGCACCCGAGAAATAGTTTGGCGTTCATCAGGGGGCGTTCGTCCGCCAACGTCAAGGTCGCTCCCAGCACCGCTGCACGTACGAGCACGCTCACGATGACCAGGGCACATAGAGCGGGCCATCCCGTAGCGAAAGCAAGCCAGTGCTTCACATCGAAATACACGTCGAGTGGAAACACCGAGCCTGCCGGCACGCTCGGGGCACGGGCAGGCAGAACGTTGGTCGCGATCAAGCCCCCGACGCAGATGCCCTGGAGCGTCAGCGGCGCGACCGCAGCCGGTGCGCGTTGGAAAACTCCTATCCCCGCAAGAATCGTTCGCACAACGCGGGAGACTAACTATGCTCCGGGCCGTGATTGAGAAGAAAGGTGATGGGCTCGGCCACCAGCCAAGCAAAGAGGTGATGGGCTCGGCCACCAGCCAAGCCAAAGGCGGACTCGAGGAGAACGAGCCCCTGGAGGAACAGGCCGAGACCGACCCGCCAAGCGATTGGACACCCCGGGATCGGGTTGCCGCTCTCGCCGTGACTCTGGTCGCAGCAGCTGTCCGCTTCGTCAGACTCGCCTCCCCCAACACCCTCGTTTTCGATGAGACCTATTACGCCAAAGACGCTTGCTGGTACGTGAACGTCTCCTCCACGATCTGCGACACGAGCTCGGAGATATCTCAGGTCCATCCCCCTCTCGCCAAGTGGCTGATCGCCGTCGGCATACGCCTCTTCGGCAATGACGCCTTTGGGTGGCGGGTGACGGCCGCGATCGCGGGAACCGTGGGAGTGCTCCTGCTCTACCTGTTGGCGCGAAAGCTCCTCCGGTCGACGATGGGAGCAACGTTCGCATCCGGGCTGCTCGCCATCGACTTCCTTCACTTCGTCCAGTCGAGGACGTCGATGCTAGACATCTTCGCTGTCACATTCGGGACCGCTGCCGTCCTCTTCGTCGTTTACGACAGGGAGCGATTGTTGCGAGGAGGGCCGCCGGATAAAGGACCATTGGACCGACCGTGGCGGATCGCGGCCGGCGCTGCCGGGGGTGCTGCTGCTGCATGTAAATGGTCCGGGGCGTTCTTCTTGCTTCTCGTCATCGTGCTCACGATCTCGTGGGAGATCTCGGCTCGTCGCCGAAAAGGAGCGAGCTTCCTGAGTGCGGTGGGCTCAACTCTTGCCAACGAATTGCTCACGATCGTTATGTGGCTCGTCCTCCTCCCCCTGGCCGTTTACACGTTCACGTATCTCGGCCGCCTCGAGCCGGGGGACGACTCCTGGTTCAAAGCACTCTGGGATCGACACAAGTACATGTACGACTTCCACACGAACCTCGAGTCCCACCACTCCTATGAGTCGCCCGCGTGGTCGTGGCTCTTGTTGAAACGACCCGTGTCCTATTTCTTCGAGACCGACACGCAGGGGCGCTACAAAGAGATCTTCGCTACCGGAAATCCCTTCGTTTGGTGGCCGGCCGCACTGGCCGTCCTGTACGCCGCCTACCGATGGGTGAAAGACAGGAATCTCGCCTCGCCCGAGGGAATCATCGTCGGCGGCTTCATCGCGACCTATCTCGTGTGGCTGCCGCTGTCCTTCACCGGCAGGTCCGCAACGTTCATCTTCTATTTCCTGCCTGCCGTTCCGTTCCTCTGTCTGGCCCTCGGCTATATGGCGACCCGGATCGGCAACTCGTGGGAGGCCAAAGCTGCCATCGCTCTCTTCTCCGTTGGAGCGATCGGGCTCTTCGCCTTCTATTACCCGTTGCTCGCCGAGACGGCGCTGCCCAAACGCGACTGGAACAAGCGGATCTGGAAGTTCGACAACTGCGAGCCGGCGGACCCGGTGCGCACGATCGTGACCGTCACGGAAACGAACGCCGGGAAGCTGAAGACGCGGACGAAGCAAAGTTCTTCGAACGAAAGCCTGCCGCCGCCGGGATGGTGCTGGATATAGGGGCTAGTTGGATCCCTTGGTGACCCTGATCATCCGGATCTCGAAGTCGAGCGTCGCATCGGGAGGAATCACCGGGGGATAACCGTCCGGGCCGTAGGCAAGGTCCGGTGGGATCGTGAGCTCTCGCGTTCCCCCCTCGCGCATCCCGACGAGGCCTTCCTCCCATCCGGCGATCACCTGGCCACTCCCGATGCTCACCGAGAATGGTTCGCCGCCCTCGGAGGAGTCGAACTCATCCCCGTTCTCCAATGTGCCCGTGTAGTGCACGGAAACAGTGTCCCCGCGAGCAGCCTCGACCCCCTCGCCACATTCGACATCGGTGATGACCAACCCGGAGTCGGTCGTCGTCGGCTCGGTCGAGCATTCGGAGTCTTGCGTACACGCAACCAATGTCACCGTCAGGCAGGCAACTGCGATCAGTCGATACACGCCAGGCACACTAACCGGGCCAACTAGCGGGCGAGCTTCAGGATGTTGTTCAGGATCTGACCGCCGGCCACACTCACCGCGTAATCGGCCA
>Ga0190275_10000755_pt1 | contig 25817 bp, 23 predicted proteins | sample Popmic550T_FD_133745 | JGI IMG/M metagenome (GOLD analysis project Ga0190275, IMG submission 133745) | Populus adjacent soil microbial communities from riparian zone of Yellowstone River, Montana, USA - 550 T | ecosystem: Environmental > Terrestrial > Soil > Riparian zone > Trees stand | place...
CCGGAACCCTCCGCAACGCCGGAGTGATGGTGAAACTGTGATGACGACGGACGAGGACCGTGCCTTGGGCCGTGCCAGTCGCCTCGGCGCCCTTGACGGCCTGCGCGGTATCGCCGCGGCGATCGTGCTTCTGCACCACACGCTCCTGCTGACGAGCGGAATCTCCGCGACGTATCTCGGTGGACCCCTGCCAGAGCCCGGCTCCCTGACCTGGCTGCTGACATACACGCCACTGAAGCTCACGAATGCCGGCGGAGAAGCGGTGATCGTGTTCTTCGTGCTGAGTGGCCTGGTTTTGACCCTGCCCGTTCTGCGCAATCGCGAGTTCGACTGGCTCGCTTACTACCCGAGGCGGGTCATCCGTCTCGTCGTTCCCGTGATCGGCTCGGTAGTGCTTGCGGCACTCCTTATCTCATTGGTGCCACAGCGCCCGTTCCAGGCGGGCACAACCTGGCTGAACACGTACAGCATTCCGGACTTGAGCTGGGGAAATGTCGTGCGTGGATTCGACCTGCTCGGCGGGGACTTCCTGGTCAACAACCCGCTGTGGTCACTGCACTGGGAACTCGTGTTTTCGCTCGCGCTGCCCCTTTTCGTCGTCGCTGCCGTCTGGAGTCGTCGGTGGTGGCCTGCCGTTGTCATCGGGAGTTGCCTCACGATGTGGGTGGGAAGCATCGTCAGTTCGCCCGCCCTCACCTACCTTCCGGTCTTCTTGGTGGGCGCCACGATCGCCGTCAACCTCGCTGCTATCGACGTTCTCGGCCGACGGATCGCTCGCCTGCGGGGAACGCATATTGTGTGGGCGGGCATTTTCGCCGCCTCAATTGTGACGCTCCTCGCCTCGTGGCTGACTGGACCGCTCTCGGCGGAGTTCGCTTCCGTCACCGGCGCCCTGCGTGCATTGACGCCCCTTGCGGCCGGTGGACTCGTGGTGTGCGCGTTGGGATGGTCGCCCATCGGTCGCCTCCTGCGCACCAGGCCCTTCCTGTATCTCGGGAAGATCTCATTCAGCCTCTACCTGGTGCACGTCCCGGTCCTGATTTTCACGAGTCATGCGTTGAAGGGCCTCCCGCAGGCAGTCTCGATGCTGGTCGGCGTCGTCCTGGCGGGCGGAATCGCCATCGGATTCCACTGGCTCGTCGAGGGCCGAAGCCACGTGTGGTCCCGCGCCAGCGGAGCATGGGTCTCCCGCACGATGACGCGGTGGCACTCGGCATCCGAACTCCCCAGCAAAACTCCCGTCTGAAGCGCTGCGTCTCCTCCGTCCCGGCTATGAAGAACCGCCGTATCTCATGCAGGTCACGTTCACGCAGCCACGTTGGCAGGGGTGCCCGCTCCGGGATACAGTGACCGAGGGATGACAATGAAGCGGCGCACCTTTCTTCTCGGCTCGATCTCCGGGTTGTCCGCCGTGGCCCTGGCGGCATGCATCCCGGAACAACCAAGTCCGACTCCGACGCGCACTGTGCCACCGACAGAGACGGCGACCGTGCCGCGGCCGATCGCTTTCGAGCGCACGGCCTGGTCGACGGATCCATTCGCTCGCGGCGCGTTCAGCTTCCAGGCGGTCGGTTCGACTCCCGAGCAGCGTGTCGCCCTCGCACAGCCGGTCGACGAGCGGATCTTCTTTGCCGGTGAGCACACCGACGACCTCAACCCCGGCACGGTGCAGGGCGCCCTCGCATCCGGAAGGCGAGCAGTGGCAGAAGTACTGGCCATCGGCGGGCCAGGGGAGAGGATAGCGGTCGTCGGTGCGGGCATAGCCGGGGCAACGGCGGCACGCGAACTCGCTGACGCGGGGTTCAGCGTAGTCGTTGTCGAGGGCCGTGATCGGGCGGGCGGACGCCTGGATACGATCGAGACCGACAACTGGCCCGTGCCCGTGGAACTCGGCGCCAGCTGGGTGTACGACGCATCGCGCAACTCGGTCGCTGCCGAACTCGCGGCCGTCGATGTCGACGCCCAGACGTTCGACTTCTCCTTCGAACAACGAACGCCGGACGGCGCTGTCGTCGAACCGAAACCTGTCGGGCCGGATGCAGTCACCGCGGCACTCGCCTGGGCGGCGCCCCAACCTGCCGACCTCTCCCTCCTGGCTTCCTTGGCAGGATCGGGCGCTGCGGAGCTGAGCGACGACCCGGACGAGGCCGGCGTGTCCGACGCCAGTCGTCTGGCCGGGTACGTCACAACGAACGTCACTGTGCAGAGCGGAGCGGATGCTTCCGGGCTGTCGTCCTGGTTTCCCGGCAATCCCACACGGAGCCCGGAGGATGACCGGTTCGTGACCGGCGGTTACAAGACGCTGGTGACGAGCCGGTTGGAGGGTCTCGACGTCCTCCCTTCGAGTACCGTGTCGAACATCACGACAACCGAACGAGGCGTCAGCCTTCGGATGGGTCGGGGTGAGTCGCTCTCGGCCGACCGGGTCGTCGTCACGGTTCCGCTCGGCGTGTTGCAGGCCAACTCCATCGAATTCACGCCTCCGCTGCCGTTCACCCACCGCGACGCCATCAGCGCGCTCGGGATGGGCGCGCAGGAGAAGATCGTCCTCCACTTCCAGGAACCGTTCTGGTCGACGGAAGCCACAGTGTGGACCGTCCTCCCCGGCACCGCGACGAATTTCGAGGCCTCACCGACGCCTGCTCCGGAAACCGGGGAAGAAGCGAATCCGTTGGTTCAGCTGTGGTACAACCTCGAGCCGTTGACAGGCGAGCCCATCCTCGTCGGCGTCATCGGGGGCGACGCAGCCGTGCGGATGGCCGAACTCCGCGACGATGAAGTCCTCGCCGGCGCGCTGGCCAGCCTCGAGCCGTTCCTTGACCCTGATCGTGCTACCCCGACGGCGACCGACTCTCCATGAACGCATCCGGCGGTAGACGGAGCTATCGACCACGCCTCCAATGCCGCAGGGTGCCGTCTTCCCGGCCCAGGCGTTCCCGCAACCGTTCCAGCGGCGGAACACGACTGATGACAATGAGGAACGCCGTGATCCCGGTGAAGATCGCAACGATCACCATGAGGTACAACGCGTATTCGAACGGCACGGCCACCAGCGCAGGGTCGAGGAAGAAGTACGGGTACCAGTAGACGAACACGCCTCGGATCATCGTGTACGCCACCCAGACCACCGGGAAAACCAACACCCAGCGGAGAGTCCGCCACGGTACATCCCTTCCCGGTGCAGTCAGCCAGTCGACCATGACCAGAGCGGGGATCCAGAAGTGCAGGAGCTGGCTGGACCACGGAGCCCACACCGGTATTCCGTGCAGCGCGCCCTCGATCAGGATAACGGCGAAGACAATCCCGGAGACCACCAGGTACGTGGTCGACAGCAACCGCGCCATGTCGAGCCACATCGGATCATTCCTGCCTCGGAGCGCCGTCACGGCAGCGAGCAGGAGGACCACAATCGCAAGAATTGTGCTCTGTACGGTGAAGTAGCTGAAGAAGTTGTACGTGGCGAGTGGGCTGGTACCGAGCGTGTAGTTGATGTCACCGAGAAGCGCCACGACGCCGGTCACGGCGACGAGGATGCGGGCAACACCAAAGGTCCTTCGCAACCGGCAGATTCCTGCTACAGATCAGCGTGCAGCTGCCAAACCTGTTCGGCCGAGTCCCGCCAACTGAAAGCCTTGGCGCGGTCCAGCCCGCGAAGCTGGAGCGAGTTGGCCAGGGACCTGTCGTTGACCACGTTCGAGATCGCGGACGCCAGGAGCTCCGGGTACGCTGCAGCGTCGCTCCGCTCGACGACGTATCCAGCGTCTCCAGCTACTTCGAGCAGCGCAGGAGCGTCCGAGTGGATCACCGGGGCGCCCAGGCTCATGGCCTCGAGCACGGGCAGTCCGAACCCTTCCGCAAGGCTCGGGTACACGAACACCGCAGCCCGGGAGAGAATCAATGCGAGGTCGCTGTCGGTGACAAAACCGAGGGCGCGCACCCGACCTTCCGGTAGCCCTGCCTCGTCCGCGACTGCCGCAACATCGAGGTCTCCCCAGCCCTGCGGGCCGACGATGAGCAGGGGGAGTGTCGGCGCGCCAGGCAGCCCAAGCGCCGTGATCAGGGGAACGATTCCCTTGCGAGGCTCGAGCGTTCCGACGGCAAGGATGTATTCGTCGGGCAGGCCCAGCGCTTCAGCACGCGCATCCGGGTCAAGGGGCAGGCGCAAACCGGTGCTGACAGCGCCACCGATCACTCGAACGCGGTCACCGAAGTCCATGAACTGTGACAACTCCTCCGCAACCGCATGCGTCGGAACGACGATCGCGTCAGCGTACTTTCGCGCGCGCTTGGCCATCGCCTTGTGCCAGGAAACGCCGTGGGGAGTGAGCGTCTCGGGGTGCGTCCACGGCACAACGTCGTGAATGGTCACCGCCACCTGGCTCTGGTCGTTCACGCGATCGTGCTTGCGTAACGGCGCGAGGAGGCTGGGAGCATGGATCAGTCCGCGTCCGAGCGAACTCGTGAGGCCGTGCTGCCACGCCCTGGCGAGCTCCCTCCTGGAGAGGACCGTCTTGTGGAGATCCGCAAGCCCCGGCAGCTTCTCACGCAGGGCGTCGTAGTTCTCCGCCGTCGTCGATGAGACGATTCCTTCGACCAAACAGTCCCTGGGAGCGGTCGCGATCAGTTCTTTCGTGAGCTCTTCCGTGTACCGGCCGATTCCACCGGGCACTGGCGCAACCATCTGGTCCACAATTACCCGTAACGTGATCATGGTGTTCCAAGAACTCCCTGCTGTGCTGCGTCGGTGAGTGCGTCGGTCCAGACCCTCATCGGCTTCATGCCGGCCAGGCGCCACGAGTCGTGTGCGAGTACAGAATACGACGGGCGCGGTGCCGGGCGGATGAAAGTCGAACTATCCGTGGGCGTCACGCGATCGGGATCGAGACCAGCCGCAGCGAAAACCGCGCGCGCGAAGTCGAACCACGTCGCCTGGCCGGAGTTCGTGCCGTGGTAGGTGCCGGCCGGGGCGTCGGCGTCCAGAAGTGCCACGATCTGCTCGGCCAGGTCCGCGGTCCAGGTCGGCTGCCCGAGCTGGTCGTCGACCACGCTGACCGTGGGGTGTGACGCCGCAAGCCTGAGCATGGTCTTGGCGAAGTTCGGACCGTGCTCGCCATACAGCCACGCCGTGCGCACGATATAGCTCCGGGCCGGATTCTCCGCGCGCACGAATTCCTCGCCTGCGGCTTTGGTGCGTCCATAGGCCGAGATGGGGTCCAGCGGGGTGTCCTCGCGGTAGGGAGCGGATGCGCGGCCGTCGAAAACGTAATCCGTCGACACCTGTACCAACTTCGCCGAGTTCGCCGCGGCGGCGAGGGCCAGGTTGCGTGGACCGACGGCATTCACCGCAAACGCGGCATCCTCGTCGGACTCAGCGTCATCGACCTTCGTATACGCCGCGGCGTTGATGATCACGTCATGCCCGGCGACGGCACGCGCCACTGCGGACGGATCGGTGACGTCCAGGTCGGCGCGACCCAGAGCCGTGACCGTGCGGCCGGCGAGTGCCGACTGCAGGTCACGGCCGAGCATGCCGGATGCTCCGGTGACGAGGTACCGGGTCATCGGCTAAACCAGTGCGGCACGGGCCTTGAGGGGCTCCCACCACTCGCGGTTGTCCCGGTACCACTGGACGACGTCGGCGAGTCCCTGTTCGAACGGGACCTCCGGCACGTAGCCGAGTTCCGACTGGATCTTGGAAATGTCGACCGAGTAACGCAGGTCGTGGCCGAGCCGGTCGGTTACGCGGTCGACGTACGACCAGTCCCTTCCCGTGGCATCCAGCAGCAGCTGGGTGAGCTCCAGGTTGGTGAGCTCCGTGCCGCCGCCGATGTTGTAGATCTCGCCGGCGCGACCGCCAACGAGCACCATCGCGATGCCGCGGGTGTGGTCGTCGACGTGCAGCCAGTCGCGGATGTTGTTTCCCTCACCATAAAGAGGAACGTGCACGTCGTCGATGAGGTTCGTGACGAACAACGGGATGACCTTCTCGGGGAAGTGGTACGGCCCGTAGTTGTTGGAGCACCGCGTGATCGACACATTCAGGCCGTGGGTGCGGTGGTAGCTGCGGGCGAGGAGGTCGCTGCCCGCCTTCGAGGCCGAGTACGGCGAGTTCGGCTCGAGCGGACGCTCTTCGTCCCAGGAGCCCTCGGCGATCGAACCGTAGACCTCGTCGGTGGAGACGTGGACGAACCGCTTGACGTCGTTGCGGAGAGCGGCGTCGAGAAGCTGCTGGGTTCCCAGCACGTTCGTCTCTACGAAGATGGACGCGTCGAGGACCGACCGGTCGACGTGGGACTCCGCGGCGAAGTGCACGACTGCGTCGATTCCCGGGAACAGCGTGTCCAGCAGCGCGCCATCGCGGATGTCGCCCTTCACGAAGGTGTACCGCGGCGAATCTGCAACGGATGCGAGGTTTTCGAGGTTGCCGGAGTACGTCAGTGCGTCGAGAACGACAACATCTGCTCCCTCGAGTCCTGGGTAGGCGTCCTGCAGGGTGCGGCGAACAAAGTTCGAGCCGATAAAGCCGGCGCCGCCGGTGACGAGGATCTTCATAGAGGAGGTGACCGTTCCGTTCGCTAAGGGACCCAGTGATTGTACTGGAATCGCATCGGAAGGCGCCCAATCGTGGGTGTTGTCGAATCGAACCAAAGCTGGAATGGTGTAGTCACCGAGGAAGCCTTGCTTCCCCTGACGCCGCAATGGAGCCCCACGTGATCGAACTTCCGACCGTCCTCACCCCTCCGAGTGATAATGCAAGGGTGGACGGCCCGGCTTGGATCAGGGACACCTCGTATTGGAAGCCACGGCATCTGGTTCCGTCGGCCTGGCACGAGCATGCCCCGTTCGCATATTGGCTGGTGGATGCGATCCGGCCGGCGTCGATAGTGGAACTGGGAACGCACAGCGGCTTCTCTTACTTCGTTTTCTGCGAAGCCGTCACCCGGCTCGGCCTCAACACGCGCACCTGGGCACTGGACACCTGGGAGGGCGACGATCACGCCGGCTTCTACGGCGAGGATGTCTTCACGAGCGTTTCCTCGATCAACGCTGGATACGCGCAATTCTCCACTCTGCTGCGCGGTTACTTCGACGACAGCCTGGACTCCTTCGAGGACGGCTCCGTGGATCTGCTCCACATCGACGGCCGCCATGGCTATGACGACGTGCGCCATGACTTCGAGACCTGGCTTCCGAAGATGTCAGCGCGAGGAGTCGTCATCCTCCACGACATCGCCGAGCATCAGGAAGGGTTCGGTGTATGGCGGCTCTGGGACGAGATCTCCGAACGCTACCCGTCATTTGCCTTCGCGCATGGTCATGGGTTGGGTGTGCTCGCGGTGGGCAGCCACGTTCCGGAGGCGCTCCTCTCTTTCCTCGACTCCTCACCCGATCGTGCGGAGGCGGTGCGCAGTGTCTATGAAGACCTCGGCGCGGCCGTCTCCCTCCAGTACTCGGTCGAGTTGCAAGCGGCTCGGGCCCAGCCGCTGTGCGAGCACAACGAGGAGGCCGACCAGCAGCTCGCACGCGCGGCGGAACGGATCCACGATTTGCAACAGCAGATCGACGAACTTCGCTCGAGCACCAGCTGGCGTGTCACGGCGCCGCTCCGAGCGGTCGGTGACATCGTGCGTCGGCTCCGCAGGTAGGGCTATCCGGCCGGGGAAGCACGGATTGGTACACTTTCGGGGTGCACATCCGAGAACTGAAGATTCCAGACTCCTACGAAATCACCCCGAAGCAATTCGGTGACGACCGGGGAGTGTTCCTCGAGTGGTACCGGTTCGACCGGCTGGAAGAGACGATCGGCCACCCGCTCGCACTCCGGCAGGCGAATACGTCGGTCTCGAAGCGCGGGGTTGTTCGCGGCATCCACTTCGCCGATGTGCCGGTGGGCCAGGCGAAATATGTCACCGCCACGCACGGCGCCGTGTTGGACTACGTGATCGACATCCGGGTGGGGTCCCCGACCTTCGGCCAGTGGGACTCGGTCCTGCTCGACGACACCGACCGCCGGGCGATTTACCTCGCTGAGGGCCTCGGTCACTGTTTCGTCTCGCTCACAGACGACGCCACGGTCAGCTACCTGGTCAGCGACGTGTTCAACCCTTCCCGTGAGCACGGCATCAACCCGCTCGACCCGGATGTGGCCCTGGTCTTCCCCCCTGAGGCAGGGGAGCCCCTTCTGTCGGAGAAGGACACGGATGCTCCCGGGCTGGCTGAGGCCGCCGCATCCGGGCTTCTCCCGACCTGGGAAGCCTCGCGAGCGTTTTACCTGTCCCTCAACAACGAAAGCAAGTAACGCAATGCGCGGGATTATCCTGGCCGGCGGTTCCGGCACACGGCTGTGGCCCATTACCAAAGGCATCTCCAAGCAGTTGATGCCGATCTACGACAAGCCGATGATCTACTACCCGCTGTCGACATTGATGATGGCCGACATCAGCGAGATCCTCATCATCACGACGCCCGAATACAACGCCCAGTTCCGTGCGCTGCTCGGTGACGGATCCGACCTCGGCATCAGTATCGAGTATGCGGTGCAGCCGTCACCGGATGGACTCGCCCAGGCGTTCATCATCGGTGAGGAGTTCATCGGCGATCAGAGCGTCGCGCTCGTGCTCGGCGACAATATCTTCCACGGTGCAGGGCTTGGCTCATCGCTGCGCGGGAACGCGCACCTCACGGGTGCTCGTATCTTCGCGTACCACGTCAGCAACCCCACCGCGTATGGCGTGGTCGAGTTCGACGAGTCGATGACTGCGCTTTCGATTGAGGAGAAGCCAACCAAGCCGAAGAGCAACTATGCCGTTCCGGGGTTGTATTTCTATGACAACAGCGTCGTGGAGATCGCGAAGGCAATCACGCCGAGTGCTCGCGGGGAACTCGAGATCAGCACGGTCAACGAACGCTACCTCGAGCAGGGAAAGTTGCACGTGCAGGTGCTTGACCGGGGAACCGCATGGCTCGACACCGGAACCTTCGAGTCGATGATGCAGGCGTCAGAGTACGTGCGTGTCATCGAGGACCGCCAGGGCTTCAAGGTCGGTTGCATCGAGGAGATCGCCTGGCGTGCAGGCTGGATCGATGACAAGCAGCTCTCAGTGCTCGCCGCGCCGTTGGCGAAGAGCGGTTACGGGGCTTACCTTCAGCGTCTGCTCGAGGATGCGAACCCCGTCAGTGGTTGAGTCCGCGTCGGCTGAGTAACCAACCGCGTACGCCGAGGCTCACCCGCAGTCCGGCGCGCACAGGCCACAGCTTCCAACCGTGATATCTGCTCGCCAGGAAGCGGTAGGCGCTCCTGTGATGCGCCCGGATCATCAATCCGGAGTGCTGCTCGGTGGAGTGTGCACCGGCGTGCGTGACGCTGGCGTCTGGCGTGTAGACGTTGCGCCAGCCCGCTCGCCCGAGGCGGTACCCGAGGTCGACGTCTTCGAAGTACATGAAGTAGCCAGGATCGAAGCCGCCGACCGCGTCGAAGGCCGTCCGCCGCACGAGCATGCAGGAACCGGAGAGCCAGCCCGCATCACGCGTGCGTGGCGGTGCCTCTGATTCCTGGCGGTAGGTGCGGCTCCAGGGATTTTGTGGCCAAACGTTGGCCAGCAGGGCGTGCCCCACACCGGTGCGAAGCGAAGGAATCGAGCGTGCCGACGGGTACACATCCCCCTCAGGGGTGAGGACGACGGGTCCGACCGCGCCGATGTCGGTGGACGTCTCCGCGGCAGCCACCATCGCGTCGATCGCGCCCGGTGCGAACACGATGTCGGGATTGCTGATCACAATCCATTCGACGGAGCCCGGAGCTGTCGCCGCTCCGGTGTCCATCGCGTGGCCGTATCCGGCATTCCGGGACATCGGCAGATATCGCGCCCCGTGTTGGGCGGTGAGTTCGCTGACGCCGTCGACGCTGTTCGGTTTGTTGTCGACGACGATCACGTCGAGAGGATGAGCCGAGGCGGCCGGGATGGATTGGAGGAATCCCGACAGGACGTGGGCAGATCCGTAACTCACAGTGACCACTGAGATCAGCGGCGCCTGATCAGTGGTCACTTTTGGTCTTCCGTCACGTAGTTGCCGTCCTCTATCAATACCGTGCACCTAGTTTAGCCGTGGTCGACTCCACCGGATTCTGCCCTGCGCGGGCGCGCTGTCTCAGTCGTCAACGACCCAGTCGCTGATCATCGAGCGGGGTTCGCGGGAGTGCCGGTCGAGGCGGCGTCGCGCAACGACAGCGGCAGGAAGCCGGCCAACGACGCCCAGTAAGCCAAGGGCTGAGGCGACCAACCGGCGTCGTGCTGCTGTGTCCCGCCGCAGAACGACGTGCAGCGCTGACTTGACGAGACTGCCCACGGCCCGCCAGAGTGCGGCGAGCACCATGCGCGGCGGACCGTTCTTCGCCGAGACGATGACTCGGTTGCGCACGTTGTTGACAAGGAACAGGCGGGAGGTGACTCCGGAGGAGCCTGCGTGCCGGTGCCGAAGCGTGGCCTCCCTGGCGTAGACGACGTCCCAACCGTTCCGGCGCAGCCGCCAGGCAAGGTCGGTGTCCTCGTAGTACATGAACAGCGACTCATCGAAGACTCCCACGTCTTCCAGCGCGCTCCGCCGCAACGCGCATCCGCCGCCGGAGAAGCCGAAGACGCCCACTGGGCTGTCGTCGGTGTCGGCGGGTACCAACCACGAACGGTCCTGGCCGTTTCCCGAGCGGGATACGACATTGCCCGTGCTGTTGAGGAGCTCGACACCAGGGCCTGTTGTTCTCCGCCAGTATGTGTTGTCCGACCGGCGGTACGCGCCGGCGTCACCGGGGGCTGCGGGCTCGAAACGACCCGTGAGCAGGATGCGCGCCGTCACGGCGGCGACGTGCGGGTCCACCCTGAGGGGCGCCAGGAGTGCGTCGACGAAACCCGGGGTGGCCACAGCATCGTTGTTCACGAGGATCAGGTAATCCCCGGACGACGCTGCGATTCCGCGGTTGACTGCGCCACCGAAGCCGAGGTTCCGTCCGGTGCGAAGCAGCGACACATCCGGAAAGTCGCGTTCGATCATGTCTGCGGAACCGTCAGTCGACCCGTTGTCGACGACGAGAAGGTCAACGGTGACGCCCTCGGCTGTTTGACCGGCAAGTGACCGCAAGCACTCCGCAGTGTCGTCTCCGCCGTTCCAATTGACCACGATGACAGTGCATCGCTCAAACTCAGACGTAGACAAACGAACCACCTCGGCAATCGGGTCGGCTCTAGGCTACAAGAATCCCCTTACCACTCCGGCGCGTATCAAGCTGTACGAACGCTGGGTGGCGCTCGGGACCCCTGCTAGTAGCCTTATCCAGTGACTTCACTGAGAAAAGCGTGGTTGGTATTTCGGGAGCAAGGTGCCGCAGCGGTTATCAACCGTGCACTGCGGGTGCTGTTCAGGCCCCCGGCACCGCTGCCAGGGTCGCAGAAGATCGTCTTCCTGGTGAAGTACGAAGACGCCAGCGAGGTTGACTGGAGCGTCCCGCATCCGGCGGTCGAGAACCCCATCGTCGTGACCAAAGAGTCCCTCACCGTCGGCTTCATCATGTCCCCGCCCGGCGAGTCGAGCGGTGGCCACCAGAACCTGTTCCGGTTCATTGACTACCTCGAGCGCGCCGGGCACACCGTGCGTATTTACCTCTACAGCGCACACCAGCCATACAGTGTGCGCCTCATCAGTGAAATGATCGCAACATCGCCGTCGTACCCGAGCGTGCGCGCGACGATCGAGGAGTACACGGATGCCGGAGTGAGCGACGACATCGATGCGTTGTTCGCCACCGGTTGGGAGACGGCGTACCCGAGTTTCCGGGATTCGTCGAAGGCACGGCGCTTCTACTTCGTGCAGGACTACGAACCGTACTTCTATGCTGTCGGGTCCGAAGCCGCCTTGGCCGAGAACACGTACCGGTTCGGGTTCGAGGGGATCACGGCCGGGGGTTGGCTTGCGCACAAGCTCCACGCTGACTTCGGTATGAAGACCGCTTCGTTCGAGTTCGGGGCGAACCGGGAGCTGTACAACATGACCAACTTCGACAAGCGCAAGGAGGTCCTCTTCTACGCGCGGCCCGTCACGCCACGCCGGGGGTTCGAGTTGGGCATCCTGGCCATGGAGCACTTCGCGAAGGAACGGCCGGATTACAAGATCAACCTGGCCGGTTGGGACGTGAGCGCCTATGACATACCGTTCCCGTACGAGAACCTCAAGGGCCTCAAGATCGACGAGCTCAATGAGGTCTACAACCGCTGCGCGGCAGGCCTGGTGATCTCGTTGACCAACATGTCACTGCTCCCGCTGGAACTGCTCTCTGCGGGAGTCATCCCGGTGGTCAACTCCGGCGACAACAACACCATGGTCTCCAGCAACACGTTCATTGAGTTTGCCGCCGCGTCACCTCACGCGCTGGCCAAGCGGATGATTGAGATCGTGGACCGCCAGGATGCCGATGAATACGCTGCGCGGGCTTCGGCCAGCGTCGAGGAGTTCGGTTGGGACGCATCCGGCAAGCAGTTCGTCTCAATCCTCGAGGAGGCCATGCGTGGCTAAGTGTCTCGTGATCGGGGGGAACGGATTCATCGGCTCGTCACTGGTGGATGACCTGGCCGGACGAGGACATGAGGTCACTGCATTCGATCGCTTCTCAGCGTCGACCGTCGCCTACGAATCCACGGATGTCAGGCAATTCAGCGGCGACTTCATGAACCGTGCCGACATCAGGGAGGCCATCCGCGGCCAGGACTTCCTCTTCCATTTCCTCTCGGTGACGACGCCGGCAACCTCCGAGAACGACCCAACGCTCGACATCCGCACCAACATCGCTTCGAGTGTGGAACTCTTCCAGGATGCCGTCGAAGCCGGAGTGCGCCGGGTGTACTTCGCCTCGACGGGGGGCGCCATCTACGGCGACCAGCCGTACGACACCCTGAACGAGGATGTCACTCCTTTTCCCGTCTCGCCGTATGCGATCGGTAAATTGGCCATCGAAGGCTACTTGCGGTACTTTCACCGCAAGTACGGCCTTGAGTCGCTGTCTTTCCGGATCTCCAATCCTTATGGACCCCGCCAGCGCGCGATCAAGCGCCAGGGCGTGATTCCGATCTTCCTCCACCGGCTGGCCGAAGGCCTGCCGCTGGTGATGCTCGGAGACGGTTCGATGGTGCGGGACTACATCTTCGCCGAAGACGCGGTGCGGATGATCGGCGAGACAGTCGGTCGGCCTGCGAAACACCCCGTGTACAACATCGGGAGCGGAGCGGGTGCCAGCCTGTCGGATCTCCTGGAGGTTCTTACCACCGTCACAGGGATCGAGCCGGTCATCGACTCACGCCCGGTGCCATCCACCTACCTTGATCGGGTGGTGCTCGACACCTCCCGGTATTCGGCCGAGTTCGGCCTCCAGTCGTTCGAGAGCCTCGAGAGTGGAATTCGAAAGACATGGGAGAGTATCCACTGATGTCGGCTCTGAAACGTGATGCGGATGCGGTTGACGCGACCGTCGCTGTCCTGACCTACAACGGCGACCAGTACATCGCCCAGATCCTCGATGCGCTGGTGGCCCAGGACTTCGACGGCGACTTCGAAGTGCTCGTCATCGATTCCGGTTCGAGCGATCGCACGCTTGAGATCGTGCGATCCCATCCGAACGTTCGACTGCACGAAATCAGCAACGCAGACTTCGGACACGGGAAGACGCGCAACCTCGCGGCGCAACTCGCCCGCGGCGAGTACATCGCCTTCCTCACCCACGATGCTATTCCCGCCTCGCCGGCCTGGTTGCGCGAGCTGCTCGCTCCGCTGCGCGACGAAGCACTCGGAGTCGTCGCCGTGATGGGAAAGCAGATTCCACGGCCCGGCTGCTTCCCACTCCTCAAGTACGAGATCCAGGGCGTTTTCGCCGGTTTCGGGCCCGACTTCGGAACGACGGTTTTCTACAACGACGGCTTCGCGCAGGACCAGGGACTGCTCGACGCCCTCGGGTTCTACTCCGACGTCAACTCGGCGACACGGCGCGATTTCCTGCTGAACACCATCCCGTATCGTGATGTCCGCTACGCGGAGGACATGCTTTTCGGCCAGGACGTAATTGCTGCGGGATACCGCAAGGCCTACGCACCGAGGGGTGCGGTGATCCACTCCAACGATCTGACGCTCGCGGAGTATCGCAAGCGCATCTTCGACGAGACGGTGGGACTTCGGCAGATCGGAAAGCAGATCCCGCCGCTCACTCGGGCGGCACAGCTGAAACTCACGACCAGGGGCATTCTCGCCGACACGGCGAGGCTCATCCGCGACCGGGAGTTGTCACGCAAGCGACGCGCCTACTGGCTGGTGATGAATCCTCGGTATCACATCGCAAAGTGGAGGAGTTATCGAGCGTCCACTCTGGTGGACCTTTCGGACGCCGAGGCCATCCGTGCCCAGTCCTTGGAGCACAGCCGCACGCCAGGCACGGCCCCTTCCTCATGATGCGATAATCTCTCAGCTATGCGGAAGTCGCTACCCGAGCGCTGACCGTAGCTGACAAGGATGGAACCCGCTCATGATCCCCATCTCGGTCGTCCGTTTCGGCGACGACATCGAGGCTCAGGTCACCGACGTCCTTCGATCCGGATCCATAGCCCAGGGCCCCCGAGTGAAGGAATTCGAGGACCTGTTCGCGTCTACCTTTGGCATGGAACACGCTATTGCGGTGAACAACGGGACCACCGCGCTCATCGCTGCGCTCCGTGTGTGCGATCTGGGCCCGGGGGACGAGGTCATAACCTCCCCGTTCACCTTCGTGGCGACAGTCAACGCGATCCTCGAATCCGGCGCCACCGCGGTGCTCGCCGACATCAGCGACGACGATTTCAACCTGGACGCCGACGCCGTGCGCGGAAACCTCACCGCACGCACCAGGGCGCTCCTGCCTGTGCACCTCTACGGCCAGACCGGCAACATGACCGAGTACCAGGAGCTCGTCGAAACCCACGGGCTGCAGCTCATCGAGGACGCTGCACAAGCCCACGGAGCGCGATTCGAGGGCCGTTCGGCCGGGTCGTTCGGGATCGGTGCGTTCTCGCTCTATGCGACCAAGAACATCACGACGGGGGAGGGCGGCGTCATCACCACGAGGGACGCAGGCATCGCCGACCGGCTGCGTATCCTGCGCAACCAGGGGATGAGGGAGCGTTACGCCTATGAGATGGCGGGGAACAACTACCGGCTGACGGACATCCAGGCCGCTATCGGCATCCCCCAGCTGGGCGGCTACGACGACGTGGTTGAGGTTCGGCGGAGCAATGCGGACTTCCTTGCGGAACGCCTCGGCAACATACCAGGGCTGATCGTTCCCCGTGAGCTGCCGGGGAGGCGTCACGTCTGGCACCAGTTCACCGTGCGCGTGACCGGCGACGCGATGGTGTCGCGTGATGAGCTGGCCGCGGCGCTGGCCGAGCGGGGCGTGTCAACGGGCATCTACTATCCGAAGCTGATCCCCGATTACGACGCCTATCGCGATCACCCGCGAGTCATCGCCGGCCATACCCCCAACGCTCGACGCATTGCGTCCGAAGTGCTGTCGCTGCCGGTTCATCAGTTCTTGTCCGCCGATGACCTCGAGACAATCGTGGCGGCCGTGACAGCAGGCCTGGTGAGGTAGGCCATGGCAACAGCCCAGAAGCGGGTTGCGGTGATCGGTGTTGGCGTCATGGGTCGTCACCATGCGAGGGTCGTCGCCGAGTCTGACCGCGCTCGGCTGGCTCGAGTGATCGATCCTTCACCCGATGGGGTCGCCACGGCCCGGTTGTACGACTCCGAATGGGCGCCGGAATTGTCGGACCTCACCGGCATCGACGCGGTGGTCCTCGCCACCCCGACCGCAACACACTATGAGCTTGCGATGGCCGTGCTCGACAATGATGTCCCGCTGCTGATCGAGAAACCGGTCGTCGACAGGCTGCCGCAGACGGAGGAGATCCTCGCGATGTCCGAGGTGCGAGGGATTCCCCTGCTGTGCGGTTTGCTTGAGCGCTATAATCCGGCCATCGTGACGGCCGGCTCGATCCTCGATGGGCCGCTGCACATCACTGCCACCCGGCACTCGCCGTATGCGCCACGGATCCGGACGGGCGTGATGTGGGACCTCTTGATCCATGACGTCGACCTGGCGATCAGGTTGATGCGGGGTGCCCCGTGCGCGGTGGAGGCACGGAGGGGATATGTCCACCCGCTGTCCGACGAAGGTGCGGAAGACGTCGCAGAGGCTATTCTGGAGTTTGACGGCACCCGCATCGCGCAGATTTCGGCGAGCAGGGTCGGCCAGCGCAAGGTGCGCGCGTTATCCATCTACGAAGCGGAGCGATTGATCGAAGTCGACCTATTGCGACGTGATGTCACGATCTACCGGCATGTCTCTGAATCTCCCGTCGATGGGGGAGCGCGGGGCTATCGGCAGCAGACCGTGATTGAGATACCGGAACTGCTCACCTCTACGGAGCCGCTGGTCGCCCAATTCAATGTCTTCCTCGACCTCGTCGATGGCACCAGGGATGCGGCGAAGGAACGCGCCGGTATTTTGGAGAGCCACCGGGTTGTCGACGAAATTGCGCGCCGGGGGCGAGATCATTAGCGAATCGCGACCCGCTGCAACGCGGCATGGGGAGTCACTCCTGACCAGATTGGTCCGGCATTCCGCCGTGCGGTACCTGGTCGTCGGCGGTTTCGCTTTCCTGCTTGACTTCGCGCTGCTGGCGCTCCTGTCGCAGGTGTTCGGTTGGCCGTTGTGGCTCTCGACGGGCGTCGCTTTCCTTGTCAGCTTCGGCTTCACCTACACGATGCAGCGGATCGTCACCTTCGGGTCACAAGCTCCGTACGGGTCGAGTCTGTCCAAGTACGCGATTCTCGTCGGTGTTAACACCGTCGCATCGATCGTCATTGTCGAACTCGCCAGTGTCACGGTGCTCGGCTGGGCAGGCGGCAAGGTATTGGCGACCGTCGCCACAACGGTGTCGAACTATTTCATCTACAGATACTGGGTCTACGCCCATCCCCGTCCGGCGTCCCGGAACGTGAGGATGTGAGGCGTGTTCAACGGAGCTCGTATCGCGGCGGTTGTGCCGGCGTATCGGGAAGAGGCGCACATCGCCCGAGTCGTCGAAACGATGCCCGACTTCGTTGACCACATCGTCATCGTCGATGATTGCAGCCCCGACGACACCAGCGGAGTAGTCCGGCGGCTGAACGACAGCCGGGTGCTCCTGATCCGCCATGAAGAGAACCAGGGCGTGGGCGGCGCGATCATCACGGGTCACCGAGCAGCCATCGAAATCGGCGCGGATGTCAACGTGGTCATGGCAGGAGACGCCCAGATGGACCCTGAGCGTCTTCCGGAGCTGTTGGAACCTGTCACCACCGGAGGTTATGGATTCGCGAAAGCCAACCGCTTCTTCGCTCCGGAGTCTTTCAGCGGGATGCCGCGCTACCGGGTCTTCGGGAACATCGTTCTCTCATTCATGACGAAAATGGCGTCCGGATACTGGCATCTCTTCGACCCGCAGAACGGATACACAGCAACGCGCACCGATGTGCTCCGCCGAGTGCCGCTCGAGCGGGTGGCCAAGCGGTACAGCTTTGAGAACGACCTCCTCATCCATCTCAATATCCTCCAGGTGCCCGCGATCGACGTTCCCATTCCGGCGCTCTACGGCAACGAGGTGTCGAGCATCAAGCTGCGGCGGGTCGTTCCTGAACTCCTTGACCTCCTGACGCGGGGATTCTGGCGCCGAATCTGGTACCGCTACGTGCTGTGGTCGTTCTCTCCGATCGCGCTCCTGCTCGCTATGGGCATAGTGCTCTTCGGTATCGGTTTCGGCATCTCGCTGTGGATAGCGTTCGTGGTGGCGTCGACTGTTGTCGCGACAGCAGGAACCGTGATGCTCGCCGCCTTGCCGCTCATGATCGGCACCCAGATGCTGATCAGTGCGCTCCAACTCGATATCCAGGCCAGCCCGTCCCAACCGACCTATCCGCGGATCACGCGAGCGTCGGAAGGGACGTCACCATGAGACCCGTAGCAGCATGAGTGACCACGGAATCCATCCCTCCGCGGTTGTCTCACGGCTGGCAACCGTTGGGCAGGGCGTCGTCATCGGACCGCACGCGATTGTCTACGACAGTGCAGACATCGCCGATGGTGTCTGGATCGGAGCGGGGGCGGTTGTTGCTGCTCCCGCCGAGATCCGCGGGTCATCCAACTTCGATTGGCCGCGTTCCACGGGTAGCGCTTTCCGTACCGTCATCGGCAGCGGAACTGTGATTCGTGAAAACGTCGTCATCGGTCAGGGCACCGAGGGCGATACCGTGATTGGGCGAGACTGCTACATCATGAATGCGGCTTACGTGGCGCACGACTGTTTCTTGGCCGATCAGGTCACCCTGGCGTCGGGCACACGACTGGCCGGTCACGTCTGGCTCGGTCGTGGTGCCAATCTCGGGCTCAACGTGTCGGTGCACCAGCGCCGTCGGATCGGCGGTGGCGCAATGGTCGGCATGGGAGCCGTCGTCACACACGACATCCGGCCGTTCGCGAAGGCCTACGGCAATCCGGCCCGCATCGTCGGTACGAACGTCTTCCGTTTGCGGGCGCTGGGCCTCAGCGAAGACCAATGCGCGAGAGTGACTGCTCTCCTGGGCGGCGACACGGACCTCGGAATCGGCCTACTCGACGTGGACACCGCCGCCGCTCTGGGCCCCGACCTCAGGGCGTGGGCGACGCCACACTAGGCTGCGCCCGCTCCTCCTCAGCGGGTGAACCCGCGAGGAGAAGAGTATCGGTTCGGCGGTAGAGACGGTACAGGGCCCACGCCGCAAGCGCGACCATGACCACGTAGATGACTGACCAGGTGAACCAGCCCAGAGGAGGCTGCCACGCGGGGTTGCGGATCATGTCAGTCCAGTTCAGGCCGGTGCCCAGACCGCTCACGTAGCGGCGAAGCGCCCACACGAACGCGTACGTGTGCGCCAACGCCATGAGCACAACGGCCCACAGCACGATGCGGTCGAGGGCCGGTCCGCGCGCCTGCCCGAAACGGGCGTCGAGCGTCCTTCCCGCGGCAAGCAGAACGATGATGAACAGTGCAAGCACGTACCGTCCCTGCCAGATGAACCCTTGCTCCGTCACGACCGCGGCCTGCAGCAGCGGAGGGAGCAGTATGTACGATGCGATGGCGAAAACGAGCGCGTGAAGCATTCGCCCGGAACCGAATGCGAGGGCTGAGATGAGGAGCGTGCCGACGAGCAGACCCCATAGGGCCAGGACACCGGCCGGCGCAGGCGTGTCCAACCAGCCGAAATAGCCGACCAGTCCGTTCGTGTACTCGAAGGTGCGATCGAACATCGTCTGCAAGCCCTGGAAGAAGGTCGAGCCGGCACCGGCGAACGGCTGGCTCTCCAGGCTGTTCGCGCTGACCACCCACCACAGTGCAAACGCGGACGCGAGCCCGATCAGCGCAGCCCCGCCCCAGAACCACGCGTTCTTCACGACTCGCGCGAGCGGTGAAAAGCCGGATTGCCAGAATGTGACGACCACGACGATGAGGAGCCACAGGAGGGAGAGGGCTTTGGTGTTGGCGAGCAACGCAGCTCCCAGCGCGATCCACACGACGGTCTGCGGGTAGATCCGACGATCCCCGCTCCGCTCCAGGAGAAGCGCGAGGTTGGTGAAGATGGCGCCGACCGTTGCGAACTCGAGGCTGTTGGGGTTGATGCCGCCGTTCAGGTACAGGACCATCGGGGTGATGCTGACGGATGCGGCGAGAACGAGCCAACGACTGCGCCTGAGTTGGATTGCGGCCGCGAACATCGCTGCCAGGAACAGGCAGCTCAGCATCGCGCTCGTCAATCGCATCGCGTAGAGACCGAACTTGCCTTCGGTGACGAGCGAAGGAAGACCGACGATCGCGTAGTAAACGGGGTTGTAGTTTCCGGCCGAGGTGAGGGTCTCAACGGTCCTGCTGCCGCCCGTGAAGTCGATTGTCGCGCAGTTCGGCGTGATCTCAGGCCTGAACGCGTAACACGTCAACTCATGCCCGACCGCGACCCATTGCGGAACGCGGACTTCAAGCGTCTGTCCCGCAGCTCGAGTCGCTTCGCCCGAGAGTTGTCCGCGAACGACCGCGGCCGCCTTGATGGCGTGGGACGGTTCGTCAGGAACGCTCGACAGCGGGGAAGCGACGACCCAACACAGGCTCAGGCCGAGCAGGATCGCGAAAGACGAGAGATAAACGACGATCGGCCGAGCGGTGCCCGGTGTGGGGCGACCCAGGATGCTCCGCATACGCTTCCCGTCAGTTGGCGAATATGTCCGGTGAGATGCGGACCAGGCCGTAACCATAGCCACCGCCGACGATCTCGAAGTTCGCCGCCCCGGGACGCTCGTCGAAATTGACGCCGGCCTGGTTGCCGAGCCCGGTGTTCACCAGGTAGCTCCCCGCGCCCAGGCGCACGTTGGGTAGGACGATTCGCACGCTGTGACGGCCGACCGTATTGGGCAGATTCGAGTGCAGCCCAAACGACGTCATGCTGTAGATGTGCAGGCCCAGCGAGTTCTCGATGGTCAAGCCGATTCCCCACTCGTCTTGCGGATCATTGATATCGATCACGTAGTCGAGCGTTATCGCGGCAGAGTCGGCGTCTTCGTTGGTGGTGGCGTCGACGGACACGATCTCGTAGGGCGGGATCGACGCTCTGCTGACCGTGTGGGCCTTGTCCAGGAGCTTCCGGTCCGCTTCATAGCCTTCGCGCAGAATCCGGATGCCTTCAGCAGGGTCGCCGTCGTGCGTGATCTCGCCCTGGTGCAGCACGACAACCCGGTCGCAGAGCGAGCCGACCTGATCTGCGGAGTGGCTGACCAGCACGATGGTTCGGCCTTCGCTTTGGAATTCTGCGATCTTCGCCATGCACTTGCGTTGGAACGGCTCGTCACCGACAGCAAGAACTTCATCGACCAGCAGAAGGTCGGGATCGACGTGAACGGCAACCGAGAACGCCAGCCGTACGTACATCCCTGAGCTGTAGAACTTCACCTGCGTGTCGATGAAGCTCTCAATGCCGGAGAAATCCACGATCGCGTCGAAATAGCGATCGGTTTCCTTACGGGTCAGTCCGAGGATGGCGGCATTGAGGTAGACGTTGTCCCGACCGGTGAGGTCGGGGTGGAACCCCGCGCCGAGCTCCAGGAGGGCGGCAAGCCGGCCCCGACGGCGAACGCTGCCGGTTGTCGGCTGGATGATTCCACCGATGGTCTTCAGCAGGGTGCTCTTGCCCGAGCCATTGTGGCCGACCAGGCCAAGCGTCGATCCCACCGGGATCTCCAGGTTGATGTCACGCAACGCCCAGAAGTCGTCGCGATGCTGGCGAGCGCGCCCGAAGTTGACGATGCGCTCCTTGACCGACTTGTCCTTGTGCAGGATGAATCGTTTCGAGAGATCGTGCACGCTGACGATCGTGGGGCTTTCAGTCATGGCTACAGCTCCTGTGCAAAGTTGCCCTGGAGCCGGGAGAACACACGCTGTGCGAGCCACACCAGTACGAGGCTCACAAGAAGCGCGACAACCAGACGGATATCCAGATCAGCGGGCCAGTTGGATTCGGTTCCCTGCGCCGAGCCCGCTATCCAGAAGGCCTTCTGCATGCCGAGTACGGCGAGCGTGACGGGGTTGAGGAGGTACAGCTCTTCCAACCAGCTGCCCGCGAGGGCGTCATGAACGAAGCTGTACGAGTAAACGATCGGCGAGGCCCAGAAAAGTACGATGAGGGCGACTTCGACCAGGTGCTGGATGTCGCGAAGGTACACGTTGAGCGCCGAAAGAAGGAGCGCGATGGCCGTGCTGAAAACGACAAGGACCGCGATCGCGAGAGGGGCGTAAAGAAGGTCGACATGCCACGGGATCTCTCCGATGATCACCGTTGCGGCAATGAGAATCACCAGTTGCACGCAGAAATTGAACAAGGCCCCACCGACAGCGCTGAGCGGGAAGATCTCGCGCGGCAGATAGACCTTCTTCACCAGGCCCGAATTCGTGACGATGGCCGTAGAACCGTTCGCAACGATTTCCGTGAACAAGCCCCACACGGTGAGTCCAACGAAGACGAACAGTGCGAAACTCGGAATCTCACGAGCAGCGCCGAGGATCTGGCCGATGGCGAAGTAGTAGATGAGCAACTGTGCAAGCGGCCGGACAAGGCTCCACACGATGCCGAGCGAACTGTCCTTGTAGCGAGCCTTGAGTTCACGGCGGACAAGCAGGCCGAGAAGCTCCCGGTGGTCCCAGATATCCCGAACGGACTTCGTGCCGCCGCGTAAGAAGCGGGTCTGCTGGCCGACGGTATGCAGAGGCTCGGTAGCAATCCGCTGGGCTCGCAGATCAGCCGGAGATGCCGACATAGGCCACTTTCACTAGAGGTGCTGAGGGGAGGACAGAGATGATTCTAGGTGATGCACATGTATAGCAGCCGACGCCCGTTATTGACGTGCTCTTGAATCCAGTGCGGCGTGTCACCGTAAATGCCGTTGGGTAGATACAGTGAGCACCATGGGGTGGTGGGGAGAAGTGCGCGCTTTGGGGAACCGTGATGCACGGGCACTAGCGACGATGGGTGTCATCGTGGCAGTGGTTGGCGTGCTTGCCGGGTGCACGGCAGCACCTCCTGTGCCAGCGCCCGCTTCCTCCAGCGCGTCGCAGGAAGCGACCGAGACTCCCACCGATGCCACGGCAGCACCCTCTGAGGAACCTGCCCCCGCCGACGCAGTGGTCACCCTGGCCGGCGTCGATGTCGATGGCCAGAATGTCACCGTGGCAGGGCTCGTGACCGGCGTCATCGAGGATGGCGGAACGTGCACCTTCGTCATGACATCCGGTACGTCAGGCGGTGTGGTCGAGGCGACCAGCGTCGGCATCGCCAATGTGTCCAATACCGTTTGTCCGACCGCGCAATCACCGATTGCATCGTTCACTAAAGGACCGTGGAACGTGGTCCTTGATTACGCGTCCGACGCGATGACTCTTTCGTCGGCGCCACTAACCCTGGAGATTCCGTAATGCGCCGTATCGTGAGCATGGTCTGTGCGGCCGTTGTCGCCGTGTCGCTGTTGTCTGCCGTGGAATTCCACGCGCCGACTGCTGCCCATGCCGCCGAAGCGGCGGATTTCGACCCGTCGAATATCATCAGCGACGAGGTTTTCTATAACGGTGCCGCTCTGAACTGGGGTCAGATCCAGACGTTTGCGGAGTCGAAGGTCCCGACGTGCCGCAGCTCATACGCGTGCCTCACGAATTTTCGCCAGAACACTCCCACGATGGCGGCAACGACCTTCTGCAATTCCTATGCCGGCACGTCGAATGAACTCGCATCGCAGATCATCGCCAAAGTCGGCGCCGCCTGCGGGGTCAGCCAGAAAGTGCTGTTGGTTCTCCTCGAGAAGGAGCAGAGCCTTGTAACGTCGAGTGCCCCTGGCAAGGACCGGTTCGACAAGGCGACCGGGTTCAGCTGCCCGGACACGGCCCCCTGCGATCCTGCTTACAGCGGATTCTTCTACCAGGTCTACAACGCCGCACGACAGTTCAAGAACTACGCATCCACCCCGACGCGGTGGAACTACCAGGCCGGCCGGACGAACTACATTCGGTACCACCCGAACGTCGCGTGCGGATCCGCCCCGGTTTTCATCCGCAACCAGGCGACAGCCGGTCTCTACATCTACACCCCGTACCAGCCGAATGCTGCGGCCCTCGCGAACATGTACGGCACTGGCGATGGTTGCAGCGCATATGGCAACCGCAATTTCTGGCGTATTTTCAGCGACTGGTTCGGCTCCCCGACGATCTCGTCGAGCCTCCTGCGCACGGAGGCGAATGCGACCGTCTATCTCGTATCCGGCAAGGTGAAGCACCCGGTGACCAGCCTCGCCGTCCTGAGCGCTTTGTCTCCAATGGGCAAGGTCACCTACGTTTCGCAGGCTCAGCTCGACAAGTACACAACGGCGCACGTCGTCGGACGAAGCCTTCGTGCCCCTGATGGGACGATCTACTTCTACGACGCGGGCATCAAGTTGCCGTTCATCTCATGTGGTCAGGCCGTCGACTACGGCGCATCCTGTGCTGATAACGGCTACGTGCAGCTGACAGCCGAGCAGATTGGTGCGTTCCACACCGGTCCCGCGCTGGGTCCGGTGTTGGGAACGGTAGAGGGAAGCCGCTACTACGTCACAGTCGGAACGAAGCGAGAGATACTCGACGCCCGTTCCCAGGCTGAGGCTGGCCTGCCCGCTGGATACAACGTGTTGACGGAGAATGCGCTGGCCGCCCTTCCCCTCGGCGCGCCGGTCGTCCGAGACTCGGCGTACGCGTTGAAGCGTGCGAGCAGCACATACGTTTACCTGGGCGGTGGGCAGCAGTACCCGATCTCTCCTTCATCGGTGTCTGCGCTCCGGGTGCCGGGACGCACCACCGGAGGCCTGAGTGCCGGCAGTCTGGCGAAGATTCCCGTCAATCGCTCAGAGTTCACCGGCATGGTTTCACTTGCTGGTTCTCAAACATCGAGTGTGCTCAGCGGCAACTCGCGGCTTGACTGGGCGGCCGGAGCTGGCGGGCTGGCTGTACCCCCGATCGCAGTGAGCCAGTCATTCCTGGATAGCTATCCGAGCCGGGGATCGATTGCTCCCGGGTCCTTCATCAAGGCGCCGAGCAGCGGCACCGTGTACGTGGTTATGCCGAAGGACATCCGGCCTATCGCCGGATGGGATGCCTTGCTTGCCCTGACCGCATCGGGTGAGCCGGTAATCACCGGGATTACGGATGGGCTGGTCGCCTCCCTGCCGAAGGGTGTGGTGGCATTGACCTCCGGAACGATGGTCCGTTCGCCTCAGGATGCCACGGTCTACCTCATCAATGGGGTTACGAACAAGATTCCGTTCTCGAGTTTCGATTTCCCGATCGAGGCCGGTGTCACGGCGTTCTCGTTCGCGTCGCAGGAGCGGCTGAACGCGTATCCCATGTCCGAGGCCTTGCTCTACTACGGCCTGACGTGCGGAGCGACGAATTATGTTGCCGCTGGTGGATCGCTCCACAAGTTGACACCGCAGACAGCGCCCCTCTATCCGTTCTCCTTCGTGGCGCTGGATGCGTTCACGTGCCAGAAGCTCGCCTATGGTGCAGACGCGGGTCAATTCATCCGGACACCTGACGGAACGATCTATCACCTGGTTGCCGGTCAGAAGCGACCGATCATGTCGCTTGCCCGGTGGGCGGAGCTGAGCGGTGGAGCGACCTGGCTTTCCGTGAAGCAGTCATTCGCGGGTGCGATCCCGACCGGCCCGGCCGCTTAGGGGACCACTGCAGGGTTCCGACCTGGACGGGCGACGATTGGTAATCGTCGCCCGTCGCTGCGTTACACGGTGCCTCGGGCGCTCGGGCGCTCGGGCACTCGGGCGCTCGGGCGCCCGGACGCCCGGACGCCCGGACGCCCGAACGCAAGAACGGCGGAACGGCTCAGGATGCCGTTGCGGACACCTGTGTCGGATGGACGGGGAGAGACACGTGAGAGTCCACCCGGGTGAGCACTCGAACGATTACCCACGATGCGACACCCAGTGAGAGTGTCAGCGCAAGTGTCAGCACGACCCAGCCGAACGGAGGCTGCCAGGCCGGGGCGAGGATCATGTCCAACGATGACGCGGCCTCACCGACGACATAGCGCTTGAGCGTCCAGACGAACGCGGCCAGCTGCGCGACCGCGAGCAGTCCGATTGCAGCGACGGTCAGTCG
>Ga0190275_10000756_pt1 | contig 25815 bp, 24 predicted proteins | sample Popmic550T_FD_133745 | JGI IMG/M metagenome (GOLD analysis project Ga0190275, IMG submission 133745) | Populus adjacent soil microbial communities from riparian zone of Yellowstone River, Montana, USA - 550 T | ecosystem: Environmental > Terrestrial > Soil > Riparian zone > Trees stand | place...
CGTCGGTCGGGTCGATCGTCCGCAGGAAGCGCGCGACCAGCCGGCCGTAGGAAATGCGCGCCGGATCGTAGGTCACCCGCACCGCCTCGAGATGGCCGGTGCGCCCGCCCGTGACCTGCTCGTAGGTCGGATTGGCGACCCGCCCGCCGCTATAGCCCGAGACCGCCTCGACGACGCCCGGCACATGCTCGATGTCCCTCTCCGCCGACCAGAAGCAGCCGCCGGCGAACACCGCCGTCTCGGTCCGTGCCGGCCGCGGCCGCTGCGCCTCGGCCTGATCCCCGGCGGATTGCCCGCAGGCGGCGAGGAGCAGGGCGGCGAGGAGGAGGCGCTTGGTCATGCCCCGCCCATAGCGCATTGCGCGATGAAGCGCCGCTGAATTGCTCAATCCCGTCGCCAGCAGCGTTTCGACGTCCTCGTTCATCCGGCCGACGCGGCACTCAGCCTTTCCACCTGCTCGTCGCTGAGCTCCAGCGTCAGCACGCCGATCAACTCCTCCAGCTGTTCCACGCTCGTCGCGCTGGCGATCGGGGCGGTCACGCCGGGCTGGGCGGCGAGCCAGGCCAGGGCGACCTGGGCCGGCGTGGCGCCGGTCTGGGCGGCGACATCGTCCAATGCGGCGAGCACGCGGTAGCCGCGCTCGTTCAGATAGGCCTCCATCCGGTCGCCCCGGATGCTCTTGGCCTTGTCGTCGGCCGAACGGTATTTGCCGGTGAGGAAGCCCGAGGCGAGGCCGAAATAGGGCAGCACGCCGATATTTTCGTCGATGCACAGGCGCTGGCGCGCGCCCTCGAAATTTTCGCGCGTCATCAGATTATATTCGGGCTGGAGCACCTCGTAGCGCGCCAATCCCTCGCGCTCCGAAACGGCGAGCGCCTCGGCGAGCCGTTCGGCGCTGTAATTGGAGGCGCCGATCGCGCGCACCTTGCCCGCTTTCGCCAGCGCGTCGAACGCCGCGAGGCTGTCGGCGAGCGGCGTCTTCTTATCGTCCTGATGGGCGTAATAGAGGTCGATATGGGTGCCGAGCCGCTCCAGCGAGGCTTCGGCGGCGGCGGCGATCCGCGCCGGCTCGAGCCTGGCGCCGCCTTCGCCCGGCAGCATGCCGACCTTGGTCGCGATCAGGATGTCGTCGCGCCGGCCCGCCCCGCGCCTGAGCCATTCGCCGATCAGTGTCTCCGATTCGCCGCCCTTATGGCCGGGCACCCAGGCCGAATAGACGTCGGCGGTATCGATCATGACGCCGCCCGCCGCCGCGAACCGGTCGAGGATCGCGAACGCCTCCTCGCCCTTCGCGGTCCAGCCGAACACATTGCCGCCGAGCACCAGCCGGGGCGTGGCAAGGCCGCTCGCGCCCAGGGGCCTCAAATCCATTCGTCCCGTCCCTGCCCCTTGAGCGCGTCGACCGCCTCCTTGACCCGCTGGCTCTGCGCCTTGGGCACGATCAGCACCGCATCCGGCGTCGCGATCACGACCAGATCCTCGATCCCGATCGCCGCGACCAGCGGCCCTTCGGATCGGATCATGCAGCCCCGGGTGCCGAGCGCCAGGACGTCGCCGGCGATCGCATTGCCGGCCGCGTCGCGCTCCGAAACCTCATGGAGCGCGTCCCAGCTGCCGGCGTCCGACCAGCCGATCGCCACCGGCACGACCGCGACCTTGTCGGCTTTCTCCATCACCGCATAGTCGATCGACAAAGACGGCGAGGCGGCGAAGGCGGCGGCGTTTGGCAGGATTCGGCGCCCCTTGCGCCTCGCGCCCGCCATCGCCGCTTTGGCGGCCTTGGCGATTTTGGGCGCGTGGCTTGCGAGCGCGTCGAGGAAGGTCCCCGCGCGCATCAGGAAGATGCCGCAATTCCAGTCGTGCCGCCCGCCCCCCACATAGCGCCCCGCGGTCGCGGCATCGGGCTTTTCGACGAAGCGCACCGCCTGGTGGACGCCCTCGCCCAGAGCCGGCCCGCGCTCGATATAGCCATAGCCCGTTTCCGCCCGCTCGGCCTTCATTCCGAAGGTGACGATCCAGCCTTCCCGCGCGAACGGCAGGCCGCGGGCGACCGCGTCGCGAAAGCCGGCGACGTCGCCGATCAGATGGTCGCTCGGCAGGATCAGGAGCATTTCGTCTTCGTCCGCCGCAAGCGCCGCGAGCGCGATCGCCGGCGCGGTGTTCTTCGCCTCGGGCTCGAGGATCAGGCTGCCGAGATCGGGCAGGGCGGCTTCGATCGCCTCGGCCTGGCCGGCGCCCGCGACCAGCACCGGCGCCGCGAACAGGCCCGGATCGGCGACCCGCGCCGCGGTCGCGCCGAGCATCGATCCCGCGCCGAGCAGATCGAGCATCTGCTTGGGCCGCCCGGCCCGCGACAGCGGCCACAGCCGAGTCCCCGAGCCGCCGGACAGGATGACGGGGAGGATCAAGCGGGCGGGCGCGTCGGACATGTTTTTCCCCTACCCGCCCCGGCCGCCCGCGCGAAGCCCCATTGCGCCCGCCGCGAGGGAACAAGCCCGCGGGTTCGGGCGCTTAAGCGTGGCATGCCGATCTTCTTCGCCCATCCGGCCCGCCCCGCGGCCGACCCGCCGGGGCTGATCCTCAGCGCGGCGGAGGCCGCCGCCCAGCGCCGCGCCGCGACGCGCGGCCATTGGTCGCGATGAGGCGCGGCGCTTTTCCGCGGCTCAAGGTGATCGCCGGCGCGGCGGCCGCGCTGATCCTCGTGCTCGTCGTCACCGTCTCGATGAACCGCTACCGCACGCCGGCCTCGGCGCCGCCCGAGGCGCTCGAGCGTATCGCCGCGAAGAATCGCGACGCCGCCGCGATCGCCGCCGCCAGCCAGCGCGCGCAATCCGCCGCCTCGACCAACGCCACCGAGAATCTTATGGAGACTCAGCGGCGCGGCTCCGACCAGGCCGATGCGATGCGCGATCCGCGTGATGAAGAGGGCGATCGCGGCGCCCCGCCGGGCAATTCGTCCTAGAGCCGGACTTAGCGCCCCGTCTCCGGCCCGCTGTCGGGATCGCTCCCGCCGCCGCCCTGCCCGCTTTGTTGAACGAGGTCGTGATCGCCGGCCGCGCCGCTTTTGCCCTGCCCGCCCGGCGCGCCGATTCCCGAAGGATTGCCGCCCGAAACCCGCATTACGAACGAGCCGCGCCTGAGCTTGCGGGTTGGTTTCATGGGCGTCCTTTTCCGGTTCGGGGCGGAGCTTCTATCCATTGGGCGGATTGCGCAAGGGGGCGCGGCCGCTCATTGCGCCTGTCCGCTCACTCCTGCGCCGCCTCGTCATCTCCGGCCTCCGGCGCCGGCAAGGCCGGCAGGTCCGGCACCATCTTCCAGCCCGGCGGCACGAGCCGCCCGTCCGGCCCTTCGGAATAGCCCTGGGCGAGCCTGCGCTGCCGAAGCACGGCGAGCTGCCTGCGGATCGATTGGGTCAGCTCCGGCAGGCTCGCCCGCATCCCGGCGCGCGCCGCGGCCTCGGCCTCCTTCCTGAGCTTCTTCATTACCGCGCCTTTGGGCATTTGCCCGGTGCGGCCGTATTTTTTCGGGTCGGCGCCCTGCATCAGCAGCCGCAGCATGGCGTCCGACGGCTTGATGCGGGTCATGACGAGCCTGCCGTCGCGAAAGACCTTCTCCTCCGCCCCTTCGGTCGCCCGCTTCCAGGCGATCATGTCGAGCTCGACCGAGGCGATCGCCAGCGCCGCCTCGACCTTCTCGTCGAAGTCCGGCCATTTATCGCGCCAGCGCCGCACCGTGTTGCGCGAAATCCCGCAGGCGCGGCAGGCGTCCTGGATGCAGCCCGATTTCTTCAGCGCCTTGAAGAATTTCCTCCGCTTGGCCGGCGTGAACCCGTCGTGCCGCGCCCGGCAAGGCTTGCCCGCCCGCTTCGGCACGAAGGGGATGACGTTGCCGCCCTCGGGCGCGCCCTCATCGTCGCGGTCCGCCATCTCACACGCTCCAGTGCAAATGCCGCGGCCAGCGATCCTTCTCGGTCACCGCATGGATCTCGGCCAGGATCGCCTCGAGCACAGCCTGCTCGGGCGGCGAAGGGAGGTCGGGCAAATCCTCCTCGTCGACATCGTCATAGGGTGCGAGCTGCGCCATCCAGGCGTCGTCGACCGCCTTGGTGGCGCGCTTGAACGCCTCGATCCGGTCCCGCCCCCACGCCAGCCGCGCCATGATCCGCGCGTCCGTCAGCGCCTCGTCCTCCTCCAGCGGCGCCTGCGCGCCCAGCCCCGCCATCGCCTCGATCAACGCCTGCCGCCGCCGCCGCGCCTCTTTCCCGTCCATCGCACCGCCTCCTCGTTCGCGAGTCGGCAATTCAAATGGCAAAAAATTTCCTACATTTGTATCAGCAAATTGATCCGTTTCGGAGGAATGTTCATTTTTTGTTCCGCGCTAGTGGGGACTGTCCCCGAACGGGGACTGTCCCCATCCGTTCCAGCGGCGTCCATGCCGGAAATTCGCTCGAGCCAAAGCCTGTGGAATTGCATTGGTTCTTGGATTAGCTAACTAAGTCTGGAGCTCGGCCCTTGAAGAATTTTCCGCATCAGTTTGCTGTTCCGTCCAGGTTTGTCGATGCGTTGGCGGCCACCCAAGGGTTTCTCGCAGCCGGCGGCGATCTCGCCACGACTTGGAATTTTGGAGAGTGGTTGGTTCGAGCCGGTGTCAAAAATCTGATGGGCGAGGGCTCCGTTGACGAATTACTAGAGGCCGACAAACAGAAGCCGGTAGGGCGCCAGGGAACCCAAGCGGCGGCAAGAGACACACGACGAACGCTGCGCCTACTCGGCTATCTATCGAATGCGCTGGAACTCACGCCGTCGGGCATTCAATTGCTCGAAGCCCAATCAGACGAAGCAAGACGAATTCTATTGAGAGATGCGTTGCTGGCCCTGCGTCTCGGCGACCCTCCGGCGCAGAGTCACCCGTATCGGATTCTCCTCCGTCTTCTTGGCGATCACCCCGGCATGCCGCGCGCGAATACCCTTCTTGCGTTGGAAGCCGCAGATGACTCGGAAGAGGAGTATGCACGTATAAGCTCTCTCGCGCCTCGACCCCCGCCCGAAGTCGAGGAGGAACTCGGCCTAACACCTGCAAGTGCTGCGAATTCAGTCAAGATACTTCCAAGCCTGGCGGCGAGCTTGGGCGACCTTCGGAAGGTAGGTCCGCTGGCTTACCCAACGGGCTACGAACCCGCCTCGCTGCAGTTGGAAGACGAGCAGGCGGCCGATGCCCAGCTAAAGACAACGCACTCCAGCGGCCAACTGGGTGCGCCACTGGCGCCCGATGACATTGCTCCAAATCCGGAGTTCGGGGATCAGAATGAGGTATTCGTCGACATGGCAGCGGCGATCGCGCTACGCAAGAAGAGGACGATTGAGCATCAGGCGCTGATGCGTCACTTCGCCTCCAAGCTAGCCGAGTGCGGCTACACGCTCTATGCGAACCCTTACGATTGCCTCGCGAATCTCGGTGAAGAGTGGCTCCTGGTGGAAGCTAAGACGCTGAATGGGAGTCCGATCGATTCCCGTCGCCAAAGCGAGAAAGCGCTGGGCCAACTGATGGCCTATAGTTTCTTTGATATCCCCCCCGACATCGACAGTGATGCGCTGAACCACATAGCATTGTTTTCGCAGCGGCCGCCCGACAACGTATCGGGGTTTCTCGCCAATAACGGAGTCAGGGTCGTGTGGCCCGATGGGATGGATTGGAAGGAATCAAACGGCGGCGGGGTTGGCAACTTTGCCCCTTGAACGACCAACCTTTCCGTCGGGACGCCAGCCCTCCCCCGTGAGTCGCCTCTCGGCCAGCTTTACGTAGTCCGCGTTGATCTCGAAGGCGGTAAATTGCCGGCCAAGCCGATGGGCAGCGACGCACTCGCTCCCCGATCCGGCGAAGGGGATAAGTATCCTCCCCGCGGGAGGTGAGAAATGCTCGACCAGCCGCTCGCTTAGCGCCAGGGGCTTCTGTGTTGGGTGATCGACGCGTTCGTCTGCGAACCTCCGTCCAGCCAGCGTCGGGATTTCCCAGACGTCCCCGGCCAGCCTGCCGGCAGGGTTCGGCTGCCAGACCTTCCCGTTCTTCTTGATTGGGTATCGAAGTCTATCGGCGCTCTTATATGGCTCTCGGATCTCGCGGAAGAAGCACTCGTCGGTCTTCGAGAACCAGAGGATCGGCTCGTACGTCGCCCGGATCCCGCGGTTTCCGCAAAAGCCGTTGTCATAGTGCCAGATGATTTGGCGGCGATAGCGCATACCCAGATCGAACAACTGCACCTGATTGTAGCAAATAAAATTATGGATGCCGTAGAGCAAGATCGACCCCGACGGGTCGAGCACACGAAAGCACTGCGCCAGCCAGCGTTGGCACCATGCGCGCCACTCGGCCAAGCCGTCATAGCTATCCCGCTGTCCGAAGCTCTTGCGGATGCCATAGGGCGGGTCGGCGATGATCAAATCGATGCTTGAGTCCGCCACGCGATCCAGGCCGTCTAAGACATCGAGATTCTCAACTGTGCTCATCATCGGACCCGTTGGAAAGTGAGCGCATACTGATGATGGATGTTGGGCACGAAGGCATGCGGATAGCCGTACGGGAACACCCGCTTAAACTTTTGGTGGATCACCGTAATCCCCTTCAGAGCGAATTGCTTCCGCTTTTCGATCGCGGTGGCCAAGTCGGAATGGTACATAAAATACCGTTCCTTGTGCCGGAAATCCCCCACGATGACGGTCATATATCGTTTTGGCTGGAGGCAGGCGTACAGATCGCTCAGAACGCGCGATGTGACATCGATGAATTCGCCATAACTCCCAACCTGGGCGAGGTCCGCGCTGTCATCGCCATAATTATGTTTTAGGCCGAGGTCGGTTCGCTCTTGGCGCGCCTTATGATCGATCTTGTTGAGGATGCCCCAGTACGGCGGACTCGTCACGATGTAGCCGATGCTAGCGGGGAGCAGTTGCGGCGCGATCTCGCGCACATCTCCCTCATAGAGCCTCAAACCGGAACGGTCGTGATCGTTCGGCAACTCGACTTCGAGTCGCTTTTCCGCCAGCGCGACGAACGTCGGGTTTAGCTCTATTCCAATCCCGTTTCGCCGCGTCACCGCACATGCCTTTAACGTGGAACCAACCCCGACGAAGGGGTCGAGTACAGTATCTCCATCTTTCGTGAACATCTCAATGAACTTAACAATATCTTGATATGAGAATGGAGCTGGATGCTGCCTCTCAATTTGAGCATGAGAAGAGCCTTTTCCATGACCCTGCTGCACGAAGACGGAAACGGTCCTTGCAATCCACTCAGAGGCCGTGAGATTATTTAGCTTATTCTTAGGATGAATAGCTCTTGGTGCCAAAGTAGTCTCAGCTGGGGGAACATATTCATCTAAGTTATCTAGCATGATCGGCCTCCCACAACATCCTGAGGGAAGACTAGGCGCATTGAATCCCCGGCTCAATAGGAAATGCTATGCTCGACATCCGAAGGGAGCCCAGGTCCAGTCCCTTCCCCCCAAACCCCCACCTTGCTAAAGCCCGCCGCGTAGCGGCCGGGCGGCCTGCCCGGCTCGAAGTACCACTTCGAGACGAGGACTCAATGACATCCACCGGCCAGGACACCCTCGGCACCCGCTCCTCATTCTCGGTCGGCGGCAAATCCTACACCTATTATTCCCTCGCCAAGGCCGCCGCCGCGCTCGGCAATGTCGACAGGCTTCCCTTCTCGCTCAAGGTCCTGCTCGAAAACCTCCTCCGCTTCGAGGACGGGGTCACCGTCACGGTCGAGGACATCCAGGCCCTGGTCGACTGGCAGGAGACGCGCAGCTCGCCGCGCGAGATCCAGTATCGCCCCGCCCGCGTCCTCATGCAGGATTTCACCGGCGTTCCCGCCGTCGTCGATCTCGCGGCGATGCGCGATGCGATGGCGCAGCTTGGCGGCGATCCGCAGAAGATCAATCCGCTCGTCCCCGTCCACCTCGTCATCGATCACAGCGTGATGGTCGACGAATTCGGGACGCCGCGCGCGTTCGAGGCCAATGTCGCGCTCGAATATCAGCGCAATATCGAGCGCTACGAATTCCTCAAATGGGGCCAGCGCGCCTTCCGCAATTTCGAGGTCGTCCCGCCCGGCACCGGAATCTGCCACCAGGTCAATCTCGAATATATCGCGAGAGGGGTCTGGGGCACGCCCGAAGTCGGCGGTTCCGGCGACGAGATCGCTTATCCCGACACATTGGTCGGCACCGACAGCCACACCACCATGGTCAACGGCCTGGGCGTATTGGGCTGGGGGGTCGGCGGGATCGAGGCCGAGGCGGCGATGCTCGGCCAGCCGGTCTCGATGATCATCCCCGAAGTGGTCGGATTCCACCTGACCGGCGCATTGAAGGAGGGGATCACCGCGACCGACCTGGTCCTGACCGTGACCCAGATGCTTCGCGCCAAGGGCGTGGTCGGGCGGTTCGTCGAATTCTTCGGCCCGGGCGTCTCGGCCCTCTCGGTCGCCGACCGCGCGACGATCGCCAATATGGCGCCCGAATATGGCGCGACCTGCGGCTTCTTCCCGATCGATCATAAGACGCTCGAATATCTGCGCCTGACCGGCCGGCCCGAAGAGACGATCGCGCTGACCGAGGCCTATGCCAAGGCGCAGGGCATGTGGCTGGAGGCGGACGGCGCCGACGACCCCGTTTTCACGGAGACGCTGCGGCTCGACATGTCGAGCGTCGAGCCCTCGCTCGCCGGGCCCAAGCGCCCGCAGGACAAGGTCATCCTCAGCCAGGTGGACGAGGAGTTCCGGATCAATTTCACCAAGGAATACGGCCATCCCGAGGCCGAGCTGCCCGACCGCTTTTCGGTCGAGGCGCCCAATGCCGACGGGGTCGCGCACGATCTTGGCCATGGCGACGTGGTCATCGCCGCGATCACCTCGTGCACCAACACGTCCAACCCCTCGGTCCTCGTCGCCGCCGGCCTGGTCGCCCGCAAGGCGCGCGCTCTGGGGCTCGATAGCAAGCCCTGGGTGAAGACGTCGCTCGCGCCCGGCTCCAAGGTCGTGACCGACTATCTCGACCGCGCGGGGCTCTCCGAAGATTTGAACGCGATCGGCTTCGATCTGGTCGGCTATGGCTGCACCACCTGCATCGGCAATTCGGGGCCGCTGCCCGAGGCGATCAGCGCCTCGATCCACAAGAACGATTTGGTCGCCGCCAGCGTCCTCTCGGGCAACCGCAATTTCGAGGGGCGGGTCTCGCCCGACGTGCGCGCCAATTATCTCGCCTCGCCGCCGCTCGTCGTCGCCTATGCGCTGAAGGGGACGGTCGCGCAGGACATGGTGGCGACCCCGATCGGCCAGGACCGCGAAGGCGGCGACGTCTATCTCAGGGACATCTGGCCCTCGAACGAGGAGATCCGCAGCCTGATCGACCAGTTCGTCAACGGCGACATGTTCCGCGCGCGCTATGCCGACGTCTACAAGGGCGATGAGCGCTGGCGCGGGATCGCGGTCGGCGGCGGCGACACTTATGCCTGGCCCGCGGGCTCGACCTACATCGCCAATCCGCCTTATTTCGAGGGCATGTCGATGACGCCCGTGCCGCCATCCGACATCGTCGAGGCGCGCCCGCTCGCCATATTGGGCGATTCCATAACCACCGACCACATTTCCCCCGCCGGCGCCATCAAGCTCGACAGCCCGGCCGGAAAATACCTTATAGATCATGGTGTTAGCCGCGCCGAGTTCAACAGCTACGGCGCCCGGCGCGGCAATCACGAAGTGATGATGCGCGGGACGTTCGCAAATATCAGAATCAAGAACAAGATGGCGCCCGGCACCGAGGGCGGAGTCACCACATATGTCCCCACCGGCGAGGTCATGCCGATCTACGACGCCGCCCAGCTCTACAGGGAAGAGGGCATTCCGCTGGTCGTCATCGCCGGCAAGGAATATGGCACCGGCTCGTCGCGCGACTGGGCGGCCAAGGGCACCAATCTGCTCGGCGTGCGCGCCGTCATCGCCGAAACCTACGAGCGGATCCACCGCTCCAACCTCGTCGGCATGGGCGTGATCCCCTTGCAGTTCGTCGATGACGTGCCCGAATTCGACGGCAATGAGACGTTCACGATCCTGGGCGTCGGCGAGCTCGCCCCGCGCAAGGAGATCGGGGTGACCGTGACCAGGGCCGACGGCATGTCCTCGACCTTCGCCGCCCGCGTCCGCATCGACACCGCCAACGAGCTCGAATATTTCAGGGCCGGCGGCATCCTCCATTATGTGCTGCGGCATCTGGCGCGCGGCGCCGTGGCGTGACCGCGCCCGCGCTCGTCGACCTCAGCCACCTGATCGAGGACGGCATGACCACCTATAAGGGGCTTCCCGGGCCGCGCATCTGCGACTTTTGGGAGCGCGAGGCCTCGCGCGCCTTTTACGACGACGGATCGAGCTTCCAGATCGGCCGGATCGACATGGTCGCCAATACCGGCACCTATCTCGACGCCCCCTTCCACCGCTATGCCGACGGCGCCGATCTCGGCGCGCTCGCGCTAGACCGGCTCGCCGCCTTGCCCGGCCTCGTCGTGCGGAGCGGCGATATGGCGGTGGACGCGGACGCCTTCGAGGGGCGCGACGTCGCCGGCAAGGCGGTGCTGGTCATGACCGGCTGGGACCGGCACTGGCGCACCCGAGCCTATCAGGAAAACCATCCCTTCCTGACCGAGGCCGCCGCGCGGCTGCTCGCGGCAAAGGGCGCCAGGCTGGTCGGCATCGACAGCCACAATATCGACGACACGCGAGGGCGCGCGCGCCCGGTCCACACCCTATTGCTCGGCGCGGGCGTATTGATCTGCGAGCATATGACCAATCTGGGCGCGCTCCCCGATGAAGGATTCGCCTTCACCGCGGTCCCGCCGAAGATCGCCGGCATGGGCACGTTTCCGGTCCGCGCGTTCGCGGCGATCGGCTAAAGCGGGCCGAGCCGGTAGAAGCGCATATAGCCGCTCATCACCCAGATGCGCTGCCCGTCGGCGGTGAAGCCGAATGCGTAGCGGCCCGACCCGACCCGCCCCGGCTTTATGGTCTGCAAGATTCGGCCACTTGCCATGTCGATCAACGCGATCGGCTTGCGCTCTGCGTCGTGCGGCAGCGGGATCAATGCGAAGCGGCCGTCGCCGCTCACCGCGGAAATCAGATCCTGGTTCCAGAAGCGGTCCACCCGCATGTGCAGCCGCCAAAGCACCCGCCCGCTCGAAAAATCGAGAAGCTCGGCGATCGAACCTGTGACCGGCGTCGGCGGCGGCGGCGGCGGCCCGCGGCACGGGATGCGGCAGGAAATCTGGATCCCGTCGGGCTGGAGCGGCCGGACGACGAGGAGCTTCGTGCCGTCGGGCGTCAGAGCCATATGGCTGAAGCGATCGTCGGGATAAGGCGGAGCCCATGCACGCGGCGCCTCGCCTTGTGTCCAGGACAGCCAAAGCGGCGGATGCATGATCGGCTCCGAATTGGGGCCGGCGCCGGGGAGACGCTCGCCCCAGCGGCCGAACCCGATCACCGCCCTGATCCGGCCGTCCGGGAGGAGCGTCGCGGCCGCTCCGGAGACCATGAGGCCGTGCGCGTCGATGCGCCGGGCCAGCTCCGGAACGCTCCGCGCCGGCACCGAGTCGAGCACGTGGCCCCGCGCGGCATCGACCATCGCCAGCGTCGGCGCCACATCCTCATGCTCGGGCCGGTAAGAGCCGCCGCGCGCGCCGAACGCGGCGAGCGCCCGCCCCTCGCCGCCCACCCACAACAGGCCGTCGAGCGGGCCGGCCGGATGGCGGAGCGGCGGCAGCGCGCGCACCGCCCCGTCGCGCCGGATCGCAATCGGCTCCAGTCCGCGGAGCGCGAAACCGCTGGGCGTGGCGAGCTCCTGGCGCACCGACCAGAGCGATTGCGAGTCGGAGGACCAAACGAGCGCGTCAGGGGCCGCGCCCGGCACGCCGGAAAGGAAGGCGAAGCTGCGGAAGGTGACCTGGTTGGGAATGTCGACGCGGCCCGGCCGTTCGACCTCGACGATCTCGACAGGCGCGGGAGCGCCGCCATGCCAGCGCGCCACCGCGGCGCCGTCCGGCGAAAGGATCGGATCGGTCACGGTATACGGGCTCGACTGGAAATCCAGGCAAGCGACCGACTCAAGATGCAGTGGGCCCACCGAGATGGGCCCCGGGTCGAAACGGTCGATAAGCTCTCGCGGGCAGCCGCGCACCTCGACGCCGGGAGGCGGCCCGAGCGGCGTCGCCATGCCGCCGGAAGCCGACAAGGCCAGCAGAATCGGGGTCAGGAACAACATCGATGCCGCCATGGCGCGCCGGCCTCAATCAACGGTTTCGGCGAGGGTGACCTACTTGCGGGCCTTGCGCGCGGCGTAGCGCGCGTCGCGCATCGCCTTGCGCTCTTCCTCGGTGGCGATCCGGCCGCCTTCATTCTCCTCGGCCCTGACCGCCGACTCGTCCGCCCTGCGCGCCTTGTGCGCGGCTTCTTCCTCTTGGGCGGCTTTGCGGGCGGCGCGCTTCTCGGCCTGCGCCGCCTCGCGGGCGAGGCCGGCTTCGCGGCGCGCGGCGAGCGCCGCCTCGTCGGGCGCCGGCCGCTTCCTGAGCTTGTCGAGCGCCTTCTGCTTCGCTTCGGCCGCGCGCTCCATCCGATCCTGGTAGGAGGGTTCGTGATAGCCCTTCATGATGTGCCTGTTCCTTGATGGTCCGAAATTGCGAATGGGCGACCCGGCGAAAGGTTGCAAGCCGCGTTCACGACCGGGACAGTTTCGCCGCCGTACCAATCCCCTCCCGTCAAAAGGGAGTTTGTAACATGTTGCGTAATTGTCTCGCCCTGATGCTCGCCTGCGCCGCCGCCCCTCTCGCCGCGGCCCAACCCGCCCCGGCCGCGTCGCGACCTGCGCCGCTCAACCCGCAGATCGATTATGCCGGCTATCGGGCGTTGATCGCGGAGGTTCAGCCCTATCGGCAGGCGCGGCTGATCGATTGGGATGCGTTCACCGCCGCCGCCGCCGAACCCGGCGTGCTGATCCTCGATGCGCGCTCGGCCGAACAGTTCGCCGCCGGCCATATAAGGGGCGCCGTCAACGTGCCGCTGCCCGAGTTCAGCGACGAGCGTCTCGCCGAGGTGATCGGCCGGGCGGACCGTCCGATCCTGATCTACTGCAACAACAATTTTCGCAACGACCGCCCGCCGGTCATGCTGAAGTCGATGCGGCTCGCGCTCAACCTTTCGACCTTCACCCACCTTTACGGCTACGGCTACCGCAACGTGCGCGAGCTGAACGACGTGATGGACTTCAACGATCCTCGGGTGCGCTGGGTGCGGAACGCCTCCTGAACGGGTAGAGGAATTGCCGCCAATAGCCCGGCGGCACTTCCTCGGGCACGCCATAATCCTTCGGCCACCTTCCCTCGGGGAGGTGATAGGTGCCGAACAGGCGGTCGAGCAGCGGGAAGTGGATCGCGAAATTCTTGTCGACCGCTTCGGCTTCCAGCCCGTGATGCCAATGGTGGTAGCGCGGCGTGACGAGGAAGCGCCCGAGCCGGTCGAAATCGCCGGCGACGTTGGCGTGGATCAGCGAGGCGTAGACGTAGACCAGCCCGACATAGATTTGCAGCGCGATGGGCGTGAACCCCAGGGTCATCATCGGCACCGCGGTCAGCCCGCGCAGCAAGGTGATCTCGATGAAATGCATCCGCGATCCGGCAAGCCAGTCCATCGCCCTGGTGCTGTGGTGGACCGCGTGGAAGCCCCACAGGAAGGGCACGCGGTGAAAGGCGCGGTGGAGCCAATATTGTATGAGGTCGGTCGCGACCATGATCTCGGCGATCTGAAGCACCAGCGGCTGGCCGCCGACCGCTGCCCGGAATGCGCCGAAGCTTGTGGTCTGTTCGAGGATGATGGTCGAGGGCGCGAAGGTCATGAAGGCGATGATCTGGACCATCATCGAGCTCACCAGGAAGTAGAACAGATCCTCGCGCCATTCGATGCGGAACAGGCGCTGGTCGCGCCGGTGCGGGACGAGCCGCTCCAGCGGCGCGAACATGAGGCCGGTCAGCACCATGTTGAGGATGAAGAAATCGAGCCCGAAATAGAGGCCCCAATGGTCGACTTCGCTGGCACTCGCATTGGCGCCGCCCATCAAAGCCGCGGCAAGCGCGATGACGAGCGCGGCGAAGCCGAGCGCTTTTTGGCGGCGCAGCATCAGGCTGAGGATCGAAAGGCCGTAGGCGGCGAGGATCATGGCGTGGACGGCGGGCCGGAAGGCGCTGGAATCGCGCAGCAGCGCCAGCTGCGGCGTGCCGAGCCAATCGGGAAAGCGCAGCACCAAAACCATGGCGAAGGCGGCGATTGCAAGCAGAAGGCCGAACAGCCCGGCATACCAGCCGCTGCCGAACCGGCGCAGCACCGGCGGCGCCTGCAACTCGTCGATCAGCACCTCGCTTATGTTTTTCGCCATGAAACCGATCCCCGTCCCCTGGGGCGAGCCTATCACCGGCCGAGCGAAGCGGCCAGCCAGTCCGGGACGATCGCATCGCCCAGATCGTCGATCCGGCGATGCTCTACGGCGAGGCCGAGCGCGGGATAATGGACGCGGGTGCGCGGCCCCGGCGCATCGGCGGGGACGACGACGAGGCGGCGGTTGACCTTGGCCCGCCAGTTCATCCGCGCGGTATTTTCCTGGCCGACATAGCAGCCCTTGCCGAAGCTGACGCCGTTCAGCTCCGCCGCATTGCATTCGAGCCAGAGGATCTTGTCGGAGCCCAGCTCGGCGATCCCCTCGGCGACGCCGAGCGAGAGCCGGTGCTCGAGCCAGCCCTGCGCCGGGTCCCCGGCTTCCGCGAGCCAGCGCCGGCCGAGCGCCGGCAGGCGCGGATCGGTGCCGCCGTCCGGCGACCAGTGAACCGCCAGGCCATCATCGCGCGCGATCTCGATCGGGCGGCGCAGCCGATAGAGCGACAGCCGCCGCGCGAGCGCATCCGCCTGCTCCGCTTCGCAATCGATCAGCACGTCGGCGCCGGCGTCCCACAGGATGAAATCGAACAAGGCCTTGCCCTGCGCGGTCAGCAGCCCCGCCCAGAGCGGCCGGTCCGGCGCGAGGGCGTCCATGTCGTTGGTCACCAGCCCCTGGAGGAAGCCGCGCACGTCCTCCCCCGACAGGCGGACAAGGGCGCGATCGATCAAGGTGGTTCCGGTCATCACCCTTTGATAGGGGGAGGTGGTGAGTGATCCAAGCCGCCTGACGATCCGCCGGCCCGACGATTGGCACGTCCATTTGCGCGACGGCGACATGCTGAAGGCGGTCGCGCCCTTTACAGCGCGGCAATTCGCGCGGGCGATCGTGATGCCCAACCTCGTCCCCCCGGTGACCGATGCCGCCGCGGCCGAGGCCTATCGGCAACGCATCCTGGCCGCCTTGCCCGCGAGAACGGACTTCACGCCGCTGATGACCTGCTACCTCACCGACCATGCCGACGCGGCCGAGGTCGCGCGCGGCTTCGAGGCGGGGGTGTGGGCGGCGTGCAAACTCTATCCTGCCCACGCGACGACCAATTCGGCGGGCGGGGTGACCGACGTCCGCTCCCTCCGTCCGGCGCTGGAGGCGATGCAGCGGATCGGCATGCCCCTGCTCGTCCATGGCGAAGTCACCGACCCGGAGGTCGACATTTTCGACCGCGAGGCGATGTTCATCGACCGCGTGCTTGCCGGGCTCGCGCGCGATTTCCCGGCGCTGAAGATCGTGTTCGAGCATATCACCACGGCCGAGGCGGTCGCCTTCGTCGAGGGCGCGGGGCCCAATGTCGCGGCCACGATCACGCCGCACCATCTCGTCCTCAACCGCAACGCATTGTTCGAGGGCGGCATCCGCCCGCATGCTTATTGCCTGCCGGTGGCGAAGCGCGAGCGGCACCGGCTGGCGGTCCGGCGCGCCGCGATTTCGGGCTCGGCCAAATTTTTTCTCGGCACCGACAGCGCCCCGCACGCGGTCCACGCCAAGGAGGCCGCCTGCGGCTGCGCCGGCATCTTCAACGCGCCATTCGCGCTCGAAACCTATGCGGGCGTGTTCGAGGAGGAAGGCGCGCTGGACCGGCTGGAGGCCTTCGCGTCGGAATACGGGCCGCGTTTCTACGGCCTGCCGCTCAACCAGGGCCAGATCGTGCTCGAGCGGGCCCCGACCCATGTGCCGGAGACGATCGCGGGACTGGTGCCGTTCCTGGCCGGGCGGACTTTGTCCTGGCGGATAGCCTAGAAGGGCAGCCAGCGGTTCCTTTGGCTGAACCGCATATAGCCGGCATTGACGCCGAGCCGCATGCCGACGCCGAGCCGGATCGGAATCAGGACGACATCGCCCCGCCGCATATATTGGGCGCTGAAGCCGCCGACGAAATAGGCATGGCCCTCGGCGTGCGGATAGCGGCGGAACAGATCCTGGCTGTCGTGGAGGTTGTAGACCAGGACGAACACCTTGTTGGCGTCGGCGCCGGCGTCGAAGCCGATCGACGGCCCGGTCCAGTAGACGGTGCGCTCGCCCTCGACCTGGTGGTGCATGACGCCCGAGCCGTAGCGGACGCCGAAGACGAAGGCGCCGCCCGCTTCGGAGCCGGCGATATAGGCGACCGGATCGCCCTGATCGCGCAGGATGTTCTCCAGAATGTTGGCGAGACCCTGGGCGCCGCGGCCGAACACGCCCTCGGCCGCGTTGAACACGTCCTCGCGCGGGACCGCGATCTCCCGGCGCGCCGTCTGGTCGGCGAGGCTCTCATTGTCGATCGGCGCGGGCGCGGGCGCCGCGCTTGTCGGCTCGGGCGTCGCCGCCTCGATTTCGGTCGGCGTATATTCGGGAATCGAGGATTGCGCCTCGGGCCCGGCGCTCGCGGGCGCCTCCCAGCTGTCGGGCTGGTCCGGATCGACATTCTGGATCTGCGCGGCGGCCGGAATCGCGGCGGCCAGGAAGGCGGCGGCCGCGGCAATTTTCACGAATGTTCTCAGCATGACATTTCCCCACACGCTCTCTCGCGAGTCAGACTAGCGCCCGCGAACCTTGCCCGTCCATGAATCGGCGGCGAGCCGAGTCGATATCGCGCCCAGGCGAGTCGAAACGGCGCCGCGAGGCCCCGGGACGCGCCGTTCTAGCCCGCCCGGCGCCCGGCGCGGGACCTGGTAATGCTACGATAAGGGGGCCGGCGGGCGGGCCGGCAGCACCGCAGTGGCGGCCGTCCTGGACGTGCTTAATCTCATTTGCCTTGTCGCCCCCTCCGTAATGAACGTTGACATGACACTTGTTAAATAGCGTAGTTTCCCCGTAGTTGTTATTATGAGGAACTAAAGATGATATGGAGGAAAGTTGACAAGATAAATGAGTATTCTCAAAATAGTCGCCAAGGACATAACCTCTATTGCTATCATCCCCCGCAAATAGAGCTGTTGTCGTTTCTTGCGACAACGGCGACCAATAGTTATCCGATTGGCGAAGGGGTAAGACATGTACGCGGCAGCGTCCGAAGAATCCAGTAGCCTGGCCCAGGCAGCCGAGCGTCTCATGGCGCGGTTGCGGCCCTATTTTCCGCCCATGTGGCTCGCGATCCTGGTACCCCTGGCCTATGTCGGTGCTGCCGCAACCGCGTCCTATCTGGGCAACGCGGCTTCGATGGGACCTCTGCCAATTTACCCCGCGACGGCGATCGTCCTGGTCGCGCTCATTAGAAACCGTCTTTCCACTTGGCCGTATTTTGTTTTCTCAGTCGCCGCAGCAAGCCTGATTTCCAACTATACCGACACGATGATGATCGCCTTCACCATCACCATGAGTTTGGTTGAGGCTCTGCTGATCGCTTCATTGTTGCGGCGATTCACCGACGTAGACTCCTGGTATCTGTCGGCCCGCTGGTTCGTCCTCTTCGTTGCCTTCACACTGATGGGACTCTTGACAATCCTTGGCGCGATAGCTGCAGTAATTTTTGCAATCGGCCATCCAATAGGAGCGATGCTGACGCCGCTGCGTTTTGTTATGACTCTGTTTTCCATTGCTATAAGCATCGTGCTTGCCACACCTCTGCTTCTCAGCTGGACCGAGCCGGCGCTTCGCCACAACATCCGGTCCTGGCAACTAGCGCAGGCGGTCGCGATGATCGTTGTCATCGCCGGCGCGGCGAGCGCAGCCTTCCTCTACAGCAACAGCATCGCTCCGCTCTTCCTGATCTTTCCGCTGCTAGGCCTGCTCACGTTGCGGACCGGGCTTCCCGGAGCGACCGCGGGGGCGGTCGCGATCACGGCTGTCGGCGCGCTGCTTACCGCGAAAGGGATCGGCCCCATTGCCAGCTATCCAGGGCTCGACTGGGGAGGCCGCATCCTGTTCCTTCAGCTCTATTTCGTGGCGGCCAGCCTTTCGAGCATTCCGATCGCCGTCATCCTTGCCGTGCGGGCGGCGCTCTCGGAGGAGGTCAAGCAGCAAGGCGCGATCAGCGATGCTGCGCTTAGCAACATGGCGCAGGGACTGAGCATGTTCGACCGACACGACCGGCTGATCATTTGCAACCAGCACTTCGCCGAGCTCTACGATCTGCCGGACTTCCTCACCAAGCCGTTGACGCCTCTCCACGATATCGCCGCGCACCATCGCAACGGCAGTCTGTCGGCCGAAAAGCTCAAAGCCTATCTTCGCGAGTTGATGGAGACCAGCGACCCAAGCCGCTCCAAAAGCGAGATCAAGCTTCCCGACGGCCGCATCATCAGTATCCATTGCCGGCTGCTCGAGGACGGAAGCTGGGTCGCCACGCATGAAGACGTGACGGAACAACGGCTTGCGGAGGCGCGCGTCTCGTTCATGGCGAACCACGATCCTTTGACGGGTCTTTCGAACCGGACCCATTTCAGCGAGCAGCTTCAAATTCTGTTCGCTCGGGTCGAGCGCGGTCATGCCTTTGCTCTTCATGCTCTCGACCTGGATCGCTTCAAATCCGTCAACGACTCGTTTGGTCATGCCGCGGGGGACGAGCTTCTGCAGCAGGTCGCGGCTAGGCTCAAGGCGATAGTCCGTAGCGGCGATGTCATTACCAGGCTTGGGGGCGACGAGTTCGCCATCCTGCAATATTCGCTGGTGAAGCCGGACGAGGCGAGCGCTCTGGCGGCGCGCATCGTCGAAGCGCTCGGCAGGCCTTTCCTGATCGGAGGCCACGAGGTCGGGATCGGCGCGTCCATCGGTATTGCACTGGCGCCGGGGGATACGTCGGATCCCGAGGAACTGATGCAAAAAAGCGACCTGGCGCTTTACCGCGCCAAGGCCGACGGGCGGAACGCCTACCGTTTTTACGAACAGGAGATGAATGCCGCCCAGCAAGCGCGCCGGTCGATAAAAAGCGAGATGCAATCGGCGATCCAGAATGGCGAGTTCGAGCTCTACTATCAGCCGATCGTCGATACGGAGGCGCGCACGATCAGGTGCTTCGAAGCGCTGATCCGGTGGCTGCACCCGACCCGCGGCCTGATCGCTCCGGCTGAGTTCATCGGAGTCGCGGAGGAGAACGGGCTCATCCAGCCAATCGGCGAATTTGTATTGCAAACCGCCTGCCGGGAGGCCGCCACGTGGCCGGACCATGTCAAGGTTGCAGTAAACTTGTCCCCAACGCAGTTCAAAAGCCGGAACATCGTCGCCATCGTGAAGAGCGCACTCGCGGATGCCAAGCTCGAACCGCACAGGCTGGAGCTCGAGATCACCGAAACCCTGCTGTTACAAAACAGGGAGTTCGCATTGAAATGCCTTCACCAGTTTCGCGATATGGGGATTGGCATCGCCATGGACGATTTTGGTACCGGTTATTCGAGCCTGAGCTACTTGCGGTCCTTCCCATTCGACAAGATTAAGATCGATCGCTCATTCGTTGCCGAGATCCTGACGAAGGATGACAGCTTCGCGATCGTCCATGCCGCGATCGGCCTGTCGGACAAGCTTGGCATGACCAGCACGGCTGAAGGGGTCGAGACTGCTGAGGAATATGCCGCCCTTCAAGCGCAAGGCTGCACGAATATCCAAGGTTATTATATCAGCCGCCCGCTTCCCGCGTCCCGCGTGCTCGGGTTCCTGGAGCGTCATTCTGGAGGGTTGCCGTCACGGCTTGCCCTGGTGAGTTGCGCTGATACCGACATGGACTGCGTTGGCACGTTGACGCGCGGCCGTTTCACTAGGACTTCTTCTTTAGGATCAATGATGTGAAGACGCTTCGATCTTGGTTCGACCGTCTCGCGGACACTAACAACACCCACTCTCCGGCTGGCCAAGCGCTGCTTGAGGAGCGCTATCGGGCGCTCCAGCGTCAGACTCCACTCCTCTATCTCGTTATCGTAACGATCTTTCTTGGCATGCATATCGTATCGAGCGGGCTGGTGAGCAACTACCGGAGTCCGGTATGGCTCTTGGCCGGCTTGGTTGTCCTCCGGATGACTAGCTGGCTCAGGAGCCGCAACCGCACCCGTCCGTATGACCAGGTCTACGAGTTCCGAAAGGCGTTCGCCTTTACCTTGCTCCTCAGCCTTTTATTGTCGGGCTGGGTTCTTTACCTGTTGAGCCAAGGCGGGGAGCATTATTATCCCGTCGTGCTGATTGGTAGCTTGGCCGCCGTGGGCATTGCCTATGGCGCCAGCAGTTATCCGGCCGCGGCAAGGCTGCCGCCGATATTTGTAGGCTTGCCTCTCGCCCTGACCCTCCTCAACTCGTCGGGGCAGGATCATATCGGCATGGGTGTCAGCCTTCTCGTCGTTATCGTCTTGATCCTGCGGCAACTTGGCGTTCAGAATGAAAGCTTCACCCAGCTGGTGGGGTCGCGATCCGAGGTAACGGCAGGGCGGGAGCGCGCGCGCCAGGCGGAGGCCCTGGCGACGCTGCTCGCCAATACCGACGCTCTTACGCGCCTGCCGAACCGCCGGTCCTTTTTGCGCTCCCTTGACCAGTGGGTCGAACGGGCCGGGCAAGGCGGCAAAGGCTTTGCGCTCGCCGTCGCCGATCTAGACGGCTTCAAGCCCATCAACGACACATTCGGCCATGCCGCCGGCGATGCGCTATTAGACCAGGTTGGCTGCCGGCTAGCCGCAGCTGCTGGACCTGCCGCCCTGACAGCCCGCATGGGGGGCGACGAATTCGCGCTGCTCCTCCCGCAAGGCAGACTGGCCGAAGACGCGAAAACTATCGGTAGGGCGATATCTTCTGCTCTGCAGCAGCCCTTCCAGATAGAGGGGCGGGAGTTCAGGATCTCCGGCTGTTGCGGCCTCGCCCTGGTTTCCGGCCAGGATTGCGATGCCCGCGAAGCGCTGCTGCGCGCCGATACGGCGCTGTTCGCCGCCAAGGGGAAGGGCCGGGGGGAGGTGGCCCTCTTCTCGCCCGAAATGGATGCCATCAATCAGCGGCGCGTTCAGATCGAGAAGGCGCTGCGGCTACCCGAAACATGGCAGAAGATTTATCTCGTCTTCCAGCCGGTCAGGGATATCTCAACAGGCGAGCTTCGCGCATTCGAGGCTTTGGCGCGTTGGGACGACGAAGCGCTGGGCCCCGTTTCCCCCGACGACTTCATTGCGATAGCCGAGCACATCAATGTCATCACCGAGTTGAGCGACATATTGCTTGCGAAAGCGGCGGCGGAAACCATTCATTGGACCGAGTCCGTGCGGCTGTCTTTCAACATCAGCGCTATGCAGCTTTGCACTGTAGGCTCGTCCCAAACTATCCTGGATATCGTGCAGAAGGCGAGGATGAATCCGGCCAGACTGCAGGTTGAAATCACCGAAACCGCGCTGATGGCTGATTTCGCGACAGCCCGGGACAACCTTCGAAGGTTGCGGGCCGCAGGAGTGCGAATCGTGCTCGACGACTTTGGCTCGGGCCATGCTTCCATCATCTACCTGCGCGAGATGTCGTTCGACGGAGTAAAGCTCGACGGATCTTTCATCACCTCAGCGATGTCACTGCGCCGCCGACGCCTGCTGAGTGGAGTTCTCGGTCTCTGCACGGCGTTGGGCCTTCCCTGCATCGCCGAGCAGATCGAAACGGAGGAGCAACTCGCTCTTCTTCTCGAATTGGGCTGCCGGGATGGCCAGGGCTTTCTACTTTCTCCCCCGCTTTCCGCTGAAACGGCTCGCTTGTTGGCTAGCCCCGCGCTCGCCGCCAATTCGATGTCCTCGACGATCGCCGCGATCCGCGCCGACACCAAGAATGTCGCCAGCGAGATCGACGAGGTCGAGCAGACCTTCGGCGAGGTCGACGAGCAGATGGCACGGTTCAAGGCGTCGGCCGGCAAGTTCGTCCAGAATTTCGCGGCCTGACCCTTCCCTGAAATGGAGCGGGCCAGGATGGGTGGAAAGCGGACAAATCCTGGACGGGCCGCTACATCATCTGGAGCAGCTTGAGGATCACAAACCCCACTTCGAAAAGCAGATATTCAACTACCGCCAGAACAATCAGGATCTGAAGCCAAAAAGGTCAAAATTGCTTGTGCGGTGGAACTCCCAACCGACACCTGCCGCGTACCCCTGCTTCACTGACCAGCGCGCGTAGTAGAGGAGGATCCCGATGATGACGGCATTGATGAGAATGGCGCCAAGGCCGAAACCCAGAACCTCACCATGCGCATGTCGATGAGGCGCTTCACGCGGTTGACGAACGCCTTCTCGAAGAAGCTCGAACACCACATTCACGCGCTGGCGCTCTACTTCGCCTTCTACAATTTCTGCCGCATCCACAAATCGCTCCGCATGTCCCCGGCCATGGCGGCGGGCATCACGGATCGGCTGTGGTCGTTGGAGGACATCGTGGCGCGCATTGATGCGGACGCCCCGGCTCCCAAACCGCGCGGGCCTTACAAAAGGCGGGCAGCCTAGTTACACTTGGAAGGTGGACAGCCCTCTTTCGCCTTGCCCCTGCTGTGGCGCCCCATCGATCGTTGATCCGGGCCTCTACGATATCTGCCCGGTGTGCGGGTGGGAGGACGATCCAGTGCAGGCTGCCGACCCAGACTATGCGGGAGGAGCGAACGAACTCAGTCTCAATCAGCACCGCGCACTTAATTCAAACTGAGACACCACCCTTTTTCGCGAGGCGCGGCCGGCCTGGAGAGGTCCGTTCAATATTGTGAGAGCACGGACCCACATTGTCTGAACCATAAGTTGGGTGGACTTGCTGCCAAGGGGGCGACGCGGCTCTCCGCCATGTCGTGCCGGGGGCGCGAAATCAGCGACGCGTGGGCGACCGCTAATAGGGGTCGTTCACGTTGTCGTTCGCCCGCGACCTTGCCTGCCGCCACGCGTCCGCCGCTTCGGTGAGCGCCGCGACCTGGCCGTGGTCGACGATGCGGGCGCCGAGGCTGTCGGTGAAATGGCCGTCGCGATGATGCTTGTAGACCCTGTCGTCGAGCTCGAAGGCGATCGGGCGGCGATAGACCCATCGCCGGACGAGCAGCAGCGTGACCATTGCCGCCAGAGCGGCGCCGCCCATCCAGAGCAGCTCGGACGTCGCCATCGGCTCCGAGCCCGGATCGCCCGGACTCACCGGAGCGGGCGCCGGCGCTGGGGCGGCCGGCAGCAGCAGGTCGAGGAACTCGAACGCGACCAGTGCCAGAATGAAAACGATCCCCAGCAGGCAGCCGGCGAGATTCACGATCCGCCTCCCCAGGCCGGGGGGCTCGGTCGGCGGCGTCGGCGGCTTGCCCATGGCGCTGATATGGCAGGTCCGCGGGCAAGGGGGCAGGCCTATCTCGGTGGAAACGGGCGACGAACGCCGCCGCGGTTGACCCCCTCCCCAAGCCCCGGCTAGTGGCCGCGCTTCCCTGCGCCGGAGTTACCCATGACCGACACCCGCCTCGACGTGCTCGCGATCGGCAATGCGATCGTCGACATCATCGCCGACGCCGACGACGCTTTCCTCGAGCGCGAGGGATTGACCAAGGGGATGATGCGGCTGATCGACGCCGCCGAGGCGACGCGGCTCTACGAGCATATGGGGCCGGCGCGCGAGATCAGCGGCGGTTCGGCGGGCAACACCGCGGCCGGGGTCGCCGCGCTCGGCGGCAAGGCCGGCTTCATCGGCCAGGTGGCGCCGGACCAGCTCGGCGAATTCTACATTCACGATCTGCGCTCGGCCGGAGTCGAGTTCATCACGCCGCCGGCCGATCTGGGCCAGCCGACCGGGCGGGTGATGGTGCTGGTTACGCCCGATGCCCACCGGACGATGAACACCTTCCTCGGCGCCGCGCAATTGCTCCCCGCATCGGCGCTCGACGAGGCGCAGATCGAGGGGGCGGCGATCCTCTATCTCGAAGGCTATCTGTGGGACCCGGAGACCCCCCGCTATGCGATGATCAAGGCGATCGACATCGCCCGGCGGGCGGAGCGCAAGGTAGCGTTCACGCTCTCCGACACTTTCTGCATCGACCGCCACCGCGACGGCTTCAACCAGCTGATCGATACGGCCAAGATCGATATTTTGTTCGCCAACGAGGCCGAGATCCAGGCGCTCGCCGGCGTGCCCCATTTCGAGACCGCGGTGGCGGCGACGGCGGCGCGCGTGCCGTTGCTCGTCGTCACGCGCAGCGAGAAGGGCGCGATCGCGATCGCTGAAGGCGAACGGGCCGAGGTGGCCGCCGAGCCGGTCGCGCACGTGGTCGACACGACCGGCGCCGGCGATCTGTTCGCCGCCGGCTTCCTCGCCGGCCAGGCGCAGGGGCGCGGCCTCGAGGATTCGCTACGGATCGGCGCGATCGCCGCCGCCGAAGTGATCTCGCATTACGGCGCGCGGCCCGAGGCGGACCTCAAGGCGCTGGTGGCCGAGCGGCTGGGCTAGCTCGGCGGCGGCGAGGGGGCCGGAGCGGGGCTGGGCACGTCCACGTCGGGCGGCGGCGGCGCGACTTCGGGCGGGGGCTGGGTCGGCTGCGCGGGCGGTTCGGGCTGACTGGCCATGGGCTCTCCTTTCCAGGCTCAACGTGCCGGGCGCCGGCCGGTTGCCCCGACAAGAAAAGGGAGGCCGAAGCCTCCCCTTCCCCATTCCATGATTCGAGCGGCTACGGCCGGATGATCGGCTTGCCCGACGCGTCGGTCGGCGCATCCTCCGGGAAGTATGGCGTCTCGTCGTCGGCCATCACGTCATGGCCCTTGGCAAGCTCGGAATTGTGCATTCCGTAGACGAAGTAGAGGACGGACATTCCCAGCACGTACCAGGCGAAGAAGATCAGCACATTCGCCGGCACCGACGTTATCAACCAGACGCACGACCCTATGCCCAGAGCCGGAACGACTGGATAGAGGGGGACGCGATAGCCACGCGGGATCTCCGGGTGCGTCCGGCGCAGCCAGATCACGGTGAGGCAGACGATCGCGAATGCCGCGAGCGTTCCGACCGAGGTGGCGTCGCCGAGGAAGTTGATGTCGAAGAAACCGCCGGCGACCGCCACCGCGAGCCCGACCACCAGGGTGTTGATCCACGGCGTGCGGAATTTCGGATGGACGCGCGCGAAGACCTTGGGAAGCAGGCCGTCGCGCGCCATCGTGTAGAAGATGCGGGTCTGGCCGTACATCAGCACCAGGATGACCGAGGTCAGGCCGATGATCGCGCCGATCTTGATGGTCGAGGCGAACCAGGCCCATTGCGGCCCGAAGGCGTCGACCGCGACCGCGACCGGATCCGGCACGTTGAGCTGGCGATAATCGACGATCAGGGTCAGCACGATCGACACCAGGATGTAGATGATGGTGCACGCGACCAGCGAACCGATGATCCCGAACGGCATGTCCTTCGCCGGATTCTTGGCCTCCTGGGCGGCGGTCGAG
>Ga0190275_10000757_pt1 | contig 25814 bp, 22 predicted proteins | sample Popmic550T_FD_133745 | JGI IMG/M metagenome (GOLD analysis project Ga0190275, IMG submission 133745) | Populus adjacent soil microbial communities from riparian zone of Yellowstone River, Montana, USA - 550 T | ecosystem: Environmental > Terrestrial > Soil > Riparian zone > Trees stand | place...
ATCCCCGAGCCGTCGCCGCCGCAAAGCGAGCGGCCGAACTCCTCACCGCATCACTGCGCCGACCAGGCGATGCCATGGCGACATGACAATCGTCCCCGAACTGCTCCGTTGCAACCCGGAAAGCGACCGACGCTCGGGTGTCTCCGGCAACCCTCGTGAAACGCCGCTGTTACGCGCCGGACCTCGAGCGACCAGACGATTCTCAATCTGCGGGAATGCGCTCCCCTGCGCCGGACACGCTGAACGGTACTAGACGCATGCGAAATGCAACGCCCTCGAATCCCTCCCTGGCTGAGCCCGACCTCGTCGTAGCCGGGCTCGTGCGGATCGCCGATGTGTGGCAGCCGGGCGAAGTGTGGGTTGCCGACGGGAGGATCTCCGGCCTGCTGCGCGCAGCCGATGCGCCCTCGACCACAGCGCGCCGCCTCGATGTCGGTGCGAACTTCGTCCTGCCGGGAGCGGTGGATGCCCACGTCCACTCCCTGTCCCACGCCGGTGAGGGCGTGCGTGCGGCGACACGCGCCGCCGCCGCGGGAGGCGTGACCACCATCGTCGAGATGCCGTTCGACGGACCTGGACCCATCAATACGGTCGACCGGCTGAGGGCCAAGCAGGACCTCGTTCAGCGCGAAGCCCTCATCGACGTGGCCCTTCTCGCCACTCTCTCGCCCGGAGGCGGCTGGCGCCGCGCCGATGAGCTGGTTTCGGAGGGTGCCGTCGGCTTCAAGGTCAGCCTGTTCGACACCGACCCGGCACGCTTCCCGAGGATCGACGATCGCGAACTTCTGGACGTCATGAAGGCCGTCGGAGGAACGGGGCGCACGCTGTGCGTCCACGCCGAGAACAACGAGATCGTCAAGGCTCTTCTGAGGGAGGAGTCGGCGGCTCCGGCAGACGACTCACAGGCGCACTCTCGGTCCCGTCCCCCGGTTTCCGAAACTCTCGGCATTCTCACGGCGATGGAGATCGCGGCGACAAGCGGCAATGCCCTCCACCTGTGTCACCTGTCACTCCCCCGGAGTGTCGACCTTGCCTCGTGGTACATGTCGCAGGGCGTGAACATCTCGATCGAGACCTGCCCGCACTACCTCACCTTCACGCACGAAGACCTCGATACACAGCGCGGCAGGCTCAAGATCAATCCGCCGCTTCGCGGCCGCGCGGACCGGGAAGGGCTCTGGGAACGCCTCGAGGAGGGATCGGTCTCCATCCTGTCGAGCGACCACGCGCCGTGGCCGTTGGCGCAGAAGGACCGTGACCGGATCCTCGACAACCATTCCGGCATTCCGGGCGTCGAGACACTCGTCGCCATGAGTCTCGGCCAAGCCCTCGCTCGCGGACCTGAGACGTTCGACCGGACCGTCGATGCCATCACGATCGGGCCGGCGCGTCGATTCGGGCTCGACCGGACCAAGGGCTCGCTCGACGTGGGAAAGGACGCCGACGTCACCGTCTTCTCGGTGAACTCCGACGCGCGAATCGATGGATCGAGCCTCCACTCGAACGCGAACTGGTCGCCGTACGACGGCCACCAGCCCGGAGGTGTCGTCTCACTGACCATCTCCCGAGGGACGGTCGTTTGGCATGCCGGCTCCGGCCTCGCCGGCAGTGATGGACGGGGTCGCCTTGTCTCCGCTCACTAGGCGCAACGCGGTCTTGGATACGCAATCGGGACCGGCGGGCGACTCGGCCATGACCTCTCTCAACCAGGGCCTGCGCATCCTCAGCGCCGTGCAGGAGTCCGGCGCCGTCCGAGTCAAGGACCTCGGCGAGAGTCTCGATCTCCCGGCGTCCACCCTGTACCGGTACCTGCGCCCGCTCGAACGAGCGGGCTACATCCTCCGCGTGGAGGGGCATCTGCTCCCCGGCGAACGTCTGGCCTCGGCGGAGTCGTCATCCGACAACCTCACCGACATCGCAGCACCCATCTTGAAACGACTCCGCGATCAGACTCGCCTATCGGCGCTTCTCACCGTCCGCATTCACTCGATCGGAGTCTGCCTGTACCGCGTGGCGGCTCATCCGAGTCACCGCCTCAGCCTGCAGCGCGGCAACGTGCAGCCGCTCTATGCGGGAGCGAGCGTCACACCGCTGCTCGCCTATGCACCCGCGCATGTGGTCGACGCCGCCCTGTCCGGCCCCGTCAAGCGATTCACGGCCGCGACTCCGGGACTGTCCGAAACGCGACGCCTGCTGCCGACGATCCGCAGCAATCGATATGCCGCCACCTTCGGGGAACTGACCCCCGGAATGGGAGCGATCGGTGTCCCCGTTTTCGTCGGCGGCGAGTGCGTCTGCGTCATCTCCCTCGTCGGCGAGGGCGCCGTGCTCACCGACCTCGAGCCGCTGCTGGCGGTACTGCGCTCAGCGGTCGCCCAATTGGAGACGCGACTCGAGCGTCTCGCCGTCGAAGGCGGCTGGCAGTTCGGAGACGACCATGATCGATGACGCCGCAGGCTTCACCTCCCCCATCCTCGGCCGCGGCAGGGTGCCCATCCGGGCTCAGCGCGGAACCGCACTCCGTGCACGATCGTGGCGCGCGGAGGGTCTGCTCCGCATGTTCGAGAACGTGCTCGAAGTCGGCGAGAATTCCGCGGAGCTCGTCGTCTACGCGTCGCTCGGCAAAGCAGCCAGGAACTGGGAGGCCGCCGGTCTCATCGCCGAATCGCTGCTCGCACTCGATGAGACGGACACGCTGATTCTCCAGTCCGGAAGCCCGATCGGGATGCTGCCGACCGCCGCGGACGCGCCCCTGGTGCTGTCGGCCGTGAACAACACGGTCGGCCGATGGGCGACCCCCGAGCTGTTCTATGAGCGGCACGCGCGCGGCCAGACCATCTGGGGCGGCCTCACTGCGGCAGCCTGGCAGTACATCGGTCGCCAAGGCGTGCTGGCGGGAACCTACGAGCTGCTGCGTGTAATCGGAGAAAGCCATTTCGGCGGGTCGGCCGCCGAGAACTACTCGGGCCGCTGGATGCTCACTGCCGGCATGGGCGGCATGGGCTCGTCCCAGCCGATCAGCGCGGCGATGCTCGGGCTGTCGTCGTTGACCGTCGAGTGCGACCCGGCGAAAATCGCTCGGCTGCAAAGCGCGGGCGGCATCGACGCTGTCGCGGACAGCGTGGACGAAGCCCTCGCCATGATCGTCGGCAGCCGGTCCGGTCACGTCGCGATCGGCCTCCTGGGCAACGCAGCGGAGGTCTTCGCGGAAATCGAGCGCCGCGGAGTCATCCCCGACATCGTCACCGACCAGACCGCCGCGCACGACGCACGCTACGGGTACGTGCCGATCGGCTACTCGCTCGATGGGTGGCTCTCCGCGCGAGAGAGCGATCCGGTCCGGGTCGAGCGAGACGCCCGGCGATCCATCGGCGTTCAGATCGATTCCATGATCCGATTCGCCGACGCCGGGGCGATCGTCTTCGAGAACGGAAACAACCTCCGAGTCCAGGCGATCGCGGCCCTCGACGACATCGGCACGGCCGGCGACACACGCACAGCGGCCGAGGCACGCATACTGCGTCTCCCAGGATTCATGGAGGCCTACCTGCGTCCCCTCTTCGCCCGCGGGATCGGGCCGTTCCGCTGGATCGCACTGTCCGGTGACCCGGCAGACCTGGACCGGATCGACGATGAGGTGGCGGCGATGTTCCCCGGTCGTCCCGAGGTCGCGCGCTGGATCGAGCTTGCTCGCCGGCACGTCACGGAACAGGGGTTGCCCGCACGGTCGTGCTGGTTGGGGCACGGCGAGCGCTCTGCCGTCGCCGCGCGCGTCAACGCAATGGTCGCCAGCGGCGATCTGTCGGCGCCGGTCCTGTTCACCCGCGACCACCTCGATTCCGCCGCGATGACCCACCCGCGAATCGGCACGGAAGGAATGCGAGACGGTTCTGACGGCGTCACCGACTGGCCGCTGCTCGACGCGATGGTGCTGGCATCCGCCGGCGCGGATCTTGTCGCCATCCACTCGGGGGGCGGCGGTTACTCGGGCTGGATGCAGTCCGCCGGAGTCTCGATCGTCGCCGATGGCGCTCCGAGCACGGTGACCCGGCTTCGCAGAGCACTCGACGGCGATTCAGGACTCGGAGTGCTTCGGCACGCCACTGCCGGATATGAGGACGCCGTCGCATCCGCCACCGTCGGCGGCGAGACGGGCCGAGCGCCCGTCCGCTGGTTCGCTCCGGAAACGACCACTCCGAACTCGGGGCCGGATGCCCCTCTGAAAGGACAAGGCCAATGAGAGAACTCACTGCCGATGACGCCCGCCACGCGGTATTGGGCGGCGGCGTATTCGCCTGTGGCGGAGGCGGATGGGAGCACCACGGCGTCCTGATGGGTGGCCTCGCCACAGCTCTCGACCGCCCTGTGCTCGCATCGGTCGATGAGCTGCCGGACGATACCTGGGTCGCCACGGTCGCCGCCATCGGCGCCCCGGCCTCGAAGCACTGGGAGATCCGCCCCGCCGACTATGTTCAGGCGCTGCGCACTCTCATGGACGTCTCAGAACATCGCATCAGTGCGGTGATGACAGGACAGAACGGGTACTCGACGACCGTCAACGGATGGATCCAGTCCTCGATGCTCGGAGTCAAGGTGCTCGACGCCGCCGGCGACGTGCGGGCACATCCGACCGGCAAGCTCGGATCCCTCGGCCTCACGACGCGACCCGGGTACACCACCACGCAGGTCGTCTCGGGAGGAAACCGAGAGCGGCATGGACACTTCCTGTCCGTCAACACCGGCCTGGTCACCACCTGCGATGACGTGCTTCGGGACATCTCCGTACGCACCGGGGGCTTCATCGCCTCCGCTCGCAACGTGGTCGAGTTGACCTGGGTGAAGGAACACGCCGCGATCGGCGCGATCTCCCTGGCCCTCGACCTGGGCGCCGCGATGGAAACCGCCGGCGAGCGGGCCTCCGGGTCCGCGCGCGGAGACGCCGTCATCGACTCCGTCCTGACCCGCATCGGAGGTCGAATCGTCGGGCGTGGCACACTGCAGCACGAAGCGGCGACGACGACGCGGGGTGGATGGGACCACGGAACCTTCCGCATTGGTGACTACAGCGTCCCCTACCTCAACGAGTACATGGCGGTCGAGTCGGGCGGCGAGCGCATCGCCACCTACCCCGACACGATCACGATCCTGCGCGCGGACACCGGACTGCCGCTCGCCGTCAAGGACGCGGGCGCAGGCGGCTTCGACGTCGTTCTCGTCGTCGTGGATGCAGTGTCGCTTCCCCTGGCCAGCTCTGCAGTCGACCCCGTCTCGCTGGCCGAATGCGAGCAGATCATGGGCATCGACTTCCTCCGCTACCTGCCCGTCCCGCAGACCGCCTGATCGCAATCCCCACAGACTGCACGACCCACCACAGCACCAACCGACAAGTAGGAGACCATCCCATGCGCACCACTCGTGCCCTCATCGCCCTGGCAGGGCTCAGCGTCGCTGCCCTCGGCCTCGCCGGCTGCGGCGCATCGCCCGCAGCATCCGGTGACGACGAAAAATCGATCATCATCGGTTCGGCCAACTTCCCCGAGTCCGAGATCATCGCGAACATCTACGCTCTCGCGCTCGAGGACGCCGGTTACACCGTGACCACGCGCATGAGCATCGGATCGCGCGAAGCGTACATCCCCGCGCTCAAGGACGGATCGATCGACCTCATCCCCGAGTACACGGGCAACCTGCTGCGGTTCTTCGACGAGGACTCCACGGCCACCGCGCCCGAGGACGTCATCGCGGCGCTCCCCGACGTGCTGGCCGAGGAGGAACTCGAGGTGTTCGAGGCCGCGGAAGCCGAAGACAAGAACTCCATCACCGTGACCGCCGAGACGGCCGAGGAGTGGGACCTGACCACGATCGCCGACCTTGTCGAGTACAACGACGAACTGATCATCGGCTCCAACGCCGAATTCCAGACCGGCGTGGGCCTGCCGGCTCTCGAGGCGACATACGGGCTCGTGCCCAGCGAGTTCGTCGTCATCTCCGACGGCGGCGGACCCAAGACCGTCTCTTCCCTTCTGGACGGCACCATCACCGCAGCGAACATCTTCACCACGAGCCCCCTTCTGACGCAGAACGACCTTGTCGCACTGGAGGATCCGCTGAGTGCGTTCGCCGCCCAGAACGTGGTTCCGCTCGTCAGCTCGGACAAGGCGACGTCGGAGCTCGCGACGGTCCTCGACGCCGTTTCGGCAGAACTCACCACCGAAGATCTGCTCGCCCTCAACGAGGAGGTGTCCGGTGCGAACAAGACGGCGCCCGCCACCGCCGCCACCCAGTGGCTCCAGGACAAGGGCCTGATCGGCTGACTCGTCCGATCGGGCCGGAGCAAGCCTTCCGGCCCGATCCCGGTCAGACGCAGGAGGAGGACAGATGAGCAGATCACCGCAGCCGGCGCCCGTGCCTGCGCCCGTCCAGGACGTGGAGCTCGGCGACGCGCCCGTCTCGCCGATGACCGTCAATCTGGTCGCCAATTCGAGGGTTCGCATACAGGTCTCCGACCGCGCATACTCGCGCATCTCAGCCGCGCGCGCGGTCATCGATCACGTCATCGCCAACAACGCACCCGCCTACGGCGTGAACCGTGGCCTCGGACCCGCGCGGGATCAGGAGATCCCGGAAGAACTCATGACCGCCTTCCAGGAGTACATCATCGCCTCACACGCCGCTGCCGTCGGCGAACCGTTGAGTCCTGAAGAGACACGTTCGGTGATCTTCACCCGCATCGCAGTGATGAGCCACGGCGGATCCGGCGCCTCCCGCGAGCTCTTCGACGGGCTCATCGCGCTCCTCGAACGCGATGTGGTCCCCATCATTCCTGCACATGGATCGGTCGGGTCCGCCGACCTTGCCCAGCTCGCTGCCATCGGGGCGGTGTTGATCGGCCGCGGACGCGCCTTCGGGCCAGGGCGGTGCGGAAGCGTCAGCGGCGCGCAGGCGCTGGCAGGGGCTGGGCTCAGTCCCATTCGGCTCCAGGCGAAAGACGGACTCGCACTGGTCGGCGCGAATTCGGCATCGATCGGACTTTCCGCGATCCTGCACCAGCGACTCGAAGAGGTCGGATTCACCGCGGACCTGGTGGCCGGACTCACCCTCGAGGCCCTTGCCGCGAACCTCTCCCCGTTCTCCGAGGCAGTCATCCGCGCCCGCCCGATGCCGGGTCAGATCCGATCGGCCGCGCGCATCCGCGCGGCGCTGGAGGGCGGCGACCTCTCGAGAGGCGGCCTGCCGGTCCAGTCGCTGCAGGATCCCCTGTCGATTCGGACGATCCCCCAGGTGCATGGCGTGTTCCTCGAGCAGGTGCGCGCACTCGAGGACGTCCTGCTCATCGAATTGAACTCCCCCTCCGAAAATCCGCTTATCGATGCCGAGAACCAGGCCATCGTCTCGAACGGCAACTTCTCGATCCTCGGTCTCGCGATGTCGCTGGAATCGATCCGGGTGACGATCGCCCACGTCGCGATCATGGCTGAGCGGCGCATCGCCACTCTCGTCCAGAGCCTTCGCTCGGGTTCGAGCGTCGTCGAGCACATCCGGTCCGCGGTGTCACGGACCGGGTACCTCGCACCCGTCCTTCTCGCAAACACCGCATCCGCCTTGACCGCCCGCATCAAGCACCATGCCAACCCTGTGACCATCATGGGCACGACGGTCGGCGATGGCGTGGAAGACCACAATTCGCAGGCCTACTACGCGAACCGGTTCACGCTGGAGGCCTTGGAGTCTCTGGAGCAGCTTCAGGCGATCGAGGCCATGATGGCGATCGAGCTCCTCGAACGGCGACGCAACACCGTGGTCGGGGAGGAATCGAGAATCCTCGGCGGCAGGATCTCCATCCTCCAGTCGGAACTCGCCACTGCCTTCTCCTCTCTCGGACCTCAGCCCACGACGAACTCGGCTGTCGGCACGATTCGCACGACACTCAGGGATGTCGGGCGGGCCCTGCAGAACCCTGTCCCCGCGCCGATGCCCTCGCCGGTCTCAGGCTTCGAACACGACCCACTGCTCTAACGATCGACGCATCGCGAAGGAATTCCATGATCACGTTCACCGACGTCACCAAGCGCTTCCCCGACGGCACGGTCGGAGTCGACCGTCTCAACCTTCACATCGAGGAAGGCTCCTTCACCGTCTTCGTCGGCCCATCGGGCTGTGGCAAGACGACCTCCATGCGCATGATCAACCGCATGATCGACCCGACCGATGGCATCTTGACCGTGCAGGGCCGGGATGTCACGACCGTCCCTGCCGTGAAACTGCGGCTGGGCATCGGATATGTCATCCAGGACGCCGGCCTGATGCCGCACCGCACGGTCGTGGACAACGTCGCCACCGTCCCGCGGCTGCTCGGCGAGTCGCGGCGAAGCGCGCGCATGAAGGCGCTCGACGCGATGGAGCGAGTCGGACTCGATGTGCGGCTGGCGACCCGGTTCCCGTCGCAGCTCTCGGGCGGTCAACGCCAGCGCGTCGGCGTCGCCCGGGCGCTGGCCGCGGACCCTCCCATCCTTCTCATGGATGAACCATTCAGCGCCGTTGACCCGGTCGTTCGCGAGGACTTGCAGCGCGAAATGCGCCGGCTGCAGTCCGAACTCGCCAAGACCATCGTCTTCGTCACTCATGACATAGACGAGGCGATCAACCTGGGCGATCGGGTCGCTGTCTTCGGCACCGGTGGTCGCCTGCAGCAGTTCGACGATCCGCAGACGGTGCTGTCGGCGCCGGCCACCCCGTTCGTCGCCGAGTTCGTGGGCCGCGACCGCGGTTACCGATCGCTGTCCTTCCTCTCATCGGAGGGACTCCCGGTCAACGCTATCGAGACGGCGACCGCCGATGCGCTCCTCGAAGCTCGACTCGACGACGGACAGTGGCGGCTGCTGGTGGATTCCGAACGCCGCCCGCTGGGCTGGATCGACCGGCGACGCCAGGAGCAGATCCGTTCCGGCATGGATCCGCTCGCCGTCGCCGCGGCCCTCGGGTCGACCGTCGGCACGGCGTCGACCCTCCGGCAGGCGCTCGACTCTGCATTGTCATCGCCCGCGGGGCTCGGCGTGGCACTCGACTCCGACGGTCGGGTCGCGGGCGTGGTCATGGCCGACGAAGTCGTGGAGCGGCTCTCTTCGATTCGGCGCGGACAGCCCGAGATCGAGAACGCCGGAAGGAGCTCCTGATGTGGTTGGTGACGAATTGGTCGACCGTCTCCCCGATGCTCGTGCAGCACATCTGGTTGGCTGTCCTGCCGACTCTCTTCGGTCTCGCGATCGCGCTGCCCCTGGGCATGTTCCTGCGCACACGCCGCCGTGGGCGCGCTTTCGCGGTGGCCGCATCCAGCCTGATCTACACGATTCCTTCGCTTGCGCTGTTCGTGCTCATTCCCTCTGTCTTGGGAACCCAGTTCCTCGATCCGGCCAATGTCGTCATCGCCTTGACCCTGTATTCGGCGTCGCTGTGCGTACGCAGCGTTCTCGAGTCACTCGATGAGGTGCCGGAGGGCACCCGCGAGGCAGCCACCGCCATCGGATTCGCCCCCTGGCGGAGAACGGCCCTCGTCGACCTGCCCTTGGTGATCCCTGTGCTGGCGGCCAGTACGCGCGTGGCGGCTGTGGCGAACGTGTCGATGGTCTCCGTCGGGGCCGTGATCGGAGTCGGCGGCCTCGGCAAGATGTTCACCGACGGGTACCAGCGGAATTTCCCCGAGGAGATCCTGTGGGGAATCGTCTTGATCCTTCTGCTTGCGGTCTGCCTGGACCGAACGATCGCCCTCGTGGCACACGGCTTGACACCATGGAATCATGAGCGTGGTCTTGCCGCCTCTGCGAAGCGACTGCGTGCGCTCAGCCGCGAACTGCCCGAGTCCGCACGACTCCAGGAGGCCGTTCGTGTTCGCTGACTTCATCGCATACCTCTCTGTCGAGAGCAACTGGACCGGGCCGACGGGGATACTCATCCGCGTGCTCGAACATCTTGCGATCTCGGCGATGGCGATCGCGATCGCAGCAGGCATCGCGATCCCTGTGGGTCTGATGATCGGCCACACCGGTCGCGGTCAGGCACCGATCGTAGGACTGGCGAATGGCCTACGGGCGATCCCCAGCCTCGGCCTGATGACCTTGCTCATCCTCTTCATCTCGTCCGACATCATCCCGCCGCTGATCGCGCTGGTGATCCTCGCGATTCCGCCCCTCTTGGCCGGTGCGTACTCCGGCGTGGCCATCGTGCCTCGAGCGACGATCGATGCGGCAAGGTCGATGGGCATGTCGGAATCGCGCATCCTGTTCCAGGTGGAGGTTCCCAACGCCCTGCCCCTCATGGTGGCCGGTTTGCGCGGAGCGACCCTGCAGGTCATAGCCACGGCCACCATCGCCGCGTACGTGAACCTCGGCGGGTTGGGGAGGTACATCTTCGACGGGCTCGCGCTTTACGACTACGCGCTCGTGCTGGTCGGCGCGATTCTCGTGTCGCTTCTCGGCATCGGACTGGACGCCCTCCTCGCATCCCTTGTGCGCGTTGCCCGCCCCGGTCGCGTCTCTCCCCTGAGACGGGATACAGCACTGCACGCAGAAATCGCCCGTCGCGTCGCCTGACCGTCGAAAGGATCCGCAGATGGACTTGTCGCTGCTCGCACCCGACCGGGAGCGCATCGCTGCCGGCATCGCGTCGCTCGCCCAGAATTTCACCGAGGGCGCCCAAGAGGGATGGACGCGGCGCGTGTTCTCCGACGCCTACATCGCGTCGCGCGAATGGACCCTGAACGCCATGCTCGATGCCGGCCTCGACGCGCACATCGATTACGCCGGCAACGTGGTCGGCGTGCTGGCGGGAAGGAACCGATCCGCCGCGCCGCTGATGACGGGATCCCACACCGACACGGTCCACGGCGGCGGGCGGTTCGACGGCGTGATCGGCGTCATCGGAGCAATCGAAGTCGCGCGACGGCTCCGCGAGACAGGCACAGTGCTCGAACGGGACCTCGTGATCGTCGACTTCCTGGGGGAAGAGGCCAACCCCTTCGGCGTGTCCTGCGTGGGATCGCGCTCGATCGCCGGACTGCTGACATCAACGCATTTCGACCGGACCGACGATACGGGAATCCGGCTGGGTGACGCCATGACGGCCGCTGGTCTGGATCCGAGCGCTGCACTGAAGCAGTCGTGGGAACCTGGGTCACTGCACGGCTACGTGGAGCTGCACGTCGAGCAGGGGCCCGTATTGGAGCGATCAGGCTCGGCGATCGGAGTCGTCACCGCGATAGCGGGGATCGAACGCCTCATGGCGAGCTTCGTCGGCCGCGCCGACCACGCCGGCACGATGCCGATGGCGATGCGACACGATGCTCTCGCCGCAGCTGCGGCTGCCGTCGTCATCGTCGAGCGGGAGGGATGCGGGGCGCCGGTGCACGGCGTGTCCACGGTCGGTCGCTTCGAATCGAGCCCCGGCGCACTCAACGTCGTCCCCGACCACGCGCGCATCTGGGCCGAGATGCGCAGCACCGAGGTGGGATGGCTTACCGGCGCCAAGCGACGAGTGGTCGAGGCGATCGGCGTCGAGGCGTCTTCGCGCGGCGTGGATCTCGTGCTCGAATGGCTGAATGACCAAGAGCCGGTCAAGACCACCCCCGCAACCCACGACACCATTGCACGAGCCGCCGGAGACCTGTCATTGTCGTGGGAGGCGATACCTTCCGGAGCCGGGCACGACGCGGCCCACCTCGCGCATCTCGGGCCGATGGGCATGATCTTCGTGCCGTCGACGGGAGGTCGCAGCCATTGCCCCCAGGAATTCACCGACATCGACCACATCGCCGACGGCGTTCATGTTCTCACGACGACTCTGATCGCAATGGATAGGGATCCCCATGACTGACACAATGCGCGCCGTCGTCCTCGACGCCCCCGGAGAAGCGGACGTCCTTCGCATCCGTGACATCCCGATCCCCGAGGTCTCGGCGGGGCGTGTGCTCGTGAGAGTGCGGGCGTTCGGCCTCAATCGGTCGGAACTCCACCTCCGCCAAGGCGTCGCCGGCAACGCGAGCTTCCCGAGGGTGCCCGGCATCGAAGCAGTCGGAGAAGTCGCACTCTCACCCGGGGGCGAGTTCTCACCCGGCCAGTTCGTCGCCACGATGATGGGCGGGATGGGCCGAGAGTTCGACGGCGGCTACGCCGAGTTCGTCGCTGTGCCGGCGACCCAGGTCATACCATTCACCAGCGGCCTCGATTGGGCGACTCTGGGAGCGGTGCCGGAGATGCTCCAGACCGCGTACGGTTCCCTGCATATCGGCCTCGAGGCACGCGCGGGCCAGACCATCCTCGTCCGCGGCGGCACGTCCTCCGTCGGTCTTGCCGCGTCGGTCCTCGCCAAACGCGCCGGAGTCGACGTCATCGCGACCACCCGAAGCCCGAAACGACGCGCACTGCTCGAACGGTACGGGGCAACCCATGTTCTGGTCGACGAGGGTTCGGTCGCCGAAGGCGTGCGCGACATCATGCCGGGAGGAGTGGACGGAGCGATCGAACTCGTCGGCACAGACGCCCTCCCCGATACCCTGCGCTCCGTGCGGCGCGGGGGAACCGTGTGCTTCACCGGCATGCTCTCGGACAACTGGACCATCCCGGATTTCTATCCCATGGACTACATTCCCAACGGCGTCCGGCTCACTGCATACCACGGGGAGGCCGTCGAACTTCCCGCTGCCGAGTTCCAGCGGTTCGTCGATGATCTCGAGTCAGGATCGGCCGCTGTTCCGATCGGTCACGTGTACCGCTTCGACGAGATCGTCCAGGCTCACCGTGACCTGGAGTCGAACGCGCACCCGGGCAAGCTCGTCGTGCTGACCTCCGCGTGACGGCGACACCTACGGTCCCGGGGCTCGAAGCCTCCTTCGACGTGACCGTGCACCTCGGGCCGATGGACGACTACGGCGTGACACGGGCGGGGCGTCGCCGGATCATCCCCATCATCGGCGGAAGCGTCACCGGGAGCATCGAGGCGGAGATCCTTCCCGGTGGCGCGGACTGGCAGCTCGTGCGTTCGGACGGGACGCTGGAGATCGATGGCCGCTACTCCGTGCGAACGACCGCGGGCGACCTGCTGTACCTGCAGGTCTCGGGCGTGCGCACCGGACCACCGGCAGTGCTGGAGTCGTTGCTGCGCGGCGAGTCGGTCCCCACGTCGGACTACTACTTCCGCACGTCGGTGTCGATCGAGACGTCATCCGCCGAACTGGCGCATCTGCAGCAGGCGGTGTTCGTCGCGTCGTGCGTGCGCGAGGCCGCCACCGTGCGCTATACGGCGTACAGGGTGACCTGACTCGCCGGACGCCGAAGGGCCTCAGACCCTGGGCGGTCACCCGCCCGGGACGGGCGGCAGCTCGGTGACCTCGCCGAGCCGCGAGTACCGGGGCCCGGCGAGCCTGCCCAGGGGGCGCACCAGCTCCGTGTCGATTCGCCCGTCGACCATGACCTCGTCGGCGATGTGCCACCCGACGACACGTCCCACCACGAATTCGCCGCCGGTGGGGCTGAACTGAATCGTCTGGTGGTGGACGCACTCCATGCTGATCGGGACTCGTGCGAGTCGGGGGACGCTGACGATCGTGGACGGAAGGAGTTCGAGTCCGAGCACATCGATCTCGCTCACGTCCGGCCCGTGCCACTGCGAACTCGCGTGGAGGTCGTCGAGCATCGCGCCGCCGGCGATGTTCACGACGTATTCGCCGTCCTCCTCGATGTTGCGGATCGTGTCTTTGCGACCTGTCGGCCGGCGATTGATCGTGAATCCCAGCATCGCCGGGTGCTGGCTGACCCACGCGAACGAACTGAACGGCGCGAGGTTGACCGGTTTGGGCGATGTGCCGGACGTCACCCAGGCGATCGGGCGGGGGACGACAGAGCCGGTGAGCAACCGATAAGTCCCAGCCGGATCAAGCGTTCCCGCGTCGATGAACATCTCTTCCCTCCCTCACAGCCATGTCGGTGCCTTCGGGGGCGCCTCACCGTCCGCGGTGACCACACCCCTGGCGGAGCGGCCGGTCCCCCAGCCGACCAGGTCGGCGGCAGTGCCCCTCACCACAAGGGGCTCTCGATCCGCGGCGTCCCCGACCGGTTCGAGGGTCACTGTCCGGGCGCGGTCGTGGGGCTCGAGAACGATGGCCCCCTCGACGCCGGCGCCCTTGCGCGTCCACACCCGGATGAGATCGTCCAGGAGCAGATCGTGAAGCTCAGGCGGGAAGTCGCGCACGCCCGCACCGTTGCGAAGGTCGACCGCATGGATCCACACCTCGCGTGTGCGAATCCAGACCGTCTCGGATGCCGGCACCAGCCGGCCCTGAGCGGTGCGCACTTCGTGCGACCACGCCGTCTCCGGCAGGTCGCGCCACTCGACGTCGAGGTGCACGGCCGCGTGTGCTGCCAGGTGTCGCAGCGCCTCGACCGGCAGGGTCGCCCCGAACTCGATCTCCTCGGCGCGCTGCGTGTCGGATGCGTACATCGGATTCTCGACGCCGGTCCGTGCCCACTCGACGAGGCGTGCGACGGCCCGCGCATTGAATCCCACGTGGGCGACGAGGTGACGCCGCGACCATCCCGGCAGCAGAGACGGGTCGTCGAACCGATCGTCGGGCACTTCGGCCAGGCTGCGCGCCCAGTGCGCCTGACCGCGCCGCATCAGCAGCAGCGAGGCAGCCAGCCGTGGGTCCGTGACGTTGTCGGTGCGCGCCGGCATCCTTCACTCCTCCGAGACGACGCGGTTGCGAAGCTCCCCGATTCCCTCGACGGCCGTGCGCAGCGTCGAGCCCGCCGTCAGGTAGCGGGGCGGCTTGCGCGCGTGGCCGACCCCGCCGGGCGTGCCCGTCGCGATGACATCCCCGGGCTTCAGCGTCAGGATGTGCGAGATGTACGAGACGAGGGCCTCAGGGCCGAACACCAGATCGCCGGTGGATGCCTGCTGCACGACCTCGCCGTCGACCTCGGCGCGGATGATCTCACCGGGCGCGAACTCGTCCGCGGTGACCAGGACTGGGCCGAACGGCGCGGTCCCCTCGAAGGTCTTGCCCTGGAACCACTCGGGCGTGCGGTACTGGTAGTCCCGCATGGTGACGTCGTTGATGATCGAGTAGCCCGCGATCGCCTGCGCCGCAGAGGTCTCATCGACGCCCCGGACCGCCGATCCGATGACGACGGCGAGCTCGGCTTCCCAGTCGACCGCGTCGGCCGCGACCGCGGGGAGGACGAGGTCGTCGAAGGGGCCGATCAGTGCTTCGGGGTACTTCGCGAAGAGCGTGGGGTACTCCGGCAGTTCGCGACCCATTTCGAGGATGTGGTTGCGGTAGTTGAGCCCGACGCAGATGATCTTGCCGGGATTCGGCACGACGGGCGCCCATGCCCCCGAGGGAAGCTGCGCCGCGCTGTGAACGGCGCCATCGGCGCGCAGTGCCCGATCTCGCCAGTGGGGATCCTGCAGCAGCGCACCGACATCTGCTGCATCGGGAATCTCTACCAGCGTGTCGCCGTCGACGCGGACCGCGGTCGTTCCATCGGCGTTGCGCAGGGTCGCCAGTCGCATCAGTGGGTGTCCTTGCTCGGAATGTAGACGCGGGTGAACCCGAGCCGGTCGATGATGGGGCCGTCGTTGAAGCGAAAGAGGTCGAATTCGGTCTCGGCGCGCAGTGACCACGGCACCCAGCTCGGCACCACGAAGAGATCACCCTTCTGGACCTGATGCTCGTCCTCCCCCAAGACCACCGATCCGCGCCCCTCGAACACCTGCCAGACAGAGGAGCCGACCTCGTGCCGGAGCGGCGTCTCGAATCCCTCGCGGATGCGGTGGAACTCACAGCGGATCGTGGGCATGACATCACCCCCGGTGGTGGGGTTCACGAACCTGACGGCGGCGTGTCCCTGCTCCACCGTCGCCGGGTAGCCCTCGTCTTCGAGCTTGAGCTGCTCACGGAGCGCGGCATCCGTGTACTCCCAGCGGTAGGCGGCGAGCGGTGAGCTGACCTTGTCGTCGAGCCCCGACAGGGGACGCAGCCCGGGGTGCGCCCACAGCCGCTCCGCCCGCGACACTTCCGGGGATGCCTCGTCGGTCACCCGCTCGGAGCCGAACTCGAAGAAGCCGACGTCGGCGTAGCTGGAGAACGGAATGTCCAGACCGTCGATCCAGGCCATGGGTTCGGCCGTGTCGTTGTGGTGACCGTGGAAGTTCCAGCCGGGAGTGAGCAGCAGGTCACCGCGGCTCATTCGCACGGGATCTCCATTGACCACGGTCCACACGCCCTCGCCTTCGACGACGAACCGGAACGCGTTCTGGCTGTGGCGGTGCTCGGGGGCGGTCTCGAAGCCTCCCAGATACTGGATCGCGCACCAGAGTGTGGGCGTTGCATAGGCGGTGCCCGGGAGGCCCGGATTCACCAGCCCGATCGCACGACGCTCCCCGCCCCGGCCGACGGGCACCAGCTCACCGGAACGCTCCGCAATGTCGAACAGCGTCTCCCAGCGCCAGACGTGGGGTTTGGCAACGGGCGCGGGGGTGAACGGCATGAGGTCGTCGCGCTGGGTCCACAGCGGGGCGAGCCCGTTCGACTCGAAGTCGCGGTACAGCTGCTCCAGCTCAGGGCTGTCTGCAGTGCCATCCATCTGTTGCATGGCTGTTCCTCTCTGAGGCAGATCGGCGCTACGCCGAATGGTTCGGGCGGGACCCGGCGCCCGGGGCGCCGAATCCCGCCCGTGTCGATCAGAAGACGACGACCGGCTTGACCGTCGTCCCGGCGGCGGAGTCGGCGAATCCCTGGTTGATATCGGCCAACGCGTAGTTGCGCATGAGCTTCTCCATCGGGAAGCGGCCGTCACGCCACAGCTCGATGAGCTTCGGGATGAACACCTGCGGAACCGAGCTGCCCTGGACGATCGTCTTGAAGGTCCATCCCTTCACCAGCGACAGTCCGATCTCGAAGGTAGCCTCGGTCCCAGGAGCCGCTGCGCCCACGAGTGCAAGCGTGCCGCGGTTTCCGAGCGCGTCGGCCGCTTTGCGCAGCAGCTCCGGCCGCGCGGTGGTGTCGAGCACGTAGTCCGCTCCGCGTCCATCCGTCAGGCGCATGATCTCTTCGGTGAGGTCGGCACCCCGTGTATTGATGGTGTGCGTCGCCCCGATCTCCTGCGCGAGCGCGAGGCGATCATCATGGATGTCGACGGCGATGATCTTGCTGCACCCGGCGACCTTGCCCGCCATGATCGCACCAGCGCCGACAGCGCCGGTACCGATCACGACCAGCGTGGTGTTCAGAGACGGTTTCAACTCGTTCAGAATCGAGCCGGCGCCGGTCTGGATGCCGCATCCCAGGGGCGCGACGATCTCGAGGGGCACGTCCGGGTCGATGCGGACCACGCTCTCCTCGACGACGTTGGCGTACGTCGCGAAAGAGGACTGGCCGAAGAAGTGCGACGAGATCATCTCGCCGTCCTTGCTCAGAGCCGTAGTCCCATCCGGTCGCCGACCGCCGAAGTCGGCTGCGAACAGATTCTCGCAGTACGCCATCTGACCGGCGCGGCAGCGCGCGCAGTAGCCGCAGTACGCGGCGGCGAGCAGCACGTGATCGCCAGGCTCGACCGCGCGCACCGAGGCGCCGACGCGCTCGACGACTCCCGCACCCTCATGCCCGAGAACAGCGGGCAACGGCGTCGGGTACACCTGATCGCGCACGATGGCGTCGGTGTGGCACACGCCGGAGGCGACCATCCGCACGAGCACCTCGTTGGGCCTCAGCTCGTCCAGTTCGAGTTCTTCGATAACGAGATCGGCGCCGGTTTCGCGCGCGACCGCCGCGGTCACAGTCATGCTCATCTGTCTTCTGTCTCCTGTCAACGTCCGAGAGGGCGAACTCAGAACGGGTACTGCTGGTCGGACGGCTCGATCGTGATCCACTTGAGCTCCGTGAACTCGTTGATCACCGCGCGTCCGTCGAAACGCCCGTAGCCGCTGGCCTTCGTTCCCCCGTACGGAGCCTGCGCCTCGTTCTGCACCGTGGCTCCGTTGACGTGCACGTGGCCCGCCTGGATGCGGTTGGCCACCTGGAGTGCGCGGGTCGTGTCGCGCCCGAACACCGCTGCTGCCAGTCCGTACTCGGTGTCGTTGGCGACCTGGACGGCTTCCTCGACCCCGGAGACGCGGACGACCGTCGTGATCGGGCCGAACGTCTCCTGGTCGTAGATCGCCATGTCGGGCTTCACGTTGTCGACAATCGTCGCCGACATCGAAGCGCCGTCCGCGTGCCCGCCCACGACGATGTCTGCACCCTTCGCGACCGCGTCGTCGATGAGACCATTGATTCGATCTCCCGACTCCGGGCGGACCATCGGCCCCACGACCGCATCGGGGTTCGTCATCGGATCGCCGCTGACGAGTTCCCTCGTGCGCGCCACGAACTTCGCCACGAACTCGTCGGCGACCTTGTCATCGACGACGAACCGCTCCGTCGACATGCAGATCTGACCCTGGTACATGAACGAGCCGAAGACGGCCGCATTCACGGCGCCATCGATGTCGGCGTCGTCGAGCACGACCAGGGGGGCCTTTCCGCCGAGCTCGAGCAACACGGGCTTGAGGTGGCGCCCGGCCTGCTCGGCGATGATGCGGCCGATCGGGGTCGACCCGGTGAAGTTGATCCGGCGGACGGCGGGGTGAGCGATGATGGCCTCCACCACGCGGCCGGCTTCTTCCGGAGTGCTCGTGATGAAGTTCAGCACGCCGGCGGGAAGGCCCGCTTCGTGAAGGACCTCGGCGATGATCGCATGCGTGCGCGGGCTCGTCTCGGAGGCGCGGAAGACCACGGTGTTGCCGCACACGATCGGGTAGGCGATCGCGCGAGCGGCGAGCACGCCGGGGCCGTTCCACGGCGCCATGCTGAAGATGACGCCGACAGGCTGGCGCACCGTCATGGAGAGGGTGCCGGGCTTGTCGGTGGGGAGCGTCTCGCCCTGGATCTGGGTGGCGAGGCCGGCGGCCTCGCGGAAGAGCTGGGCCGTCAGGAAGACGTTGAAACCCGCCCACAGCTGGGCGGCGCCCACCTCGGACATCATCGTCTCGATGAACTCGCCCGCTCGGGCCTCGATGATGTCGGCGGCCTTCAGCATCACCGCGCGCCGCTGGGTGGGGCCGCTCTGCGACCAGTCCTCGAACGCCTTGGACGCGGACTCGACCGCGTCTATCGCGTCATCGACACTGCCGGCTGCGCCTTCCGTGACCACTTCGCCGGTCAACGGGCTCAGTCGGGAGAATGTCTTTCCCTCGCGCGCATCGCGTGCCTCGTTGTCGATGATGAGTTGAGTCTGCATCGGGTGTCCCTCCGTCGTCTTTGACAGGAAATCGCGGCGTCGGTCGACGCCGATGTAACGATAACACGTTGAGGCGTGAAAGTGTGTTACATGTTTTGGGTACGGAGCTCCGGGGCTTCCACGTCGGCGCCGACCACGTCGCTGACGTAGGCCACAGCGGCCGCGGCGAGCGCGCGGTGAACGGTGAGGAACAGATCATGGGCGGTCGCGCCGGGCCAGCCGGCGGGACGCAGCGCTACCGGCAGAGAGGGGTCGCGGAACGGGAAGTGCCGATAGGTCGAGACGATCTCGGTGCGGACGGCGAGGGCCCGTGCCCCCTCCAGTTCCGACGACGCGCCGAGCAGATCGCGATGGCCCTCGATGAAGCTGCGGTAGTCGGATTCGAGGAGGGAGAGGTCCCAGCATCGGGCGACCAGCGCCCTGTCCGCCTCGAGATCGTCGGTGCGGCTGGTGAGCACATCGACGGTCGCCGTCGGGAACTCGGCCTGAAGCTTGAGCGCCTCCGCCCTGCCGTCCCGGGGAGAGAGCCAGGTGGACGGGGTCACCGGCCCGAATCCCAGCCAGGCGAGCTTCTTCTTGACCTGCTCGCGGACGGTGCGGTCGGACTCGGGCGTCTGGAAGACCACCTGCGTCCACCAGCCGTCCCAATCGTCCTCGTAGGGGGCGAAGATTCGCGCTCGCCCCTCGTCGAGGATCTCGAGCAGGTGGTCGCTGAGCCGATAGATCGTCTCGCGACCGACGCGGCGCGTCGTGAACCAGCCCTCCTGCTTGAGCCTCGACAGGGTCATGCGGGTGGCCGCGGGTTCGACTCCGAGGGCGCCGAGGAGGATGACGAGGTCGCCTGCCTTGGCCTCGGAGTCGACGTATCGGAGGTAGTCCCCGAAGATGTCGAGGATCAGCGCCCGAGGCTTCATCGGCGTCCTCCTTCGCGTCCGGTCGGCGTGGCCCATCGTAGGCGTTGCGTCATCCGATGGCTGCGAGCCGTGCGGCGATCATCTCCCGGAGCGCGCGCTTGTCGATCTTGCCCACCTTGGTCAGCGGCATCGTGTCGACGACTTCGAGGCGTTCGGGCAGTTTGAACGCGGCCAGCCCCTGGCTCGTCATGAAGTCGCGGACCGCCTCGAGAGTCAACGGGTCGTCGGCGAGCAGTGTGACGAACAGGCACAGTCGTTCGCCGAGGACGGGGTCGGGCATGCTGACGGCCGCCGCCAGGTCGACCTCGGGGATGCGGTACACGACGTTCTCGACCTCCTCCGCAGAGATCTTCTCGCCACCGCGGTTGATGATGTCCTTGTCCCGACCGAAAACCACGAGGTTGCCGTCGGGACGGCGCATCACGATGTCGCCGGAGCTGTACCAGCCGCCTGGGAAGGCTCGCTCGTTATGGTCCGCAGCGCGGAAGTATCCGCGCGGTGTGTACGGTCCGCGCGTGAGGATCGTGCCGGTCGTGCCATCGGGTACGTCGCGACCCGCCTCGTCGACGACGCGGATCTCGTCCTCAGCAGAGACCGGGCGACCCTGAGTGCGGGTGATCACCTCGTCCGGATCATCGAGGCGCGTCATGTTGATGAGGCCTTCCGCCATGCCGAAGACCTGCTGCAGGGTGGCGCCCAGCTCGGGACGCACGCGTGCGGCGAGTTCATCCGGCATGCGGGAACCACCGACCTGGAGCACCCGCAGGGTATCCAACGCGTCTCCGCCGTGTTCGTGGTGATGCTCGAGCCATCGCTGCGCCACCGCCGGCACGGCGGCGGCGAGAGTGACGCGCTCGCGCTGGATCGTGGCGAAAGCGCGAACCGGCTCGGGACTCGTCAGCATCACGCTCGTGCCACCGGCGAAGAGCGCACCGAGGATGCCCGGACATGCCAGCGGGAAGTTGTGGCTCGCCGGCAGCGTCCCGAGGTACACCGTCGTGTCGTCCACGCCGGTGGCCGCGGACGTGGCCCGGACATTGTACGCGTAGTCGTTGTGGGTCCTGACGATGAGCTTCGGCAACCCTGTGGTCCCGCCCGACAGGAGGAAGCAGGCGGGAGAGTCGGGATGCGGCCTCGCGGAGTCCCGTCGGCCGCGGGCGGCGACGTCGCCGTCGGTCCGCAGCAGCCGGCGCAGATCGACGGCATCGCCTCTCGCCTCACCGTCGACCAGGATCCGGCGAACGGAGGGAACCTCGGCCGCGACCTGCTCCGCGAGCGCCTGATGGTCGAAGTCCTTCATCGTCGAGGGGACGACAAGCGCCACGGCGTCGGCGTGATGCGCGAGATGGGTGAGCTCGTGGGAGCGGTGCGCCGGCAGCGCCATCACCGGCACGATTCCGGCACGGAAGCAGGCGAGGGTGAACACCACGAACGGCCAGTCGTTCGGCAGCTGGACGAGGACCCTCTCGCCCGCAGTGAACCCGAGTGCGAGAAGCCTCTCGGCAGCCTCGTCCATGCGCGCGACGAGCTCGCGATAGGTCATCCGCGTCTCGCCGCTCACGAGCGCGACCTTGCCAGGACTGCGGTCGGCGGCCTCCAGCACGTACTCCCCGAGGGTGCGGTCCTCCCAAAGTCCTGCAGCGCGATACCGTACGGCGTCTTCCTCGGGCCAAGGCGTGATGTCAGGCGCGGTCACGAGGCGACTCCCGTCGTGCTGGAGGTGGCCGCGACGACAACCGCATCCAGGGCGACGAGCCCGTCGGCCGTCACGCGGAGTGGGTTGATCTCGACCTCCGCAATGCGACCCGCCGCAACGACCTGACCGAGTGACATGAGGATCCGACCGAGCTCGGAGCGATCCACCGCAGGTGCACCCCGATACCCGTCGACGAGATCGACGGCGACGAGATCGTCGATCATCGCCGATGCTGCGCGCTCATTCAGAGGCGCAGATCGGATGGCGACATCGCCCATGACCTCTGCTGCGACACCACCGAGGCCGACGACCACGACGGGGCCGAAGGCCTCGTCGATCCGCGCTCCGACGACGAGTTCGACCCCGGCACCCGCCATCTCCTCCACCAGGAACTCGGATGCGCCGATCGATTCGAGGGAGTCGAGCGCGGCATCCATCGCCTGGGGGGAGTCCACACCTAGGACGACTCCGCCGATGTCGGACTTGTGGAAAACATCGGCGTCCACGAGCTTCACGGCGACCGAACGCCCCAACGTCACGAGGGCGGCCTGGGCTTCGGCGCGGCTCGCGCACCGTCGACGGAGCGGGGTGCGGATGCCGAGCGTGCCGAGGAGGTCCTTCGCGCGGATCTCGTCCCAGTCGCCGTCCCATCCGTCAGCGGGCTCGGGCGTGCGCGCATGGCGCGCACGCGGAGCCTCGCCGTCGAGAACGGCGCGCAATCGGGCGTCTTCGGCGAGGGCGGACAGCGCTCGGGCGAGCGGCGTCGGCCCCCGGACGATCGCGATCCCCGAGTCGCGTGCTGAACGGCGCGCAGCAGCGACGTCAGTGGACGTCCCGTCCACGGCGACCACCGCGGCGACGCTTCCCTCGCTCGCCAAACCACGGGCGACCGCCCGGGGAAGGTCGATGACCTCCTCCGTGATCGCGTAGACGCCGATGATGTCGATGCTGGGATCCTCGCTCACGACGGCGACGACGTCGGGGAAGGACTCACCCGGTCGACCGGTATCGACGGGATTGCCCTGGAATGTCAGCGGTGGCAAGTGGTCCGACAGCCTCCGCGCGCTGTGCGCAGACAGCGCCGGCAGCGTCCATCCGTCGCCGAGAAGTCGGTCGGCGACGACCAGGCCAGGTCCCGCCTGGCCCGAGATGAGGCCGATTCCCGGCGCGCGCTGCGGTCGGGCGCGTCCCTTCGACAGGGCGATCGCGGCGGCGACGGCATGAGCTTCGTCGTCGACGACGACAGCGCCTGCCTGGCGCAGCAGCGCCCGGGCCGTCCGCCACGATGTGGTCAGTGCTCCCGTGTGCGACTGGGCGAACTCCGCCACGTCATTGCGCCCGACGATGAGGGCGATGACCGGCTTGCTGGCCGCCAGCGCCGCGACGGCATCCACCAGGTCGCGCCCGTCAGGGATCGACTCCACGTGGAGGATGACGGCACGGGTCTGCTCGTGCGCGGCGAGATAGCGGAGGACGTCGGGCGCCGTGACATCTTGCCCCGCTCCGAGCCCGACCCCGAGACTGACCCCGGCCCCCTCTTCCTGCAGGCCGAACGACAGGACGTGGTTGATGCCGCCGCTGGCTGCGACGACGGCGACCGAACCCGACCCGAATTCGCGAACACCCGGGACGAAGCTCGCGAAGAGTGAGTCTCCGGGCACGAAGAACCCCGATGTGTTCGGGCCGAGCACTCTGATGCCCGTCTCGGCGATCACAGCGTCGAGGTCCTGCGCGTACCCTGACCCGGCACCGCCTGCCTCGGCGAATCCACCCGCACAGATCAGCGCGGCACGAACGCCGGCGTCGGCGCTCTCGCGTACGGCGCTCGCCGTCACCGACGCCGGCACGCACATCACCGCCAGATCGATGTCCGCCGTCGAACTGACCGCGTCGGCGATCGAGCCGAACATACCCGGCGACGGCCGCGCGTTCACGAGTCGCACGGATCCCGCATACGACTCGAGGGACTGAGCCATGGCATGCCCCAGCTTCCCAGGACTCGTCGATGCGCCCACGACGACCACCCCGCGCGGCTCGAACAGCGCGGTCAGGTCAGGCGCCGACACGAACTGCCTCCGTTCGGGCGACCGCGTCGGCGCGACCGGAGAGGATGAGCGTGGCGGCGGCCGCGTCACTCAAATCGTCGTCCAGGATGATCGACGGGATGCCGCGCTCGAGCCGCAGCCGTTCGGCGATGAGACTGCGGCTCAACGCGCTGCCTCCTTCGACGAGCACGGCCGCCTCATCGATGGCCGGAGGTGCGTCGACGAGGTGACTGTCATCGGGGGCGACGAGCACCTTCACGTCGCCGCCGACCGACCATGCCTCACCCGTGCCGTCCTCGAGCGTGCGGTTGCCGCCCCGGCCGCACACCGTCAAGTCGCGGGCGCTGAGAATGCCGCGGGCGGTGCGCAACGGCGTCGCCAAGGGCGGTGCGCCGTGCTCGCGATCCCACGCGTCCGTCACCGCATCCGCCAGTCGCGGATCGCGTCGCCGCACCCGGTCGATGTCGATGCTCCGCGAGAAGAAGTGGAACGCGAAGTCGAGCGGCTTCAGGACGTCGTAGTAGAAGGCGAAGTGCTCCCACCAGCTCAGACTCGGCGCCGCGGCCGCTTGAATCCGGGCGACGTCGGGCTGGCGTTCCTCTTCATATGCGCCGAACGCCGCTTCGAGATCTTCCGGCGACGCCGAGATGTGCTCGGCGAGCGAGATCGCATCTTCCATCGCCATCTTGGTACCGGAGCCGACGGAGAAGTGCGCGGTGTGCACGGCATCACCCAGGAGGACCACGTTCCCGGCGTGCCAGCGCGCGGTGCGTCGGGTGCGGAAGTTCGCCCACCGCGAGTTGTTCGCGACCAGCGGTGCACCCGAGATGTCGTCCGCGAAGAGTTCGCGGAGGTACCGCTGCGACACCTCATCGGACGTGCCTGGCGGGGAAGTCATGTCAAAGCCGTCGAGGCCGGCCTCGCGCCACGTCTGCTCGTCGGCTTCGACGATGAAGGTGCTGAGCCCTTGACCGATCGGGTAGGCGTGCGCGGCGAAGTTGCCGTCGGGCCCCTTCTGGTGAAGGAACGACAAACCGTCGAAGCGGTGGGTCGTGCCGAACCAGATGAACTTCGCGGCGGCTGTCTCCACCTCGGGCTTGAGCTCACCAGCCAGCTCGTCCCGCAGGCGCGAGTTCGCGCCGTCTGCGGCGACGACGACGTCGAACGACGTGCGCAGTTCCGCGAGCGGAGGCGCCTCGACGCCGAAGCGGAGGTCGACACCGGCATCCGCTGCGTTCTGCTGAAGGAATCGCAGGAGGATGCGCCGATGGATCGCCGCCATGCCGTTCCCGGCGAACTCGAACGACTCACCACGGAGCCTGACATCGATGGTGTCCCAGTGGACGCCTTCGCGCTCGAGCGCCGTGTGCAGGATGGGGTCGGCGGCATCGATCTTCTGCAGCGTGCGATCCGAGAAGACGACGCCGAACCCGAACGCATCGGACGCCTGATTGCGCTCGAAGAGCACGACCTCGATCTCTGGTCGGGAGCGCCGCAGGAGCGTGGAGAAGAAGAGCCCGCCGGGGCCGCCGCCGACACAGGCAACACGAATCGTCATTGATTGTCCGTCCTATTCGCTACTCGATCATCATGCAACAGATTTACGCGCATGGTCAAGAAGATGTTATATATCCGGAGGTCCTCGCGTCTCGTCGAATCCAAATGAAAACCGAACACTAAGTCGGCTTTCATGTATTCTGTCCCCGAGAGGCGGTCCACAGGGGCACCGCCGTTTGACGGAGGGACCGAAGATGTTCCGATCGATCGAAGCACGGCACCCGGGTGTCGCAGAGATCCCTTCTCCACTCTGAGACAACCTGGAGCACCCATG
>Ga0190275_10000758_pt1 | contig 25725 bp, 22 predicted proteins | sample Popmic550T_FD_133745 | JGI IMG/M metagenome (GOLD analysis project Ga0190275, IMG submission 133745) | Populus adjacent soil microbial communities from riparian zone of Yellowstone River, Montana, USA - 550 T | ecosystem: Environmental > Terrestrial > Soil > Riparian zone > Trees stand | place...
CACCGACGCGACGCCCCCGAGGGCCTGCGAGTCGGGGTCGATCGGCTCGACCTCGTTGATGCCGAGCCGGCGCGCCACGAGGCGCGCCTCGCGGTCGGCGCCCTCGGAGAACAGGACCACCGACGTGGTCCGCTGCTGGTCGAGCGCGTTCGCGACGTTGCCGCGCTGGAAGCCGGCCGTCTCCACCTCGTCGCCGATCTGGGCCGCGAGGCCCGGCACGGTGGTGCCGTTCAGGACCGACACCGTCACGGTCGAGGGGTTGACCGGCTCCTGCGGGACGTCACCCGCGGAATCCGAATCGCTCGACCCCGAGTCGCCGTCGCCCAGCTGCGAGATGCCGAACGCGACCCCGCCGCCGATGACGATCACGCCCGCCACGATCAAAGCGACGTAGCGGGCGGGGAAGCCGTCGCCGCCGGTACGCGTGCGAATCCGGCTCGGGCGCTCGGAGGCGGGGAGGACGGCGGTGGACTGGGATGCCGCGGGCGCCGGGCGCCGGGCCACCGGCGCGGGTCGCGCGGGCACCGCCGGCGGCGGCTTCGCGGGCGGGACCGCGGGGGGTCCGTTGCCGCCCGGCTTCGCCGGAACCGCGGGGGGTCCGCCAGGCTTCCCGGCCGGTGAAGCCGCTGGGGTCGCCGGCGCGGGGCCGGCGGCGGTGGTGGGCGCCGCCCCGGCCGCGGTGGCCGCAGCCGGTACCGGGACCGGCGGTGGACCGGCAGGCGTCTTCGCCGGCTCGCCGGGCTTCGCGGGCGCTCCAGGCTTCGTGGGCGCCCCTGGCTTCGTGGGCGCCCCTGGCTTCGCGGGCGCTCCGGGCTTCGCCGCCGGGGTGGCCGGCTTCGCGCCCGGCTCGGGCGCACCGTCCTTCTCGGACTCCGGCTTCCGGGAGGGGATCGGCTTGACGGCGCCGCTCATGCCGGGGACGGCCGCGGGCTGGACGACGGCGTCCTCGCCCGTGTCCCCGAGCGGTGGGAGCTCCGTCGCGCGCTCGGGCGCACGGCCCGCCCACTCGCGCAGGCGCCGGAGATCCCGCGCCTGGGAGAAGAAGAGCGCCGCAAGGACGGCAAGTCCCACGAACGCGGCGAATCCGGCGTAGGCGCCGACTTCCTGGATTACGTCCATCGGTCGCGGAACCTTAACGCCGCGACCGCCCGTTACCCGGGCTCGGAGAGGGTGCCCTCGGCCAGCGACGCGCGCTCGGCCGCCAGCTCCTGGACGATCGTCGTCACCGAGGCCGGATCGTCGGAGTAGACGCGGTCCTCCACGCGCACGAACGCCGACTCGACCCACTCGGGGTCGAGTCGCTCACGCACCGCCATCATGATCTTCTCGGCGTGTGTGGCCTGCGGGCGCTCGTCGGGGTTGAAGAGCTCCTCGTGGATCTTCTCCCCCGGGCGGCGGCCGACGATCTCGATCACGATGTCGCGATCCGGCTCGTGACCGGACAGCCGGATCATGTTCTGGGCCAGGTCCACGATCCGGACCGGGTCCCCCATCTCGAGCACGAAGATCTCGCCGCCCTCCGCCAGCGCACCGGAGCGGATGATGAGCTGGACCGCCTCCGGGATCGTCATGAAGTAGCGCGTCATGCGCTCGTCCGTCACGGTCACGGGGCCACCGGCGGCGATCTGACGCCGGAAGATCGGCACGACCGAGCCCGACGAGCCCAGCACGTTGCCGAACCGCACCGTCGAGTAGCGCGTGTTCGGGAACCGGTTCTGAGCCGCCTCGATCGCCCATTCGGCGAGCGCCTTCGACGCGCCCATCACCGTCTCGGGGGAGACCGCCTTGTCCGTCGACACCAGCACGAACCGCTTCGCGCCGGCCTCGCCCGCCGCCGCGGCGACGATGCGGGTGGCGACCGCGTTGTTGCGCACGGCCTCGATCGGGTTCTCCTCCATGAGCGGGACGTGCTTGTACGCGGCGGCGTGGAACACGATCCCCGGCCGGTACTCCTGGAACACCTCGCTCATGCGCACGGCATCGCGAGCGTCGGCCAACACCGCGGTCGCGCGTGTGAAGTGGCGCTGGTCCTCGAGCTCGCGGCGGATCTCGAAGAGCGCATTCTCCGCGTTCTCGACCAGGATCAGGCGGCGCGGCGACACGCGCGCGATCTGACGGCAGAGCTCGGCCCCGATCGACCCGCCCGCGCCCGTCACGAGCACGACCTCCCCGCTCAGGTATGCGCCCACGCGGTCGATCTCGACCCGCACGGGCTCGCGGCCGAGGACGTCCTCCACCTGGACGTCGCGCACCTGGCGGACGAGGTCGACGCCGCCGCGCAGGAGCTCGAACGTCGTCGGCAGCGTGCGCACCGGGATGCCGCGCCCGCGGCACGCGGCCACGACCTTCTGGCGCAGGACGCCGGGGGCCGACGGGATCGCGATCACGACCTCGTCCGGGCCGGCCGCGTCGAGCACACGCGCGAGGTCGTCCGTCGCGCCGAGCACCTTCAGCCCGCCGATGCGCTGCCCGCGCTTGCGCGGGTCGTCGTCCACGAAGCCGATGGGGACCGTGCGCAGCTGCGGATTGCGGCGGAGCTCGGTCAGCACCTGCTGGCCGCCGTTCCCCGCACCGACGATGAGCACCTCGCGCGCGTCCGCGCCGGTGATGACGTGGCGCCCGGGGCGCTCGACGATCGCGCGCGCGAGGAAGCGCGAGCCGGCGATGAACAGGAGCGTCAGCAGCAGGTCGATCGCGATCACACCGCGCGGCGGGTCGGTGCCGTTCGCCGAGATCAGGAACAGGGCGCCGACCAGAACGAGCGTGGTGACCACGACCGCCTTGACGATCGACTCGAAGTCGCGCTGGTCGACGAACCGCCACAGCCGGTTGTACAGGCCGAACGCCGCGAATATCGCGACCTTGCCGAGCGCGACCCAGACGATGGTTTCCTCCATCAGCTCCCAGTAGCGATTGGGGAACGTCTGGTCGAACCGGAGCTGGAACGCGAGATACCAGGCGAGCGCCACCAGGCACCCGTCGATCGCGACCTCGGCCAGGCGCCGTGCGTTCACGGAGGACTTGAGGCGGGCGCGCATGGCCAGGGTCAGTTTAGGCCCGAGACCATCAGCCCAGCCAGGTCTCGCGGGTCGCGGCGCACGCGATCTTGCACGGCGCGATCACGCTTCTCCACGACCACCTCGTCCGCGCTCGACAGCTTCCGCAGCCGCCCCTCCGCAAGCAGGCGCTCGTCGACCGCGCCGAGACGGCCCTCGAACGTCGTGAACACGGGGGTGCCGAGCGCGACGGCCTCGCGGTTCATCGTGCCGCCCGCCGACACGACGAGGTCGGCGTGCCAAACGAGGCTCTGAGCGTCGACCGCGCGCTCCGGCACGACGAAGCCCCCCGCGCCCGCGACCTCGGCGCGCTGCTCGGCGGTTCGCGGGAGGACGACGGTCTGCGCCTGCTCGCGCAGCCGCTCGAGGACCTGCTTGAACAGCGGGTTCTCGAACCGGTGGTAGAGCGAGACGTCGGGTGGGGTTCGCACCACCGCGAGCGGCTCGGAGGGGTCGAGCCCGAGCTCGGCGATCACGTCGCCGTCGGGCTCGAAGTCCGCCAGGTAGTACTCCTCCTTGAGCCCGGGATACGGGCGCACCTTTCCGCGCGCTCCGTAGGTGTCGAGGCGCTCCGGCGGGATCGCCTCGGGGACCACCACGTTGCGCGCGAGGCGGCAGTTGACGTGGTGCTGGGTCGCGGCCCACTCGTAGTCGAACGCCGTCGCGCTCGGGATCCGCAGGAGCTTCGCCGCAACGGTCACGTCGTTCGAGCCGTGCCCGAGCGCGGCGTCGAAGCCTCGGCCGTGCGCCCACCGCGTCAGCGCCGCCGAGCGCGAGAGCAGCCCGAGTGCCTTGCTGCCCCGCCGGCCGCCGCGGTGGCGTCCGACCGGCGTGTGCGCGACGCCCAACCGCTGGCAGAGCTCGAGCGTCTGGGCGAAGTCGCGCGCCGTCACCTCCACCTCGTGTCCGTCGGCCTCGAGTGCGCGCACGACCGGCCGCATGACCAGGACGTGCGGGCTGTTCGTCAGGTCGACCCAGACGCGCACGCGCGAACGACCTCCGCCACCTGCTCCTCGGCCAGGTCCTTGCCGATGGGCAGCGCCACATTCGTGCGCGCCGCCTCGCGCGTTCCGGGGAGCTCGAGCGAGTCGGCGCCCCATTCCCGCATCGCGGGCTGGAGGTGGCAGGGCACGCGGTAGTAGCCGGTCCCGATGCCCTCGAGCGCCTCGTTGCGCACGACGTACAGGTGGTACACGTGCTCCGCGCCGTCCACCGGCACGGGCAGCTCGGCGTGTTCGCCGAGGCCGAGGCGCTCGTAGGCCGCGGCGGCGGCCCGGCGGCTCTCGTTCCAGCCGTCGAGCTCGGAGAGCAGGATGTTCAGGACGGCCGCCTGGAGCTCGTCGAGGCGGGAGTTGTAGCCGACCTCGGTGAACGTCCGCTTGTCCTCTGAGCCGTGGAAGCGGAGCCGCCGCGCCAGCGCGGCGACGTCGTCGTCGTCGGTCACGAGGGCGCCGCCGTCGCCCAAACAGGGGAGGTTCTTGGAGGGGAAGAACGAGAACGTGGCCGCCGTTCCGAGTGCACCGGCGCGGCGGCCGCCGTAGCGGGCCCCGGCGGCCTGAGCGGCGTCCTCGACCAGCGGCAGCCCGAAGCGCTCCAGCTCGTCCATCGGCGCGACGTTGCCGAACAGGTGGACCGGCACGATGGCGGTCGTTCGTGCGGTCATGACCGCCTCGACGGTCTCGGCGGTGACGCAGAAAGTGGTCGGGTCGATGTCGCAGAAGACCGGGCGCGCGCCGACCGTCACGACCGCCTCGGCCGTGGCGTAGAACGTGAACGACGGCAGCACCACGTCGTCGCCGGGTCGCACGCCGACGGCACGCAGCGCGATCGTGAGCGCATCGGTGCCGTTCGCGACGCCCACGCAGTGGCGCACGCCCAGATAGGCCGCGAACGCCTCCTCGAAGGCGCTCACCTCTGGCCCCAGGATGTAGCGCCCGCTACGGGCGACCTCTACGAGCTTCTCGGCGATCTGCGGCTGGTACGCGTCGAGCGAGCTTGCGAAAAGCGGTACCGGCAAGGTCGGTACCCTACCCCGCCGCTTGTCGCTGCCAATCGCATCCCTGACCGACCCGATCGTCAACGTCGCGGTCGACGTGGTGGACGCCCTCGGCCTGCCGGGTGTGTTCGTCCTGATGCTGCTGGAAAGCGCCTGCATACCGGTGCCCAGCGAGGCCACCATGCTGTTCGCCGGCTTCCGCGTGGCCGAGGGGGAGTACTCGCTTTTCGCGGCGACGATGGTCGGCTCGTTCGCGAACCTCGTGGGCTCCTGGGTGGCCTACGGCGTCGGGCGCGCGGGGCGGGTGGACCTCCTCGAGAAGCACGGGCACAAGGTCTTCATCCGCCCCCACCACCTTGAATGGGCCGACAGGTGGTTCGAGCGCTACGGCGACGCCACCGTCTTCTTCAGCCGGATGCTCCCCATCATCCGCACGTTCATCTCGCTCCCCGCCGGAGTGGCCCGGATGCCGTTCTGGCGCTTCAGCGTGCTCACCTTCGCGGGCTGTATCCCGTGGGTCCTGATGCTCACGTATATCGGGCAGCAGGCCGGCGTGCACTGGGACGACTGGAAGGACTCACTGCACTACTTCGACTACGCGGTGGCCGCCGCGCTCGTGGTCGGCGTGATCTACCTGATCGTCCGCAGGCGCCGTGGCGGCGACTCGAAGACCGCCACGGAGACGACCTGACGCTCCGGCGCGCAGTGCTGCTCGGGCTCGTGCAGGGGCCGGCCGAGCTCATGCCGGTCTCGAGCTCGGGGCATCTCATGCTGCTCGGCTCGCGCGACAAGGCGTTCGACGTGTTCCTGCACGCGGGGTCGGCCGCGGCGATGGTGGTGAGCTTCCCGCTGCCGCGGCCGTCCGTGCGCATGGCGGCGACGGCGCTTCCCGCCGCACTTGCCGGGCTGGCGCTCGAGCGGCCGATCGAGCGGCGGCTCGGCCCGCGCACCGTCGCGTTCGGGCAGATAGCCGGGGGCATCGCGCTCGTGCTCGGCGACCGAGCCCCGGAGCGGCGCGGAGGGAACCAGGCCGGGCTGCGCGACGCGCTGCTCGTGGGCCTCGCCCAGGCACTCGCCCTGGTGCCGGGCGTGTCGCGCACCGGGGCGGCTCTGACGGCCGCCCGCCTGCTCGGGTTTCGGCGTGATGCGGCGGCGCAGCTCGCGCGGGAGGCCGGGCTCCCGGTGATCGTGGGGGCGACAGCACTGAAGCTCGCGCGCACGCGGGAGGCTCGCGCGAGTGCGGCGCACGCCGCCGGCTTCGCTGCGGCGTTCGCGTCGGGTCTAATGGCCGCGCGGCTCGGATTGCACAGGGGGCCTGGCCCCTTGTTCAGTCCGGCGGTCGGCGCCTACCGCGTGGCGCTCGGGCTGATCGTCCTCCGCTCCATGAGATTGAATGGCCGTGATGGCTGAGGGCGCATACGCCGAGTCCGGAGTCGATACCGGGCAGTCGGACGCGGCGGTCAGGGCGCTCGTGTCGGTTCTGGGGACGATCGACACCGGCAGACCGAGGCGCGCCGTCATGGGCTCCGGCCACTACGCCAACGTCCTCCGGCTCGACGAGACCACCGGGCTCGCCCTGTCCACCGACGGCGTCGGCTCCAAGGTGATCGTGGCCGAGCAGCTCGCTCGCTTCGACACGGTCGGGATCGACTGCATCGCGATGAACGTGAACGACCTGATCTGCGTCGGCGCCGAGCCGATCGCACTCGTGGACTACATCGCGGTCGAACAGGCGGACCCGGACATGCTGGCCCAGGTGGCCGAGGGTCTGAAGGCGGGTGCCGAGCAGGCCGGCATCGAGATCCCGGGCGGCGAGCTCGCCCAGCTCCCCGAGGTGATCAGGGGCCACCCATCGCCGACGGGCTTCGACCTAGTCGGGGCGTGCGTCGGACTCGTCAAGCTCGACGCGATCGTGACCGGCGATCGAGTCGAGCCGGGCGACGCGATCGTCGGCATCCCGTCGAGCGGTCTCCACTCGAACGGCTACACGCTCGCGCGTCGCGCACTGCCGGACCTGCACGAGGCCTTCGGCGACGGCACCGTGGGCGACGCCCTGATCGAGCCCACGCGGATCTACGTCCGCGAGGTCGTCGGCCTGCTCCGCTCCGAGGTCGACGTCAGGGGTCTCGCCCACATCACCGGCGACGGGTTCCTCAATCTCGGGCGGCTGGAGGCCGCGGTCGGCTATCGGATCACCGACGCGCTGCCGCCGCACCCGATCTTCGGTCTGATCGCGGAGCGCGGCGAGACGCCGCCCGAGGAGATGTACGAGGTCTTCAACATGGGATGCGGCCTCTGCTGCGTTGTCCCGGCGGACGACGCGGAGCAGGCTGCCACGGCGCTCGCGGGGCAGGTCATCGGGGAGGTCACCGACCGCGCCGGCGTGATCGAGGTCGCCGGGCTCGAGGGACGCCGCGGCGAGGGGTTCAGGCCGGCTCCCACAGCCTCCCGCTGAGGATCCGCACGGGCTTGACCCGCCAGTCCCCGGCGAGCCGCCAGAGCTCCGCCTCCGCCCGCGGCTCGGGAAGGCCGCAGACGGCCATCACCTCGGGCGTCGCCATCGCGCCGAAGCGGCCCAGCGCCTCCTCGACCGTGGGCGGGTCGCCTCCGGCCGGCTCCGCACCGGCCGCAAGGGCCGCCTCGCGGTAGCCCTCGTAGGGCGTGGGGCCGAAGAGCGGCTCGCCGTCCCCAAACTGGACCGTGGGGAACGGGACCCGGTCGGGGCGCTTCGGGTTCGGGATCGAGCGCGTGGCCTCGAGGTCGGCCCCGAACGCCTCGACGATGGCGTGCGAGCCGAGGTCGACCCGGAAGCGCTGCACGTCGAGGCCTGCCCGGCGCGCCTCCTCGACCAGCGCCTCCGTCGTGTCGAGCTTGCGGCGAAAGCAGACGAGCCCCTCGCGCACCGTGCGCAGGTAGCGGTACCCGCCGTCCGTCGCCTGTTCCTGTGCCGCCTTGACCGCCATGCAGGCCGGGTAGGTGGAGGTGATCATGGACTCGGTCCAAATGAGCGGGTCCATCGGCATGCCGGTCTCCGCCATCACCTCGAGCCACTCGTTCACCTCCGGCTCCGCCTCCCGGGCCAACCCGCCCATCAAGAAGGTGAACTGAAGCTGTTCGCCAAACTCCACCATCAGGCGTCGCAGCGAGGGCTCGGCGCCCCAGGACCAGCAGCAGGCCGGATCGGTATAGACGCGAACGCGTACGGCCATCCCGCCAAGCACAATACGAACGGCCAATGATCGGCACCCTGCTCAACGAACGCTTCCGCCTCGAGGAGAAGATCGGCTCGGGCGGCATGTCCACCGTGTATCGCGCCTTCGACGAGACGCTCGAGCGCTGGGTGGCGATCAAGCTGATGCACCGTGAGATCTCGTCCGACTCGGACCAGCTCGAGCGCTTTCGGCGCGAGGCGCGCGCGGTCGCCTCGCTCAACCACCCCCACGTCGTCACGGTCATCGACTTCGGCGAGGACGACGACCACCCCTACATCGTCTTCGAGTACGTCGAGGGCGAGAACCTGAAGGATCGCCTGCGCCGGGCCGGCCGGCTCCCCGTGCCCGAGGCGGTCGCCTACGCAATCGAGATCGGCCGAGCGCTCGAGTGCGCCCACTCGAACAAGCTCGTCCACCGGGACGTGAAGCCGCAGAACGTGCTGATCGATCCGGAGGGGCGCGCGAAGGTCACCGACTTCGGGATCGCCCGCTCGCTCGAGGCCGAAGGGTTGACCGCGACCGGGCGCGTACTCGGCACCACCGACTACGTCGCGCCCGAGCAGGCGCTGGGTGAGGTGACGACAGCGCAGTCGGACGTCTACTCCCTCGGAATCTGCCTGTTCGAGATGCTCACCGGCGAGGTCCCGTTCAAGGCCGACAGCCAGGTCGCCGTGGCCATGAAGCACGTGAAGGACCCGCTGCCGGACATCCGCATGCGCCGGCCGGAGATCTCCGCCGCACTCGCGGCCGTCGTCGAGCGCGCATGCGCGAAGGAGACCGCGAACCGCTACCAGAGCGCCCACGAGGTGGTCGCCGACCTCGAGCAGGCGCTCGTGATCGAGGCCTCGCGCTCGGGCGAGGCGGAGGGCGAGGCAACCACGGTCCTCCGCTCCCTGCCGGAGGACACGGCGGAGTTCGGCGCGCTGCGCCGGCTGCGCCACCCGCGCCAGGCGCTCCTCGTCACGATCCTCGGGGGCCTGCTGGTGGCCGCAGCCCTCGTGTTCATCGTCGTCCGCGCGGAGCGCGGCAGCACCGGCGGCGCCGACATCTCGGGCGAGCCCGCGCTGACGGCGGTCAAGCTGGAGACGGGTGGCGCCGACGACTTCGACCCGGACGGCGACGACACCGAGCATCCCGAGGAGGTCCGGCTCGCGATCGACGGCAACGTCGCGACCCGCTGGGAGACCGAGACCTACACGGTCGGCGACCTCCAGAAGGAGGGGGTCGGCCTGATCATCCGCCCGCGGGCACCCGTGGCGGGCACCGCACTCGACGTGATCACGCCGATCCCGGGGTGGTCGGCCGAGGTGTACGCATCCGACGACCGGCCCGACGAGCTCGTGGACTGGGGGGATCGGATCGGGAGCGCCGCCGAGGTGGGCGAGGAGCAGCGGATCGAGCTGGACGCCGCCGGGCAGGAGTTCGGCTACTACCTCCTGTGGATCACCGCCCTGCCCGAGGGCGAGCAGAAGGCGGCGGTGTCGGAGATGTCGCTGAAGAGCTAGTGGCGGTAGGCCCGCTCGCGCTCGTGGCGCTCCAGCGCGAGCTCCACGAGGCGGTTCAGCAGGTCCGGGAACGGCAGCCCCGAGGCGTCTAACAGCTTCGGGAACACGCTCGTCTCGGTGAACCCGGGCATGGTGTTCAGCTCGTTGACCAGAACCCGGCCGCCGTCCTCGACGAAGAAGTCCACCCGCGCAAGGCCGGCGCAGCGCACTCGCTTGAAGACCTCCGCGGCCAGGTCGCGCACGCGCTCGCGGGTCGGCTCGTCGAGGCGCGCCGGCACCACCAGGTCCATGCCCCCCGGCTCGTACTTCGCCTCGTAGTCGTACCAGTCCGCGTTCACCACGAGCTCGCCCGGCTGCGAGACGGTGGGCTCGTCGTTACCGATCACCGAGCACTCCACCTCCATGCCGTCGGAGAGCGCCTCGACGATGGCCAGCGGGTCGTGGCGCCACGCCTCCACGAGCGCGTCCCGCAGCTCGTCCGGAGTCGCCGCCTTCGAGATCCCGACGGACGAGCCAAGGCGCGCCGGCTTCACGAACACGGGCAGCCCGAGCGCCTCCAGGTCGCGCAGGTCGTCGCCCTCGCGCGCGCGGCGGTATGCCACCTGCGGGATGCCGGCGTGGGCCATCACGTCCTTGAACGTCACCTTGTCCATGCAGAGCCCCGAGGCGAGGACGCCTGCCCCCACGTATGGCACGTCCACGATCTCGAGAAGGCCCTGGACCGTGCCGTCCTCGCCGAACGGGCCGTGCAGCGCCGGGAAGACGACGTCTGCGCCCACCACTCCCGCGCCCGGCTCGATGACGACCGGCTCGCCGCCGGCGTTCCAGCGGCCGTCCGCCCCGATCTCGACCGCGACGGCGTCGTGCCCCGCGGCCTCCAGGCCGGCCCTGATCGCCGCCGCCGATGCGAGCGAGACGTCGTGCTCGCTCGACCGACCACCTCCGAGGACGGCGACCCTCACTCGGGCAGCTCCTCGTCGTTGGGCGGCGGCGGGTCGTCGCCGTCATCGTCCTCATCCGGCTCGGGCGTCACGCCGACGACGATCTCCACCGTGCTCCGCGGCTCGACCTCTGTCGTCGCCCCTGGATCCTGCCGCAGCACCTGATCCACGGCCGCTGGGTCGTCGGTCTCCTCCTCGATCACCACCGGGCGCAGGCCGGCGTCGCGCAGGGTGTCCTCCGCCGTGGCGCGCTCGAAGCCGACCACGTTGGGGACCTCGACCGTCTCCGGCTCGACCGCGACCGTCAGCGTCACGCGGGAGCCCCTGTCCACGATCGTCCCGCCGACGGGGTCCTGCCCGATCACCGTGCCGGGCTCCTGCTCCGACTCCTGCTCGCGGATCGTGAAGCCCAGGCCCACACGGTTCAGCGTCGCCTCGGCGGACTCGCGTGCGAGGTCGACCACGTCCGGGACCTCGACCTGCGGCGGCCCGGTCGACACGAAGAGCAGGATGCGCGAGCCGATCTCCGCGCTGGTCCCCGGGCGCGGGCTGGTGCGAATGGCCTCGCCCTCGGCGACGGCGTCGGACGCCTGCTGCTTGACCTCGACCTGGAAACCACAGAGCGTCTCAGTCTCGTCGCTGCAGCCCGCGTTGTTCAGCTTCCGGACCGCGCGCTCCTCGGTGAGCCCCCGGACGATGGGGATCGTGGCCTCGCCGGGACCAGTCGAGACGACGATCGTCACGGTGGAGCCATCCTCGGCCTCGGCCCCCGCGCGCGGGTCCTGCGCGATGACGAGGCCGGACTGCTCTGGAGCGCGCTCGCGTTCGGTCTCGACCTCGAACCCGTCGTCCTCCAGCCGGTCGATGGCGACCGCCTCCTGCTCGCCCACGACGGATTCGACCTCGACGTCGTCGGCGGCCGGCCACAGGACCACCGCGAGCACGACCAGGAGGGCCGCGAGCCCCAGCGCGAACCAGGGCCAGCGCGGCCCGCGCTCGTCCTCGACCTCCTCCGGCGGCAGGCCGTCGCCTGCGGCCACGGGAACGAACGCCGCCGTGTCCTGTCCGAGCGGCGCGCCCGCCAGCGACGAGCGGGCGCCCTCGAGCGCGCGGATGAACTGGTCCGCGTCGGCCCAGCGCTGTGCCGGGTCCTTCGCCAGCGCGCGCATCACGGCCGCCTCGAGCTCCGGGGCGACGTCGGGACGCAGCGTGCTGATCGGGGCGGGCGGGTCGTTCAGGTGCTGGACCGCGATCGAAACCGCGCTCTCGCCGTCGAACGGCAGCCGGCCCGTCAGGAGCTCGTAGAGGATGATCCCAATCGAGTAAAGGTCCGACTGCGCGGTCGCCGCGTGGCCCTGCGCCTGCTCGGGCGAGAGGTACTGCGCCGTGCCCATGATCGCCCCGGCCTCCGTCATCTCGGACGCCCCCGCCCGCGCGATCCCGAAGTCGGTGACCTTCGAGTTGCCGGCGTCGTCGACCATCACGTTGTGCGGCTTCAGGTCGCGGTGGATCACCCCGCGCCGGTGGGCGAAGCTGGCGGCGCGGAGGATCTGGATCCCGATGTCCACGACCGTCTCCTGGTCGAGCGGGCCGCGGTCGGCGACGACCTGCTTGAGCGTGCGCCCGGGCAGGTACTCCATCGCGATGTAGTAGGTGCCGTCGTGCTCGCCGCGGTCGTAGACGTTCACCACGTTCGGGTGCGTCAGCCCGGCGGCCGACCGCGCCTCGCGCTTGAAGCGCTCGACGAACTGCGCGTCCTGGGCGAAGCGCCGGTACAGCACCTTGAGCGCGACCTGGCGGCCCAGGTGCGTGTCCTCGGCGCAGTACACGTCGGCCATGCCGCCGGCGCCCAGCCGGCTGAGCACCCGGTAGCGGCCGTCGACGACGGTCTCGGGAGCGACCTCAGCCAAGGAGCGCCTCCATCACGCTCTTCGCGATCGGGGCCGCCACCGAGCCGCCCTGGCCGGTCGTCTCCTCGACCACGGTCGCGATCGCGATCTGCGGGTCGTCGGCCGGAGCGAAGGTGATGAACCACGCGTTGTTCGTGCCGTCGCCGCGCTCGGCCGTCCCGGTCTTGCCCGCCACCTCGACGCCCGAGATCTGCGCGGTCGTCCCGGTCCCCGACTGGACGACGCTCAACATCATCGCCTGCACTTCCTCGGCGGTCTCGGTGGACATGACGCGTCCCTCCTCGGAGGGCTCGATACGCTCGCGAACGCGGCCATCCTTGTCGACGACCCGGTCGGTCAGGCGCGGCTTCATGAGCACGCCGTCGTTGCCGACCGCCGCCGCGACCATCGCCATCTGAAGGGCGGTGGCCTGCGTCTGGCCCTCCTCGCCGCCCTGCCCGATCGCCACGCGCCCGACGTCGAAGCCGTCGTCCTCGTCCGCCAGGTCGCCGCCCTTCTTCACGACGCCGCTCTCGACCATCTGGTCGTCGGGATAGTCGAGCGGCGGGTCGCTCCCGAAGCCGAACCGCTCCATGTAGTCCAGCATCGTCTCCGCCCCGAGCTCCTCGCCGACCTCCGCCCACACCGTGTTGACGGAGTTGGTGAGCGCCTCGGTGAGGCTGAGCGGCCCGTAGTCGCCCGACCCCTCGGCGCAGCAGTTCGAGAGCGGCGCGCCGCCGATCACCTTCGGCGACTCGCCGCTGACGATCGAGTCGGGCTCGTACTCGCCGCTGTCGAGCGCCGCCACGGCCGTCACGACCTTCATCGTCGACCCCGGCGGGTAGCGCGACTGTGTCGCCCGGTTGAGGATCGGCGCGGCCGGATCCTGGTTCAGCTCGCTCGAGCGCTCCTCGATCTGGTTCGGGTCGAAGGTCGGCGTGCTCACCATCGCTCGGACACGACCGGTGGACGGCTCGAGCGCGACCACCGCGCCGCTCTGCGTGCCGAGCCCCTCCAGCGCGATGCTCTGCGCCTCCGCGTCGAGCGTCGTGTGCACGTCGTCGCCCTCGCGCTCGTGTCCGACCAGTTCCTCGAACAGCGACACGAACTCGTTCTCCTCGCCCGTCAGCTCGTCGTTGCGTGACCTCTCCAGACCGGACCGCTGGTCCTGGAAGGAGTAACCGATGGGATGCGCGAACAGCCCCGCCTCCGGATAGCTGCGCACGTAGATCTGGCGCTCGCCCTCCCCGACCGGGTCGCTGCGCGCGATCAGGGTGCCGTCGCGCGCGAGGATCTGACCGCGCGGCACGCGCAGGTCCTCGAGCAGCGGCCGCCGGTTCGCCGTGTTCTCCTCGAGGCTCTCCGCCTCGAAGACCGTCCAGCGCGACGTGAAGGCGACCAGGAGCCCGAACAGCACGACGACGAGCGTGAAGAGCTGGACGATCTGCCGGTTCACGTGACGACGACCCCGCCCTCGCGCGGCGCGCCGCGGCGCGCACTGTCGGACACGATCAGGAGGAGCGCGAGCAGCACGAAGTTCGCGACGAGCGAGCTGCCGCCGTACGAGACGAACGGCAGCGTCACGCCCGTGAGCGGGATCACGCGGACGACGCCGCCGATGATCACGAACACCTGGAGCGCGAACACCGCGCTCAGCCCGGCGGCGAGCAGCTTCGAGAACCCGTCGTTGGCGACCATCGCGGTCTTGAACCCGCGTTGCGCGAATAGGAGATAGACCAGCACGACCGCCGCCGCGCCGAACAGCCCCAGCTCGTTCGTGATCACCGCGTAGACGAGGTCGGTGTGCGGGGCGGGCAGGATCGTCCCGCCGCCGGGCAGCTCGAGCAGCGCCTCGCCGAATCCCTTCCCGAAGAGCCCGCCGTCGGCCTGCGCGAACAGGCCCTGGGCGATCTGGTAGCCCTCGTTGTCCACGACGTTGCGCGCGAAGGGGTCGAGCCAGATGTCGACCCGCTCCTGCACGTGGCTGATGCTGTTGGCGAAGAAGGCCGCCCCGGCGAGGAACATCCCCAGCCCCGCGGCGACGAGCGACAGGCGCGCGGTGGCCACGTACAGCAGCGCGAGGAAGCCGCCGAAGAACATCAACGAGCTGCCGAGGTCGCGGATGAAGACGAGCATCAGCATGGCCGCGCCCCACACAAGGAGCAGCGGCCCGAAGTGCTTCAGGCTGAGCCGCGGGATCCGCCCCTTCACGAGCACCTCACGCGTGTCGTTGAGGTAGCTCGCCAGGAAGATGATGATCGCGATCTTCGCGAACTCGGCCGGCTGGAACTGGATCGGCCCGATCTTCACAGCCAGGAACGCGCCGTTCACCTGGCTGCCGATCCCGGGCAGGCGCGGCATGAAGAGCAGCGCGAGCCCCGCCGCCGCGATGGTGTATCGGTACCGCTCGAGCACGCGGTGGTCGCGCAGGAAGACGATCGTCGCCACGAAGAGGATCAGCCCGACCACGAACCACTGCGCCTGCTCGCGCGCCAGCTCCTCGTCGATCCGGTAGATCATCACGAGGCCGAACGCCGCGAGCACGGCCGTGAGCGGGAACAGGTAGGGGTCGGCGTCCGGGAGGCGCGCGCGGATGAAGAGGTGCGCGAACACGCAGCAGCCGAGGAAGAAGAGGCCGTAGGTGGTGGTCACCTCGCTCGTGGACTCCGACCGCGTGATCAGCACCGCGGTGAAGCCCGCTGTGACCAGCAGCGAGACCGGGATCAGGCTGAAGAGCTCACGCCAGCGCGCTGACAGCATCAGTCCTCCAGCTCGCCGCGCTCCACCTGCTTGATGAGGTCGACGGCGTCGCCCTCTCCGCGCAGGCGGTGATCGAGGACACGCTCGCGGCGAGACTCGGGGATGAGCCGCGCCGGGACCCCCGTCGAGTACTCCTCCTCCCACAGCTCGAGCCCGAGCGGGAGCTCGTACGGGAGCCCGCGATACAGCGCGACCAGGCCTCTGTCGTCGGTGCCGACGAAGTAGAACTGGCGGCTCCCCACCCAGAACCCGACCGTGATCGCGCCGACGATGAGCAACGTGACGAGGACGGTGGCGGCGCGGCGCAGGCCCGGCCCGCGTTTGGTCTTCGGCTCCGGCCTCTTTGCCCCGGCCTGGGTGCGCACGGCGCGCTTCTGCTCCTCGCCGAAGACCATCGTCGCGTCCTCGGCCACCTCCGGCTCGCGCGCGGGCGTCTCGGCGACCGCGGCGCGCACCTCGTCCGTCTTCAGCGACTCCGTGCCGCCCGCGACCATCGTGGCCTGATCGTCCGCCGCGCCCTGGCCCTCCTCGCCGAGCTTGAAGAGAACGACCGTGATGTTGTCGCGGCCGCCCGCCTCGTTCGCCGCGCGCACGAGCTCCTCGGCGGCCTGCTTCAGCGACGAGCGCGCGCGCAGGATCGCGCCGACGCCGTCCTCGGGCACCATCGACGTGAGCCCGTCGGAGCAGATCAGGTAGACGTCATCGGCGCGCGCCGGGTAGGTCATCCGCTCCACTTCCACGTTCGGCTCCGGGCCCAGCGCGCGCGTGATGACCGAGCGCTGCGGGTGCACCTGCGCCTCCTCGGGCGTCAGCCTGCCGGCCCTGACCATCTCGTCGACCAGCGTGTGGTCGTGGGTCAGCCGCTCGAGCTCGCCGCCGCGAAGGCGGTAGGCGCGGCTGTCGCCGACGTGCGCGATCGCGATCTCGCCGTCACCGACGGCGAGCATGGTCATCGTCGTGCCCATGCCGGCGAGCGCCTCGTCGTTCTGCGAGAGGTCGTGGATGCGCCGGTTCGCGCGCTCGACGAGGTCCGCGAGCGCGCGCTCCCCGACTTCGTCGGGCGCGCGGAGCTCGGCCACCGTGTCGACCGCCTCCTTCGCCGCGACCTCGCCGGCGCGTGCCCCGCCCATCCCGTCGGCGACCGCGAACAGCGGACCGCCGCGGTCTTCGAAGAGCGCGTCCTCGTTTGCGTTTCGCTGGCGCCCCACGTCGGTGAGGCTGTATTGCTCAACCACGCGCAGCACGGCTACTCCTGGTAGCGGTACTCGGAGTCGCCGATCCTGATCGTGTCGGCCGGCTTGAGCTGCTCCGCCTTGCGCAGCTGGCGGCCGTTCAGGTACGTCCCGTTCGTCGAGCCCATGTCCTCCACGTGCATGAACCCGTTGCGGGTGAAGATGCGCGCGTGGACGGACGAGGCGAACGGATCCTCCACGTGGATGTCCGCTGACCCGCCGCGGCCGAACGTCGCGCCCTCGGACACGTCGATCACGGTCCCCGGATCGAGGCCCATGGCGGCCACCACCTCGAGGCGCGGATCGACGCCGGCGCTCAGATCAGGGCCGCCGGCCAGTCGTCCGGGACGCGGCTCGTCGCCCTCGGGCGGCGGGTCCGCCAGCGCCGGCTCCTGCCCGCGGATCAGGTCGCGGCGCGCGCTGCGCGCGACCCACAGCAGGAACAGGTAGAGGATCGCCAGGAAGCCGAACTGGAGCGCCACGGCGAGCGGATCGTCGGACACGGGCTACTCCTGCTCGAACTTGAGCCGGGACACGCCTAGCGTGATCTCGTCGCCCGGGCTGAGGCGCGCCTCGCGCGAGCGGTGTCCGTTCACCTTGATGCCGTTCGTCGAGCCGAGGTCGTGGACCGCCCAGCCGCCTTCCGCGCGGCGGAGCTCGGCGTGGCGACGCGACACGTTCGGATCGTCGAGCACAAGATCGCATTCCCGCGACCGGCCGATCACGAACGGCTCGCCCGAGATCACCGTGCGCTTGTCGTCGGACACGAGCAGCGCGCGCGACTCGGCGCGCGGCGCCTCGACCCGGCGCTCCCCAGTCGTGACCGAGTAGACCATCGTGTGGCCGAAGTCGCCCTCGACGGCCTCGGCCTCGGCCCCCGCCTCGGCGGGGCGCACGAGCTTGGCCTGGATGCCGAACTCGCCCAGGCTGAGGCGGTCGTCGGTCTCGAAGTCGACCGTCGGGCGCGTGAGCAGGGCGAGACCGCGGCCGCGCGCGTGCTCGAGGAGGTAGTCGGACAGCTCCTTCTTCAGACCATCCTCGTAGCTCTCGAACTGTGCCCGGTCGTCGGGCGAGAGGTACACGAAGAACTGGTTCGGGACATACGTGCGCGCGAGCGAGACGCTCTTCGCGTCCTCCATCTCCTTGGCCAGCTTGCGGGCAAGCTCGACCGGCTGGACCTGTGATCGGAAGGCGCGGCTGAAGGCCCCCTCGACGAGGCCCTCCAGCTTCGCCTCGAGGTTTCTGAGCACGCTCACCGGAGGGCCATCCTACGGAAGAGGGTCGTCCTCGACGGGCCTCGCGGCGAGGCCCACCGCGGCGGCGGCGACCGCCACGACGACGGCCAGGAGCGCTCCCCCGACGGCGCCGCGCGCCTGGTCGAGCTCGACCGAGGAGGCCACGAGATCCGCCGTCGCGGCGTGAGCGCTCACGAGGGCCGCCGCCCACACGATGGCCCCGAGCAGATCGAGCGCAAGCGACCGGCCGCGGACCACGAATGGGAGGACGACGGCGAGCGCCGCCCAGATCACGACCGGGACGATCGCGGGCGAGGATAGGAACGGGTACAGCGCGTCCGTCAGCGCGTCGCGCGCGGACGACTCCCATTCGGCGCGCGGAAGCGTCCCGTCGACGGGCCCGAAGAGGAGCGCGTCACCCGTGATGATCTCGGCGAGGACAAGCCAGCCGAAGCCCGCGACCGCCAGGCCGGCGCGGCGCCACGCGGTCGAGCAGAGCCCGGCGAGGGCGACGAAGAGCGGGGCGAGCGCGATGACGCCGAGGATGGGCGCGGCCGCCGGCGCCGACCAGAGGAGGCCGGCACGCGGCAGGAGCAGCGGGATCGGCGCGAGACCCGCCGCCAGGACGAGGGCCGTTCCCGCCCGGTCGGCGGTCGGCGACGCGAGCCAACCCACGAGGCACACCGCCGCGACGAGCCAGCCGATGCGCGGCAGGAGCGCCGTCATGACGGCGGTCGTGAGCGCCGCCGCCGGGCTCGAGATGGGCGGATCCGGGCCGAGCCCCTCGAGCGCGGCCAGCATCAGCGCGCCGGCGGCAGCGCCGGCGGCGAGGCGGCCGGGCACGCTGCTGCGGCTCTCGACCAGGCGATGGATGAGCGTGCGGTCGGTCGCGCTCGTGAGGCCGAAGCGCATCAGCGTGTCGGGCTCGACCAGCCCGCCCTCGTCGGACAACTCGGGCTCCGCGGTCGCCAGCGCGCGGCGCAGCGAAGCGATCGGCGGGCGGCGGGTCGGATTCGGCTCGAGGCACGCGTCGATCGCGTCGCAGAGGTCGTATGGCAGGTCCCGGCGGCTGTCCGCCAGCCGCGGCAGGCGGCGGCCCAGGCGGCGAGCGGTCCCCGCCGGCCCGTGTCCGCGCACCGGGTTCACGCCGGTCCACCCCTCGTAGAGCATCAGCGCCAGCGAGTACACGTCCGCGGCCGGGGTGACGCGCAGCCCCTCGGCCTGCTCCGGCGCCATGTACGCGAGCGTGCCCACCACGTCGCCCGTGCGCGTGAGCAGGTCGCCGGACGCCAGGTGCGCCACGCCGAAGTCGGCGAGCTTCGCGAAGCCCGCGCCCGCGTCGGGCTCGGCCAGCACCATGACGTTCTGCGGCTTGACGTCGCGGTGGATCACTCCACGCTCGTGCGCGTGGTCGAGCGCGTCGCAGAGCGCGATCCCGATCCTGGCCACGTCGCTGTCCGAAAGCGCTCCCGCGTGCGCCAGCTCGGCGAAGGTTCGGCCCCGAACCAACTCCGAGACCAGGTACGTGGAGTGCTCGTCGTGGTCGAGCTCGTACAGCGCCACGACGCCGGGGTGGTTGAGCCTCGCCGCGGCGCGGGCCTCGCGTTCCGCCCCGCGCGCCACCTCGGCCCCCTCGCGCTCGCGGGGGATCACCTTCACCGCCACGTCACGCTCGAGCCGCTCGTCATGAGCCAGCCAGACCACGCCGAAGCCGCCGGCGCCGAGCATGCGCTCGAGCCGGTAGCGCCCGAGCAACACTTGGGGACGGACCCCGTTGGTTGCACCCCCGTCAGGGGGAAGCGGCTGCGTGCGGGTGAAACGACCGGGGTCCGTCCCCATTCGTTGCGTCGCGTCCTCGTCGCGGAGCTCTCGGGTGGTGACAGGTCGTTCCATGGCAGGTTTGGGTTCGCGGCGGGTGCGGTCCCCCCTGCCCAGGATGCCAGGCAGTCCGCCAGAAACGGCATACTTGCGCGTGCTTGTCCTTCCTCGACGAACGCGACGACCCACCGCGGACGCCCAGGCCGCGCCGCCCGCCGCCACGAGGGCCCTCTACGGATGCGCAGACCTTGCTCGTCCGGCGGGTGATCGCCATCGGCGGTGGTCTGCTCGTGCTGCTGCTCCTATTCGTCGGAATCCGCGGCTGCCAGGCGTCGCAGAAGGAGCAGGGGTTCAAGGACTACGTGCAGGACGCTTCCGAGCTCGTCGCGGAGTCCGAGCAGCAGAGCACGGCGCTGTTCGACCTGCTCGGTAATCCCGGCAACAGCGAGGTCGACTTCACGAGCAACGTGAACGGGGCGAAGGTGCAGGCGGAGCAGCTCGTCGAGCGCGCGAACGACACCGACGTCCCCGGTGAGCTGGAGGGCGCGCACGAGGACCTCGTTCAGACGCTCGAGTTCCGCCGCGACGGGCTCGACGGGATCGCGCGCGAAGCGGCCGCCGCGGGTGCGGAGGAGGACACCGCGGCTGCCGACGACGCCCCATCTCCGGACGAGGCCATCGCCGCGCAGATGCAGTTCTTCCTGACCAGCGACGTCATCTACTCGCAGCGCTTCCTACCGCAGCTCCTCGGCCAGCTCGAGGAGGAGGACCTCGACGAGGACGTCCCGGTGCCGGATACGCTGACCGACCCGGAGACGATCACGTTCCTGCCCGACATCAACTGGCTGCGGCCGCAGACGATCTCCGAGCGGCTCTCCGGGATCGGCACCCCGGGCCAGGAGGCCGCGGAGCCCGGCCTGCACGGCACCGGGCTCGGGAGCGTCACTGTCCTGCCCGCCGGTACGGCGCTCGTCGAGGGCAGCGCCGCGCAGGTCGCCGCTGCCGAGGGCGTCTCCTTCGACATCGAGATCGCGAACCAGGGTGAGCACCCCGAGGAGAACGTCGTGGTGGTCGTCGAGATCTCGGGCGACGACCCGATCGAGCTGGAGGAGACGCTCGACGCGATCAACCCGGGCGAGAGCAAGGTGGTGAACGTCCCGCTCGCGGAGACCCCCACGGTCGGGACGCCCGTTGATGTGACCGTCACGATCGAGCCCGTGCCGGGCGAGGAGAAGACGGACAACAACGAGGCCACCTTCACCGCGATCTTCTCCAGCTAGTCTCGGCGCGCGGTGGACGAGCTCACCTCGACGACGGGAATCGTGGCCCTCGCCGCGGCGGTCGTGGCGGTGGTGGCCCTGCTCCTCGCGGTCGTCCTCGCGGTCCGCCTGCGGCGGCTGCGCGCCACGCAGACCGCCGTCCTCGGGCCGCACGGCAACCAGGACGTGGTGGCCTATGCGCGGCAGGTGGGCGACGGCTTCACCGACCTGCGCGACTGGGTCGAGGGTGCACTCGCGCAGGTCGACGAGCGCTTGGGCAAGGCGGCCGAGCGAATCGACGGGTGCGTCGCCTACAGCTCCCTGATCCGCTACGACGCCTACGGCGAGATGTCCGGCCACCAGTCCAGCTCGGTGGCGCTGCTCGACGCGCGGAGGTCGGGCGTCGTGATCTCGTCAATCCTCCACCGCGACCAGGCGCGCGTCTACGTGAAGGAGCTGCACGAGGGCGTGCCGTCGCTCGAGCTCTCACCCGAGGAGCAGGAGGCCGTCGACACCGCGCTGGCCGGCCGCGCCCCGACGGCCGCCTAACGTGCGCGTCGCCTACCTGGGCCCGGCGGGCACGTTCACCGAGGAGGCCCTGCGCGCATCCGCGCCGGGCGGTGTCGAGCCGGTCCCGTACCCGACGGTCTACGAGACGGTCATGGCCGTGCACGAGGGCGCCGTCAAGCGCGCGTTCGTGCCGATCGAGAACTCGCTCGAGGGCGGGGTCGCGGCCACTCTGGACGCGCTCGCCACCGAGGCCTCGGACGTCCGGATCGTCGCCGAGCACATCCACCCGATCCACCATTGCCTGCTCGCCCGGACGAAGCTCGCGGAGGACGAGGTCGCGCGAGTGATCTCGCATCCACAGGCCATGTCTCAGTGTGCGGAGTTCCTGCGCGGACCGCTGGCGGCGGCCGAGCGGGTCACGAGCGTCTCGACTGCGGAGGCCGCGCGCGTGGTGTCCGAGTCGCCGGAGCCGTGGGCTGCGCTCTCCTCGCGGCTCGCGGCCGAGATCTACGGGTGCGTCGTCCTTCGCACAGACGTGGAGGACTCGAACGACAACGAGACGCGCTTCGTGTGGCTCGCGCGCGCGGATGACGCCGAGCCGGAGCGGCGCGACAAGACATCGGTCGTGTTCTGGGGGTTCAACGACGAGTCTCCCGGCGCCCTCGTGAACGTTCTCCGCGAGCTGTCGGACCGGGAGATCAACCTCACCCGGATCGAATCGCGCCCGCGGCGGGTCGGGCTCGGCCACTACATGTTCTTCGCCGACCTGGAGGGGGGCGCGCAGGAGCCGCGCGTGGCCGAGGCGCTCGATGCGCTGAGCGCCCGGGTCGAGGAGCTCCGTGTGCTCGGTTCGTACGCGTCGGCCTGACGTCGGCCGCACAACCCGCGGCTATTCTGTGAGCACGTGGTAGGCCAGCGTGGGATCAACGGCCGCGTGCTCGTTCTGAACGCCTCGTACGAGGCCATCAACGTGTGCACCGTCCGCCGCGCGACCGTGCTCGTCCTGAAGGCTCGCGCGGAGATCCTCGAGCAGGGCGAGTGGGCCCTTCACTCCGAGAACCTCACGTTCCCGCGACCGCTCGTAATCCGCCTCGTCACCTACATCCGCGTGCCGCGCGACGCCCACCGGCGGAAGATCACCCGCCGCGCCGTGTTCGCGCGCGACCGCTGGGCCTGCCAGTACTGCGGCGCGGAGCGGAACTCGCTCACGGTGGACCACGTGATTCCGCGCTCGAAGGGAGGCCTCTCCACCTGGGACAACATCGTCACCTGCTGCGCGCCGTGCAACCGCCGGAAGGGCGACCGCCTGCCCAGGCAGGCGAACATGCACCCGCGCCGAGCCCCGCGCGTTCCCGCAGCGACTATCTTCGTGCACGTGGCGGAACCGCGGATACCAGCGGCCTGGGAGCAATACCTACCGCAGGCGGCCTGAGTTGGCAGGACCTCCGGTGCCACCCGTCGCTCCGCGGCGCGAAGAGGAGAAGACCGAGCCACCGGCGCGCGACCGGCGCACCACCTGGTGGCTCGCGATCCTCACCGTGATCGCGATCGCTGCCGCCGGCGGTGCGGGCTACGCCATCTCCGAGATCGAGAGCACGAAGGACGAGAACCGAGAGGACGACCAGGCGGTGAGCACGCTCCGCGCCGATGTCGAGGTGATGCGCGAGCAGCTGACGGACCGCCTCGACGCGCTCGAGGACGACGTCGACACGAAGGCCGACGCGAATCAGCTTCAGCGGGTCGAACGCGACCTCCAGGACCTCGACAAGCGCGTCCAGGAGCTGAGCGACCAGGACGACGGCGGGACCGACGACCTCGAGACGCGCATCGACGGCCTCGAGGACCGCGTCCAAGAGCTCGAGCAGCAGGACGGCAACGACAACAACTAGGACTGAACGACGAAGGGCGCCCTCACGGACGCCCTTCGCACGTTCTGCTGGATTTGCAATCGGAGTCGGTCGCTGCGACGCGCACGCCGCGGCCGGAGGGACGAAGCCCGGCCTCCTTCTCCGACGGTGTCCCGGTTTGGACTCCGCTAACGGGGTCCAGCGAACCGGCTAGCGGCCGGTCACCTCCAGGGTCCCGAAAAGACTGTCACTCAAGCTAGGACCACCTCCTTTCCCTGGTCCGCCGAATGTAGCGGACATGCGGGATGGCCGACTACCGCTCTGGCGCAACCGGCGCGCGCTCAGCCGGGCTGAGGACGACGAAGGCGACCGCGGCGACGATCACGGCCGTGCCGAGCACGACGAACCCCGTGATCTCCTCGGACAGGATCAGCCAGCCCAGGAAGACCGCGATCACGGGATTCACGAACGCGTAGGTCGAGACGGTGGAGATGGCCACGTGCTGCAGCAGCCAGTTGTAGGCCGTGAAGGCGGCGATCGAGCCCACGAAGATGAGGAAGATGAGCGCCGCCCAGGCGTCGGCGGAGACGTCGCTAAGCCGCAGGTCGGCCGCCTCGCCGAGCGCCAGCCCGAGCGCGATCATCACGCCCCCGCCGATCAGCATCTGCCATGCGGTCGTCGCGAGGAGGTCGGGCGGCCGCTCGAGCCGGCTCGCGACGAACGAGCCGAGCGCCCACAAGAGCGCGGCGAGCACGACGAGCATCGACCAGCTGAGCGGGGCGTCCTCGGGCCGCTCAGCCGGCAGCACCAGGAGTGCCACGCCCACGAACCCGACCGCGATGCTGAGCAGCGTGGTGCCCGGCACCCGCTCCCGGCCGAAGCCGGCGCGGAGGAGGATCACCCAGAGCGGCTCGGAGGCGATCAGCAGCGCCGCGAGGCCGGAGGGCACCTCCTGCTCCGCGACGGTCACGAGGCCATTCCCGCCGACCATGAGCAGCACGCCGACCACCGCCGCGCCCGCGAGCTGGCGGCGCGTGAGCCGGCGCGCCGACGGCGGGCGCCGGACCGCCACCCACGCGTAGAGGAGCCCGCCCGCGACGACGAACCGCGCGCCCGCGCCGAGCAGCGGCGGGATGTCCTCGACCATGACCCGGATGGCTAGGTACGTCGATCCCCAGACGACGTAGATCGTCCCCAGGGCCAGCGGCCCGAGCCAGCGCGGCTCGTGATCGAGCAGTCCGGAACCCATCCGCAGAACCTAGAACGGAGCCACGCGGCGCTCCGTGAGGCGCGCCGCGCGGACTTCACCACCGAGACGGTGGTCTAAACCGCGCAGCCCGGAGGCGGCGAGCCGACCGGCTCTCTTACCCAGCCTCGTCCGGCGCGGGCCCAGCGCCGTCGGTGGGAGGAGCGCCATCGGTGACGGGCTCGCCGCTCGTTGGCGCCTCTAGCTCCGCAGCGGCCGTCTCATCCTCGACCGTCGCGGCGGTGTCGGCGGCGCCCTCCATCACCAGCGCCACCGCGCTGACGATGTCGTCCTCGCGGATGTTCATCACCTTCACGCCCTGGGACGCCCGGCCGTAGCGCGAGATGCCCTTGACCGCCGTCCGCTGGACCATGCCGTTCTGCGAGATGAACACGAGCTCGTCGTGCTCGCGGACAATGAGCGCGGCGGCGAGCGCGCCCTTCCTGTCGGTCAGCTTCACGGTCTGCACGCCCATCGTGCCGCGCCCCTTGACCGGGTACTCGGAGATCGCGGTGCGCTTGCCGAACCCGTTCTCGGTGACGACGAGCAGGTCCGTGTCGTCCCGCGCGATGTCCATCGCGAGCAGGTAGTTGGTCTTCTCGGCGACGTTCATCCCCTTCACGCCCGACGTGTCGCGCCCCATCGGGCGCACCTTGTCGGTGTTGAAGCGAGAGGCCTTGCCGTTGCGCGAGACCATGATGATGTCGCTCTCGCCCTCGGTGCGGCGGACCTCGACGAGCTCGTCGCCCTCGCGGATCTTGATCGCGATGATCCCGTCCGCCCGGATCGGCGTGTTGTACGCCTTGAACTCGGTCTTCTTGATCATCCCCTTCTTCGTGGCGAAGACCAGGTACTTGCCCTCGCTGAAGTCGCGCGTGGCCTGGACGGCGCTGACGAATTCGCCCTCGCGCAGCGGCAGGACGTTGCCGAGCGCGCGGCCCTTCGAAGTGCGGCTGGCCTCCGGCAGGTCGTAGACCTTCTCGCGGTAGACCTTGCCGCGGTTCGTGAAGAACAGCAGGAAGTCGTGCGTCGAGGTCACGAAGAGGTGCTCGATGTAGTCCTCCTCCTTCATGTCCATCCCGCGCACGCCGACGCCGCCGCGCTTCTGCTGCCGGTACGTGGCCAGCGGCAGCGACTTGATGTAGCCCGACTTCGTGATCGAGATGACCATCTGCTGGTCGGCGATCAGGTCCTCGATGTCGATGTCGCCCTCGGCGTG
>Ga0190275_10000759_pt1 | contig 25696 bp, 20 predicted proteins | sample Popmic550T_FD_133745 | JGI IMG/M metagenome (GOLD analysis project Ga0190275, IMG submission 133745) | Populus adjacent soil microbial communities from riparian zone of Yellowstone River, Montana, USA - 550 T | ecosystem: Environmental > Terrestrial > Soil > Riparian zone > Trees stand | place...
AGGGTGCGCAGGGTCTGGGTGGCGCTCTTGGCATCCACCAGCGCGATGACGGCGTTGGTCGCCAGGTTGCTCGAGCGGGTGATCATCCGGTGGATGAGCTCCTTCGCCGGCACGGGCTTGCCGAGGCGCTCATAGAGGGCCGCGTCCTCGTCCTCCTTGGCATCCAGCGAGTACGGCGAGCCATCCACGATGGAGCTGAACTGGTTCACGAGCGTGATGGGCTGGTCCAGAGACAGCTTGCCGGCATCCACCTGCCGGAAGAACTCCGCCATGACCGGGACCTTCATGGTGCTGGCGGCGTGGAAGGAGCGTTCGGCCTCGATGGACACTGCGTCCTTCGGGTCGCCGAGGTCCTGGTAGACGACCGCTACGGCCGCCCCCTTCACCAGGTCGACGCGCTGCTGGAGCGCGGCACGGAGGGCCTCAGGCCCCGAGGGACTGGCCGTGAGCAGAACGAGCAGAGCGGTCTGGATCATGAGGGAAACCCGATGGGTGGTGGGGCGGCGAGCCTATGCCTGAGGCGGAGGGAGAGCCACCGCACGCCCATGACGCAGGGGGCCATGTAGGTCCCGCCACGGAGGTTTTGACAAGCCCGTCAGCGCGGTGCTACCCGTATATGAAACATGAATCGCCCTTCAAGTTCATCCGAGCGTTCGCTCCCCGTGACACCCCGAGGCCAGAAGACGCGCCAGAAGCTGCTGCGGGCAGCCGAGGTCATCTTTGGGGAAAAGGGCTACGAGCGCGCGTCCATCGCGGACATTACCCGAAAGAGCGGCGTCGCGCTGGGCACTTTCTACGTCTACTTCCCGGACAAGCAGTCCATCTTCGTGGAGGTGGTAGACGAGCTGGGCGAGCGCCTGCGCCGCCTCATCGCGGAGTCCGTGGTGGGCATCAGCCACCGCATCGACGTGGAGCGCGAGGGGCTGCGCGCCTTCTTCGAGTTCGCTCGCGAGCACCCCAACCTCTATCGCGTGGTCCGGCAGGCCGAGTTCGTCGACGAGGAGTGCTACCGGCGCTACTACGACCGCTTCGCCAGAGGCTACGTGCGCGGGCTCACCCAGGCCATGGATGACGGGCAGATCCGCCGCATGGATCCGGAGGCGCTCGCCTACTGCCTGATGGGAATCGGCGACTTCCTCGGGATGCGCTGGGTCATCTGGGAGGAGGACCCGGGGCTGGAGCGCGTGCTGGACGCCGCCATGGACCTGATCAGCCGCGGCCTGGATCCGCGTCCCCCGCCCCGTACCGGCAAGGCCTCCACCTCCAAGACGGCCACCGCTTCCTCGAAGCGCGGCGCTCGTTCCGCGCGCAGCACCCCTCGGAGCACGGCCTCATGAGATATGCGCAGATCCTCTCCACGGGGCGCTACGTCCCTGAGAAGGTCATCACCAACGCCGAGATGGATCGCATCGTGGGTGAGCCCGTGGGCGACTGGCTCGTGCAGAACGTGGGCATCCGCGAGCGGCACGTGATGGCGGACCACCAGGCCACCTCGGACCTGTGCGTGGAAGCCGCGCTGCAGGCGCTCCAGCGCGCGGGCACCCGTCCCGAGGAACTGGACCTCATCATCGTCGCCACGGACACGCCGGACTACCTCAGCCCGGCCACCTCCTCGGTGGTGCAGGCCAAGCTGGGCGCGGTGAACGCGGGCACGTACGACCTCAACTGCGCCTGCGCCGGGTGGGTGACGGCGCTGGATGTGGCCAGCAAGACCATCGCCGCGGACGAGAGCTACCAGCGCATCCTGGTGCTGGGCGCGTACGGCATGACGCGCTACATCAACTGGAAGGACAAGAAGACCTGCACGCTCTTCGCGGACGGCGCGGGCGCGGTGGTGCTGGGCGCGGGTGACAGGCCCGGCTTCATGGGCGCCCGGCTGCTGGCCAATGGCGAGTACCACGACGCGCTCGGCGTCTACACCGGCGGCACGTCCCGCCCGGCCACCGCGGAGACGCTCGCGCTCACCGGCGGCAAGCCCGCGGTGCAGTTCGTCCGGAAGTTCCCCTCCACCTTCAACACCGAGCGCTGGCCCCAGCTCCTGGACATCCTCCTCAAGCGCGGTGGCCTCGAGCTGAAGGACGTGAGCCAGTTCGTCTTCACCCAGCTCAACCTGCGCACCATCGAGGCCACCATGAAGGTGCTCGGCCAGCCGATGGAGAAGGCGCACTACACCATGGACAAGTGGGGCTACACGGGCTCGGCCTGCATCCCCATGACGCTCGACGACGCGGTGGAGCAGGGCAAGGTCCGGCGCGGGGATCTGGTGGCCTTCTGTGCCAGCGGCGGTGGGTTGTCCATGGCCTCGGCCCTCTACCGCTGGACGGCCTGAGCCGGACGGCGCCACACGGACCGGGAGGAGCGCGCATGTTCATCGGCGACTGGATGGGGCGAGGCGCTCTGTACTGGCCGGAGCAGCTGGCGGTAGTGGACGTGGCCAGGGGCGACGCGGGCCGCTTCACCTACCGCGCGCTCAACGCGCGAGCGGAGGCGCTGGGCGGATGGCTGCGGGACGTGGCGGGCGTGAAGCCGGGAGATCGGGTCGGGCTGGTGGCCCACAACGGCGTGGAGTACCTGGACACGCTCTTCGCCTGCGGAAAGATCGGCGCCATCTTCGTCCCCTACAACTGGCGGCTGCACGCCCAGGAGCTGACGGAGTCAGTGCGTGACACCTCCCCGCGGGTGCTGCTCTTCGGTGACGACTTCCGCGACAACGTGGCCCAGGTGCAGGAGCGCCTCGGAGACTCCCTGCGTCTCGTCCACCTGGAGACGAAGAGCCTGCCGCGGAGCATGCCGTACGCGGAGACGCTGCTGCACCGGCCCGCCGCGCCCGTCACGAATGAGCAGGTGAGCGCGGAGGACATCCTCTGCCTGCTCTTCACCGGCGGCACCACCGGGCGCTCCAAGGGCGCCAGGGTCTCCTACCGCATGGTGGCGTGGAACACGCTCAACACGCTGGTCCACGAGGTGCGGCCCGGGGACGTCACCATCACCCACACGCCCATGTTCCACACGGGTGGGCTGCTCGTGTACTCGGTGCCGCTGCTCACGGTGGGTGGCACCGTCGTCATCATGCGCAGGTGGGATCCGGAGGAGCTGCTGGCGCTCATCCAGCGCGAGAAGGTGACGCTGTTCTTCGCGGTGCCCACGCAGTACCAGCAGCTCCACGACTCGCCGAGCTTCCGCGCCACGAACCTCTCCAGCGTGCGCTTCATGACGAGCGGCGGCGCTCCCATGCCGGTGCCGCTCATCCAGGCGTGGCAGGCCGTCCACCCGGTGCCCTTCAAGCAGGGCTTCGGGATGACGGAGTTCGGCCCTGGCCTCTTCAGCATGGGGCCGGAGTTCGCCATCTCCAAGGCGGGCTCCATCGGCCGGCCCAACTACTTCATCGATGCGCGGCTGGTGGATGACGACGGCCGCGAGGTGCCCGTGGGCGAGGTGGGTGAGCTCGTCCTCAAGGGCCCCTCCATGTGCTCTGGCTACTTCAACGACGAGGCCGCCACGAAGGAGACCATCGACGCGCAGGGCTGGTTCCACACGGGGGATCTGGCGAGCCGGGATGCGGACGGCTTCTTCACCATCGCCGGACGCAAGAAGGACATGTTCATCTCCGGGGGGGAGAACGTGTACCCGCTGGAGCTGGAGGCGGCGCTGTACGAGCACCCCGCCGTGCAGCAGTGCGCGGTGGTGGGCGTGCCCGACGTGAAGTGGGGCGAGGTGGGGCGCGCATTCGTGGTGCTCAAGCCCGGCGCCGCCGCCAGCTCAGAGGAGCTGCTGGCGCACCTGCGGGAGCGGGTGGCGCGCTTCAAGGTGCCCAAGAAGGTGGAGCTGCTGGAGCGCCTGCCGGTGTCTCCGGCGGGGAAGCTCCTCAAGCGAGAGCTGAGGGAGGCCGCCATCGCGGCGGACGCTCGCGGCTAGGAGCTCGCAGGAGAAGTCTCTCGTGGGAGGCCGCGCCGGGAGGCCTCTCGCATCACGTCGTCCCCGGTCGTCCCACCGGAAGAAACGAGGAATGTCTGTATGAAGAGGAAGCTGCTGTCTGCGGTCATGGTATGCGCGCTGAGCCTGGTGGGCTGCGGTGGCGATGACAAGGACCCGGAGCCCGACCCCGACCCCGACCCCGTCAAGAAGTACGACACGCCGGCCAAGATCCAAACGCACCTCGAGGGCAAGACGCTGGTGATGGAGGGCGTCAACATCCCCAGCCACCCCAACGGCTTCAATGAGGACACCAACTTCGGCGCTGCCACGCAGTGCTACGAGAAGGTGTACATGACCGTCTCGGGAGGGAACTTCGCGGTGACCAGCGCCCTGGGCACCCTGCGCGACGCTCCCACCTCGGGCAGCACCGGCACGTGCGAGCCGGTAGCCCTCGGCAACCCGCTGACCTTCACCTCTACCGCTGTCCTGATCGAGAACGTCCAGGGCGATGGCGAGTGCTTCGACATCAGCGTGACGTACCCGAGCTTCAAGCAGGTGGGGCGCGGCAAGCTGAGCAATGAGGGCAAGACGCTGACGCTCGAGCTCTACTTCGAGAACCAGGCGGTGGGCGCCAACTGCGCGGCGGGCACGGTGGGCTCGGCGACCGTCAAGCTCAACAACGAGGACTTCCGGAGCAACTCGCAGCAGGTCTACTCGGTCCTCCCGGAGCTGCCCAAGTACGACACGGCGGAGAAGCTCCGGGCGCACCTGGAGGGCAAGAAGCTGTTGATGACGGGAGCCCATGTCCCCAGCCACCCCAACGGCTTCAACGAGGACACCAACTTCGGCGCCGCCAGCCAGTGCTACCAGAAGGTCGAGATGAACGTCTCGGGCGGCAACTTCGCGGTGACCAGCACCCTGGGCACTCTGAAGGATGCTCCCACAGTGGGCAGCACCGGCACCTGCGATCCCACGGTGGTGGCTGGCAACCCGCTGACCTTCACCTCGACGGCCGTCCTCATCGAGAATGTGAAGTCGAATGGCGCGTGCTTCGACATCAGCGTGACGTACCCGAGCTTCAAGCAGGTGGGGCGCGGCAAGCTGGCGGGTGACGGCAAGACGCTGACCCTGGAGCTGTTCTTCGAGAACCAGGCGGTGGGTGCCGACTGTGCGGCTGGCGTGGTGGGCTCGAAGACGGTGAAGCTCAACAACGCGGACTTCACCGGCAACGCGCGCCAGGTCTACACGGTCTCCGCTTCCCAGTAGCGCACCCGCGCACCCGCGCGGCCCTGTCTTCTTCTCATTCCCGAGGGGTCTATGACGTGGTGGTCGAAGGCTGAAGCAGGCAGGGCCCTGCGGGGCGGCGCGACGGCGCTCGCCCTGACAGTGGCCGGGCTCTCACTCTCCGCGAGCGCGAGCCCGACGACGGTGCCAGGCGCGTACTACGACACGTGGTACGACGCGAAGAATCGCGATGAGGACGGCGAGCCGCGCGAGTTCATCCTCATCAACTACTTCTTCTCTCGCGCCACCTTCACCAACCAGGTGGGTGACCCGAGCGGCCTCAAAGGCGTGGCGCTGGGGCCCATCGGAAACCTGGCCGGCAGCGCGGTGCGCGTGGAGGACTTCAAGGCGTACTACATGGAGCAGCGGTGGATCCCGGTCATCGAGTACAGCCCCTGGTTCGTGGACGGGCTGGCCAGCTTCCGGGCCCAGTTCGAGGTGGACTTCCTCTGGGGCCGCGCCGCCAACACCATCCAGCCCAATGAGGGCGGCGGCTTCAACGCGGACCAGATCAACATCCAGACGAAGAACGTCAACGTCGCCCTCTACCCGTTCCGCGACCCCACGAAGCTCACCCTGCTCATCGGCACCCAGCCCGTCTACGACACCTGGTTCGATCCGACGCGCACGCCACTCAACGACATCATCCGCACCGGCTACAAGCTGACCTTCCTCGGCAGCGACGCGACGGGCCTGTCCCTCTTCAGCAGCTACAAGGGCAACGCGAAGCTGAGCTTGCTGCCGCTGGGCACCGCGCAGGCGGACAAGGCGCTCGAGGATGATCCGCGCCTGAAGTACATCTGGCTCATCACTGGGGACTACTCGTACCCGGTGCAGCCGGGGACGAGCGTGGGCGTCTCCGGGTGGGTCCTGCGCGACGACACCAAGGGTGATGCCTTCGCCTTCGAGGGCTTGGTGAAGAGCGGTCCGTCCTCCACGGGCCTGGGCAGCTTCACCGGCACCGCGCGCTTCAACATCGAGCGGCCCACAGGCACGGTGTTCTGGCTTGGCGCGAACTTCCACCACAACATCGACTTCCGCACCAGCCCCTTCGGCGCCTCTGGCTTCGTCATGTACAACGGAGGCAAGTACGTCAGCAGCAACCCGGACACCGTCCTCAATAGAGATGTGAAGATCAGCGGCCTGTCCGCCAACGTGGAGCTGCTCTACAACTGGGGCCGCACGCCCAACGACGTGGTGACGCTCGAGGGCCTCTACAGCACGGGCGACGAGGACCTGAACGACGACCGGTACAAGGGCGCCTTCACCCTCAACATGTACGGCCTGCCGGGCGCCGTGTGGTTCAACCACCGGACGCTGCTGCTGTTCCCCTTCACCAGCACGGCCAACAACTACACCGGCGCGGTGACGGACATCTCCAACCAGGGCTACGGCCTGCGCGCGGCCATCGCCACGGGGGCGATGGACCTCATCCCCAACAAGCTGAACCTGAAGCTGGGCACCGCCATGGCCACCAGCGACGCGACGCCGCCGCGGTGGAGCGAGGACGTGCCACGCGGGCGCTTCATCGGCGCCGAGATCAACGCGGAGCTGAAGTACCACATCCGCTACCTCATGACGGTGGGCCTGCACACCGGCTACATGTTCAAGGGCAGCTTCTACGATGGGGCGGAGCGTGTGACGTCCAACCCCTTCGCGGCGTTCACCACCTTCACCTGGTACGCGTTCTGATCATGACGACTCTTCGCGCCGCCTCGGCCCTGCTGCTCTCCGCCGCGCTCGCCTCGGGTTGTGTCCGCTCCTACCGGGCCGAGCCGCCGCTCTCCTTCCAGGACTTCCCCTACACCTCGCTCCAAGGGCAGGCGTGGCCGCTCAAGCGCATGGCCTTGCCCAAGACGGCCGAGACCTACGGCCTGGCCACCGTGCCCGAGGTGGCCTACGTGGAGCTCAACCCCGAGGGCCCGCGCACGCTCGTCTTCATCCATGGGCTGGGCTCGTACCTGAAGTTCTGGCGCTACCAGGTCGACACCTTCGCGGCGCAGGGCTACCGCGTCATCGCGGTGGACCTGCCCGGCTACGGCAAGTCGGACAAGCCAGCGTCCTTCCCGTACACCATGGAGGCCATGGCGGATGTGGTCCGCGAGGTGGTGCTCACCCTGGGCATCCACCGTCCCGTGCTGGTGGGCCACTCCATGGGCGGGCAGACGGCGCTCTCCTACGCCATCCGCTACCCCGAGGAGCCCGGTGCGCTGGTGCTCACCTCGCCCGCTGGCTTCGAGAGGTTCTCCTGGAAGGAGAAGGCGTGGTTCAAGCGCGTCTTCAGCAGCGTGCTCATCAAGTCCGCGCCCGAGTACAGCATCTGGGGCAGCGTGCGGCAGTCCAACTTCTCGCGCTGGCGCCCGGAGCTGGAGTGGCTCATCGAGGAGCGCGTGCGCGTGGCCTCCACTCCGGACTTTGACGCCTACGCCTACGCCAACGTCCGCACCGTGGACGGGCTGGCCCACGACGACTTCGTGCGAGACAACCTCGGGCACATCCAGGCGCCGACGATCATCGTCTTCGGCGAGGACGACCGGCTCATCCCCAACCCCTTCATGCATGGCGGCCGGGCTCGGGAGATCATGGAGTACGGACACGCGGGCATCCGCGGCTCCCAGCTGACGGGGCTGGATCGCTGCGGCCACTCGGTGCAGCTCGACTGCCCCCAGGAGTACAACGAGGCGGTGAGCGCGTTCCTGAAGAAGCTGCCAGCAAGCGAGGAAGGGGAGCGGTGACTCCCCCTCCGAGCGTGAGTGCTACGGGACGACGTGGCTCTTCACCATGCTGTGCTGTACGGCCTGCGTGAGATCCTTCGAGTTGAAGTGGCCGTACGGATAGGCCGAGTACACCTTCTCGCCCGTCTGCCCGGGGATGCGCGAGGTGTAGTCGTAGTAGACGACGTTGCCGTAACCGATGATCTCATCCGCCGTGGACCAGATGGAGTAGCGGTAGGCGCCCTCGTACCTGCTGGAGGACATCAGGTTCTCCAGGTACGCAGAGCGGCCCGAGACGCCAAACCCGGTATACCACCCCGGGTACATTCCATTCGTGGCGCCGCAGGTGGGCGTGGTGCCCCCAGTCTGGTAGCAGCTCACCAGGCCCCGGTTGGCACCTGCGATGCCCACGAACGTGTCCACCGACGAGGTGAGCGGCGGACCGATGTAGTACTGCCCGCCCTCCAGTGAGTCGTTCGCGTAGCCGCCGAGGATCGCCTTGCGCGCCAGCGTCACGCCCATCGAGTGCGCGATGATGTCCACCTTCGCCGCGCCCGTGTACGCCTTCACCGCCTCGATGAGCTTGCGGACCTTCATCACGTACGTCTTCGAGTGGTACTGCTGCGCCGAGAGCGCCGCGCTCGCCGGGCCCCACGTCGTCGCGTACAGCTCGCTCGTCTTGTAGCCCTTGGACAGGAAGTACTCGATGGAGGCGTTCCAGCCCGTCTGGCCCGCCGAGCCCGTGCCGATGGCCTTGTCCGAGTTGCCGTGGATGAAGATGACCGGCTGGTTCACCACCGTGTCCGTGCTGCTCGCCTTGCCGCCGTAGCTGCCGCCCGCCAGATCGCTGCGGATCAGGTTGTACTGGGGCTCGTAGCCGTTGGCCGACAGCCACTGGCGGAAGTGCGAGGTGAAGCCCGCGGTCGAGACGGCCGCCTGCTCCTGCGTGGCCAGCTCCGTCGCGGGCGCTTCGGGCTGCAGCTCGAGGGGCTCGGAGCCCTCGCCGCAGCCAGCGGACAGCGCGCCCAGGCACAGCGCACCCAGCAGAGACAGGGAAGAGCGCAGATGCATCGTGTTTCTCCTTGAGAGGGGGGATCGCCCGCTCTCAGAGTGAGCAGGCGCGTCGCGGAGTGTACGGACTTCCCTCGGAAACGCAGTCAGTCAAATGGCCGCGAGTTGAAGGGTGATTCACCCTTGCAGTGCGTCATGCAGAAAAGTTGAAGGTTGATTCAGTTTTGCGGTGCGTCATCGGTCATAATGTGGCCCGCATGACGGCGCGAAAGGTGGTCATCCATCGTCCGGGCGGGTACGAGCAGCTTACGCTCGAGCCCCTGGCCATCCCCCTTCCGAAGGCGGGCGAGGTGGTGGTCGCCACCGAGGCCATCGGCGTCAACTATGCGGACTGTGTCATCCGCATGGGCCTGTACGCCTCGGCCAAGGAGTTCGTGGGCTGGCCCATCACGCCTGGCTTCGAGTTCGCGGGCACCGTCACCGCCGTGGGAGAGGGTGTCTCGGATCTGGCGCCGGGCGCGAAGGTGTTCGGGGTGACGCTGTTCGGCGGGTACTCCACCCACGTCGCGGTGGCTCGGCACCAGCTCTTCCCGCTGCCTTCCCGGCTCGAGGCCGTGCAGGCCGCGGGGTTCCCCACCGTGTTCCTCACCGCGTACTTCGCGCTCTTCGAGCTGGCGCACCCGCACCCAGGCGCGAACATCCTCGTCCACTCGGCGGCGGGTGGCGTGGGGGGCGCGCTCGTGCAGCTCGGGCGCCTCGCCGGGTGCCGCGTGGTAGCCGTCGTCGGCGGCTCACACAAGGTTGAGACCGCGCGCGCCATGGGTGCCGACGTCGTCATCGACAAGTCCCGAGAGGAGCTGTGGCGGGCGGCGGAGCAGGCCGCGCCACAGGGCTATGACGTCGTGCTCGATGCCAACGGCGTCGCCACCCTGCGGCAGAGCTACGCGCACCTCGGCTCGCCCGGGAAGCTCGTCATCTACGGCTTCCACTCCATGCTCCCGCGTCAGGGCGGACGGCCGAGCTGGCTGAAGCTCGCCTGGGACTGGCTGCGCACCCCCCGCTACAACCCGCTCACCCTCACCAACGACAACAACAGTGTGCTCGCCTTCAACCTCTCCTACCTGTTCGAGCAGCGCGCCATCCTCTCCGAGGCCATGAGGCGCCTGCTCGCCTGGCTGGAGGAGGGAAAGCTGACGGCACCGCCCGTGAAGCAGTTTCCACTCGATCAGGTGGCCGAGGCCCACCGCGCACTCGAGTCGGGGACCACCGTCGGCAAGCTCGTGCTCGTGCCCTGAGTAGGACGATTCCCAAGCCGATGATATCAACCCGCTGCTGAAATTCCCGCGAACGCTCCCATGAAATTCCTGCGTGATCTGCGCTCGGTCCTGAACGTCACGGTGCTCGTCGCCGGACTCGGTTACTTCGTCGACCTCTTCGACATCACCTTGTTCGGCGTGGTGCGCTCCGCTTCGCTCAAAGAGCTTGGCCTCACTGACGCCGAGGTCACCAATCAAGGGGCGTTCATCTACAACTGCCAGATGGTGGGGCTGATGCTCGGTGGCCTCATCTGGGGCGTCCTCGCCGACAAGCGGGGCCGGCTGTCGGTGATGTTCGGCTCGATCCTCCTGTACTCGTTCGCCAACATCGCCAACGCCTTTGCGTGGGACGTGACGAGCTACGCGGCCTGTCGCTTCCTGGGTGGCGTGGGGCTCGCGGGCGAGCTGGGGGCGGCGATCACGCTCGTCGCGGAGTCCCTGCCCAAGGAGAAGCGGGGCCTCGGCACGACCGTGGTGGCAACGCTCGGCATGCTCGGCATCGTCGCCGCGTCGTTCGTGGGCCAGCTCCTGCCGTGGAAGACGGCCTATCTGACGGGGGGAGCGATGGGGCTGGCGCTCCTGTTTGCGCGCTTCAAGGTCTCCGAGTCCGAGCTCTTCGCCAAGAAGACCCATCCCTCCGCCGCCAATCCCCTGCTACTGCTGCAGGGCGGACGCCTCCCCAAGTACCTCTGGTGCATCCTGATCGGGGTGCCCATCTACTTCACCACGGGAGTCCTCTTCACGTTTGCCCCCGAGCTGGCCAAGGGCTTGAACGTCCAGGGCACGGTGACGGCCGGGAACGCCATCCTGTACGGGTCCATCGGACTGACGCTCGGTGATCTCCTGGCGGGCTTGGTCAGCCAGTGGCTCAAGAGCCGCAAGCGCGCGGTGGCCTTGAACCTGTTCGTGGGGTTCGGACTGGTGCTCGTGTACGGGCTCGTCCCGGGGCTCACGAGCACGGCCATCTACGTGTTGAGCTTCCTCATTGGCATCACCGTGGGCTACTGGGCGGTGCTCGTCACCATGGCGGCCGAGCAGTTTGGGACCAACATCCGGGGGACGGTCGCGACGACGGTGCCCAACTTCGTGAGAGGCTCGGCGGCCCTCGTCGTCTTCGGGTTCACGCAGCTGAAGGACCACATCTCGGTCGCGAACGCGGCGCTGACGTTCGGCACCCTCTGCTTCGGCCTGGCCCTCCTGGCGCTCACGCGCATCGAGGAGACGTTCCACCGCGATCTCGACTACGAGGAGACCGCGGCCGGCGCGAGGGACGCGAAGACGCAGGCGGTCCTCGAATAACCGGACTTCGCCCGCATGACGCACTGCAAAGGTGAATCACCTTTCAGCTTTATTTGCTCCCCTGGGACGCTCTTTGGTACTTGGCACGTGGCGGAAACCAGCAAAGGAGCAATGGATGGCGGCACTTCGCGTGAGCGGTCGTTTCGTAGTGGCGGTCCTCGGCGTGCTCGCAGGAGCTTGCGAGTCGCAGCAGGGAGGACCTGACGACGAAACTCCAGAGGAGGTGGTCGCCTGTCGGGATCGCATCCAGCAGAAGATCGACGAGGTGGAGGCGGCCGGCATCGACATTGACACCTGGTCCATCACGGACGCGCCGGAGATGGCGGAGATCACCACCACCGTGGCCCAGAACCAGACCAACTACCTGGACTATGACGGCCACTACCGCCCTCTGACGAACCACCCGGGCTGCACCACCGAGAACCTCTACTACGACAAGGGCAACACCGCCGGGACCACGCCGTACACGGACGGGAACAACGACGGCAAGTGGACGGGCGCCGTGGCCTTCGGCGGGCCCAACGCCGCCACGGGCTTCATCGACGGCGACAAGGCCGCCATCCCCGGCTATCCCTGCGCGGCCAAGGAGTACACCCAGCCCAACGAGGACACCTCCAAGCCCATCATCATCCTGGTGCACGGCAACTCCACGCGGCCACACACCTGGGAGAAGTTCCTCCTGCCGCCGGGCACCCAGCCCACCACCGCCTTCGAGAACGTCCAGTTCACCGCGGACGCCACCGCGCGTGAGCAGCTGGCCGAGAAGCTGATCGCCCAGCGCTACCGCGTCATCGCCGTGGACTTCCGCACGGACATTGTCACCAACGTGGACCCGGCGGCCAACAGCACCACGCAGAACGCCGCGGGCAACATCGACCACGGCTGGTCCACCCCCATCCTCCAGGGGATGCTCAAGGCGGTGATGAAGAACCACCCGAACCGCAAGGTGGCCCTCATCGCCCACTCGCTGGGCGTCTCCGTGGCGCGCGACGCGCTGCGCCGGATGTACGTGGAGCACATCCAGGGCAAGGCGGACGCCATCAACCCCTTCCCGCGCGTGAGCCACGTCATCCTCGGCTCGGGCGCCAACCACGGCGTGTCCACGTATGATCCGGCGCTCGGCGCGTTGTGCGACAACAACAAGACGATGCGCGGCACCATCGTCTGCGAGATGGGCAGCCGCTCCAACTACGTGCAGACGTACTTCCACAAGCCGCTCAACGGACCGCGCGACCTGTTCACCACGCCGTGCGCGGACGGCGACTACGCCTTCGGCAAGAAGGGCCAGTGCGACGGCAACGTCGTGAAGTACCACACCATCACCATGACCGATAAGGAGAAGGGGACCAACTACCAGGACCTCTACGTCTCCGAGGCTGCCTCGCGCATGGACATGGATGGCTGCGTGAACAACAAGCTCACGACGCTCAACGACTACGACACCAGCGGCTACTTCAACAAGGGCTTCATCGCCAACCACTTCGGCTCCATGCGCTCCGAGGCGGGGCTGGGCCTGGTGCTCGAGTACCTGGCGCAGTAGCGCGCAGTCCCTCTGAAGAGGCGGGTCCGGCTCGCGCCGCGCGCAGCCGTGGCCCGCGCTCGTCCTCCTTCCCCCTCATGCGCAGGCACGATTCCATGAAGCGACTCTCCGTGTTCCTCGTAGTGGCCCTGTGGACCTCTCATGCGTGGGCCCAGGCCGCGGGCACGAGCCCCGCGGAGCCTCCACCGGCACCCGCGCCGGCAGCGCCCGCTGGCACCGGGGCCGAGAGCGCGCCCTCTACGGGGAAGGAGGCGCCGGCCGAGGCCTCTGGCCAGACGGCGGCGGGGACGACTGCTCCTGCGAATACGGCGGCCCCGGCTGCGCAGGCCAGTCCCGCGGCCGAGGTGGGACCAGGAAAGTCGGAGCTGCTGACGCCCCCACCCCCGCCGCTCACCCGCCCGCGCCTCGCGATCGGAGACGACGCCTTCTACGTCAAGCCCCTCCTGGCCATCGCGGGGGGCGTGCACGTGGAGAACCTCATCCAGACGCTCAACAGGAACCGCGAGAGCCGTGCGACGACCGTGGCGCTCACGCGCTTCGGCCTCGAGGGCAAGCTGGGTCCCTACGTGTCCTTCCGCAGTGAGTTCGAGCGCAACCTCCGTGCGCACGGCTCGGGCATCTGGGAGGGCACCGCTTCCTTCAGCGCGCGTGACCAGTACATCCGCCTGCAGCGCTGGGGTGCCACCGCCGACGCGGGCATCATCCTGGATCCGGCCAGCGTGGACTACATCTCCACCCACATCGCGGACGTGCTGCTGGCAGACAAGTACACGCGCGACCCGCTGCTCTACAGCGGCTTCAATCGCGGGCAGGGCGTCGTGGCGGCGTACGAGTGGCGCGGGCTGCGCGCGGGCTTCAGCGTCACGGCCGCCAACCCCCTGAGCACCTCGTCTTCGTTCCAGGTGGGCGGCACCTTTGGCGGTGGCAGCCGCCTGTGGGAGCGCCCCCTGGGCAACTTCCGCATCGGCCAGCCGGATGACGATCTGCACTTCGTGATGCTCAGCCCGTCGCTCACGTACTCGCACGAGCTGTTCGAGGCCAAGACCATGCTCCAGTCGTTCGACGTGAACTACCAGACCAACGCGCGCACCGACCCGCGCATCAAGGGCTACAACCTGCGCGGCAACCTGCTGCTGAAGCTGCGCGCGAACCTGGGCATGCCGCTGCTCTTCACCCCCTTCGTCAACTACGCGCGCGTCCAGAACGACGTGACGAACAGCACCCCCGGCTTCGGTGACACGCTGCTCGAGACGCGCTACCGCGCCAACACCTTCTCCGCGGGCATGGACGTGAACCTGAAGGGGCGCTCGGGCGTGGGCTTCGAGCTCGCCCGCGTGTCGGACCACTCGCCCAGCTTCGTGGCTCCCAGCGGTGGCAACCCCGCGAGCGAGCCCGACACCCACACGGTGCAGACATACCTCAACATCGGTGGCACCTGGTGGTTCACCGAGGACGTGGCGCTCGGCGCACGCTACGCGCGCTACAAGAAGACGCAGACCGCCATCGACGACGAGATCGACGCCTCCTACTTCCTCACCCTCCGCATGGTGTTGTAGGCGGGCTCAGCGCGCGGTCCAGCCGCAGTCCATGACCTGGGCCGCCCCGGTGATACCTCCCGCGGCCTCCGAGCACAGGAACGTCACGTAGGCGGCCACCTCGCTCGGCTCCAGCAGCCGCTTCACCGCCGCGGGCGCGAGCATGATCTTCTCGATGACCTCGGCCTCCGAGAGGCCGTGCACCCGCGCCTGGTCCGCGATCTGCTTCTCCACCAGCGGCGTGCGCACATAGCTGGGGCACACCGCGTTCACCGTCACACCTTTGTCCGCCGCCTCCAGCGCCACCGTCTTCGTCAGCCCCATCAGCCCGTGCTTGGCCGAGATGTAGGCGGACTTGTACGGGGAGGCCACCAACCCATGCAGCGAGGAGATGTTGATGATGCGCCCCCATTTCCGCGCATACATCAGCGGCAGCCCATACCGCGTCAGCAGGAAGGGGCCGATCAGCATGACGCGGATGAGGTGCTCCCAGCGTTCCTCTGGGAACTCCTCCACCGGCGACACGTGCTGAAGGCCGGCGTTGTTCACCAGGATGTCCAGCCGCCCCCACTCCTTCTCCGCGCGAGCGATCAGCGCCCGGCAGTCCTCCCGCGAGGCCATGTCCGCCCGCTGGAACACTGCGTTGGGCAGGCTCTGCGCCACGGCGTGGCCTCGAGCCTCATCGATGTCCGCCATCAGCACCCGCGCGCCTCTCGCGCTCAGCGCCTCCGCGACTGCCAGACCAATGCCGTTCGCTGCTCCCGTCACCAGCGCACACTTCTCCGACAGCTCCGCCATGTCTCTCCCTCGGTGCCCGGTATGGTGGAGCAATCCCACCCGGAGTTCTACCCTTCTCCATGATGCCCATCGTCCATGACTGGCTGGCCCGGCGCGCCCTGCTGTCGCCTGACCGAGTCGCGCTCATCGATGCCCTCCGCGGCGATCGCCACATCACCTATCGGGAATGGAACGCGGCGGCCCACCGCACCGCTCGCCTGCTGCATGACACGCTGGGAGTGAGGCGGGGGGACCGCGTCGCGGTGCTCGCGATGAACTGCGTGGAGTACCTGGACGTGGTCTTCGCCTGCGCGAAGCTGGGCGCGATCCTCCAGCCGCTCAACTGGCGCCTCAGTGTGGAGGAGCTGAAGGGGCTGTTCGCGGACGCGGAGCCCGTCGTCCTCGTCTACGGCCCCGACTTCCAGGCCCAGGTGGACGCCGTCCGGTCCCACGCCCGCAGTGTGCGCCATGTGGTGCCGCTGGTGGACTCGCCCACGCGGCCCGCGGGCGACGTGCCTTTCTCCGCGCGTGACTCGCTGCCCGATACGGCGCTCCCTCCCGTCGAGCTGCAGGCGAGTGATCCGTGGGTGCTCTGCTACACGGGTGGCAGCACCGGGCTGCCCAAGGCCGCCATCCTCACCCATGGCTCCATCACCGCCAACGCGGCCAACACCGTGGTGAGCTGGGGCCTCACCGCGGAGGACGTGGCGCTGCTCAACGCGCCGCTCTTCCACACCGGGGGCCTCAACGTCTTCACCCTGCCGCTGGTGTACGCGGGCGGCGCTTCCGTGGTGTGCCGAGGCTTCGATGTGGAGCAGGTGTTCGAGTGGGTGCAGCGCGGCACGGTGAGCCTCGTCTTCGGCGTGCCCACCATGTTCATCGAGATGCAGCGCCATCCGCGCTTCGACACGGTGGACTTCTCGCGGCTCAAGCTGCTCATCAGCGGAGGAGCGCCGTGCCCCGCGCCCGTCTTCGAGCGGTTCTTCGCCCGTGGCGTGGACTTCAAGACGGGCTATGGCCTCACCGAGGCCGGGCCCAACAACTTCTGGCTCCCTCCCGGAGAGGTGCGGCGCAAGCAGGGAGCGGTGGGCGTGCCGCTCTTCCACGTCGAGGCCCGGCTCGAGGGGGAGGGAGAGGTGGGCGAGTTGCTGATTCGCGGTCCGCACGTGTGCGCGGGCTACTGGCGCCGACCCGAGGAGAGCGCCAAGGCCCTGGCTGGCGGATGGCTCCACACCGGCGATCTGGCGGAGCGAGACGCGGACGGCTGCTACCGCATCGTCGGCCGCGTGAAGGATCTCATCATCTCCGGCGGCGAGAACATCTATCCCTCCGAGGTGGAGAGCGTGCTCGCCGGCCACCCGGAGGTGGCGGAGGTGGCTGTCATCGGCGTGCCGGATCCGAAGTGGGGCGAGGTGCCGCGAGCGCTCGTCGTCCCGCGTCCGGGCACCCCACTGACCGCCGAGGCGCTGCTCGCGTACTGCCAGGGCCGGCTGGCCCGCTACAAGACGCCCAGGACCGTGAGCTTCGTGGACGTGCTGCCCCGTACCGCCGCCGGAAAGGTGGACCGGCGCGAGCTGGCTGCCCGGCACGGCGCACCCTGAGGAAGACTCACAGGCGATCCTCCCGGACCGAGGAAGAGAAGCGCGCGGCGAGCGCCCAGAGGTGCTGCGCCTGACGGTGCAGGTCCACCACCGACTGGGCGATCTGCTCCACTCCTGTCACCGCCTCCAGCGAGTGGTGGGAGATCGACTGGATGCGCTCGGCGATCCGCTCGCCGGAGGTGGACTGGCGGGCGCTGTCCACGGCCAGCTGCCCCACGCGGGTGTGGATCTCCTTGGCGCCCGTGACGATGCGAGACAGCGACTCCGCCGCGGAGGACGACAGCTGCATCCCCTCTTCCACCTTCGAGGTGCCGTCCTGCATCAGCCCCGCCGCGATCGAGATGTCCTCCTGGTTCCGCTTCAGCAGGTGTTCGATCTGCACCACCGCCTCGCGCGAGCGGTCCGCCAGCTTGCGCACCTCGTTGGCCACCACCCCGAAGCCCTTGCCGTGCTCGCCCGCCCGGGCCGCCTCGATGGCCGTGTTGACGGCCAGGACGCTCGTCTCGTTGGAGACGTCCTGGATGAGCTGGAGCATCTGCGCCACCACCGTGCCGGAGGCCTGCAGCCGCACCACCCGCTCCTCCGACTTCTGCACCACGCCGACGATCTCCGAGATCTTTCGCGAGGCGGCCTGCACCGCCCCGCCTCCCTCCTCCGCCATGCGTCCATTCGACGCCGCCGCATCGGCCGCGGTCATCGCCTGCTCCGCATCCTGGGAGAGGCCGCGGCTCATCTGCTGCACGGACTCCGCGAGCTGCTGGAGCTGATCGGACTGCTCACGGGTGGCTCGGGAGAGGTTGTCCGCGAAGCGCCGGATGCGGTCCGCGTCCGCCACCGTGGAGACCGCCACGTCGGCCAGGCCCTTCACCATCTCCCTCACGCCCTGCACCATGGTGTTGAAGGCGTGGCCCAGCTTGCCCACCTCATCATCGGAGTCCACCGGCACCGTGACGCTCAGGTCTCCCTGCTCCACACGATGCGCGGCGCTGGCCAGCTGACGGACCGGCCGCACCACGGCGCGGGAGAAGGCCGCCCCCACCAGCATGGCCAGCACCATCGCCACCCCCACCGCCAGGAGCAGCCGCTGCTGGAACTCCGACACCTCCCTGTCGATGTCCTCCACGTACACGCCCGTGCCCACCACCCAGCCCCACGGGGCAAAGAGCTTCACGTAGGACTCCTTGGGGAGAGGCGTCGTCTCACCCGGGCGAGTCGCGAGGTAGGAGATGAAGCCCTCTCCCTGCGCCTGCGCCAGCTTGACGATGTCCACGAAGACGGCCTTGCCCGCTGCATCCCGGTACCCCGTCAGGTCCTTGCCCAGCATCTCCGGCAGGTGCGGGTGCATCACCAGTCGGGTCGACAGGTCATTGACCCAGAAGTACTCGACGCCGCTGTAGCGGAGCAGTTGCAGCAGCCGCGCCGCCTCGGCCTGGGCCTGGGCCGTCGTCAGCTCTCCCGCGAGCACGCGCGCCTCGTTCGCCTCCAGCACCCCGTAGGCCGTCTCCACCACCTGCCGCAGGGCACGCGACCGGTCTTCGCTGAGCTGTGCCCGGATGGCTGGGAGGACGTAGAACGGCTGCAACAGGAGCAGCGGCAGGGCCACCACACCCATTGCGATGTACAACTTCGTGAGCAGGCTGCGACGTCTGAGTGCCAACGCCATCATCCCCAAGCCTAGGCCACTCTGGGCCTGCGTGGGGGGTTGGCTGCCCGCTCTCTCAGGCTTGGACACCCCGCAGTGGATTCATCTGGGGGTATCAAGTTCCCTGGTGATCCGGCTTTTTCGTGCACCTCTTGGGCAACCCTGCAGGTCAGATTCCTGTCCCAGGCCTTGCTGGGATGAGCGGCCGATCCAGCCGAGGAGACCTGTCAGATGTGACATCGGAGCCGACCGCCGTAGGTTGGGCTCCGCGACCATCGCTGCCGGAGGGAATTCGTTTCCCGAGCGAGAACACGTCTCCGCCGCCCGGCAGCTGGAGTGTCCTACACCGTAGGGACTGCGTATCCGACCTGAGAGGTCTTCCGCAGACGGCGGACGCTGCAGTGCGGCATCGTGTCGCCATTCGCGACCTGCCAGGTGAAGACGCGCAGATCTACCCGGCAAGTTCTGTCCGTCTGCCTCCATACATCCTAAGCCGTCAACCGCACCTTTCAGGTCGGGCAAGGAAGCATGGACAAAAAACTCGCATCGACAATCGGCGCTGCGGCGCGTGCCGCCCGGATGCGCCTGGAGCTCACGCAGGCAGATGTGGCGGAGCGCATCGAAGTGGCGACCGAGGTGTACGGCCGCCTCGAGCGCGGCGGCATGCTCCCCAGCGTCCAGACCCTGCTCCGGCTGTGCCACGAGCTGAACGTCTCCGCGGACGAGCTGCTGGGCCTGTCCCACCACGCGCCCAGCCCCCGTTCCTCGGAGGCACCCTCTCTGCCCACCGAGCGGCCGGAGATTCGGCGGCTGCTGCGCAGCCTGCGTCAGCTGGATCCCTCCTACGTCAAGCTGCTCGGGCTGGTGGCCAAGGCGTTGCTGCGGCGCTGAGCGCGCGCGGGCTCAACCACGGCGCACCTCCCGCTCCTCCCCACGGGAGCCGAGTCCTGCCTTGGACAGCGCGTCGCGGATGCGGGCGATGGCGACCTCCCGGCTCAAGGTGTGCTTGGCGAGGAGGGCCGCCGTCTCGCCCGGGTGCACGCGGGGGAGGGTGATGGTGAAGCTGGAGCCCTGCCCGGGCGTGCTCTGCAGGGTGAGCGCACCGCCCAGCATCTCCGTGAGGCTGCGCGCCAGCGTCAGGCCCAGGCCCGTGCCCTTCACCTTCTTGTGCAGGGGCGTGTCGACCTGGGTGAACTCCTCGAAGATGCGCTCGTGGAACTCCGGGGGGATGCCGATACCGGTGTCCGTCACGGAGAAGGAGACGGTGTCGCGAGGCCCTGCGCCACGCGGAGGGTGATAGCGCCCTGCTCGTTGAGCTTCACCGCGTTGGAGATCAGGTTACGCAGCACCTGGCTGAGCTTGGCCTCGTCCGTCTCCAGCTTCAGCCCCTCGGGGGCCTCTGGGGAAGACCAGCTCCACCATCGCCTCCGGGGGGAGCAGCGGCCGCATCATTCCGCGCAGCCCGCGCAGGAACTCGTTCGCCTCGAAGCGGGTATGGCGCAGCACGGCCTTGCCGGCCTCCACCTTGGACAGGTCCAGCAGGTCATTCACGCTCGTGGCTGACGTTGGCCACCACGCGGCTCTTCACGTGGGCGGCGCTGTCCCGGCTGCGCGGAGAGGAGGCGCTCGGCCCGCTCGTCCATCCAGGTGATGGTGCCGGAGGTGTCGCGGACGAGCGTGAATTGACACTGGCGTGCTGTGCGGGCAGGGCCCGTCTGCTTGGAAGCTGGAAGATGGCAGGGGGGGAGCGTTCTGGCCTCAGGGCTGTAGAAATGACCGGCCCTGTGTTGGAAAGAAGTACAGAGATGCCCGGAAGGAGGCTGCGGTCCTCATGGCATACTGGCTGAGCCTCAACCGTCCGTCGCCCAAGGGGGGCCTCTCATGAAGCCGGTCCGGGTGCTGGTGGTGGAGGACGACCCGGAAGACATGATGCTGATGGCGCTCGAGCTGCGACGCGGGGGCTTCTCACCCGAACTGCACCGGGTGGAGACGGCAGAGGAGATGCGTCAGGCGCTCGCGCAGGGAGAGTGGGACATCGTCATCTCCGACTACATGCTGCCGCTCTTCAGCGCTCCCGAGGCGCTCAAGGTGCTCCAGGAGACGGGCCAGGACATTCCCTTCATCGTCGTCTCGGGCACCGTGGGAGAGGAGGCGGGAGTGGAGATGATGCGGGGGGGAGCCAGAGACTACTTCCCCAAGGATCGCATCACCCGCCTGGCCGCGGCCGTCAGCCGGGAGCTGGCCGAGGCAGCGGCGCGCCAGTCAAGGGCGCGGGCGGACCTGGAGCGGGTGTTGCTGGCCCGGGTCGGGGAGGTGCTCACCGAGCCGCTGGACTTCGAGCAGTGGCTGGCGCGGCTGGCCCAGCTGCCCGTGCCCACGGTGGCCGACGGGTGCGCCATCTTCCTCGAGGAGGGGCAAGAGCTGAGGCTGGCGGCGCTGGCCCATGTGGATGCGGAGACGGTGGCGCAGGGGCTCGCGGCGGACCGGCGCACGCCGCTGCGCCCGGATGCCACCATGGGCCTCTCCTTCGTGCTGCGCACGGGCCAGTCCGAGCTCATCTCGGAGGTGGCGGGGAAGGAGGAGCTGCTCGCGCGGGACGAGGAGCAGCTGCGGATGCTGCGCGGGCTGAACCTGCGCTCCCTCCTCCACGTGCCCCTGCACGGCCGCCAGGGGATGATCGGCGTCCTCGCGCTGGCCACCACCGGCCGGCGGCGCCTCGCGCAGGAGGACCTGGTGCTGGCCCAGGAGCTGTCCCGCCGCATCTCCCTGGTGCTGGAGAACGCGCGCCTCTTCCGGGAGATGCAAGAGGCGGTGCGCCTGCGGGATGACTTCCTGACGGTGGCCGCCCACGAGCTGCGCACCCCGCTCACCACGCTGCAGCTGCAGGTGGGCGCGCTCACCCAGCGCGCGCGGAAGGAGAGGGCTGCGCCGGACTTCGCCGAGCGCCTGGAGCGGTGCCAGCGGCAGATTCGGCGCCTGGGCACGCTGGTGGAGGGGCTGCTGGATGTGTCGCGGCTGTCCAGCGGCCAGATGCTGCTCCAGCCGGAGCGCTTTGAGCTGGCGGAGCTGGTGACAGAGGTGGTGGAGCGCCATGCCGCGGAGGCGCAAGGCGCTCGGTGCGAGGTGCTGCTCCAGGTGGTGCCGGGCCTCCTGGGCCGGTGGGACCGGCTGCGCGTGGACCAGGCGGTGTCGAGCCTGCTGAACAATGCCCTCAAGTTTGGCTCCGGGCACCCAGTGGAGGTGGCAGTGACGCGAGAGGGAGGCATGGCGCGCGTGGAGGTGAGGGACCGGGGGATTGGAATTCCCGAGAGTCAGCTCGAGCGCATCTTCGAGCGCTTCGAGCGCGCGGTCTCCTCTCGCTCCTATGGGGGGCTGGGGCTGGGGTTGTACCTCGCACGGCGCGCCGCGGAGGCCCACGGCGGGCGGGTCTGGGCTCAGGTGCGGCCCGGCGGAGGTGCTACCTTCAGTCTGGAACTGCCACTGGAGTCGGTGGAGGTGCACTCATGACGGCTCGACGACCGCTGCTGGTGGTGGATGACGACGCGGACCTACGAGAGGCCATCACGGACGTGCTGCGGGACGCGGGCTACGAGGTGCTCGTGGCGAGCAACGGCCGGCAGGCGCTGGAGGTGCTGGCCCGGAGCAACCCCCTTCCAGGGCTGGTGCTGCTGGACATGATGATGCCCGTGCTGGATGGCGCGGGCTTCCTGGCGGAGGTGCGGGGCCACCCGCAGTTCGGCGAGGTCCCCGTGGTCGTCTTCTCCGCCAGCGCCCGGCCCAACCTCCAGGAGCTGGGAGCGCGGGGGTGGGTCCGCAAGCCCGTGGATCTCGATGTGCTGCTGGAGGTCGTCGCGACGCATGTGCTGACCTGAGCGTCGCAGGCCTTCTGGCTCGCCTGGGTCAGCTCAGGCGGCGCACCCAGTTCACCCACGCACCCAGCTCCCTGAAGCCCAGGCGCCGGTAGACGCCAAGGCCCAGGAGGGTGGACTGGAGGACCGCGGCGGCCTGGTTCCGCGCGCGCGCGTCCATGAGCAGGCCCCGCATCACCTCGCTGGCCAGCCCCCGCTTTCGCGCGGTGGTGGCGGTGGCCACCAGGTAGATGCCGGAGGTGTCCAGCATGTCGAAGGCCATGCCGCCCGCGACGAGCAGGCCCTGCTCGCGCACTCCTAGCAGGTGCATGGGGGCATGGGACTGGGCATGCCAGGCGCGGATCTTCATGGGTGCCACGGAGCCGAACGCCTCGACATTGAGGGGGACCAGCTCTTCCTGCGTCGGCAGGGGCTCCAGGGGGATGCTGGGAGGCGCCAGCGGCGTGTCTGCGAGGCTCAGGCCCATGGCCGCCGTGGAGCCCTCGGGACGGTAGCCCGCGCGGTCCAGCGCCTGCCCGGCGGTGTTCCCAGGGACGACCCACACCTGCCAGAGCTGGACGCCGTGGCTCCGGTAGAAGTCCTCGAGTGCCGGGAGCGCGGCCACCAGCTCCTCTGCCTTCTGGAAGAAGACCTGCTGCTGGCCCAGCACCCTGGGGTTCTCGGGCTGGGCGAAGGCCGAGAGGCCCGGGAGCACCAGGCTGCGCAGGGATCCATGGTCAGCCTGGAACTGCTTGTAGGCCATGATGTTGGAGAGCAGGCGCGCTTCGAGCTCGGCATCCGTCACGGGAGGACAGGGTAGGCCGAGTGCGCCTCTTGGAGAACAACCCAGGGGTGGAAAATCCCCGCGCGGAGGGGCAAGGCGGCTAGGTTCAGGGCAGCCCACCTATGGACTCGCGCTTCTTCGCCTTCAATCCCCGCCCGACCCGCGTTGCCCTGTTCCTGGGCGCCTGCGTGCTCGCGGTGCTCACCGCCTGGGCCATGGCGGCCGCGCGCCAGGCGGAGGAGCCCTTCGCCGAGGCCCGCGCAGGCATCTCCGCCGGCTTGATGTTCCTGTTCCTCTACGCCTTTCACCGGCTGCGCCCCCGGCCCGACTGGGGCATCACCCTGGGCCCCCGGGGCGTGCAGGTGGCGCGGCCCTTCAGCAAGGCGAAACCCCTGGAGTTGACCTGGTCGCAGATCGCCACCGTGCGCCGGCTCGGCCGCAAGGGGGACGTGCTGGGGCTCTTCCTGCAGGAGAAGGGCCGGGTGCTCGTTCCCAGGCATCTGTTCCCCCGCACCGCTGTTTTCAACGAGCTGATCTCTGCGCTGGAGGAGCGGCTCCCACCGCCTCGTCACGACGCCTGAAGGGCGTGTGGCGGAGACCCTCCTCCAGGTGGGGTTGGCAGGCAGGCGACCGAACGACTTTTCTGAATATTTCCGCTGCCTTGCGTATGGTCGTCCTCCTTGTCCGGGGTGCTGCGAGGTGATAGGCACGCACCCCTGATCCAAGGCAGCTTTTCGAAGGACAATCGCGCATGGAAAAGACTCCCTCAACCGGTGCTCTGCCGGCGCCCCCGCCCGTGGAGTATGGAACCGAGAGCATCACCAAGCTCGAGGGACGGGAGGCGGTCCGCAAGCGGCCGGGCATGTACATCGGCGACACCATGACGTACGGGCTGCACAAGCTCGTGTACGAGGTGGTGGACAACTCGGTGGACGAGGCGCTGGCGGGCTACTGCACGGACATTGAAGTCATCATCCACGTGGATGCCTCCCTGAGCGTCCAGGACAACGGGCGCGGCATCCCCGTGGGGCCGCACCCGGATCCGAAGTTCAAGGACAAGGACACGGTGGATGTGGTGCTGACGGAGCTGCACGCGGGCAGCAAGTTTGGCAACGGCGCGTACAAAGTCTCCGGCGGCTTGCACGGCGTGGGCGTCACCTGCGTGAACTTCCTGTCCGAGTGGTTCAAGGTGCGCATCCAGCGCAGCGGCAAGGTGTTCGAGCAGAGCTACTCCCGGGGGATCCCGGATGGGAAGGTGAAGGAGGTCGGTACCACCGACAAGCGGGGCACGATGGTGTGGTTCAAGCCGGATCCGCAGGTGATGGAGGTGGCGGACTTCGACTTCGAGACGCTGAGCCAGCGCCTGCGCGAGCTGGCGTTCCTCAACGCGGGCCTGCGCATCACCATCCGCGACGAGCGGACGAACAAGGAGCACGAGTTCAAGTTCGAGGGCGGCATCGTCTCGTTCGTGGAGTACCTGAACAAGTCGAAGCAGGCGCTGCACGACAAGCCCATCTTCTTCCGCGCGGAGAAGGAGGGGGTGTCGCTGGAGCTGGCCATGCAGTGGAACGATGGCTACGACGAGCGCATCTACACCTTCGCCAACAACATCAACACGCACGAGGGTGGCAGCCACCTGTCCGGCTTCAAGGCGGCGCTGACGCGCACCGTCAACAGCTATGCGGATAAGAGCGGGCTGTGGAAGGACCTGAAGGAGACGCCCACGGGTGAGGATGCGCGCGAGGGCCTGGCGGCCGTCATCTCCGTGAAGCTGCCCAACCCCCAGTTCGAGGGGCAGACGAAGACGAAGCTGGGCAACAGCGAGATCAAAGGCCTGGTCGAGCAGATGGTGAATGACCAGCTCGCCACGTACCTGGAGGAGAACCCCGCCAACGGAAAGAAAGTCGCGGCCAAGATTGGCGACGCCTGCCGGGCCCGCCTTGCCGCGCGCAAGGCGCGTGAGACGGTGCGGCGCAAGGGCATCCTGGACGGAGGGAGCCTGCCGGGCAAGCTGGCGGACTGCCAGAGCCGGGACCCGAGCGAGAGCGAGCTCTACATCGTCGAGGGTGACTCCGCAGGTGGCTCGGCGAAGCAGGGGCGGGACAGGCGCAACCAGGCCATTCTCCCGCTGCGCGGCAAGATCCTGAACGTGGAGAAGGCGCGCTTCGAGAAGATGCTGACGAGCACGGAGATCGTCACGCTCATCACCGCGCTGGGCACGGGGATTGGCGCGGAGGACTACGATCCGAACAAGGCGCGCTACCACCGCATCATCCTGATGACGGACGCCGACGTGGACGGCAGTCACATCCGCACCCTTCTCCTGACGTTCTTCTATCGTCAGATGCCGGAGCTGCTCGAACGCGGGTACTTGTACATTGCACAGCCGCCGCTCTATCGCGTGTGGAAGGGCAAGAAGGGCATGTACAT
>Ga0190275_10000760_pt1 | contig 25664 bp, 52 predicted proteins | sample Popmic550T_FD_133745 | JGI IMG/M metagenome (GOLD analysis project Ga0190275, IMG submission 133745) | Populus adjacent soil microbial communities from riparian zone of Yellowstone River, Montana, USA - 550 T | ecosystem: Environmental > Terrestrial > Soil > Riparian zone > Trees stand | place...
CAGCCCTTTCGTTTGCAAACAAGCCGGAACGGTGGCTTGCGGTTCCTGCAATATCACAGGAACCGCCGCTTGCAAAGGCGCTGATCACGCCCCGTCGTCGTCGAAGGGAAGTGGCGGTGTGGCTGGGATTTCCTTTTCCGGCAGCGCCAAGGTATCAGGCCGGTTCACCTGAACTTCGCCCCGGCCCTCGCAATCCTCGCACCGATCCGGCAGCGTGCCGGTGTATTCGGTGCCCGGGGCGTATATCCAGCCCGCGCCTTTGCAGGCCGCGCATGGGTGCCGCATCTTCATAGCGCGATCACTCCATATCGACCGTGGGCACGCTGGTGCGGGTCACGTCCAGTTCGACGGTTTTTTCATCCACCGCGCGAACCAGCGCTTGCCGAATGAATTCACGGACGGCCGGCTTTTTGCCCTTCCCGTCGCCCTTCACGGTCACCGTCACCCGCGCCACAAATCTTGCCATCGTTCAGCCTCCAGCTTTCAGCGGGAAAACCATTTCCCCGCAATCCTGCGCGATCGCAACTTCGGCTGCGACGCGCAATTCATCTGCCCTAGCACGGGCACGGCCGGCAAGGTCCGCGCGCCCATTGGCGAAGCCGTGGCGATAGCTGGCTGTGCGGTTCCCCGACGGCTCCAGTTCGTTCGGGTCGATCCCGTCCAGATAGCCTTCCAGCCGTTCACACTCCGCTAGGTCGCGCGTCATCATCGGGTTCAGCCTTCCGGGAATTCCAGCACAGCTTCGCGCGCCGTGCGCACGGCCGCAAGTGTCAATCGCGCATCGTCATAGGGCATGATCACGAACAGGCCTTCGCCAGCTTTCGCCATCGATCCTTCCATGTCGGCAATGATCCGGTCATAGGCCGCCATCACCCGCACAGCCGCGGCATTCGTTCGCCATGCGGACCCGGGCATCGGCTTTTTCATGCACTCCAGCGCATCGACAAGGATCGCGGCATCGCGCGGGTCGATCGGCAGCTCAACTTCGACGCCGCCGGCGATCAGATGGTGCAAGGCTTCCGTCAAGCGCTGGTGCGCACCCTGAAAGGCGATCGCGTCCCGGTCCATCCCGGTCAGCGCATCCGCCCGATCCTGTTCCTTCGCTCGCGCAAGCGCCCACGATGCCACATCCAGCATCCCGATCATCAGGTTGTCCGCGCCGTATCGCCAGCGCTTCATCACCCGTTCCGACCACCAGTCGCGCAGGCCTTTCGGTCTGTGCGTCTCGTAATAGTGGCGCAGTTCGTCGGCCATTTCGTCGCCGCGCGCCGTCGGGTCACGCGAAAACCGCTCGTGAATCATGGAAGGGGCACCGGGAACGGCAAGTTGAACACCACCATCGCAAGCCACAGCACGAACAGCGTCACCACAACCCCGGCCGCGAACCGCCGCCACCTTTTGCTGAATATCCGATCTACAGCCATTTTGCAGAAAAGCACGATTCCGAAGGTTCGACCAGTGCGTGGTGGTGGCGCGCTTTAGAAACGATGAAACTGTGCGACATTTCGGGCGGCGGCGCGCCCGCAATGGAGGGGGCGGGGTGTACGGTCCCTTAATTGTATCGACCAGATGCCATGCCCTGCCCATAGGGATCGATGCACGTGCGTTGATTGACTGATGACCCTATGCACTGATGCACTGATGGTCAGGGCTTATGGGTGACGCTGTGTGTGGTCGGGTGCCATGGGTGCCTGCCCATTGGTTGGCCTTACCACTTACCGATCCCACGTGTCGGCTTGTCGATAGGGTGTGAAGGGTGTGGTGCTATCGTTCGCCCTGATCCCTTGCATGTCGGGCATAGGGTTGATGCACTCGACTGGACCTGATCCCCCTGCATGGTGATGGTGTGGACGTTGCCCCCTCCATTGCAGTCGGGGCAGGGGATAAGGCGCACCGTTGTGATGGTCTGGTCGGCCATCATCGGACAATAGCAGGACAACGCCACGGGATCATAGGTGGATGGCATGGTGACTGGAGCACCAGTGACCAGCCTATGATGCCCATGCCTATGGTCAGGGCGATGATGATGGTGATGGTGCGCAGGTCAGAACCCCAGCAATTCGGTGCAAGCGGTAATGATCAGCGGACTTTGTGGCGGATGGTCTATGGTCAGCGTGCCCTGCCCCTCCATGATCAGGTTCGCTTGCTCTATGGCCAGATCGCAGTGATCGAACAGGGTGGTGAATTCATCGAACCATGCCACGTCGTCACACACCCTTCCTTCGGTGCATGCGACCTTGATCGCCTCCATCTGGCTGATCAGGTATTTCAGGGCGCGGTCGGTCATACCGGATGCGGGTGTTTTGGCCTTAGGCATTCGCCCAGCGGGCAGGGCGGGAACAGGGGACACGTGCCATCGTCCCGGCACTCCGTGGGCGAATTCGCTTGCCGAAAGCAGACAGCAGCGCACCGCGGCCCGGAATACCGCTCGGACTGACATTCCGTGGAGCATGACGGGTGCCGACCGTCGGGCAGCGGCAGTGGATCGGCGTAGGCATCCCGAAATTTCGTGGGCGGAACCGTCGGGATCAGGCAGTTGCCCGGCGGGCATGGCGGGCGCAGCATGCACCCCTTGTCAGATCGGCATTCGACGGGTCCGGATAGAGCACCGCCGACCAGCGGCGTCACGATGACTTCCACCACAACGTGGTCGCCCTTTAGCGCGCGCCATGCCCGCTCTATGTCCAGATCGGTGTGACGCTGATCGACCGGGAAGTTCCGAGTCCACAGCCAGTTCACAAGCGCGGCCCGGCGGGTGTCTGCGACGCTGCGCACCACCGGATTGCCTTCGATATCGACCACAGCCCAGCCCGTGACGGTCATTCTGGTTTTTCCTTTGCAGCAAGCCGGCCCATCGCTTCATGGCCGAAGCCCTTCGGCAGATCACCGACCACCAATGTCGGAAACGGCGCTGGAAAGCAGTCGATGCAATAGGGTCCGGTCGTTTCGGTGAAATAGCGCGGAGTCGACACGCGCCCGCACGTGATGCACTGGGCGGCGGCTGCTGTGGTCATCGACTTCGCTTCCGATAGGCGCGCACCTTTTCGACGCGCGTGGCCGGCTTGTTCGCCCGCCTCTGCTGGCGTTGTGCCTTTTCGTTATCTTCGCCGATCTTGCGATCCGACAACGTGATTGCGAACTTGCGTGGCGCGCCGCCCAGTTTTCCCATTGTTCAGCCCTTTCGTGGTTTCAATCGTCCCGCGCTGGAGGCGGCGGACCCATGACCCGCTTCCCCTCGATGAACCGCTTTTCGAACATGGTGACTTCATGCTGGCGCGACGATCGCTTGTCGTGCCCGCGCTGGATCGTCCGCACCATGTTGCTGATCGCAAGCGCAAAGGCGATCGCGGCGCAGATCAGAGCGAACGGCCACGTGGATTGCGTGATCAGGGCCTTCGCCAGTTCGTCGATCATTTCCATCACGTCGCCTTTTTCAAAGCCAGATCGCGGGCATATAGCTGGATCACCGCGACCACCACCGCCGCTTCGCCCGCATGAAGCGTAATGGCCTCTTGATTAGCTACGGCCGACACCATGCGATCGAAGGCGGATTGCAGCGCCACCTTGGCGTGCGCCTCTGTTATTTTGATTTCATCAGGCATCAGTTCAGTTCCGGCGCGATCGCGACGATCATGTTTTCGCCCTGCAAGTGCTCCGGAATGCCGTCCAGCGGCCCCATCACACCTTTGCCGTCGCCTTTCCTTAGCGTGACGGTCTGGCCGAACCTTGCCACCACATCGGCCGCCACCCTTTTCACTTCCCCGTTCGGCAGTTCCTTGTCGGGCATTTCACCCGGCATCCCCGGGCATTGCCCGGCGATCAGCTTTCGGCATTCGGCCAGAAGCTTTCGATCGGCCAGATGATGCGTGAACACATCCCAGCCCAGCACAAAGCTGACAACCTTTTGCAAGTCGGAATAATTGCAGGGCCAAAGCCCGATCCCGGTCGAAAGCGTGGCGACCAGTAGTGACGGGAATTCGCGGGTTTCAGTCATGCCAGCGCCTCCAGTTGGCGCGCCAGCTTTTTGACCAACCTTTGCCGGCGATCGGCATCCGCTTCGATCGCCGTTTTCAGCGCGGCAACGGTTTCTTCCGTCATGCCCGTAATGGTCACCGCGCCGGCGACGCGGGTGTAAGCATATTCGTGCATCAGGTTCAGCCCTTTGATATGGGGCGACGCCGAAGCGCCGCCCCTGCTTTGATTACTCGCCTTCGCCTGTTCCACCTTCGGCGACCGGCGTGTTCGCGGTCACAGCTTCCGAAAGCGCCGTGGCTTGCGAGTCGAGCATATCGGCAAGCGCTGCGATTTCTTCCGGATCATCCTTCGCGTCGCGAAGCTGTTGCGACATGCCCTGAATCAACGCCAGCGCAGATGCGGTCGCGCTGGTGTTGCGCTCCACCGAAGCCTTCAAACGCTCAAGATCAGCTTGTGCCATGATGATAATCCTTTCAATTCTGCCAAGTTGGCGCTGCATTGCGACGCATATCGACTCGATAAGTTCAAGGATCACGACCGTTTGCGAACGCCAGAAAAACATCGATCGCGTTCCTTTTCCTGCCCGCGAAGCATAACACAAAGGCGGCTCGCCCGGCATGTTTTTCAGCCTGCTTCGACCAGTTCCGCCGCTGGCGTGCCGCCGGTGTCAGGCGCTGCCGGCTCCACGGTTTCCGGATCATCGTCATCACCATCTTCGCGTTCGAAGATGCCACAGCCTTCCCGATAGATTTCTTTCAGGATCACCATCACGTGCGGCAGGAACGCTTCCACTTCTGCCGGCGTGAACTCTAGCCGCAATAACAGCGCGTCCACGTCCTGTTCAGCCAGCCGTTCGTCGGCATCTGGCGCGAACACCATCATCCCGACCGCGACCAGCATGCGGCCCAGCGTGCGCGTCCGCTCCATCCGCGGGTCGGTGTCCAGATCGATTTCGTTTGCGCTCATGACACCACCATCCGCGAAAGCAATTCCTGCAATCCGCGCAACTTGGCCGCAGGAAGGTGGTGATTCAGGACACCATAGCCGAAGTCACGCGGTTTCGTCCGCAACAGCGTTTCGCCCCACTCCCATCCCAGAAGCGTGGCGCGCGGCGGATCATCTTCGAAGCGCGCCAGCACATAGATCGTTTCGGCCTGACACTTCCCCCGCTCCACGATCAGGTTATAAGGCTTCCGGGCGCACTTTGCGTCGATGCGAAACCGATCCACTGTTCCATCACGCCGGCGAAAGTTGGCCCACAAATCCACCCCGGCATCCCCGCCCGGGCGCATCGTTATGTCAACGCTGCCACCGAAAAAGTCCGCAAGCGCTTTTTCCCCATGCAATCCGACCAGATCGTGGTTTTTGGCCAGCGGCCGATGCGTGGGGTGATCCGCATGCAATGCGTGGCGCGCACGCGCAACGGCGTCTAGGTCGATGTGGTTAGGTTCTGACATGCACCAGTTCCATTTTCGCGCATCCGGCGGCGGAATAGCCATTCGCGGCGCACGCGCGCAGGCCGTTCGATCTTCCACCAGAAAGGATGCTCCGACATGAACGCGGTCCATTCGTCGGGGCGCATGTTATCCTTGATATGGTTGCAGGCCCGGCAGCACGGCACCGTGCGCGTGCCGCCCTCGCATGCCGGCTCCACGTGATCCCGGGTCGCTGCGACGCTGCTAGGGCTGGTCGGTGCCTCCAGCCCCCGGCGGCAATAGGTGCACAGACGCCCACGCCTGCGCTTGCGTTTCTTCGGCATCGAATGCCCATTGTTCAGCCCTTGGCGATTTGCGCTTCCCGCAATATCACCACCGCTAACGGCTTGCAATAGTTGCAAAACCCCATCGCCATGGAAACGGCAGGAATGATGTGCCGCCGACCCGCACGGCCATGAACATGATCAGCGCCCAGCCGGGCTTCCCCTTGGCGCAGACGCACTGAAACAGCGCATAATCGGCTTGCAGGCGCAGCCATTCGTCACCGCCGACCGCATAGGCATCGTCATGGATATCGCAACAGCCTTCCCATGGTGGCGGATAGCCAAGGAACGTGCGCCACGCCCATGACATGCCCCCGCTGCAACCGTCGCGGATCATGGCCCCGCCCTATCCATAGCCATGCGCTTCATCAGGTTCCACACCGGGACCGACACCAGCGGATCACCGCGGTGCTTTGCCCACGTATAGACCCGCCGGTGATCGCGCGGGATCGCTGCCCAGTGCTTGGCGCATATCCATTCGGGATAGCGCCCAGCCCGTTGCGTGCGCCGGCAATGCGGCACGCAACAGCGCAGGCGATCATTCGATAAGGCTGGGCGATCCGTCATCGTTAAGCCGGACACGATAGTGGTGACCACTGGAGCACCGCACGCGATAGATGCCGCCGCGCTGGCGCGCGATGCCAGTGATCGATGTGCATGGCTTGCCGCGCTGATGCAAGGCTGTTGCGCCTTGCGCCAGTTCGTCGGCACTTATGTGGCGGTCGCCGACGATGATGCCGGTGGTCGCGATCAGCAGCACAGCCAGCATCACCTGACCTGCGCGATCGCGACGCGCGCCAGTCCACCCATGCCGATCGCACGCTTGCCGGCCAGCGATAGGTCGATGGACCTGCCCCGCACGAACGGGCCGCGATCGTTCACGCGGCAGTGAGTCGACCTGCCGTTCGCCAAGTTCGTCACGCGCAGAACTGTGCCGAATCGGGCAGTGCGGTGCGCGCATGTGCTGGCGTGCATGTTGAACCGCTCGCCGTTCGCTGTTCGCTTCCCGTGGTGTTCCGCCCCGTAATAGGAGGCTATGCCAGCATGCGCGCCCGCGACGCCGACCATCATGATCACAGCGATCACGATTGCCGACACCACGACAGCAAGGATGATTTTCTTCGAGTCGTTTTTCGTCATAGGTTGCGCCCCGCTAGGCCCGGCCTGATCACCATGTTTTCAATTTCATTGCGGACATTGTGCGGCAGGCCCGGCAGGATTTCTTCGAAGATGTAGATCAGCGCCTCATCCCAGAATGCCCGGAATTCTTCCTCACCCATCGCGCCGAAGTCCATCGGCCGCCCGTGCATCGCAAGCTGACCGTCCGGCATGCGGATCAGGTCCACGTGACCCGTCGCCGCCTTCAAATACATTTTGACGGTTTCGATGCTGACACCTTTCGCCGTGGCAATCTTGGCGAACACCGCATGCGCCAGCGAATTGAACTTCGGATTTCGGGATCGGAACAGCTTGCCGTTCACAAGTTGGCCATCGGGGATGCGCTGCAACTGTTCGATAGTGGCGCGGGATGAAGCGATCAGTGTGCGCGGGTGCTGGACCCGGAACAGCCCAGCCTTGTCACTCATTTCGATTCCTTGACGCCGCCCACGTCCCAGTCAACCAATTCGCGGCCGGCGTCGTTTGCGTCCACCGACCGGTGAAGGTTTTCGAACATGGCCCGCGCTTCCTCTGCGCTGTCCGCCTCGACACTCCACGTTTCGTTATAGGTCACGCGCACGTTTGCTTCGAATGTCGGCATGGTTCAGCCCTTCGGTTGAATTGAAAAGTCGGTGCGCGTCTGATCGTCCAGCGCATCGGCACCGCTCGCGAAGGCCGCGGCCTCCAGCGCGGCGCGCGCATCGGCGTGATTCTGCGCGCCGAACAGAACCAGCTTCGCGCGCACACCCGCCTTCGTTAGATCGAAAGTGTGCGTTTTCCCGTCCTGCATATAATTCCACGCGCCGGCTGGGATGCCCATCATGATCACGGGAACGCCGTCGCCCTGACCTTCCGGCGCAACCGCAAACACGATCTTTTCCTCGATGTTCATTTTTCCTCCCTCGATTTGTGGGAAAATCCCCCAATTCAGATCAACCGGCCCGCTTCGAACTTCGCCCGATAGTCAGCGGCGATCGCCTCCATGCACCGGATTTCGTGCGCGGCGCTTGCCTTATTGATCCGCCCGGCCATGATCCAGCGCGGATAAACATGCTTGCGCAGCTTGGCTTCACGTTCTGCGCACTTCATCTTTTCTTCATCCGTGACGGGAAAGGCCGCGACGGGATTTTGCGCTTTGGTTTCCATTTTGGCCCCGCTGTTCGCTGTTCGACTTCCAATAGCGCCGCGCGCGCCGCCTCCAGCCTGATCATCTTCGCCCGTTCGTGGGCGTCGCTTCCATAGCTGGTCGATTTCTGTTCGCCCTTGCGTCCCGTCGTTTTCGCCTTGTGGTCCGCCTTTGTGCGGGCGGTGATGTGCTCCGGTGAATTCTGCGGCGGGTCGAAGTCGCCGGCCGGTTCATCGTAAGGTCGAAGCCACAGCGCCGGGTGATGATCGTATTCGACCACCGCACCTTCACCGAAAAGCATCCGTTCAAGCACCTTCACCTTCACGTGGAGCGGGATCGCCTTCCGGTGGTCGCTGACCTTCGGCGGCGACTTCGGATCGGGCATTGTTCAAGGCCTTCGCAGATGCGTGAATTGCGATGATCGCCGCATAGTAATCTTCGGCCATTTCGGCATAGGCCCCGCGTTCCCACACGTTGCGCGTTTCGTCACGCGCCAGCGCCAGCATCGCATCGCCGGTCGCTTTCGCAAGCCCGGCCAGCAGACTGGCGGTGCGCGCCGGGAAGATCACCACAACGGTGTCGGCTTTCGATGGCGTTCGTTCCAGCTTTGCTGCTTTGCGTTTCGCGTTCATTTCGGATCATCCTTCGGATCATCGCGCACGAACCGGATGCTGAACGCGCCTTGCGCAGTGCCCGGCTGGATCAGGATGGTCGCCCGATCCTCCAGAAAATCCACCACGGCATGCGCGGAAAGGTCGGCCGCCTTTTCATGCAGCTTTGCGCGCACGATCGCGTCGGCAAGATCGCCCACAGACATGGCGTTCAGCCTTAGGCCAGCCAGCCCATTCACCTTGTTTTCGCGCATCCAATTCAGCACCATTCCGGCGGAATAAATGATGTGTGGAGGCACGCCGATGGTGCTCGGCTTCCCTTCATTGTCCACCAGATCGTAATCCATTTGCCCGCATCCCTTTTGCTGATAGCGGGAACAGGACTAGCACGTGACTTGCTACTGGAGCAAGCGGCTATCGCCCGCCAAGGCCCGCACGGGATAGTTCATGCGCGACACGGGCCGGCAGCCGCTCGCGCACCGTCGCCATGAATTCAAACACACTTGCATCCTTCACCAATTCGGTCGGGATGCTTGGCCCCCACAGCTTTTCGATCGGCAGCCTACCCTTGCCGACTCGCTTGTAGACTTGGCCGCGCGCGATGAAGGTGCCGCCGAACACCCGGCGCTTGCCCCACGGCCGCGCGCTGACACCCTTGCGGGTTTCCCGCGCATTGAAATGAACAAGGCCCATCGCCCGGCCGCGCGCGACGATCTGATAGGTCGGGCTGCCGACGTTGCCGTTCACGCCAGTGACTTCATCCTTGATCTTGCCGTAAGCCGCACCGGTCTGCTTCACCAGCGCGCGGCGCACACGCGTCATCGCCACGTTCCCGGTGTGATTGATCGCGCGCGCCAGCGCCTTTTTGGCCTTGGCCGGCGCGTTGTCATAGTGCCGCGCTAGATCGACCAGATCGCTTGCGTCGATTTCGATTTGCATTAGGTGATGTTTACCACGCGCACCGGGGGCGCTGCGACGCCGGCAAAGCCGATCGCTTCATAAATCACATAGCCTTCACCTACGTTCAGCGCAGCCAGTTCCTGCGCCGCGGCCTTGGCCAGCGCGATCGTGCCGTGCGGTGTGTCATCAGGCGCATCGGTGCCCACGACAATCCAGTGTTTTTCGGGAATGGCCGGCGTCGGCATATCAGAACACGCCCGGCTTGCGTTGCGGGTGGAGTGACTTCACCGCCTTATCGATCACGGTCGCAACGGTGCGCTGCTGTCCGCCCTGCGCCTCTTTCAGATCGATCGCCGCCGCATGCACCAGCGTGCGCACCACTTCCGTTTCCGCGTCCTGCGCCCGCTTAAGGCGTTCGGCCTTGCGCTCTGGTGAATACATTTCAGGGTCCGCCACTTCCTTGGCGACACCGGACCGCACCAGCCAGTCGCCAACGTGTTCACTTATGACGGGCAGATAGGTGGTGCGATCTGTCATGGTCGGGTTCCGCGTTCATGTGCACCCGGGGAGGGAAACAGGCCATGCCCGCGGAACCCTATCACCCGGCGTCAACGGGGAGTCGCCGCCGGGTGGTCCCGCTACCGCTGCGCTGCGCCGGGTGCTGCCGCAGGAACGGTGCGGGTCGGTTGTGGACCCTTGTCGCGGTCAGATTGCATCTGGGCCATCCGGCCGCGTTCAAACTTCTGGAAGTCCGACTCGCCCTTCGGTTTCACTTCGCTAATCGGCTCGCCTTCGGTGTCGATCGGCTTGCCGGTTTGCGTGTCGATGTTCTGGGGCGGTGATCCCCATGGACGATGAAACGGCGCATCGCCTACAGCGGCCACATCAGCTTCCACACCTTCATCGGCGGCGCTGGCGGTGGTCGGCAGTTCACGGTGAAGCCTGACCGCCCCAGTCATGGGATGGCCCTGTTCGTCACGTTCACCGGGGGCCGTCGAACCGCCCCGGGCGCGCGTGCCGCCCTCATTCAAGCGCGACTGCAACGCCATCGCTTCCGGCGACCTCTGTCCCGACTGCGACTTGCCCTGATCCTTGCTCGCATCTTTCGCCATGGCTTCGATTCCTCTGAAATAGCAACCCGGCCGCTATGCTTACAACCTTTCAACGCCGGCCCGGTTCAGGTCAAGCGACAAACTGTTCCACATCCGGGTCGTATTGCAGCAAGGCATCGCCGACGCGGCCCGTGATCCGGTGGTGTTTCACCTTCCGGACATAGATTTGCGTCGCGGTGTTTTTCTCATTTCCGCGGTGCACGATGATGCCGAATTCAGCCTTGTTCGCCCACGTTGCGCCGTCGGCGATATCGTAAAGCGTCATCGCCGAACCTTCCTTCACCGCCTTGCCGGCCTCCTTTGTCGGATGCGCGACCACGATCACACAAACCCCATAGCGGGCGGCGAAGTCTTTCAGCAGCCGGATCGCCCGGTTCGTGTAGTCCGCAATCGACTCGCCGCCCTTGCGGGTGTGGTCGATTTCGTTCCACGGGTCGATCAGAACACCCTTGATCCCATAGCGCACCACCGCGGCTTCCGCGCGCCCGATCAGCCACTCCACCGTAGCATCATCGTCGGCCATGTTGCCATCGACGATCCGGCCACCGACCCGGTTGATGAAGCAAAAGCGCGACCGGATGAAATTGTCGGCGCGCTCGCGATCGAAGGCATTCCACCCGGACTTCGGCGTGCGCAGCAAATAGCCGCGCAACTGGTCGCGCACGAACGGCTTCACTCGCGCTTCGAAGGATGCGATCGCCCACGGCCACCCGTGATTGCGCGCCATGTTGTGCGCAAGCTGGTTCGCGAAAGCTGACTTGCCGACAGACGGCAGCCCGCTGATCACGATGAATGCGCCTTCGTAAATTTGAATCAGTTCGTTCAGCGAAGAATTGAAGCCCAGTTCGAACGTGACCAGCGGCTGGTTTTCGAAATCGTCCAGCGTGTAAAGTCCAGACACCGGATAATTCCGCGCCGTGCGGATCACTTCGCGCACAGCATCAGCGCCGAAGTGGATCAGCACTTCGTTCAAATCCTTCACCGGACGGAACGCCATCTGCCCGTCGCGGTCCTTTGTCGGCACCACCTTTTTGTCCTGATGCGGATATTCGATGAAGGCGCAGCGCTCGCGCCCCAGCCGACGCGCCAGTTCGTCACGCAACCGCATCCCGGGACCGTCGCCATCGGTCGCAAGGATGATGCGCTTGACCGGTTTCAGGCGGTCCCAGTTGTTCACCACATATTCGAATTTCGGATCGTTCCCCGGGTCCAGTTCGTGGTCCGGTTTCATCGGAATCGGATTGCCGTTGTGATCCTTGTCTGCCGGCGCACCGTCTGGCACCGACACGGTGAACGGGTGCCCGCACTGGATCGCGGTCAGCGCATCCGGTTCGCCTTCGGTGATCACCAGCGCGTGATGGCCAGCGTGCACCGCCGGATCGTCGATGGTGTCCACGTTGAAAAAGGTTTTCCGTGCGCCCTTGCGCTGGAAAAAAAGCTTGTCGCCTTCCGGCGCGCGCCCGCGGAACTTGGCGTTTACCTCCACGCCCCGGTCTATGTACGGGAAAACGATGATGTTGCCCGTCGATGACGGGCGCGGTTCACCCCCTCCAGCTTCCCCGCGCACCGCGGTGAAGATTCCCATATCCGCCACCAGTTCGGGACTGATTCCCCGCTTTTCGAACCAGTCCAGTGCCCGCGGATTTATTGGCCTCGCTTCGGTCATAGAACGCCCCTCCCTTCCAGTTGCAGTGATTGCAGGCAAAGCCGACGCCGGTGGCGTCGATCGTGATGCCTAGACATTTCAGCTTTCGATGCGATCCCTTGCGGGTGTCGCTGCATTTCGGGCAGGTCGTGTAATAGCGGCCCTGCCCATAGGCCGGCGGATTGATGCCCAGTTCGCGGCACAGATCGGCGGCGCTTAGCATCGCAGTTCGTCCACCAGCGTGGTCGCCAGTTCGTCGATGCCAACTTGCTCCAGCGTCACCCCATCGTCCGCGTAATGCGTGAAAACGGTGAACGTCGGATGGCCGGCCTCATACTCAACCGGCACGCCTATGCGCTCCAGCGCAGCCACAAGGGCCGTTTCGATCTGGCGCTGGTTCATGGAACATAGGCCGGGGCGCTGGCCATCATCGCGCGCATTTCATCTTGCGTCCATCGACGCTTCGAACCGTCGGGGTTTAGATCAGGCGGTTTCGCATCGGTGCCGCCGACCACCGACAGCATCGCCATCGCCGGCGTCGGCACCGGTGGCGCAGGTCTGCGCATGCCCTTGCGTTCAGCATCCCGGCGCATCCAGCCTTGAAAGGCCGCCTGCCACTTCACCATGCGCGCGCCCTTCGATGCCGCCCACAGCTTCATGCTTTCGGCCGCCGCCATCACAAGCTGATCGGTCAGTCCGATCTGCCGGCCATACTCGAAATCTTCCGGCGTCGGCTTCCAGTCATCGGGCAGCTTCACCTTGCGATCGCGCTTGCTGCCGGACTCTTCAAAAAGATCATTGCGGACCACCGAAGGGGATTTAGGGGCGAAGCCCCTAATCCCCGAAGGTGGTGCTTCTTTCTTACTATCTAGACTCTGGCTTCTAGCTTCTAGCATATAGGGCTTGTCTTTTCGCTTGAGCGAATTTCCAAGCGACGCTTTACCACCCTTCGAACCGTTTTCTTTGTTCGTCAGTGACTTAGCGTAATCACGAACCATTTTTCGGGAATAAATCAGGCCGCCTTTTGTTTCCGAAAACACGCCCCTTTCGGCTAGCGTTTGGGCGCATCTTCGGACCACTTTCGGGCTTGTTCCGGTCATCCTCGCAAGCTCGAAAAAGGTGATCGGCTTCCCTGCAATCGTTAAATGACCATATGGTTCGCCTTCGTGCATCAGGCACAGCATTTCGATCCACAAGCCGCGCGTGGCTAGATCACAGCCGCGCAGCCGCGGGTCACCGCGCCAGTCGGTCGGATAGAACCTGAACCAATGATTTTTGGATGATTGCATCGTCGCCGCCTCTTGCAAAGGCCGATGCGCGATGCCATAAATTGCAACGCGGAACGGCCGGTGACATGGTTTTTCGCTGTATTCAGAAACCGCGGGGTTCAGGCCCTGCGGTTTCTTTTTTTGGCCTCGCGGTCAGAGTAATCGCAGACCCGCGGCGCTGGCAAGTAACATTCACCGAAGCCAGCCGGCGTTGATCAAAACAGCCAGAACCAGCAGCATTGCCGCCAGTGTGATGGTTATGGTGATTCGCTCGTGCACGATGCGCGCGTGTCTAGCACGTCGAACTTGCGCGCTTCGTTGCCCCAGCCAGTCCACTCCGCTGATCCGCTTTCGCGCGCGAACAGTTCGACATGCGGACCTGCGCAGAACTTCGTGATTCGCGTTCGCGCAACCGGCGGCTTGCGGCTGTGCTCCATGCGCGGCCAGAATATCAATTCATCGACGCGCGCTGAAAGTCGCACCGGTGATCCGCGCCGGCCTAACAGGCACCGTTCGGTGTTCTGCCGGGTGCCATATCCCAGCCCGCGATGATAGCCGCGCCCGCGCGGGTTCGACTTCACCCATGTGAACGCGACGCCGCTATAGCGGAACCCCCATGCCCGCATGATGCGTTCGCCGACCGATGGCGGGAATGGATTGCAAACCCATAGGAACAGGAAGCAATCGCGCGACGCCAGCAGTTCGACCGGCAGCGCTTCGATTTCCTCCAGTTCCATCGTGTCATAGTGCTGATCTGGGGAACGGTCGCGCCCCTTGTCAGATCGCGTTGCGAACTTCCATGGCGGGTCGGCCAGAATGGACTTGTATCCGTGGCACGTAAGCCCGGCGAACGGACCATCGGGGATCGGCTCCAGCGCCGGCGGATCAATCGTGATCACGCTAATCGCTCGGACTGAATTCCCCGGATCGCTTGCGCTGTAATTGGAAGGGTTTCTGTGGACTTGCGCCGACTGCAAATCCCGGCTTGCAGCGGGTGACCTTCCCAGCGCTGATCGCTTCGGAAATCAGTTGCTGGTCTGACTTTTCGGACGGTTGCGCTTTTGAAAACGCGATGCGCCGTGCGTTGATTTTGCGCGCGACGGCACGCTGTTCGGCTACATGCTTCGGCGGGCCTTGCCCGGGTCGCGGCGGCATGTCGCCCTGAATACTGCATTTAGCGGCTATCTTGCAAGCGTGGGGCGATCGCTTGCGTCTGCTGTCCACGCCCGCGGCGCTTCGAACGCGCATGCGAAGTCCCATAACGCCGCCGCGTCGCCCTGATCATAACCATCTGCAATCCAGCCCAGATGCTTGCAGCGCACCAGACACGCTTTCTTCCCGCCGTCCTTTTCCTTGTAGCGCGGGCGGCCGGTGAAGTGTTTCAGGATCGATTGACGTTCCGCCATGCGCACGCGGATCGACCGGCTGTGCGCAATCGCGTGGACCATATACACCAGCCCGTCCAGTTGAATGCGGGTTTCGATGTTCGTGCCGATGCGCTCCGCAGACTGGTTCGAAATCGGTTCTTCCACCCACACCACGTCGGGCTTGAATTCATCGAAGTGATGCGAAAGCCGGGTCAGCATGCGCAGGCCGCGCGCACCCATGCCGGCTGATCCTTTGCCGGCAACAGCAAGCGACCATGTTTCGCACATGGGAGGCGTGCCGGGGTAGCCGTAAGCCACCCCGGTCGTGGTCGCCGCGTCGATAGCGGTGATCCTCAATGATGCGCCGCCGCCATTCGGCGCTTTCGCCCGCCGCCACTTTCCGCTGCCGGCATCGTGGCCAGCGCAGCCATGCGCTTTTCAGCGATTTCGTTTGCCTGCGCTTCCAGTTCCGGGTGATCGGTGATGAAGCGATCCAGTCCGGTTTTGATCATGTGCGCTTCATCCAGACCGTTCAGCGCGGTTTGCAGGCGGGTCAGCGCCGCACCGCCGCCATTGACGATCGCAGCCTTCACCGCTTCACCGTCCACCGCGGCGTCGGATGGTTCTGCCGCATCGTCGCTTTCCTTGCTGGCATCGATCACATCTTCCAGATCGGTCTGCGCAGCGATGCCCATCATATCCCCATACAGCAGCAACGCGCGCCATTCATGCGCAGCCTTGGCCGGGTCCATGCGGGAAATGCGATCAATGACGTTGAAAGCGTATCCGCGCAGATGATCTTCATCCACCGCCTTTTTGAACTTTGCGCCCCACGCCCCGCGTTCTTCCGCGTTGCGCCGGTTCATTAGTTCTTTCGCTTTTATAAGCTGCTTTAGCTTACCCTCACTGATGTGACGCTCGACCTGTTCAGCCATGTGGCTTGTTCCTGCGCCCGCGGTTGAATTCCGGATGCGAAAAGGCGCGGGCGAACCCCGTCCGATCCGGCCTCAAATCATACCACGGTGCCGACTTCGTGAAGCCACGAATCTTCCCACGGCAGCGAATGCTTCACAGCGAATTCGCGCAGGCGATGGATTTCGAAAAGGCTCGGTTCGACTTCGCCGGACTCCCAGCGGGACACCTTGCTGTTCGATGCGCCGGCGATCGCGCCGATGACCTCTTGCGTGGTGCCGAACACGTTCACCCGGATGCGCCGCATGACTTCCCCATAGTTCGGGCGGGGCACGTCGCTATCCTTTGACGATTTGATCCAGTCGATTGATCTGTGCGCGCTGTCCACCACGACGATCGCCTTCGCGGCGTCGATGCGATACCACGTGCCGCGCTGCGAATAGCCTTCGATCGGTCGGGTCGCGATCCGCTCGGCCAGACGGTCCCAGCCATTGGCGAATTCATAGCGCCGGTGGATTTGCAGCTTGTCGGCGGCAGCGGACTGCAACTGATCCAGCAGTTCGTCCACGTTCGCAGTGATCCCGACGGCCTGCGGTCCGGCGGAAGCGCCTATGGCGTATAGTTCCACGGTTGTTTCCCTTTGCTTATGGTGTTCGGTCAGCCCTGCCGCACCCCACATATAGACCAGCCGATTGCGTTTTCGCAAGAGTCGCACCGCGCCCGTTTGCCGGCGACGTAAACGGTTCGTTCATAGGTTTTGCGCACAGTGCATCCGTCGCAACCTATGGAGGGACTGAAATGCTGCGCGAAATGATGCGGGAACTGGCTTCTGCTTTGACGTGGGCGGAACTGCTGGTGATAGCTGGAACGGTGACGCTGATCGCTTTGCTGGCCTGATCGGCTTGCGGTGGCCGCAAATTTTGCCCCGCAGGGCACTTGCGGCTCGCGCAATTCTTTGATAGATCAATCGGGCGGCAGGCGCATCGTCTGCCGCCTTTTCCACAACCCCTTGAAAGGGAACCCCAGATGAAACAAGGCATGTCACTGCAAGCGCTGGCCGCCGAAATCGAACGCCGCGCCAACGCCAAGCGCGATCTGGTCGCGCCGACCAGTTCAATGCAGATCAGCGACACCGGCGACAAGCTGCTGGTCGGCCAGTCCAGCGAAAACGCCTTCGAATTAAACGAAATCGCCCACGGGCAGATCGCCGAACACGTCAAGGTCCCGAAAAACTATTATGACCTGATGCGCGGCAAGGCCCCTGAACTTCTAAAAACGAACGTCGATCACTGGTTCGCGAAGTATCCGGCCGAACGCCTTGTGCGCACACTCGACGGACGCGCCCGGGCCTTCCTTTCCGACCGCTATCGCCCGCTTGAAAATGAAGATTTATGCACGGCCGTTCTGCCGGTGATGATGGAACAGGGCCTTGACATTCTTTCCTGCGAAGTCACCGAACGCCGGCTTTATATCAAGGCGGTTGACTCGCGAATTCAACGCGACGTTCCCAGCGGGCGCAAGATCGGCGACGGCTCGCACGTTTTCTTCGACACTGTGTCGCCGGCGATCACCATCAGCAATTCGGAAGTCGGCTATGGCCGGCTGGTTATCGACTATGGAGTCTACACCGCCATGTGCACGAACATGGCGACGATCGCCAGCGCCGGCATGAAGCGCACGCACGTCGGCAGCAAGCTGGAGGCGTTGCAGAACTTTGAAGCGAAGCTGACCGATGAAACCCGGCAGGCCAAGGATCGCGCGCTGTGGCTGGAAGCTCGCGACGTGGTGAAGGCCGCGTTTCAGGAAGCCCAGTTCGAAGCCATCACCAGCAAGATGAAGGGCCTTGTGGAACAGAAGATCGACGGCGACGTGGTGAAAACCGTTTCCTTCGCCACAAAGCGGCTGGGCATGGTCGAAGATGAAGGCAAGGCCATTCTGGACCATCTGATCAAAGGCGGCGATTTCACGCATTACGGTTTCTTCAATGCCGTGACGCGCACCGCGCAGGACCTGCCCGACTATGATCGCGCAACGGAACTGGAGTATGTCGGCGGCCGTCTGCTGGACCTGCCGGCGAATGACTGGCGGGACCTGACCCGCGTCGCAGCTTAAGCGCCCGGCCCCTAGCCGGACGCCTTAAGGGCGGCCCCGTCATCGTGTTGGTAGCGCGGGACGGGGCCGCTTTTCCCTTTTCAACCGAACGGATCGGAACCCCAGATGGCCGAACAGCAGATCGAACTGGTCAAGGTTCCCAGCGCCCGGCGCTATGACGCCAAGGCTGGCCACTATGTCGGGGAAGCCTTCGAACGGGGCGAACGCGCCATTATGGTCGATGGCATCCGCTGGGGCCGCACGCGCGTCACATGGCACGGGATGCACGGCAACAGCGTCACCTTTCAGGATGCCAGCAACGAAATCACAGATGACAACGGGCGCGCGATCACCTTGCGATCGCAGCGCAAGCCGTGGCGCAGCACTGCGGCCGCGGTAGCGGAAGGATGGAAGTCCACCGAAGATCGCACGCTGGAAAAGGTCCGCGAACTGATCGCGGCCGGCAAGCTACGACACCCGGATATCGTGAAAGCTGAACGCGTCAAGGCGGCGGCGGAATATAGCGCCCGGGTCGCTAAACAGGATCGCGAGCGCAAGGCCGCCTTCCGCGCCAAGGCGATGGAAGCGCTGCGCGTGAACAGTCCGGACAGCGAAGTGATCGGCCGCGTGGTCGCCGCCATGGAATGGGCGCAGACGCAATGACCGAAAAAACCTTCGACGTGAAGATGCCGGTGCGCTGCTGTTCCATGATCGTGCGCATGATCGCGTTCGACACGCTCCGGAACTATGCGCTGGCGCACCTGCCGGCAGCCTGCGAACGTCACCCGGTCAATGTCCGCGGCGAAACCCCGGCGCATCATGACAAGTGGCTTCGATCCCGGCAGAATGAATTCAAGCGCGGCATCATCATTCTGGAGGCGTTCGGGTTATCGTTCGGCCTTGTCGGCGATGTGCGCCCGATCCACCCGGGGGCGTATATGACACCCACGCGCCACCCGGGCACCGAAATCTTCGACTTCGACGCGCTGCGCTATCACGCAAACAAGGCCGCGGCGGAAGCCGCCGCAATATGGCAGAAACGCTATGGTTGATGAAAATCTGGTGGAAGCGCTGAAACAGGTCCAGCGCGAAGGGCTTAGGCAAATGGCTGCCGACATGCCGGAATTCCGCCCATACCTGCCCGCCTTCGAATCCTGCGGTGTGTCGCTGGTGGAAGCCGAAATGGTCGCCGCGGCGCAAGCGTGGGGCGAAGTTGCGAAGGCGGCGGTGGCTGCCGGTTGCTCGCCTGAAAAGATGGACGCAACCGACGTGACCCGGCTGGTTTCTTACCAGCTTTCGCACATCGCCTTCACGTACCTTTGCGCGCTGTTCGGCAGCCCTGAAATGATCCCACGGGCAGCCGGCGCGCACCTGATCAAAATGTTCGCGGGAAAGCTGGGCGATTTCTTCGACACGCCCGCAAGCGAACAGGTCTACATCACCCCCGATGGCAAGGTCAGACCAGCGGGCGGTGGCGGCAGTAACAGCGTAAATTGACCATCACCCGGGAATGGAGGCTGAATTCCCATGAACGAACCGACAAAGCGAAGCGGACCACGACGCGACATGAACGTGGGCATGGTCGATCCGACCGGCGGCAATGTTGCGCATCTGCCGTCGGCACCGGGGGCGCAGCCTCCGGATCAGGGCAGCGGCGGCAGGCGCACCCGGGATGCTTTCAGCTATACCGAAAACCCGGAAAACGCGCTGCCGCAGGACGGTGCCGACCGCGTGCGGCGCGGGCTGGAACTTTACGAACGGCAAAAGGCGGAAAACGATCGGCTTGCCGCTGAACTGCTGGTGCTCCAGCGGCGGCTGAAAATTCTGGAAGTCGAATGCAGCGCGTGGGAATCGCGGTGCACTGGCATGGAAGGCGACGTGCAACGCTCGCGCCATGAACGTGATCAGGCGGTCGGCGAGCGGGCGATCTGGGAAGCGCTGTTCGCCGGCATCCGGGCGCAACTCGACACATTCAACCCGCCGTCGCAGCCGCTGGCGCTGCCGAAGCGATGAAGCCCGTCGAACGCTATGATGACCCATGCTGCGCGCTTTGCGTGGCATGGGCCGCCCGCACCGAACAGCACTGGGCGCGCCGGCAGGCTGCCGGCGTGTCGCCCTATGCCTGCCCCAGTTGCGGGTCCACCGAATGGGCGCGCACCACGGAATATGTGGCGTGGGAAACGCAAGGCCCGCCGATCAGCGCGGGCCTGCGCCGCTTGCTGGGCGTCGGCCTGATCGTCACCGCCCTGATCGCGCTCGCGATCGTCACATCCTGCGCAATGAAGGGCTGACCGATGGTCGATTATTCCTACTGGAACGCCGCGCTGGAAGGGCGCGGTGACGCCGAACACTCAAAGCAGCCGCAGGCCGGGTTCTATCGCAGCCGGGACGAACCGGTGGCCTATTTCCCGGACCCTTCCGACGCCGACGAAAGCGGCGTGCCGAACCCGAACGCCCGGCTGCTGTGCCAGCGGGGCAAGGCGCGCCGCCTACTCGACGAAACCGCCGGCGAAGAATTGTGGCCGTGGTGCGCGCACAACCCGATCACTTATGACCTTTACCAGAAAGTCATCGCCGGCGGTGAATGGCCGGATGAAGCGCCCGGGCTGGGACATAATCGACCGCCGGACGAATTAGACCCGGACCTGCAACGCGTCAAAGTCGTGGACCTTGCTGAACAATGGCTGGCCGCGAACCCGGAAGTCACCACGAAATCGCAGGCCGATCAGGCGGCGCACTACATCACCGAACTGCGCAACCTTGCCGGCGATCTGGAGGCGGAAGAAAAGGTTGTGAAGGCCCCGTTTCAGGCCTTCGTGAAGTCAGCAATCGCGAAATATCGGGCCTTGCGGGCACCGCTTGAAATCGTGTCAGACGGCCTGCGCGCTCGCGTGAAGCCATATCTGGCGAAGATCGACGCCGAACAGGCCGCCGCGCGCGAAGCCGGTCGCAAGGCGCAGGAAGATGCGCGCGCTGCCGGCAAGCGTGTTTCACGTGAAGCATTGCCCCCATCGACGCGAGTAGGCGGCCACGGCCGCGCGCTGGTGCTGAAATCCTACTGGTCGGCGAAGGTCGTGAACTACATCGACGCGCTGGAGGCGGCCGGCGATGCGCCAGAAGTGCGCGAAGCAGTGCAAGCGGTCGCTGATCGCTTCGCCCGCAATTCGAAAGGCAAGGAACCGTTGCCCGGAACCGAAGCTGTGGAAGAAAGGCGATGACCGAAAAACTGTTCACGTTTTACTGGCGCGACGGCACGCGGCAGGTTCTGCCGGGCGGGTCCGCGCATGTGGCGCTGACCGATGCCGGCTATGGCAACGGCGCAATCGGCGCGCTCGATTTCCACGCCCACGGTGACGATCATAAATATGTTTGGAACGCCAAGACTCGCGAATGGGACATGACTCCGGAGTATCGCAAGAAACTGCTGGGCGAACACCTATGACCACGCTGGCGCAGATGCTGCTGGACAATCCGCTGGTGCCGGAAGCTCCGGACAACGGCCCGGCGTTCGTCGAACTTGCCGCCCATGTCCTGCGCCGCATCGCGGTGCCCGGGAAGGCTTACAGGGTCGGGACCGGCGGCATGATCGAAGTGTCGCCGAAGGATGCGCGGCTTTCCGCTGAACGCTTTGTGTTCGCAGAAAGCGATCCGATCGATGCCGTCATGGAACAGGTCCGCGGCGGCTTCATCGACATGCAAACCGTGCGGCGCTTCACCGAATTGCCGGCGAATCCGATCTGGCTGGAGTATCGCGAAAACGATCCTGATGATCGCCACGGCCGCGTCGGGCATCTGGTGCAACGGCTGGAAGGCGACGAACTTGCCCAGTCGCCGCAGTTCCCCATGGCGATCACGTCGGTGATCAGCGCCGCCCCGGGCGAAAAGCCCGGCGGGTGCCTGTTTCTTTCGGTGCGGTTGCCTGAATTCACCGATCCGCGGCTGAATAACGATGAAGGATTCCCGGCCGAAATCGACTGGCTCCCGAAGGCATGGTGGAAGAAAACCTTCGGCGTGAAGTCCACCACAGCCATGGCGCGCGAAGTGTCGAACATCGCGCGCGATGTGGCGTGCATGCTGTTCCTTTTGAACGTGCCGCGCGTCTGTGAAATGCGCGACCACAAGCCCAGCGACAAGCTGCAACGCGCTCGCACAAGGTCCGGGAAGTCGCCGCTGATCGAATTCCGGCAGGTCAAGCTGGTGGTCGGGCTGGGATCGCCCCGCTACAAGCAAGCGCAGGGATCGCGGGCGGTCAGCAACAGCGCCACCGATGAAGCCTATGCGCACAAGCGCCTTCACCGGGTCATCGGCCACTTCCGCATCTATCACGAACGCCACGACAAGGGCCTGCCCCCGTCATGGGTGCCCGAACACTGGCGCGGCGATGCCAGCCGCGGCGTGATCCTCAAAAACCGAAACGTCGAAATTCCACAAAAGGGAAAGCCCACATGACCGCCACCCGTGTTTCAGATCGCCAGACCGCCGCGCAGACGCAAGCGCAGCCGGCTGTTTCGCAGGGCGAAGTCGCCGTGTTGTCCGGCCCGCGCCTGCCGTTCCACGACGCGATTAAGGAACGGTTCGGTGTCGATCGCGCCGGCTGGAAGGCGCTGGTCGAAGCGATCTATCCGAACGCGAAATCCACCGACTCGGTTTGCCTCGCACTCGCCTATTGCAAGGCGCGCCATCTGGACCCGTTCAAGCGCCCGGTTCACATCGTCCCGATGTGGTCCACCGCCACCGGCGGCATGATCGACACGATCTGGCCGGGGATCAGCGAACTGCGCACCACGGCGCACCGCACAAAAGAATTCGCCGGCATGGACGATGCGGCGTGGGGGCCGTTCGTCACGGTGAAGTTCGAAGGCACGAACACCCGCGTGAAGCGCGGCACGCAACCGATCGATCGGGAACGCGAAGTGACGTTCCCGGAATGGTGCCAGATCACGGTTTATCGGCTGGTCGGCGGCAACATTTGCAAGTTCGTCGGGCCGAAAACGTGGTGGTCGGAAGCCTATGCGAAATGGGGCGACACCGACGTGCCAAACGATATGTGGTGCGAACGGGCGATCGGTCAGCTTGAAAAGTGCGCCGAAGCCGCGGCGCTGCGCCGGGCCTTCCCGGAAGAATTAGGCAACGAATACACCGCCGACGAAATGGAAGGCCGCACGCTCCACGATGCTTCGGCCGCCCAGCGGGACCTGACCGCACCGGCACCGCCCGCGCAGGTCGCCCAGATCGCGCAGGCCCGGGAAACAAAGCAGGCGGCGCAGCCCGATAAGCCGCAGGGCGATAAGCCGAAGGCGGAAGCTAAGGCGAAGCCGCTGGAAGGCGAAATCCTGCCGGCGCAGGAACAGGGGCCACAGGGGCCGAAGCCGAAGGCGATCGCCCAGCAAGCGGCGCAGGACGATCAGCAAGGCGATCCAGTTGAACAGGCGCAGGCCGCCGATGATCAGGTCATATGGGACAGCGACCCGCTGGACGAATTCGCCCATGGGCTTTCGCGCTGCGACACTCCGGAAGCGGTGGACAAGTTCGTGGCGAACTGGAAGGCCGGCATCGACGGACCGATTCCGGAAAACGTAGCGCGGGTGTGGAAGGATTTAATGGCCCAGCGCAAACACGACATTGCCCTGAATAACGCCGCGGAAGGCACCAGCGCGCCAGCGCAGGCGGCCACCGGTGCGACGGAAGCCGCGGCCGGGCCTTCCGGTCAGGCCGATGCCGGCGAACGCACCAGCGCCCCGGAATCTGACCAGCCGGCCGGGCCTGAAAAGTTTGAAACCCTGAAAGCCAAGATGCGCGGCTGCCGCGACCTCGAAAGCCTCGAAGCATATTTCGCCCAGTTCATCGAACCGTGGCACCAGACGTTCACCGAAGATCAGTTCAAGGAACTGACCTTTATCAAAAACCAGCGGGCGAAGCTGATGGCGCAAAAGGCGAAGTGATGCTGACGGCGTTCGCGATCGCGGTCTGGGTTTTGTGGTTTGACGGAAAGCCGCCGCGATTCGTTTGGCTGACCGCGATCGCCGACACGCTGTTCCATGTGGTGACCCGCTGGGAGTCGTCGATCGCAATCTGGAAAGGGATACTGACCTGATGCTGATCCGGGAATATGGCGTGATCCTATTCGAATGCGACAACGGGTGCGGGGCGGTGCTCAAAACCGACACCGCCGACTTCTATGTGGCGAAGGCGAAGATGGAACGGGCCGGCTGGCGCACGATCCGCAAGGATGCCAGCGGCCACTTCCTTCATTCATGCACGGAGTGCGGTTGATGGAAAAGGCGCGACTCGCCGGGGCGAAGTTCAGGCCGCCGGCAGAAATCATGCTGGCGATGTTTTCAGGCGATGATGTTCTGCCGGTGACCCTGAAACGGGAAACCGACAATCGGCATGACCGCAACGCGATCGCGGTGTGGATCGCACATGATGACCTGCCCCCGCATGTCCTGCGCAAGCTGCTGGCGAACGCCTCCACGCTGCCCGATCCGTTCCAGATCGGATATGTCGCGGCGACGTGGGCGGCGGAATGGGTGGCCGCACTGCCCTTCGACGGCGACGGGACCCTGCCCGCCGACCTGATGTTCGAAAAAAGCGTCGCGATGATAGCAGTCTGAATCAGTTGCGGAAGTGCAAAGTCGCCAGCGGCTCAATGAACACGTAGGCGATCATCGCCATTGCGATGCCGGCGGCAATGATCGCGCCCACTCGCACCCATCCCCTTCGCGGCATGCTCCCATCGATCACTTCGGTGGCGCACATATGCAGCAAGCCGGCGGTTAAGGTCATCCAGATCGCGAACGCCAGCACAAGGCTTTCTTCCCACGATTCCGGCTTGCCGCTTAGTCGCCACATCCACTGATGAAACTGGCGGACCACAATCGATCCCCAGACCACCGCAACGCCCAGCACCAGAAGATGGCCGTCGGTCAGGCGGCGGCCGGCGCGCAGGGCTTCAATCACCCCCGGGGCGAACCCGACCATGACGCCGAAGCCGATCGCAACGGAAAGCGCATTCATGATTTCGAACAGCAACAGCCGTTCGATATTGAGCGCAACCGGCCAGAACGCGATCCACAAACCTAACGCGATCCACAGGTGTACGCTGCGAATGATTTGTCTCGGCATGGCCTAACCGTGCCCCCGTTCCTTTTTCTGCGCCAGTCGATCCAGAATTCGCAGCGCTTCGTTTGCAGCCCGGGTCGCTCGGTTAGCCTCGATGATTTCAAGCCGGCTTTGCCTTACCCTTTGTTTAGATAGTTGCAGGGTTTCGTTCAAGTTCGCGTGCACTGCGGCGGTGGACTGTGCGACTTCGGCCACCCGCTGTTCCTGTTCAATCTTGCGCGGCGTCGGCCTGCCGCACAGCTTTGCGCGGATCGAACGCATCATGCGCCCCAGCTTCATCGACCACCCCGCGCAGGCAGAACTTCCGTTCGCAGCCGGTTGATGATCTGATCCTGAAACTGCGACCACCGTCGGTCAATATCCTGCCGATACGATTCGCCGGCCGCCGCCGATCGTTCGGTGGCCTGCGCCATCAGGGTGACTTCCTTCGATAGTTGCACGATGGCCGTCGCGGTTGCCTCCTGCGCCCGCGCCATCGATTCGGTCGCGCGATTTCTGTTTTCCTGCGCGATGGTGGAGGCTTGCAGCGCGATGCTGTGCTGTTCCAGCACCTTGCCCATTTCCTGCGACTCGGCAAGGCGGGCCGCCCAGTTGTCATCGACGCGCTTTTTTTCTTTC
>Ga0190275_10000761_pt1 | contig 25577 bp, 12 predicted proteins | sample Popmic550T_FD_133745 | JGI IMG/M metagenome (GOLD analysis project Ga0190275, IMG submission 133745) | Populus adjacent soil microbial communities from riparian zone of Yellowstone River, Montana, USA - 550 T | ecosystem: Environmental > Terrestrial > Soil > Riparian zone > Trees stand | place...
CTTGCGTCTGGTCATGCCCCAGGATAAAACCAGTCTGAAACAAGATCAATAGTGAATGTTTCAGCACCTACTCGGGAGCTGAGTTGGTGTTTGGCGCTGGCCGGAAAGCCTAATTTTGCGACGAAAAGTAGCTAGCAAGGGCAGGAACGAGGAACGCGCACACGGCGCGTATCGCAGAGTACGTATTAAGTGTTTGTTTGAATTCACTCGCAATTAAGACGCTGCAATTTGTCGAAAAGATCAATCCTGTGGCGGGAATCTAATCCTAAATGCGCATAACCCGTTAGGCAGCCATGATGCGCTCTTACGAAAAAGTTGGCTGTCGAGGATAGACAAATGGATTCAAAGAAACGCCAACCTGAAAAAGCCTCCGGGGGACACGAACATGGGGACCAGCCAAAGCCTACGCCTAATGACTCACCCACTGTGGCTCCGTTCACGATTACTCCGCGTGAAAACAACCTTACGCTCAACCCCGGTGATAGCTTCCCCGAAACCGTTATCGTGACCGTTCCACCGTCCCCGACAGGCGGTTCCTTATACCAAAATGTGAAGCTTGTCGCGAGCGGCGCTAGGGCGGTGTTTGTGGTATCCATCACGCCGGCGGCGGGATACGGCCCTTTGCCCCCGGTACCACAGCCACTCAGCTTCGAGGTTGTCTTCCGTGGCGTGGTTCCCTGCAAAGATACGGATCAGGTATTCATCGGTAGCCTCGACGTCATAGCAGACGAAAAATTGGTCGCGCAGAAACGTGTTCGCATAACCGTTGCCGCATGCCCCCGGGAGAGCTTCATTTACAGCTATAGCGTGAAGTTCATTTGCGGCGAACAGCCCGCCTGTCCGTGCGAATGCACATCTGTTCGGCCCGGCATTTATGCCACGGAAATTAACATCCACAACTATCACGAGAAGGATGTTAAGGTCGCGAAGCGAGTGACGCCTCTAGTGCTTGCGGGGGCCGCAATAGGCCGTGAACCCAGGTTCTCGGGACCCAAAGCAGTCGACCGCATCACCCTGCCTCCTCATACGGCAACTATGGACGATTGCTGTCGCATGGCCGAGTTGTTGTTCGGAGGAAAACCTTCATCTCCAATGGCGCTGACTCTGGGATTCCTGGAGATTACCAGTCCGGAGGAACTCGTGGTTACTGCGGTGTACACAGTGAGCGATCTGGCGTCTGGCTCCGTATCTCTCGATGTGGAGCAAATAAGCGCCGCCAGGGTAAAGCAGGACAGGCCTCGACCCGAGCCTGAGCCAACGCCTGTGCCGACACCGGCGCCTGTGCCGCACCCGCACTGACGAAAGCCCGCTGCTCAACGAAGGAGACGATCATGTCACACAGATTGGGATCACTGGTTCCGGTGTCCCCGGCTCGCGAGTTTCGACCAGGCGTGGGCACGCCGATCGGAGCCGATACGTGGGAGGATACATTTTCCGCCGCTGCTCCACCGTCCGGTACGACAAAGTTCATGATCCTGCACTTCGTCGGCGTTGGTATGAGCGGAGGAGACCGCCTCGAAGTGCCGTTGGGAAATGGGGACACCGACGTATTTACAGCGCTCTCTGGACCCGATTTCTGGACGCGCCCGGTCAAAGGCGGCACAGTGGCCGTCCGTTTCGTTGATGGTGGCTCGGGTACAGGCATCGCTCCATTGACCGAGTATGGCCGCGGCGAAGGAATCACGGACGACGGGGGTCCCGGCGACAACGCTAACGGAGACGTGTACATGATCGATGGGGCGGCGTACGTTGATCCGCCCTACTTCAATCCAGGTGGAGTGTGCCCGCCGGGCGCGCGCGATTGGGACAATGTAGCCACCCTACCGGCGGGCGTAATGAGAGATGTCGCGACGCGAACCGGGATGTTTCTCGAAGTAGGTCACGGCCAGGTATCAAGCTGCTCCGCCGCTTTGATTGGTCCGGATCTGATTCTCACCGCCGCCCATTGCCTGGAGGAGGGCACGGAAGTCGCATCTGGCTCCTTCACTCTCGACTATCAGACCGACGAGTTCGGCAATCGGCCGGGCGGTTACAACCCTAAATTTCACAAACTCGAGCGATTGGTTAAGTCGGGTTGGGCTATTTCAGGTACGGGGCCTGGGTTGGCGCCCGGGACCGGGCTGGATTACGCGATCATTCAAATGGAAACACCGCCGGCGGGATTGGGTGTGTCGCCATTACCCATCCGCGCGGATCTTCCGCCTATAGGCGAAGAGGTTTTCCTCATTCACCACCCGCGCGGCGCAGCCAAGAAGGTTTCACAGCGCAGCAGCGATCCCGAATGCGTTGTGAAGTCAAACTCCGGCGCAGTAATCCGCTTCGGTGGCGACCTCGATAACGGCAGCTCGGGGTCGCCTCTGTTCGACTTGTCAGGGCGTATTATCGGGGTCAACGACTGGTCGGGCGGCTGCTCGCCGGGAAACGGCGCGCAGGCTGCACGCGACATCCTCATCGACATGGCTACGGCTCCCCCGCCGCCGACGGACGTAGATGTTGTCATCGTCTTTGACCGCTCGGGAAGTATGAGTCTTACTGGCTTGTCCGGAGTCGCCAAGATCGAAGAAGCACGTTCGGCCGCTGCCTTGTTCGTCGATCTGCTGCGAACGGACAGAACGCACCGGGCGGGCCTCGTGACCTTTAGCACAACCGCTGCAACGACGACGACGTTGGCGCCCATCGCCGCAAACAAAGACACCCTTATCGGACCTCCGCCGGCACGCAACTCAGGGGATATAGGCGGAATTACTCCCGATGCAATGACCACCATCGGCGGCGGCCTACGAGAAGGGCGCCAGCAATTGATTGGAAGCCCAAGTTCCAACACGCCTGCGATTCTGCTGCTCACAGACGGTCTGCAAAACACACCTCCGATGATTGCGGAGGTAGAGGGCGAACTTGGTAACACTCGACTCTGCGTTATCGGGTTCGGGACGGAAGGACAGTTGGATGGACCGCTGCTCACTCGCGTTGCGAGGGATCATCGAGGCATCTACACTCGAGCCGGCGAAGGCCTCGCGCTAAAGAAGTTCTTTGTGTTGTGCTTTGGCAACATTTTTCAGACTGGAATCTCGCTTGACCCCTTCTTCGTGTTTCCTGCCGGGTCAGCGTTGATGTCACCGATGCCTCTGCATGTGTGCGATGAGGAATCGATCACTGTGGTGTTGAGCTGGCAGAGCAGTTCTGAGTCGCTGATTCTGAATCTGATCACGCCCGCTGGAAACACGCTGGTTCGTACGACGCCCGGAGTCTTCGCGTCGTCAGGAGATACCTGGGTCTACTTCCGGTTGCAATTGCCATTCAATGGCGAGCGCGAGGGCGTATGGCAGTTCCAGGTAACTCGAGATGCCGGCGACGGAGAGTTCCCCGCGCTTTTACCGGAAGAGCGCTATTTCGTGACGACTACGGTTGATGGCGGCCCCTACATGAAGCCGTTCGATCCGGGGCGCCGCTACTATACCGGAGACATACTCAACCCGCAGATCGTGTTGCGTTACCCGGCCGGGTACAAGGTATCAGGTTCGGTTCAGGTTGATATCGAGCATCCGACCAACGGAACGGGCAACATTCTAACCGGTTCCGGTCTGCGGCCGCCGATCATTGTCGATGGCGATCAGCTCGATGCCCGGTCCACAACTCTCGTACAACTCGAGCAGGAAGCGGGCGGAACCCTGATTAGTACCGCAACCGATACCTTCGAGCTCTTCGATGATGGAGATCGCGATGGCGACGGCGCTCTGGAGCCCGATGGCATCTACGGCAATCCTTTGCCCGATCTGCTGCGCCACGAAGGCAACTATTCATTCCACGCAAGGGCCTCCTATGGTCACGATTGCGTCGGGACACGCGAAACATTCTGGTCAACCTATGTTTCTGTCGGCATCGACCCGGGCAACACGATTGTCGTGACGACTCCGGTCGGCGACGGACCTGGCGGATGCGTGCGACTCCGTACCACCATCACGCCTCGCGATCGCTACGGTAACTATCTGGGGCCGGGACGCAGCGATTCGTTTGAACTCGCCGGCCAACCGGGGAGTTCAATTACGGGCGCAGTGACTGACATCGGCAATGGTTCGTACCAGTTCGAGTTGTGCTGGGATCCCGACGCGCCCCTTCCCCCTGGTGTAATCGTGACCCAACCCGACCGACCGCCGTCCATTTTTCCGCTACCAGTCCCTGAGGGCTTTGAGCGATATATATATGTCGTCAAGTTCCTGTGCGGAGTGCAGGGCGAATGCGGTTGCCACTGCGTGCCGGTACGGCCAGGCGTTTACGCGACTGAGATCAATATTCACAATTACCTTGATCGGGAAGTGAAGATCGAAAAGCATGTAATCCCCGTGGTGTTTGCCGGAGCTGCAGCAGGTCGCGAGCCGAGATTCGCTCATCGGCGCGCGTCGGACCGGATTGTTCTGCCGCCCCACACAGCCACCATGGATGATTGCTGCCGCATCACGGAGCTTCTACTGGGCGCTCCTACCGGTTCGGCTATGCCGATAAGTATCGGCTTTCTGGAAATCATAAGCAGATATCCGTTAAACATCAGCGCGGTATATACGGTCGCGGATTCCAAGTCCGGATCAGTTGATATTGACGTTGAGCAGATCCCTGGCAGACGCTCCAGGTGAGGAATCGAGAGGTTAGTATATGAGTCATCGCTTAGGATCGGTCCTTTCGTTTCCACCGATGGACATCGGCCCGGATGCGGGTCCTGAGACTAGCCCGAATGTTTGGGAAAGAACGTTTCCCGTCGACCCGCTAGCCAGGTTCGTGATGCTCCACTTCAATGGAGCATCACTGCCGGCCAGCGACAGGCTCGAAGTCGATCTCGGCTACGACACGGATATCTATACGAGCGCGTGGGGGCCGGATTTCTGGTCGCGACCCGCTCGCGGTGATCAGCCGATCACCATTCGTTACGTACGTGTTGGGGGTGGCGGCGGTCACGTCACTCTCGATCAGTATGGCCGCGGAGAGGCGATGGCTAGCGGAGGGATAGCCAATACCAACACGGACGTGTTCCTTCTGAACTCGCCCTATGCGGAGCACTCGCCAGCGGCGCAGTATGCAGGCGGCAAGTTCCCGCCCGGCAGCGATCCAACTTGGGAGAACATCGCTTGTATATCGGAAGCAGTGATGTTGAACACTGCACGAAGCGTCGGTATTTACATTGTTGTAGATGGAGATCACCTGTCCAGTTGCACAGCTACGTTGATTGGTCCGGACCTGCTCGTCACAGCGGGTCATTGCGTTTCTACGGACGCCGAGGTGCGGACCGGCGCTATCACCTTCGACTTTCAGACTGATTGCGCAGGCGCTCGTCCAGGCGGCTACAATCCCAAGTTCCACAAACTTCTTCGCGTAATCAAATCCAAGTTCATCGCGTTTGAGATCGATTACTGTGTGATCCAGATGGTCACGCCGCCCGCTGGCCTGGGACTTCCCATCGTGCCCTTACGGCCGGACACTCCGCCCGAAGGGGAGCCGCTATTCATCGTTCATCACCCGCGCGGAGCAATCAAGAAGATCTCTCGTTATCCGGTCGATCCCAACTGCAAAGTGCTTCCTATACCTGCGGACGATCCCGGAGGGCGCGTCTACTTCAACTGCGATATCGACAACGGCAGTTCTGGCTCATCCATTTTCGATTCAGCCGGCCGTATTGTTGCCAACCTCAGTCAGTGGGAATGGGGCACAAGTTCGCTGGCAATGATTGCAGATATCGCCGAAGCCCCAGCTCCGCTCAAGGATGTGGATGTTGTCTTGGTTTTTGACAAATCAGGAAGCATGAGTCTCCCAGGCTTCGGGACACCCGAAACCAAGCTCGAGCAAGCCAAGCGGGCAACTGAATTGTTTGTCAGCCTGTTGCGCACAGATAAAACGCACCGCGTCGGATTGGTGACGTTTAGCACGACGCCTTCCTCAGACTTCCCGCTTGCCGCTGTCAATGCAGGAACGAAGGGTACGTTGATTGGTCCGCCGGAGCCGGGTCTAATCGATTCCATTGTTGCAGGAGGAAACACTACGATAGGCGGTGGTCTTCAGACTGCATCGACTTTGTTTCCGCCCTCGAGCCCATCCGCAAACAGTCGGTCGGTGCTTCTGCTGACAGATGGATTGCAGAATACGGACCCGACAATCGAGACCGGAGAAGCTTCACTCGGTTCGGCTGTTCTGAACGTCATCGGATTCGGCACAGAAGCGACTCTTGACGGGCCAAGGCTCACCCGGCTGGCTCGCGAACACCGCGGGATCTACTGGCGCGCCGAAGAAGGCCTTTCGCTGAAGAAGTACTTCGCCCTCGCCTTTGGCAACATCTTTAACTTCGGAACGTCGCTCGATCCGCAGTTTTCACTGGCGGCGGGAGTGATGTCGGCGCCACCGATCGACGTAAGAGTGTGCGGCGAAACCATGCTCACCGCGATTCTCGGCTGGGACAACCTCAGCGCAGACCTTCTACTGAGCCTCGTGAGTCCCGGCGGATCGACAGTAACTTCCTTCAGTCCTGGGGTTGTGGCAGCTTCGGGCAGCAGTTGGGCTCATCTTCGTATCCCGCTTCCCTTCGCGGGCGAACAGGACGGTGTTTGGCAAGTACAGGTCACCCGGCCGGGTGGGGGCGGGGAATTCCCACCACCCACTCCGGCAACAGAGTACTTCGTATCCACCTTAGTAGAAGGTGGACCAGTGTTGAATCCGATTGTCCAACGGTTGATTTATACGGGCGACATTATTAATCCTTTGGTCGGGTTATCTCCGCCTCATGGGCATCACCTGCACGCCACGGTCTTCGTGAACATCGAATCGCCTGATAAGGGTGTCGGAAACATTCTCACGGCAGAAGGTTTGGGCACAGCCGGCAACGTGGACGGCGATATGATCGACGCTCGGACCAAAAAGCTTATCGACCTTGAAAATGCGAGCGCTGGTCCGCTGATCCCAACCAGCAACAGTACAGTCGAATTATTCGACGACGGCGCCCACGACGACGGAGCAATGGAAGAAGACGGTGTTTTCGGGAATCCACTGCCCGATCTGTCGCGCATCGAGGGTACCTATAAGTTCCATGCGGTAGCCACGTACGGGCATGATTGCGTTGCCCAGCGGGAGGTCACGTGGTCTGTGTATGTGGTGGTCGGTGTCGATCCCCGGACGACGATCGTATCGCCGAGCCCGGAAACGGTCCTGCCGGATGGCCGCATACGCATCTGCTTGAAGTTCACTCCGCGAGATCGGTACGGGAATTATCTCGGACCTGGAAGAGCGGATCTGCTGCATGTCGCAGGCGCCCCGGGGAGCAATGCTGACGGCCCACTTACCGACCATGGCGATGGCTCGTATACGCAATGCGTAATCTGGGACCCGAACTCAGATCAGCCGCCCGGAATATCGGTCGGCCAGCCGGAGAGACCTCCTGTTGTGCTAGCTGATCCGACGCCGAGGTTCTTCCGCTACAGCGTGAAGTTCCTGTGCGGCGTACAGTCTAACGACGCCTGCTGTGAACCGCCAGTGCGACCTGGCAAATATGCGACGACAATTGCTATCTACAACCCAGGGGCAACGAGCGCGCCCATCCGGAAGTACGTGCTTCCGCTTGTATTCGCCGGAGCCGTTGTGGGCCGTGAGCCCAGATTCGTTGAACGCAAAGCAGTGGACAACATTGATTTGCCGGCGGGATCGGCGACCATGGACGATTGTTGCCGGATCACGGAACTGCTGCTCGGAGCCTCTGCGAGTGGTCCCTTACCTTTGACGATTGGGATTCTCGAAATCGTCAGCACAAGGGAGTTATCCGTGTCTGCAACTTACACCGTGGCAAGCGCCTCGGGCAAAGTTGATGTCGATATCGAGCAGATCCCCTCGAGAAGGACCTAAACGCAGACGCAGCTTCGTGTTTCAGCTTCCGTCCTAGTAATAGGAAACCGCCGGCCACGATTAACCAAGCGGTTGAAGGTTCCGGAATCTCTGTTATCGTGAGCCGACTGAAATCGTAGAAAACGGGCTCTACGCGAGTTGAAGTGCTAAGACCTGCGTTGCTGTTAAGGTCGATAGAAACGCGAACCTGGCCGTCATGGAATTCCGGAAGGATGAAGCCCGGCAGATGGACAGTGAGAATACCGTAGCCTAGGGGGGTCTGATCAATTCCCACGAACGCCTCGGGTATGAGCACACCGTCGATGCGGAGAGCGTCCTCACCGACGGTAGACGTGTTCGGATCGCTGTCGTTGGACTGCAAACCGCCGATGCCGAGCTCCAGTACAGCCCCTCCAACCTCCGTAAAACCGATCAGTACAAACGTATGGATAAATTCGGCGTCCAACGCAACGCCGCTGGAGCTTGTTGCAAGATCGGTATTTTGGGAACCATCCAGCGCCACTAGTTCGGCGGATGATCGGTTATCGAAAGGACCAACCGGAAGCGTGCCTCCCGGAAAGACGCCGGTACCCAAAGCATCCTCGTCACCAACGATGCTAACTACGGCTCCGTGAGTTGCGCTGATGCTTACGCAGGCAGTCACCAAAGCGACGATGAACGATTTGCGCATAATGCGGAATATGAGTTGCATGGTTGGCATACCAGTGGAGCCTATCTCCAAACTATTCCTGAGCATTCCACTAGAAATTCAACCGCAGTCCTAAGCGGAACATTCGTTCGTCGATGCCCTCACGCCCTGTATTCTGGACTCCCGTGATCAAGCCCGGCTGAGTTGCGCTTATGTCCGAACGCGGATTGGCAAAATGGGGCGTGTTCGTCATGTTGAACGACTCCGCACGGAATTGCAAGCCGACCCGCTCCGTCACGCGAAACGCGCGATAGATGCTCAAATCGAGATTGATCAACCCTGGGCCGCGCAGTTGATCCCACCCGCCGGTACCAAAACGAGCTGCAGTTACCGGAGCATACGCGGTGGTGTCGAACCACAGATCTCGTGTCCCGATAATCTCAACCTCGGGTTTGATCTGGTCGGCAGTCTGATTGTTGCCTGGCGCGTTCAACGAACCACCCGCTGACGTCACGCTGAACGGAGCGCCCGTGTACATCGTCAGCAGACCGTTAACCTGCCAACCACCCAAAAGCATCGCTCCGAAACCTTCTGTCGCGTATTTCTTTCCCCGACCGAATGGCAGTTCCACGGACGACATGGCATTGAATGTATGCGTGTGATCGAAACTCCGCACGACTTTTGCAATCAGAGGAAAGTACTCGGGCGTGTTGTTCGTGTAACCATCGACACCGTTCTCATTGCCGCGCGGTCCCAGTGCTTTCGACCACGTGTAAGTGAAGCGCATCATGTAGCCTCCGGAGAAGCGGCGCTGCAATGAGCTCTGCAGTGAGTCATACCAGGATTTGAATCCCCCTACGTTCGAGTGGAAGTTCGTATCGGCAGTCCGGCCGAACTTTACATTGAGCACGCGGCTCGCATTGCCGCCACCGATGTAGCCGTAGTTTGAATTCCAGCGGTTCTGCAGATTGATCTGCCGGTTTCCTACATACCCAGCTTCAGCCACCCAGTTATGACCCAGATCTTTCTCAAGCATCAGGTTCCAGGCTTGAATATAACTTCGCTTGAAGTTCGGATCTGCGAGTTCCAGCGACACCGTAGGGGGAGGCGTAACGACGCCATTGCCCAAGTCCGGAGGCGGTACCGCCGGCAAACCGCTGCTGATCGGGGCATAGAACTGATAGTTGTTCGCCGCCGGGAATGTGTTGATACTCAGCATCGGAAAAGTTTGCAGCGGATTGCGTCCGATATTGACTGGATCCCAGGAAATGCCGTAACCGGCACGAATGACAAAACTATTCGTCGGCCGGTACGCCACGCCGACACGCGGAGCAAAATATTTCTTGCTCATCGAGAAGCCGCAGTTCTGCGGCAGGCTGCCGATACCGCACATCTTCAACTGGCCGGTGTTGAAATCGTAGATCTCCAGACCCTGGCCATCGATCCGCGTCGGCACACCAAAGTAATCCCAGCGCAGACCGAGCGACACGGTCAATCGCTGATTCACCTGCCATTTATCGCGGGCATACAAACTGTGCGCCCAAGTCCGTGTATAGCCGGTGATGACGCGCGTTCGGCGTTCCATCGAATTTGGCAGGCCAAGCAGAAATGAAGCGTAGGCGTTGTAATCGTTGACGGCCGTGCCAACCGTTCCTGTCACCTCGCGATTGAAGTTGAAACCGCCGGGATAGCCGGAAGGCTCATTGCCGTCCATGCCCATCCACAGCGCGTCCCAACCGAAGCGAAAATTGTGTTTTCCCTTGACCCAGGCCAGGCTCGACACATACTGCGCCTGCGGTAACCGCAAACCCCATGGCGAGTTATTCTGGGCGCGACCGTACGTTGGGAATCCCGTAACCGCAAAGCCGGGCCATCCACCGTAGTTACGGTTGGGTCCGTTCGTCCCGGGAATACCTAGAAGGTCCGTTCCAAGATTTTCATCCAACCGCGTGTTCTCCACGGCATTGTCAATCACCGTATAGCCGAAATAGCCGTCGATCACCACCGTCGGAGAAACAGTGTAGACCCCGGAGTAAGTCATAGTTAAGGTGCTTCCCAGGCCCTCGCCATCGTATGATCCTCGACTCTCGATTCCAGTGCCGCCCAGCTCTCCGTAGAGTGGTGGATTCAGGAAGTTCCAATCCAAATAGCTGATTCGCGCCGCAAGATTTAGACGGTCTGTGACCTGCGCATTGAACTTCGTGTCGAGAACATGGCGGTCATAGAGAAACGACCCATTCGAGAAATAGTTCGTACCAAGCGCGTTCGTGTCCCCAAGGTTCGGATCGGGCGTGAGATCGACAATCTTTCGGATGATCGGGCTGATCCGTCCAGCGGGAATAATGTTGCCGGCAAACGGAGTGCGACCGCTACCGTTCTCGGCGCCGGTCATCGGGTCGAAGATAGGTAACGTAGAGGCGCTCATGTTGCCCTGCTTCATCGCCACTGTTGGAACCACCACCGTCTGAAAGCTTGATTGGCGATCGAGCGTACCTTCATACGACCCGAAGAAGAAGACCTTATTCTTCACAATAGGCCCACCCAGCGTGCCGCCGAACTGGTTCAGGATGCGTTTGTCCTTGCCTCGGTTGGGAGCCAGAAAATAGGGCCGCGCCTTAAGATGTTGATTGCTGTGATACTCGAAACCCGAGCCGTGGAATTCATTCGTGCCGCTCTTAATGGTTACGTTGACGGCGGCCCCGCCCGCGTAACCTAGTTCTGCTTCATAAGCGCTGCTCTGAACGTTAACATTCTGAATTGCTTCGAGTGCAGGCACGTAACCACCAACGTGCGGTAGCCAACTGTTCCACGCGGTGGCGCCATCGATTCGAATCGCGGTCGACTGCGCGGTGGTACCGTTTGCATTTAATTGCAGCGACCGCGACGGATTCGCCGATATTGAGTGCGCATCGCGAGGCGGCGCAATGCCAGGAACCGTCACCAACAAAGTTTGAAAATTGCGAGTCACCGGCACTGGTACGTTCTGCAGGTCTGCTGCGCCAATCTCGCTCCGAACGTCCATCGTATCCGTCTTCAGAACCGCTGCTTCTGCGCTGATTTCGATCCGCTCACTTACTTGGCCAACCTCGAGTCCGAGGGTGACACGCACAGTCGAATTCGAAGCCACGATGACATCGCGTCGGCTCGCGCTTTTAAAACCGCTTGCTGTGACTGTAACGGTATACGTGCCGGGTGGAATTGTATTGATCGCAAACCCACCATCATCTGTGGTGACCAGATCGGATGTCTGGCCCGTCCCGGTGTTTACTACCTTGACCTGAGCTCCCGGAACCCCGGCCGACGATGGGTCGGTCACATTACCGACGATCGATCCGAACAACACCTGTGCATCAACACGCGGGGACAATGCGAGAAACAGGACGATCTGAAGAATTGTCAGCGATTTCATTGGGATCTCCGTGAAGCACATTCAAGCTTCAGGAAGTCTATCGATTGGCCATTGAAAAGACAAGCCCTTGCACCGAACCCCGGGGTATCGTCCGGCAAAAAATCTTAAGTCTCAACTACATCAGCGGCATCAAGGTTCCGTAGTTTCCGAAGCTGAAACTTGCCTTTACAGGCAGGAGCCTAATGAGAACTAATCTGACAGCACAATGCGCGTGCAGCTTGTATTTAGGGTCCGCAGTAATCGCGTTTGGACAGCAACCCCCGGCGCCGTCTGCCGATGCCAAAACTCAACAAATTGCCGCGTTTAAGCAATCGCTCGCTGAAAACAAGAAATCCATCCGGCAATATTCGTGGATTGAAACAACCCAGATCAGCCTCAAAGGCGAGGTGAAGAAGACAGAACAGAAACAGTGCCGCTACGGCCCTGATGGCCAGGTGGTGAAAACCCCGCTGGGCGGGCCTCCCGCTCAGCCGCAAGCCCAGGGCGATGGAGGCGGCCGTCGTCGCGGCGGTGGCGCCATCAAGGAGAAAGTCATTGAGAAAAAAGTGGATGAAATGAAGGACTACATGGCTCAAGTAGCCGGTCTTGTGAAGCAGTACGTGCCGCCGGAGCCGGCCAAAATCCAGGCTTGCCAGCAGGCGGGCAAAGCGGCGTTAAACCGAGAGATTTCTCCAGGAGTCTCGGAGTTGGCCTTCTCAGACTATTCGAAGCCTGGGGACAAATTGACATTGGGATTTAAAGCCGCAGCAAAGACAATTGACCACGTCAATGTGAACTCTTACCTAGGCGACGCGAAGGATGCCGTAACACTTGCCGTTCGCTTCGCCTCACTTCCGGACGGTGTGAATTATCCGGCGGAAATCAACCTCGTCGCCAAAGCGAAAGAAATTCAAGTCAAGATCACGCATAGCGATTACAAAAAAGGACAATAATTAATGAAAAACAGATATATTGCTGTACTGGCGCTCGCGCTCACAGCCGGCGGTATCCAAGGTCTGGCCCAAGAATCAACCGTTACGGCCAGCTACAACGGCTACCCCATTGCAATTTTGCCCGACTACTACGACACGATTGCGGTGGCCTTCATCAACGTACCTCGTGCCCTAAAAATCACTAAAGTGACAGCCAAGGTACAGATTGCCTATCCCGAGGTCGGCGACCTGAATGTGTACCTATATTCGCCGGACGGCACTCGCACAAAGCTCCTTGAGCATACCTGCGGAAGCTTGAGAAACGTAGATACGACTTTTGACGATGCGGCGCCTGCCCGTTACTCCGATACTTGCCCCCCGGAAGCGGGTCGCGGCCCATTTCGGGGCAATGAACCGCTATCCAACTTCAATTCAGCTGACAGCTCGATCGGCGTCTGGACTTTGGCCGTAGAAAACAACTCAAGCGATTCCCGCGCTGGACGGCTCAGTGATGTTACGTTAACCATCACGGGCACTTCTCAGTCTCAGCCGTATTTTCGTCCCGACCAAGTCCTGAATTCCGCGAATCTCCGCGGTGGCGCCATTGCCCCCGGACAGGTGGTATCCATAGTCGGGTCTACGCTGGGTCCGGACGTGCCGGTCCTCACTCCCGCAGGCGCTTGGCCGACATCTCTCGGTGACGTCCGAGTAAATGTGAATGGCACGGACGTACCTATCCGCTACGCCTCCTCGACTCGCCTGGATGTTCAAATGCCGTTCAATCTCACCGCTGGAACCGCAAGCATAAGAGTCACATATGGGTCAAATGTAAGCGGCACGGTCAGCGTTCCGGTAGTGACAACGTTTCCCGGTCTTTTCGCACTACAAAGCGGCGGTACCGGTCAAGCCAAAGCCGCGAACCAGAATGGGACCCTCAACAGTCTCGTGAATCCTGCCGCGAAGGGTTCGATTATTTCTGTGTATGGCATTGGGCTTGGAGCTGTAAATCCGGCCGTAGCCGCAGGACAGGTACCTCCCACAAGCCCGCTCTCGCTAGCGACAAACACCATAGCCGCAAGCATTGGTGGTGTACCAGTCCCCGTCGCGTTCGCAGGGCTGGCGCCTGGCATTCCCGGTCTTTACCAGCTAAATATCCAAGTGACGGACGCAGTTCGTAGCGGAGCTCAGGAAGTTGTTATTTCAAATGCGGGCAACGCCAGTCAGAATGGGCTGACGGTTCAAATCCAGTAGTTGTTCCGCGATGCAACGCGGTCGGCGCTTTGTTATTAAGGCGCCGACCGCAAATTTACTGACCATATTGCATTAACATGTTGCACTGACGGGACTCACATCAAGTTCACTGGCCGCATGAGCAACGTGTCCGAACTACTCGACGAGCGGAATGTTATCGGCCAGCTCGTAGCGAATCGCCGCGCGAATCTTGTTCTCGATCTGAACATAACGCGCTGCTTTTGATGCTGGGAGCACAGCCATCGCCTTCGATGCCATCTCTCTCTTCAGCTTCGCTTCCGCTTCGTCAATTGCAAGGCTTTGGTCAAGGAGTTTCTTCGCCGCATCGTCGCTCACCGGCCCTTTATTGTAGGCTTCGGCGTACGACAATATCGTTCCTGACGCCCGTTTGTTAAGCTGCTCCAGATCTTTCTGGTAGGCTTCATAAACCGGCCAGAATTTCGTTCCTTCTGCGTCGGTAAGTTTCAGGTTTGCTGCAACTATTAACTTCTTATCCGCTTTAATTTTCTGGCGGAGGATATCCATGTTGCCGGTCGACGTGCCTTGGGCCATCATCGGCGCTGTCAAAGCGGTCGCAAGCGCGAACGCTGTCATACATCGAATCATCATCATCGCTCCTTAGCGTTCCAGGCTCTATCGGCTTGCCTATTCGCGGAACAGGCCTATGATGACGATTTCGGGGCCTGCGACTTAGAATATCTGCCTGAGCCTCGTTTTCTTAAATCGGCGGAGCACGATTGACATTCTTAGATCGTAGTGCTCACCCCCAATATGAACGAGGAATCTGCAAGGTTGCAAGAAGCGCATACCAAGAACGTGCCCTGGAGAAAATGGGGGCCCTATCTAAGTGAGCGCCAGTGGGGGACGGTGCGTGAGGACTACAGTAAGGATGGAAACGCTTGGAATTACTTCAGTCACGATCAGGCGCGTTCGCGAACGTATCGATGGGGTGAGGATGGGCTGGCTGGTCTGAGTGATGACAATCAATTGCTTTGCTTCTCCCTGGCCCTATGGAACGGCGCCGACCCTATCCTGAAAGAACGTCTTTTCGGGCTCACCAACAGTGAAGGCAATCATGGCGAAGACGTTAAGGAGTATTACTACTACCTCGATAGCACTCCAACGCACTCGTACATGAAATATCTGTACAAGTACCCTCATCAGGCTTACCCCTACGAGGATTTGATAAGAACCAATTGGATACGCAACCGCAACGACATGGAGTATGAGTTGCTTGACACCGGCATCTTCACCGGTGATCGCTACTTCGACGTTTTTGTCGAATACGCCAAAAACACACCCGAAGATATCCTGGTTCGGATAAATGTGTGCAATCGCGGGCCGGAAGCCGCGACCATTCACGTTCTTCCAACGTTGTGGTTCCGGAATACATGGGCGTGGATCGCCGACGCATCCAAACCAGTCCTGAAAGAAATTGCAGGCGCCTCAGGAGTTCGAGTCGTCGCTGCTGCGATCGATGAACTCGGCGAACGTTTCCTTTACTGCGAGGGCGAAGTTCCTCTTCTGTTTACTGAGAACGAGACGAACAATGAACGGCTGTTTGGCGGATCGAACGCAACGCCATACGTCAAAGATGGCATCAATGATTATGTCGTAGCGGGGAACCACGAAGTTATCAACCCGGCGAAAACTGGAACAAAAGCCGCCGCGCATTATCAGTTAACCGTCTCAGGCGGGGAGATGGCAACCATTCAGCTGCGGCTCAGCGATAAGACTCCCTCTCGACTATTCACTCCGTTCGGAAAACAGTTTGATGACATCCTTAAAGCTCGGCTTTCCGATTCTTCGAATGAGTATTACCGAAGCATTACGCCGGATGGGATTAGCGCGGATGCCGCCCTAGTGATGCGACAGGCCCTGGGCGGGATGCTGTGGAGCAAGCAATACTTCGGTTTCGATGTGAACAAATGGCTTGCCGAGCATGGCGCCGATCCGGCACGACCGGATGCTCCGGCTATTCGCAATAGCGAATGGTTTCACATGGTGAACAAGCACGTCATTTCCATGCCGGACAAGTGGGAATATCCGTGGTTCGCGGCGTGGGACTTGGCGTTTCACGCGATTGCTCTGTCAACCGTGGATACCGAGTTTGCCAAGCATCAGCTCGATTTGTTGCTGCAGCGCTTCTTCCTCCACCCCACCGGTCAGATCCCTGCATACGAATGGAATTTTAGCGATGTTAATCCTCCCGTGCATGCCTGGGCGTCGCTCTTCGTTTACAGGACGGAGCAAGCTCTGACCGGCAGACGCGATCTGGATTTCCTGCGACGCTCGTTTCGCAAACTATCGTTGAACTTCACTTGGTGGGTCAATCGGAAGGATCGATTCGGGAAGAACGTATTTGAGGGCGGATTCCTCGGGCTGGACAACATAGGGGTTTTCGATCGCAGCGCCCCACTGCCCGCTGGCGGATATCTGGAGCAGGCCGATGGTACCGCGTGGATGGCGCTTTTTTGCCAAAATATGCTCGAAATATCTGTCGAGCTAGCCGCCACTGATCCTACCTACGATGAAATGGCGGCAAAGTTTGTCGATCATTTTCTGTGGATTGCCAGAGCGATGAATTACGTAGGGCCGAGTGGGATGTGGGACGAAGAAGACGGTTTCTACTACGATGTACTCCGTTATCCCGATGGCGCCGCGTCGCGGTTAAAGGTCCGCTCCATGGTCGGATTGTTGCCGCTCTGCGCCACAACAGTCATCGAACCCTGGCAGCGAGAACTGGTACCGCAAACGTTAGCCACAACGTTGGAGCGCATACACCACATGCCGGAGATTCTCGAAAGCATGCACACCACAGGTAAGGGCCATCGTGGCGTAGGCGACCGGGGCATTATTGCCCTCGTAAACTCGGATCGGTTGCGGCGGATCCTCGGACGTATGCTGGATGAGAACGAGTTTCTGGGTGAATACGGAATACGCGCTCTATCGCGATACCATGCCGAGCATCCTTACGTTTTCAATTTGCAGGGTCAGGATTACAGTGTCCGTTATATTCCGGCGGAATCGGACTCGGGCATGTTCGGAGGCAATTCGAACTGGCGTGGTCCGATCTGGATGCCGGTGAACGCGCTCTTGATTCGTGCCCTGTTGTCTTTCTACCTCTATTACGGCGATTCGTTCAAAGTCGAATGTCCGACTGGTTCGGGCAAATGGATGAACCTTTTTGAGGTGGCCCGGGAGATTACCGAACGATTAACGAGGATCTTCCTGAGAGACGAGAATGGGCGGCGGCCCGTCTTTGGTGGCACGGAGAAGCTTCAGACGGACCCACACTGGAGGGATTGCCTGATGTTCTTCGAGTACTTCCATGGAGATAACGGAGCCGGTATTGGAGCTAGTCACCAGACAGGCTGGACTGGCATCGTCGCGACAATGATTAACCTCTTCGGACGTATCGATGCTGACCAATTCCTGGAAACGGGCAAAAAAGCCGCATTCCAGCAACACCCGTGATGAGACCGATAGACGAATTTCAGATCACTTCATACTCTCCCGAACATCAACAAGGAGCGAATCGAACCTCTCGAGACGAATAAATCCGATCCGCGGATACTCGATATCGATGATGACGTAGATGATGATTGTCATCAATAGAGGGAACGCGATCATATGGAGAAGACTACGCACCTTACCGCCGGCCATGCCAAAGCCGGAAAGTAGAGCGGCGGCCAGCACCATAACTGCCAACAGAACGAAGATGATTGGCGGCGTGTGGGTTTGCATCGCTACCGTCCGCGTTGTGGTCACATCGATCATCTGGTTCAACGACGACAAGACCAGGGTGGTGGCGGGAATGCTGTTCCCCTCGACGTTCTTGGTGGCAGCGACCGCTTGCGTCCAGATCTCCCCCTGGATCTGTTGGGATTCTTTGAGCTTGGCCTGAGCGGCCTCAACATTCGGTAAAGCGCGATAGACTGCAAGCCGCGAGTCGACGTATCGCCGAAACAAATCCCTGAGCGCAGGCTGCCTCTCAGCGGGAAGCACATCGAGACGGAGGTAGGCAGTACCGATATCATTGGCTTCCTGAACAATTAGATCGCGGCGCTTGTCCAATCGCGAAGTGGCTGCAGAAAACGTAAACGCGAGCAACAGCCCCATTAGTCCGAAGATTGCCCCATCCACTGCGCCAAGACCCGCCGTGGCGCCGTCCGGATCTTCCGATCGTCGCCGGATCCCAATTCGCCGGCCGATCTCCAGCAATACAACCATTCCCGAAAGCAGACTCAGGACATACCAAACCATCGTAGCTACGCTTGGAAACATGATTCTCCGTATCAGCTTAAATGTTTTATCTGGCCTGTCGGTTCAAAAAAGGTTCGAAGGACTTGTTGATTTGCAGTGGATAGCACTACTATAGGTTCCGATGAGCATGCCATCCGAATCAGATTGCAATCCGACGCTATTTCAGGTGAACACGCGCGTTACACTGTCTGCCCTCTCCAGGAGACTTGTCAGGCACGCTACCCTCGATGACTTTCCCGACTCCGAACTGGCTCGTCTGGCTGGCGAGGGCTTTGAGTGGATTTGGTTCTTGGGTGTGTGGCAAACCGGACCCGCAGGGCGGGCAGTCTCACTTAGTCATGGTGAATGGTTAACGGAGTATCGTCGACTGCTGCCCGATTTCGAGGAGACCGATGTCTGCGGCTCATGTTTCGCCATTCAAGACTACACAGCTCATATCGATTTTGGGGGCGACGAAGCCTTATCAAGGTTACGGGATCGCGTGCATGCGCATGGCATGCGATTACTGCTTGATTTCGTTCCGAATCACACGGCTCCGGACCACCCCTGGGTGAAGCAACATCCGGAGTTCTATGTTCACGGCAATGAAGACCTATTGGCACGTGAGCCGATGAACTATGCTCGTGTTCCCACGCCCGATGGCTCGATGGTTCTAGCCTTTGGTCGCGATCCGTACTTCGCTGGTTGGCCGGACACGTTTCAGTTGAACTATGCGGAACCCAGTCTGCAGGAGGAGCAGGCGCGCGTCTTGGAGAAAATCGCGACACAGTGTGATGGCGTTCGATGTGACATGGCGATGCTTGTTCTCCCGGATGTTTTCGAGCGCACATGGGGCCGACGCCCGGAACCGTTTTGGGAGTCAGTGATTCAACGGATACGCGCAAAGAAAAAGGGCTTCGTCTTCATGGCCGAAGTTTATTGGGACCTCGAATGGACGTTGCAGCAACAGGGATTCGATTACACCTACGACAAGCGGCTGTACGATAGGCTCCACGAAGGACACACCCAGCCGGTGAGGGATCACTTTCGGGCAGACATTGACTTTCAACGCAAGTCCGCTCGCTTTTTGGAAAACCACGACGAACCACGCGCGGCAGCGACTTTTGAACTCGAGAAGCACAAAGCTGCGGCGGTTCTGACGTTCTTATGCCCCGGTCTCCGATTCATACATCAAGGCCAGCGGGAAGGGTTCACTAAACGCATCCCAGTCCACTTAGGACGCGGCCCGGAAGAATCAACGAACTCCGATATCGAAACGTTCTACGCTCAACTCCTCCGTTGCATAAAGCGTATGGAGGCGCGTTGTGGCGAATGGAGCTTGCTCGAAGCCTCACCGGCTTGGGACGGCAACTGGACGAACGACTGTTTCATCTGTTTCCTTTGGCGAGGAGCAAACGGCGAAATGCTATTGGTCGCGATTAACTATGCGCCGAACCAAAGCCAATGTCACGTACATTTGCCCCGTTTCGACGGGGGCGACAGCATCAAGCTGACGGACTTGATGAGCTCGGAAGTATACGAGCGGTCCCGCAACGATCTCGACGCCCATGGCCTCTACCTGGATCTGCCGGGCTGGGGCTACAACGTCTTCGAACTGAAAAGTCTATGACCGCGGTGAGAGCCAGATGATGTTGTACGAAAGGCCAATTGAGCGGATGTCGCTTCCGATCCGTGTGTCGACTCCGTTGAAGTAACTAATTTTGATCGATTGTCGACCGGTCAGGGCAATCCCAAAACTCGCGCCCAGTCTCTGATTACCAAGATAGTCGGAGTTGTCCCGTCCATTAACGTTGGTTCGGCCACCAGTATAGAGGGTCCAATCGAGCGCCAGCCAGGTTCGACGCGTTAAGACACGCACAAGGTGGGCTTGCAGACTCCCTAGCGGAAGCTGCGTACGCCGGAACGCTCCATTGAACTTGGGGTTTTTAGTAAATAGCCAAACCCCAGCCGCTCCCTCCAGAGTCCACTTTCCCACAGCGTGCGATACGCCGATCTCAGGCTTAAAGGCCCAGCGGTTCGTGCCGACGTTTATCAACCGGACTGGGTCGTATTGTCCTGTGGGTGCGTTTGCGGTGATGCTGGCTCCGATAATGGTCTTCTGACGGTACGCCCGAAACTCACTAAGGTGCATGGCAGGAGCGCCATAGAGATTCATGGCGTATCGGAAGGTCGCGTCCGCCAGTCCGCTCCGATAAATAGCCTGCTGAGTGCCGGAAACGCGGCCATCGAGGTCCGCGATCACATACGGAAGAACTGCCAGGACTTGGGCGGTGCGACCAGCCACACCAAGAGTTTGTCCAAATGCGAAAGTACCGATATTCGCGTTGACGCGCCCATCTTCAACCGGCAAGCTGGGATCGAAAAGTAGACCGCCGCGATTATTTGTGGCGCTAAATCCAAAAAAGTTAACGCCGACCGGAGTCGGAATGTAAGCGCGCGGCTGCAACTCTTGAGCAGTCAGTGGACCGGCCCAAAGGCAGCATAGCAAAAACAAGCAGCTTGCGAGTCTCAGCAGCGGCGCAGAGATACCTCGGCCAAATCGAGAAAGGCTCATGGAATGGCAATCGGTCGAATTGCCATTCTCTCACCAAGCGCCCTCGCTACCGAAATTGTTTTTTATATAGGAAATCGATGCTGAAGATACCGTTCTCATCGCGATTGGCCATCGCCGACCACTGGCGGCTGAGCGACCACTCGATACGTACAATCTGCGTATTGGGATCTTCGAGCGCCGTGACATAAGTAAACGTCAGATTGGGAGCCACTTGTTGTTCGAGGGTTACGCGCGCTTGCGGCAGATCGGATCCACTTGTAAACGTCGGGTCGATCTTTAGCTGACTCACACCGAAGACACGCTGCAGACGACTGGCAACAGGGTCAGCGATGGCCTTACTCACAATTGCCGTTTCGCCCATTTGTTGGAACGATTGCTGTGGCTGGGAGGGCTGGTTAGCCAGTATTGTGGGGTCTGACGTTGGCGTCTTACCCGACGCGAGTAGCCCGACGATCTCCTGAAATTGCAGTGGTGGATCGGACGTGTAACTCAACTTCATGTTGTCGATAGGACCGGAGACCGTAAGTACGACATGGACACCCTTCGCCTGAGTCTCGAGCGTAACATTCAGGATTGGTTCGATCCGCACTGGATTATAGAAGGAGATCGTCCCCGAACTGACCCGGTATTCCGAACCAAAGAACACGAGATCTCCTTCCGTGATCAATACTCGGCCGAGAACGCCTGGTCGGGACGCGGTGCCACGGATACGCAGATCGGCATCGAGTTGGATGTTCTGAGCAAGCGACGCTTGAACCGCCGTTGCAGACGAAGTTCGCACTCGGACATCGAGCCGCATATTGTCGAGTAGCGGATCAGGAGCTTCAGGAGACTGGACTGGCGGAGCGGCTCGCGTGAGGATGGAGCCCATATCGCTCTGCGGCGCATAGGTGATGCGGTTGATGTTGATTGTGCCGGAGGCAAGGCTTGCTAACGTTGTGCCAGTAACGTTCACGAACGCGCTCACCACTACGCTGACGCCTTGCTGCATGCGCACACGAACGCTGTTGGCAGTAGCTCGAAGTCCCAGCCGGAGCTGATCGCCCATTGCGACAAAACCGGTCATTCCCACCTTCCCGCCGCCAGACTGCGCGGTTAGTGTGCGGATAGTCGCAGTGTTACCGTTGAAGACAATCAGACCGTTCGCGTTTGAGATGCCGTTCGGAAGGTTGACGTGATTAATGGATGCGTTCTTCAGCTCCAGATTGCCGGTGACAAGCGGCTTAGCCAAAGTGCCACGCACTGTCGCCCCCAAAACGATGTTGCCGGACGAATAGATATCCTGACTGAAGTTCTGCAGGAGCCCGATGTCAGTTTTCGCGCTCAGATTAAGGTCCATCTTGCGGTCGCCAATTAGCGAAACGCTACCGGTCACGTTTGCATCCGTTTCCGGACCCACCATGTGCGCGCTGTCGACTTTAACGACACCACGATCGAGTGTCGCGGCAATGGGTCCCTCGTTTCGGATAGTAATCGGTTTTTCATTGGCCCCTGGCCTTGGCGTCGTGTAAAGTTGCAGCCGCGCGAGCTGCAAAGAGCCGCGCATTTGCTCCGTCTTCATCACGGGACCGTTCACAGTCACTTTACCTTCGGTCGCCACGTCGTAGACGGTAGGCTGTCCGTTCGTCTTCCCGAGGAACGATTGCACGCGGCTCCAGAGAACTTTGTCGAAAGTCAGCTCGGCATCCAATGGGTAGTCGCCGGCAAGCTGTGCCGAGCCCTTCCCATGGATCGATGCCTCCACCAGATTTGAATCGAGCGCGAAGTTCACACGCCCGGCGGTTGTCGCAGCCTTCAGAGTCAGATCCCCAAACGTCTTTCCCTGCGCTGTAAGCTCTGTAGCGCCAATATCCGCATTAAGGTCCTTGAGCAAGACTTGAGGATTGCCCGCCTGCACAGTCGCAGCGCCGGATGCGGCAAGCTGAAGCCCTCCGGCAATTCCTGGACGAGCCCTTTGAACATTGCGGATCCGCGCGAGATCTATACGATTGCTGTTGACGCGAAACTGAAGATCGCCCGTCTTAAGGTTGCCGGCCGGATGATCATAGCGCGCAGTCAGTTCGATCCTTGATGGTCCTGAGACTATTTCCAGCATCGGCATCTCGATCCGCTGCGCTAGGTAACTCGCCTTGGCCCGAACCAGGTCGAGCGGCTCGTCATACAACACCGCTTTTGAGAGATCGAGATCGATGCTCCCTTCCGGCTTCTCCATCGTTCCGCTAACATGAGCAGAACCTGAAAGAATGCCGCGGGCCGGAATGTCATTCCGTTTAGCCAGAACCAGAATCCGTTCTACCGGCAGATTTTGGATCTTTGCGTCGGCAGTTGTCGGATATCCGCGGGTAAGCTGTGTAGCGCCCGTGACCTTGAAATCCGAACCAGCGAAATCAGAGGTAATGTCGTAATTCACCGTCTGTCCTGCAGTCCATGCCTTCGCGTTCACACTCCCGTAGTTCTGGCCCTCAAAGCGCAGCTCGCGCGCCGCGACATCACCGTTCACGCTCGCAAGCTGGAACTCTGTCGTTTCTTTTCCTTCGACCTTCGTTTGCGTCAGCGTGCCATTGACATCCACATTCAGATTCAACAACCCTGCGGTGTTGGGTCGTTGTTTTTGCAGTGTGCGGACCTGAGCTAGATTGACCTGATTACTCTGCACATGCGCATGAAGCTGTCCCGTCGTGAAACTCTCGCGGGGATGCCGGAATTCCGCTGTCATAGTGAGTTGCGCTTCTCCGGCTCGAATCCTTGCAGGAGTTAGCGTAACAAGTTGGTCTGACAGATTGATGCGCGCCTGGATATTGTCGAACGGCTCGTCTCTTACAGTCCCTTTCGCCACCTCCAACGTCGCGCCTCCGGAGGGATTGCCGATCGTCCCTCCGACGCTGGCATCCAGACTCAGCGCTCCGGAGTAACCTGCCGGCGGTTGTCCGGCCAGAACCATCACATCCGCCAGATCTCCGTTCCGTACACTAACTGTCGCAGCAACTGGCTGTGCAGGCTTAGGGGACCAGTTCTGCAATCCTGCCGACGCGCTAAATTGCGCCTGCATCGGCCCGCGCTGCAACAGCCCGTTCGTGACACTCGCCTTGTTCTTCGCGGCGGCGAGGTCGGCAGTCAAAGAATCGAATCTTCTGCCTTGCATGCTGAATCGATCTATGACCAGGTGTCCCTCGATCTGCGGCGCGTTCATACCGCCCGTTACAGCGCCTGTGAAGCGAGCCTGTCCGCCTTCCAGTTTGATTGCCCCCGCATTCGCAGGCGACGCGGCCGCAAGCAAATCGTTCAGATTCTTCGAGTCCAACTCAAATGTAAGTCTGTTATTGACAGAGCCGCTCAGGTTCAGCCGAGTGTTCGGAAGCGCAATATACGAGTTGGCTACATTGATGTTTCCGGTTGCCCCGTTGTACTGCGCATTGATGCGTCCTGACACGGGAATTCCACGTCGACCGGGCGCAATCGACAGTTTTGCATTTGCAGTAAGGCTTTTCGCTCCAGGCGTCTTCAGGTCCCCTTGTGCCTGAATTGGACCGGATACGATGCCATCATAAGGCAGCGGTTTCTCTCCGAGCGCTTCCGACACCGTTTGCAGGTTCAAATTTCGTAGCTGCCCATCTAGCGCATAGCGTGAAAACTCTTCAAGAGAAGCATTGCCTGTGAACTGCCCACCCAGCGCGGACAACCGAAGCCCCTTAAGGTCGATCCGCTTAGGATCCAGATTGATAGCGGTATACAAATTCACGTTTCGAATTCGTTGCGAGCCTTGAGAAAACGAAAGGTTCTTGCCCTCCACATTACCGGTCACTTGATAGTTATTCGCCGAGTCAAGCTTCGCCGTCCCATTCGCGACGATCACACCGTCGGGCCGGGCGCTTACCTTCGCAAGCCGCCCGAGTTCATTCAAAGCAAGGGTCGTCTTGAACTCGAGCGCGCCTTTTCCCTGTGGATCCTTCAATGTTCCTGACGCCTCGATGTTGGAAGAACCCAGCCCCACGCGCAATCCATCCACAGTTATTCGGTTTTCTGCGACTGCCGCGTTCCCATCGATATTAATCACCGAAGGTATGTTTCGTCCCTTAAGGTCAAGTGGCACGTTGGCGAGATTCTGAAGATCGGACAGCGCAATGTGTCCATTGATACGCGCCTTTGTTTTCGGATTCTTCAAATCCTCGAGGGAGCCGTTAATCGTGATATCGGAAGCTGCAGTCGTAATCTTCGCGCTTTCAAAGCCGATGCGATTCCTCTCCAGCAGGACCGGCAACGTGACGGTAAACACTACCGGCGTATTGCGCCCCGAAACAACATACAAAGGCTGCAACGACACCTTTCCGGTGTAGTTCTGTGTCACGAGGTTATACCAGAGCTGAGCGCGAAGATTCGAACCCTTCACATCGATCGCCTGTTTTTGGGAGTTGAAGGCCAGTTGTCCATTACTCAGGTGAAAATAGTCCACTGCCAGATCGATAACGGTATCGAGAATCGTCGTATCCGACTCCGGTTTCTTCTCCTTCGGTTCGGGAATATTCGTGGCGCCGTCAGCGAACACCATGACATTTACTTCGGGCCGCTCGACCCCCAGATACGCCACATCGAGGATGCGTCCGAGACTCGTGAACAAGCGAAGGTTTGCTTGAACCCGGGCAACACGTACAAAGGGCCCCGATCCTGCAGGCTCCTTGCCATGAATCA
>Ga0190275_10000762_pt1 | contig 25555 bp, 27 predicted proteins | sample Popmic550T_FD_133745 | JGI IMG/M metagenome (GOLD analysis project Ga0190275, IMG submission 133745) | Populus adjacent soil microbial communities from riparian zone of Yellowstone River, Montana, USA - 550 T | ecosystem: Environmental > Terrestrial > Soil > Riparian zone > Trees stand | place...
CCCCGCTTTGGCGTCGATCGCGCTGAGGTCGATCTTGTCGAGGCCGGAGACGAAGTCGGCGAGCACGTCCGGGACCAGCTTCTTGCCGTCCGAGCGCGGCGCCAGGCTCTTGCTGTCGCCCAGAGCGGCAAGCACGAACACGTCGCCGCCGCTGCCGCCCTCCAGCCGATCGCCGCCCAGCCCGCCCGTGATCCGGTCGGCGCCGCCCCCGCCGCGCAACGCATTGCCGAGCGTGTTGCCGCCGATCGTGTCGTTGCCGGCCCCGCCGGTCGCATTCTCGAGCCACGCGCCATAGGCGATCTGGACATTGTGGGTCTGGCCGCCGCCATCGCTCGAGCCGCCCGGCGCCAGGTCGATCCGCGAGGCGGTGCTCCACCCCGAGAAATCGAGCGTGTCGCGCCCGCCGGCATCCCAGATCGCGACCACCGGCGCCGTGTTCAGCGTGAAATCGAAGGCGTCGCGTCCGGCGTTGCTGTTGAAGCCGTAGACCGTGTCGCCGGTCCGCGTCGCCATATTGGCCCCATAGATGTGCTGCAGCGCGGCGATGTCGTGCGCCATCGGCGTCGCTGCGAACGAGGTCCTGATCGCCCCCGTGGAACTCGAGCCGAAATAGGACATGATCGTATATTGCAGACTGTCCTGATAATATTCGGCATTGGCCTCATAAGTGAGGGTGACGTCCTCCTCCGCATTGTAATTGCCCGGATGGGCGATGCCCAGCGCATGGGCGATCTCGTGCATCAGCGTGCGAAAGCCCGCTTCGGCGAGGCCGATCTCCTGATTGGCGGCGCCGTTGCTGTTGATCCAGATGTCGCCGCCCTCGCGCGACCAGCTCGGGTAACTGGCATAGGCCGAGAAATAGTCCTCCTCGGTGACGAGATTGCCGAGGTTGATGTCGGCACCGGCGACCGGGCCTTCGACGAAGCGAATGTTCACGATCTCGCCGAACAGCGCGAAGGCGTTGCGCACCGCGTCGCGCTGCGCGGCGCTCAGCGGCGCGAACTGGTCGCGCTCGGACGAATAGACCTGGGAGGCGACGTCGAAGAAACCGTAGGTGATCGTGCCAGCCCCGGCATTGGGCACCGGATTGGCGCCGATCCCGTTCCAGGCGGTGCCGGTGCGGGTCAGCTGCTCGATGATCTGCTCGATCGTGAAGACCGGCTTGCCGTTCTGAAGCGCGGCTACCGCCAAGCGGTCGGCGCCCCCATCGCTTTGCGCGAAAGCCAGCTCGTGCACCTGTTTGATGGATTGGCCGGCAACGCGCATTCTACAGCCTCATTCGCTTGGTACCGCGATCCTGCGCGGTTCGGCTCCAGGCGTCAAATCCATTCAAACAAAAGGGGAATTCAAGGAGTTGGTCGCCCATGAAACGAATCTCTATGCTCCAGGCGGAACTCGCTCCTTCACCTGCCGTTCATGGCCCCGGGCGCGATGGCTTTCGTGCTTCCAACAGGAGATTTGAAGATGAAGATCAGCCTGCTCGCTCTGGCGCTATCGACCGCGCCGCTGCTGGCCGTTTCGGCGGCCACACCCGCCTCCGCCCAGACCCGCACTGACGAGACGCGCTGGGAGCAGGCCCAGCGCCGCTTCGAAAATGAGCGCATGCTCTTCGAGCGCGAGCGTTCGCGCTACGAAGCCTCTCGTCGCGGTCGTCGCGGCGGTGGCGGTTATGGCCGTGGCGGCGGCTATGGCGGCGGTGGCGGTGGCGGCTATGGCGGCCGCGATCGCGACGACGACGACACTCGCTATCGCTGGCGCGACGATGATAGCGCCGATTGGGAGCCTTCCCGCTATTATCGCGACGATTCGCGCTATGAGGAGCGGCGCCTGACCGCTCAGGATGAAGTCTATCGCGGCCAGGACGGGCGCTATTATTGCCGCCGTTCCGATGGCACGACCGGGCTTGTCATCGGGGCCGGCGCCGGCGCGCTGCTCGGCCGCGGGATCGACACGCGCGGCGAGCGCACCACCGGCACCGTGGTCGGCGGCGTGCTGGGCGCATTGCTCGGCCGCGAGGTTGAGCGCAGCCAGGACATGCGCTGCCGCTAAGCCCGCGCGACAGGCACAGGTGAAGCCTGCGGCGTGCATGCTGTTCCCGGTCGCCCTCGTGGCGGCCGGGCAGTTTGCCGCCGGCGACTGACCCCGGTCAGGCGGCCGTCGTCCCGTCCCAGATCACGACCCGGTCGCCGACCCGGACCGCGCCGAACAGCAATTCCGCGAACTCGACCGGCAGGCCGACGCAGCCGCGCGTCGCAAGCGCCTCCTCCAGCGTCGGCGAGCCGTGCACGGCGATGCCGTCCCAGGTGAGGCGCAGCGTGTGCGGCATCGGCGCATTGTAAAGATTCGAGACATGGTCGGCATGCTTGGCGAGGATGGGGAAGCTCCCGGTCGGAGTCGGCTTGTTGTCGGCGCCGTAGATCAGGCTTGATCGCCCGATCTCGATCCCGCCGCGATAGACGGAAAGCACCCGCGCCCGGATGTTGACGACGACGATCGTCTCGCCCGGCGCCACGCCCTCGTCGTTCCAGGCGAACTCGCCCGGACGCAGCCAATGCGGGATGTCGAGTTCGCGCGTCACCCGAACGCTCGCCAGCAGAGCGGTGCCCGTCGGCGCCTCGGCGCGCTCGGCAAGCGGTGCGACCCGCGCCGGCGCCTCGACCCGCGCGGTCCCCTCCGGCACGGCGACGGCCGAGGCCGACTGGATCGGCAGCATCGCCGCCAACGCCGCCAGCATGGTCCTCGCCTTGCGCCAGATCTGTTCCGAACCGCCCGTCATCGCTGCCTCCATCCTTGGCCCGCAGCCCTGGCGCCGGATTCGTGGCCGAGACAAGCGCCGGAATCGGCCCGTGCCGCGAAGGGACAGGACGGCGCCGCTTTCTTGCCTTGCGGCAAAGCGCAGCGATCGCGTCGAACGCGCGAAAAACCCTGTTTCGCCTCTGAAACATTTTGTGTAGATTCCCTTCTGGGGCGGCTCTCCTCGACAACGGCCAATGCCGATAAGCCGCTCCCAAAGGGGACTATCGATGACTCAGCAGGTTTCGCGACTTTCGCGCCGCAATGTCCTGATCGCCGGCGGAGGTGCCGTCGCGGCGGCGGGCGCCTTCGCCATTTCGCCGCTCAGCAATCCGCTCACCGCCCAGGCCAGAGATCTGCTCGCCGGGCAGAGCTGGGCCCGGACCTTCCTCTCGCTCGCCAACGGCACCTTCGCGGAATGGCAGAGTGTCGTCGGCTCGACCTTCTCCATAGGCGGGGGCGGCAATCTGCGCCTCGCCGGCGTGGTCGCCTTCGCCTCGCCCGGCGCGCGGCCTTACGATGTTGCCCGCCGCTCGGGCTTCCTCGCGGTGTTCGAAGCCGGACGCGGCCAGAGCCTCGCCGGCGACCTCATCTACACGCTCACCCACGCGCAATATGGTCCGCTGCAAGTGTTCCTCACCGCCTCGCCGGATGCCCGGCAGCCGGGGACGATGCACGCGGTCTTCAACTGAACGGGCCGCCGATCCGGGCGGCGGCCGATCTGGGTGTCTCCTATCGGGCCGAGCGCGGGGAGGACGAGGCGTTCCTCTCCGCGCTCTACGCCTCGACCCGCGCCGACGAGTTCGCAATGCTCGGCTGGCCGCCGGAGATGCTCGCCGTCTTCCTCGAGCAGCAGCGCCGCGCGCAAGCGATGCATTATCGCGCCGCTTTTCCAGAGGCGGCTTGGCTGATCGTCGAGTCGGGCGGCGCTCCGGTCGGCCGGCTCTATACCGACGAGCGGCCGGCGAGCGTGCATCTGGTCGACATCTCGCTGCTCCCCGAGTGGCGGGGCCGGGGCCTCGGCGGGGCCATTCTCGCCGATCTCATCGTGGATGCGGCGGCGCGCGATCTGCCGGTGTCGCTGCAGGTCGAAAAGGTCAATCCGGCGCGGCGGCTCTACGAGCGGCTCGGCTTTCGCGTCGTTGCCGACAACGGTCCGCATGACTGGATGGAGCGCCCCGCGCAGGCCGGGCCCAAGGGTCCCTAAACGAAGATCGCCTCGTAGCGGACGCCGCGCGGCTCCTGCCCGATCGGGACGATGAAAATCTCCATCCGCTCCTCGGCGATGTGGAGCGGGTAGATCGCCTGCGGCAGGATCGGCTGATGGGGGCCGAGGAACTCGAGCCGGAAGGCGCCGCCCTGCCGCCCCATCGACGGCAACTCCTGGACGCCGTCGAGGGTCAGCGGCAGCGGCCCGCCCTCGACGTCGGCCGAGAAGTCCTGACCGATCCGGTCGTTGAAATCGGCGACGGTAAGCTCGCGCATTGCAAATCCTTCAGCGGATGGTTTCGTCGGGGCTCACGCCCCAGATCTGATCGATCCGAATGAAGCCGCCGCGGCCAGCCGCGTCAAGCTTGCACCAGCCGCCGCCGCAGCGCGAAATCCGCCCGACCACGCCCGGCTCCGCCCGGAAACGCACCGGAGAGGCGGCGTCCGGCGCCTCATGTAGCGGTCTGGCCTCCTCGCCCCGTACGATCGCGGTGCGCTGATCGGAGAGCAGGCTGACCAGCATCCAGCCGGTCGTTCCGTCCGGATCCTGGATCTTGCGCCAGCTGCGATAGACCTCGATCACCCGGATCGGCAGGTCGCGCCGCTGGTAGAGCCAGGTGCCGGGATAATTCTGCCCCGGGCCGGTGCGCATCATCGCCTGGCCCGAAGCGATCGACGCCCAATAAGGGGTCTCGCGCGGCCGTTGCGCGTCGGCGGCCGCGAACGAGAACAGGCCCGCGGCGAGCATCAGGAATGCGGCGATCCGGCCCATGTGCCTCTCTCCCGCTCAGTCGCCGGTCTGGATGCGCTCGACGAGCTGCTTCACCGTCGGGACGAAGCCGTTCGAATAGAACGGATCCTTCTTGAAGCGGAAGGCGCTGTGCCCGGCGAACATCAAATTCTGCTCGGTCGGCCCGCCATGGGCGATGTCCTGAAGCGTCTTCTGGATGCAGAAGCTGCGCGGATCGGCGAGCCGGCCGGTGGTGTTCTTCTCATTGTCCGCCCAGGACGAGAAGGCGCACTGGCTGAGGCAGCCCATGCAGTCCGACTGGTCCTTGCGGACGATATGCTTCTCCTCGGGCGTCACGAAGACGAGGGTCTCGTCGGGCGTCTTCAGCGCTTCGGTAAAGCCTTGCGCATACCATTCGCGGGCGTGGAGCAGATCGCCCCTGGTCACCCAGAAATTCTTCTTGCCCAGCACGCCGACGTCGAGCTGGAACGAGTGATCGCCGAGCTGCTCCTTGGTGAAGGCGATCTGGCGGAGCGAACGGGCCTCGAGATTGCGCAGAAAGGGGTTGCGCACCGCCGAGGAATAAAAGCCCGTCGGCGAGAAGCGGTGGAGCAGAATGTCGCCTTCCTCCAGCGTCATCAGCCGCGCCTTCCATTCCTCCGGGATCGGGCTTTCCCGGGTGAGCAAGGGGCGCGTCCCGAACTGGAAGGCGATCTGGCCGAGCTCGGGATTGTCGATCCAATGCTCCCATTCCTTGAGGTTCCAGACGCCGCCGGCCATGACGATCGGCACGTCGTCCGAAATGCCACCGTCGCGCATCGTCTGGCGCAGCGCCGCGACGCGCGGATAGGGATCTTGCGGGACGAGCGGGTCTTCGGCGTTGGACAGGCCGTTATGCCCGCCGGCCAGCCACGGATCCTCGTAGACCACCGCCGACAGCCACTCCGCCGCCTTCGAATAGGCCCGCTTCCACAAGGCGCTGAAGGCGCGCGCGGAGCTGATGATCGGCAAATAGGAGACGCCGTAGGAGGCCGCGATCTCGGACAATTTATAAGGCATGCCGGCGCCGCAGGTGACGCCCGAGACGAGCCCCCTGGTCCGCTCGAGCACGCCGTGCAGGATGCGCTGGGCGCCGCCCATTTCCCACAATACGTTGATGTTGATCGCGCCGCGCCCGTTCGCCATGTCGTGGGCGCGGTGGACCTGCGCGACCGCGCCGTCGATCGCGTAGCTGATCAATTCCTCGTGCCGCTCGCGACGGGTCAGGGCATGATAGACTTGCGGGACGATCCGGCCTTCGGGATCGTAGCTGTCGGCGTTGACCGCGGAAACCGTGCCGATCCCGCCGGCGGCGGCCCATGCGCCCGAGCTCATCCCGTTGGTCGCCGAGACGCCCTTCCCCCCCTCGATCAGCGGCAGCACTTCGCGCCCCGCATAGAGGATGGGCTTGATACCCTTGAACATCGTGCCTCCGGAAACCCTGTTCGCCAGCCTATAGGCACAATGCGCGACTCACGCAAAAGATCATGCGAACGTTTCGGCGTCGCCGATCGCCTCGCCGTAGAGGTACGAATAGGCCGCGATCATCGCCCCCTCGTCGTAGAGCGCCGCCGCCTTCTCGCGATTGGCGGCGCCGATCGCTTTCCTCAGCTGGGGCTGATCGGCCAGGCTGTCGAGCGCCGCCGCGAAGGCGGCTTCGTCGGCCGGCTCGACGATCAGCGGCTTGTTGTCCTCGGCGACGATGTCGCAAACGTCGCCGACATGGGTCGCCACCGCCGGCAGCCCCGCCGCCATCGCCTCGATCAAAGAGATCGGAAATTGCTCGCTGTCCGACGATAAAGCGAAGATGTCGAAATGGCCGATCCAGCGGGAGGGATCGGCGAGAAAGCCCGGCATCAGCAGCCGCGCGGCGACGCCGCAGCGGCGCGCCTCGGCGGCGATCGCCTCGCTTTCGGGGCCCTCCCCGACGATCACCAGCCGCGCCTCCTTGTGGCGCATCGCGGCGAAGGCGCGGACCAGGCGCGGCAGGTTCTTGACCGCGCGCAGGCCGGCGGCGGTGCCAATCACGACCTCGCCTGGGCGCCGCTCGAAGCCCTTTATGGCGCCCTCGACCGGCGGCTGGCGAAAGCGCGCCACCGGCACCCCGTTCGGAATGCGCAGCACCCGCTCGCGCGGCTGCCGCCACTCAGTGAGCGCGACCTGCTCCAGCCGCGCCGACGGCACGACCAGCCGGTCGGCCCCCCTCAGCCCTAGCCTGCGATAGAGGTTGCGCTTGGGGTTCAGCTTCACCGCTTCGTCTTCGTTGAAGCCATCCTCGTGGTGAACCAATGGTGGCCCGCCGAACAGCCGCCGCGCCATCACCGCGTCGAACGATCCCCAATTATAGGTGAGCACCAGATCGAAGCCCTTCATGAACCGCGCCAGCCGGGCCAGCCGCCCCGGGCTCGGCTTGCCGGTCAGCAGCGGCGCGTCGCTCGGGAAGGCGACGGCCACGCCCCGGTCGATTGCCGCCCGGGCGCCGATGCGGTCCGGCATCGCGCTCAGCACGACATGCGCGGCGCGGTCGCCGAAGGCGTTCATCAGCCGCACCGCCCGCGCCTCCTTGCCGCCGAGCGAGAAGGTCGAATGACAATGAAGGATGCGGACCGGCATGCCCCCTTATGGCGCAGGCCGGCGCTGCGGCAAAGTTGCCGCACTCGGCGCCGATCCCGACCGTCGCGCGAACGAGCTCTTGCCAGCCGCATCGAAACCTTTCACGATATTGACAGCAATGAATATAAGGCCCGGGGAGGGGATTAAGATGAAGTTTTCCAAAGGATTGTTGTGCGCCGCTTTGTCGCTTGGCACGCTTGCCGTCGCGACCGAGGCATCCGCGCAGCGGGTCGAGCGGATCGTCGCCTTCGGCGATTCCTACGCCGACGACGGCAATCTGTTCGAGCTGCTCGGCATTCCCCGCCCCGCCGCTTATCCCAACGGCCGGTTCAGCAACGGCACCAACTTCGTCGACACCATGTCGCTGCTGCTCGGCGCCCCGGTCGACAATTTCGCGATCGGCGGCGCCTACACCGGCACCGGCAACATCAACGGCCCCGGCATTCCGGGCTTCGTCACCGAATATCAGTCCTTCCTCGCCGGCGGCGGCCCGGCCGCCTTCCCGCGCGTGAACGGCACGTTCGGACCGAACGATCTGCTCGTCATCTCGATCGGCGGCAACGACGCCCGCGCCTACCGGCTCGGCGGCGGCACCGTGGCCGGCGCCGGCGCAGCCGCGGCGCCGCGCGTGGTCGAGGCGACCACCGGGCTTACCGCTTTGGTTGGAGCCGGCGCGCGCAACATCACCTTCCTCGCGGGCGACGTCGGCCGGCTTCCGGAAGCGGTCGGCCAGCCGAGCGCGCCGGCCGGCTCGGCTTTCTCCACCGCCTTCAATCAGGGCATGCAGGCCAGCCTCGCCAATTTCGCCAACCAGGGCGTGATCGTGAACTATCTCGATCTGAATCTGGTCGGCGACCGGGTGCAGGCCAATCTGGCCGCCTTCGGCCTGCAAAGCGCCGGCGCGGTGCCGCCTGCCCAGGCTGCGGTCGGCCTGTCCGACCAATATCTCTTCTACGCCGACAATGTGCATCTGACCTCGGCCGGCTTCGCGATCGTCGGCCGCTATGCGGTGCGCCAGCTCGAGGCGCCGCTCCACCTCGAAGGCCAGGCGGAGCTCGGCCTGCAGGTCGCGAGCTCGTTCGGCTCGACCCTGCTCGGCCGGCTCGATCTGTCCGCCGCGCGCACCGGCGGCGCGTCCGAGGGCGGCCTCAATTTCTACATCAGCGGCAACACCGCGAGCAGCAACCGCGCCGATACGCCGAGCAGCTTCGGCTACGATCTCGACACGTCCGGCGCCACCGCCGGCGCCGAATTCGATCTGGGCGGCGGCGCGGTGATCGGCGCCGCGCTCAATTATTCGCGCGGCGAGGCGGACATCGCCGCGAGCGGCCGGGTCGAAAGCCACGCCTGGCAGGCCGGCGCCTATGCCGGCTGGTCCGGCGGCGGCGCCTTCGTCGAGGCCTATGCCGGCTATGGCTGGCTCGATCTCGACATCACCCGCACCGCCGTGATCGACGATCTCGCCGGCGAGACCGACGGCAAGGCGATCACCGCCGGCGCCCAGGCCGGCTATCTGTTCGATCTGGGCAGCGTCCGCCTCGGCCCGGTGATCGCGCTTCGCTACGCCAAGGTGGATCTGGACGGCTTTACCGAGACCGGCGATCCGGTGCTGACCCTCAATGTTCAGGACCAGGAGACCGACAGCCTGCTCGGCACGGCCGGCCTCGAGCTGCGCGCCGATCTCGACATCGGCGGCACCCAGGCCCAACCCTATCTCCAGGCCGGGGTCGAGCAGGAGTTCGCCGGCGACGGCCGCACGGTGCGCTACGCGCTCACCGCCGCGCCGACCATCGTCAACCAGTGGGTCCTCCCGGACCGCCAGGACGACCTCCACGGTCGCATCACCGGCGGCGTCAATTTGGGCCTCAGCGACGCGATCAGCCTGCAGGTCAACGCCAGCGCCACCATCGCCAGCGACCGCGGCCAGGATCTCAACGGCTTCCTCGCCTTGAGGGTGCGGATGTAGCGCTGGTCGAGCCGAGTAAGTTTTGGGGCCCGCTACTGAGCCCCTCCCCCTTGTGGGGAGGGAATAATATACTTGACTCAGTAAATGCCATGCCCTAGGAGGGGGTATGGCACAGGAACCCCGCACCCTCATGGAAGCCGTCCGGCACTTCGCAGACCCGGACGTGGCCCTTCAGCACATGGTAGAGCTTCGTTGGGGCGGCAAGGTGACTTGCCCCACTTGCGGACGCGATGACGTTCGCTTCATCGCGACCCGTCGCCTTTGGGAGTGCAAAGAGAAGCACGCCCGCAAGCAATTCTCAGCCAAGGTCGGCACCATCTTTGAGGATAGCGCCCTCCCGCTCGACAAGTGGTTCGTTGCCATTTGGATGGTCGCGAACTGCAAGAACGGGATCAGCTCCTACGAAATGGCGCGGGCGCTCGGGATCACGCAAAAGAGCGCGTGGCATATGAACCATCGCATCCGTCTCGCCATGCGCCTCGGCACCATCGAGAAAATGGACGGGCATATTGAAGCGGACGAAACATACGTCGGCGGCAAGGCTGCTAACCGCCACAAGGGCGATCCCAGGAACGGCCCCGGCACTCACGGCAAGGTCGCGGTGATCGGCGCCCTCCAGCGCGAAGGCCGCGCCATTGCGGCTGTGATCAAGACCGCCGATACGCCGACGCTCGACAGCTTCGTTCACGCCTATGTCGCCCCGGAAGCCAGTGTCTCGACGGATGAGCACAGCGGCTACCGCCACCTTGGCCGCACCTTCAAGCACGGCATCGTTCGCCACAGCGCTGGCGAATATGTGAAGGGCGATCACCACACAAATTCGATCGAAGGCTTTTGGGCTCTGCTCAAAAGGTCGATCAAGGGCACCTATATCAGCGTCGAGCCGTTCCATCTCGGCCGTTACGTCGATGAGCACACATTCAGATTCAATGAGCGTAAGACGGATGACGGCAACCGCTTCCGCATCGCGCTCAGCGGGATCACTGGACGCCGCCTGACCTACAAGGAGCTAACCCGCAATGGAGCCATCGCCAGCGCCGCATGAAAGCCCCGCGAAGGACGCGGCATCCGAACCAAGGCAGGAAAGCACCCTGTTGCGGTTCAAGCGACTTACAACCCGTCTCTTCGGTGTGGACCGGGACGAGTTTCAGGACGCGCTCAAAAAGGACGAAGAGGAACGCCGCGCAAAACGTGGTCGGTGAGCCTGTATCGGGGGCGCTGGACGTGGCAGCGGAGGAAACGTCGCTCCTAGCCCTCCCGCCGAATACCCCCCTTACCGTCATCTTACCAAACTTTCCCAAAACAATGACGTTCTTAAACACCTGATAATACGCCGAAAAAAGACGATTTCTGGCGGTTGCGGGAAAGTTTGGTAAGATGACGGTAATATACTAGAGCGCCAAGCCGGGCCTAAATGCCGCCGCATTGGAACTTCTTGTTGTGCTTTCGCGGCGAGTGGAGTACATGCCAGTTTGGATGACCCGCTCGACCAGCGGCCCCACGTCGGATGTCCTACCATCCGAAGGGAACCGCTGGCGGGGGAGGCCTTAGCCGTAGCCTGGACCTCCGGGCTAATTCGAGGTGGGATGGTACCCCAGCCTCGCGCTGCCACGCGCGTGCGCTTAGTGCCACAAATCCCACTCGGAATCAAGAGGTTCGTATCTCCTTGGGGAGACGCGACAATGCGTAGGAAGCTAGAGCGCGGGCCTTTGCCCCGCGTGTGGCGCCTTCGTCCACCGCGACGGTTCAGGCCTCTGAGGCTCTGACCGTAGCGGCGCGGTGAAGCGCCATGGCAGCGGGTGCGCAAGTTCAGCCCGTCGCCGCCATTATCTATATGAACTCCTGTGGCGCGGAGCTTCGGCTCCGCGTCCAACCCCGGAGGGGTCTCATGCCGGTCAATACAGAAGGAAAGCGAAAGCAGGCGGAACGGATCCCTTCAACGATCCAGTTTCCTTATAGCGACCTGAGCGATGCAATCGCGATCGCTGAGGGTCTGCGCAAGGGCGGTGGCGTGGCTCTGTCCCGTGACCAGCTGGCGGCTGCCATGGGCCTTGCTCCGGGGGGCGGTGGGTTCGCGACAAAGGTGGCCACGGCGCGGACGTTTGGCGTTCTGGAGAGCGTGGCCGGCAAGTACCAGCTAACCGAGATTGGCCACGATATTGTTGATCCGTCCCGGCAGGCCGAAGCCAAGATCAGAGCCTTCATGAACGTGGAGCTGTTCAAGCGAACTTACGATGAGTTCCGGGGCAAGCTGCTCCCGCCACGCCCGACCGGACTAGACGCCGCCTTTATCAATTTTGGCGTGACGGCGAAGAACGTTCGTCATGCGCGCCTGGCCTTTGAAAAGTCCGCGCGTATCGCTGGCCTATATCCCGGCGGGAACGAGGATCGGCTTGTTATGCCCTTTGGTGCGCCTGCGAATGCAGCGCCGGTCGAAGAGGAGCCAGCGGACTCTAAGCAGGCCATGGTCGCCTCGCTCATTACGGGTGGTCCGCCTCGGGCTTACGCTAGCTCCTCGCAATCCGCGAATCGTGGCATTCACCCGTCAATTTTAGGAATGGTTGAAGAGTTGCCGCCGCCGAAATCGGACTGGAGCATGGCGGATCAGGCCGATTGGCTGAAAGCTCTCGCGACGATGTTCCGCGTGATTTACAAGAGCGACGATTTTGGAAGCATTGAAATCAAGTTCCACGAGCAGCCGCCGCCGGTCCATCGGCGGCATCCGACTGAATAGCACCGCGAGGCCCGCTTAGGCGGCCCTTTTTTAGATACTATGCCGCTCCATTCCCGAGTTCGAGTTCATCCTCTGCGGGGCCGACTAGCAGGTCGAAAACTCTGTCGTAGCGTTCTGACATAATAGGGGGGATCAGGGGCTCAGGGATTTGCAGCTCCAAGGCCACTTCATAGTCCGACAGCTCGCCGCTTTCCCAACGCGCCTTAAAGTAGTCGCGGACGGGTTTCGGGCACAATACCAAGACTGCCATCCATTTTGTGGTGCTTTCCGATTTATACATCGGGGAGGCCGCATCAGTCGGCAGCGGCGTCTCAATTTCGTTCAGCAGCTCCTCAAATCTGGCCGCTGTGTCCGTCCGCTCTAGCGCGGAATCAAACACGTGCATCAGCTCCTTGCTGCAAACGAAGCGCTGCCAGTCCAGGTCCAGCTCTTCGAAATATCGGATTTCCGTAACCCAACGAGGGTCGTGGTCGTAGACGCACGTAGGCACGCGATATTGTTTTATGTGTCCAAGAGATATCTCGGGATCAAGATCGACGGGCACATACCACAGCTCGTCTTGGCTGGAGAGTTCCATCGCTTTTTGATCAACCACGCCTTCGAGGCGAACTGGATAACAGCCCAAGCCCTCAGCATAGCGATATAGACGAACGAAGGTCATGGTCTAGCTGGCGACGGTTAACGGGTCGCCAGCTAGACTTAGAGAGTCTTGACTGTCAAATGTCCGTCGAGGACGTGCGAGCGCTGGGTCGCGCCGCTACGGAGCTGCGCGTCAGCACGATCGAGCTGATCCGCCAGTTGCTCGGCGGTGACCTGCCGACCGCTTCCCAAAAAGAACTTCACGTTCACCACGCTCGTTCCCTCGGCCGGGAACATGGCAGCCTTCATACGTTCAATGTGTGTGCTCACTGTTCCCTCCTTCCTTCCTTCAAAAACGCCCGACTCGCAGGCTCGTTGCTCCGTTCGTCGCGCGATAGCGCACGACTGTCAACGTCGCGCGCTCACCGCGTACGATGCCCCCTATCCAGTTAACTTCGTGTGTACGGCTCACCCTAGTGCCCCTGCTAGCCGACTTTCGGCGCCGTACACGGTGTATTGCATCAATGCAACGGGCCAGCGTTGATGTGGGCTGGCCTGCACATTTTTCAAGTTGCCTATTGCGCCAGTGTAACAGTTTATGAACAGCTTCGATGGCCTTTTTTTCGCCTAGTCCGCACCCGCTGTTCCGCATATGTTCTCCAACATGTCAAGAACGCGAGTCGCAGTCAGCCTAGAAGAGCTGGTCACCGCCATCCGAATTTGGATTCGTGCTTCCCCTCGGCATATCTGGAAACGCGACGAGCTGTATGAGCAGCTGAAGGCCGAGAAGCGCCACAACCCCGCGAAGGCGCCCGATCCCCAAGGCGATCTAGCGGCCTATTTGACGGACCGCTTTGGGCGGCAGGATTGGCAAGTGACGCGGCCCGAGATTGAGTTTCCGGGCGAGCAACTGCCGAAAGACTAGTCCGGCTTGACGGTGCCGATCATCCGGTCGCGGTGCCAGACTTCGATGCAATGAGCGTGGTCTAGCGCCCGCGCCTTCGCCAGCGCCGCTTCCTCGTCTCGAACGTCGATGACGCGGACGCGCATGAAGTGGCCTTCGGCGTTGTGGAAATAGAGCCGATATTGCGGCATCCCGATTCCCCCGGGACGTTATAACCCGGCGAGCAACGATTCGCTAGATCTTGGCGGACCTGTTAAGGCGCCCCATGCTCTCTTCTGCTCAGTGTTTAGCCAAGGCCGTCCAGATGGACGCGCAGGCGCTCCAAAGCGAGACCGATGGCGGACGCAACGCCTACGCAAGTCTAGCGCGAAGCTGGCGGGGTATCGCAGTGCAGGCCGGTTACGAAGAGGCGATGCGGCGACGCCTCAGCCCCTACTGAGTCAAGTATATTATTCCCTTGTGGGGAGGGGTTAGGGGTGGGGCCAGCCGCGTCTGCGGCTGAAAGACTCCTTTCTTGTGACGCCTGGGCCAGAAGGTCTCTTCGGCGGCGGACGCCGCCGGCCCCCCACCCTTGCCCTCCCCACAAGGGGGAGGGATTGGAGCGGATCGCAAAGTCTCGCGGCTCCGTCACCCCTTCTTCGCGCTCACCCGCTTCAGCAGCCCTTCGATCCCGGCCTGCGCCTCCGGCTCGTCGAGCGTCGGGGCGTGGCCGACGCGCGGCACGGTCACGCTCTCCAGGCTCGGCAGTTCGGCCTTCATCGCCGCGACGGTGTCGGCGCTCAGCAGGTCGGAGACCTCGCCGTGGACGACCAAAGCCGGAATCCCGTCCAGCGCGCGAAACGCCTGCCACAGATCGAACCCCGCTTCGCCCGCGGGCAGCTTGAACGGCTCGGCCAGCCGCATGTCGTAATCGAACACGATCCGGCCCTGCGGGGTCAGCTTGCCGAGCCTTTTGGCGTAGGTCAGCCAGTCGTCGAGCTTCCAGTCGGGATAGCGGTCGCTCTGCGCGTCGGCGAGATAGCGGGCGGCGTGCAGCCAGGTCGGCCAGTTTTGCGAGCGGCCGACATAAGAGCGGATATTGTCGAGCCCGCGCGTTTCCAGCACCGGCCCGATATCGTTCAGCAAGGCGCCCGCGATCCGCTCCTTGCCCGTCGCCGCGAGCAACATCGTGATCAGCCCGCCGAGCGAGGTCCCGAACAGGACGAAGCGCTCGAGCTTCAGCTCCGCGACCAGCGCCTCGACGTCCTGCAAATAGGTCAGCGGGACATAGCTCATCGGGTCCTTGGCATAGGCGCTGTCGCCCCGCCCGCGCAGATCGACGCAGATCACGCGCCATTTTCCGGCGAGCCGTTCGGCAACTCCTTCGAAGTCGCGCGCGTTGCGCGTCAGGCCGGGAATGCACAGGATCGGCGGTTTGCTGGCCGGGCCGGCATAGTCTCGATAATGGAGCCTCAGGCCATCGTTCGACCACCAATAGCCATCGGACCATTCGACCATGTACCTGTCCCCTGAAGCCTGGCTTCCTATCGCCCGATGATGGCGCTTCCGCAACCTGCCGCGTACCGGCCCGAAACCGCGATCCTCGAGCTTGGCGGCGCCTTCTACGATCCGGTCGCCGCGGCCGACTTTCCCGAAACGCGGCTCAGATTCCGCAACGACCGCTGGGCTGCGACGGTCGGCCTGGATGGGCTGGATGATGCGGACTGGCTCCGTCATTTCGGCCGCTTTGCCCCGCTGCAGGACAACCTCGCAGAGCCGCTTGCGCTGCGCTACCACGGCCATCAGTTCCGTTCCTACAATCCGGAGATCGGCGACGGCCGCGGCTTTCTCTTCGCCCAGCTACGCGACGGAGACGACCGCCTGCTCGATCTCGGCACCAAGGGTTCGGGACAGACGCCCTACAGCCGCTTCGGCGACGGCCGCCTCACACTCAAGGGCGCGGTCCGGGAATTGCTCGCCACCGAGATGCTCGAAGCGCTCGGCGTCGAGACCTCGAAGACCTTCTCGATCGTCGAGACCGGCGAGGCGCTGGAGCGCAACGACGAGCCCTCGCCCACCCGCGCCGCCGTCCTCGTCCGCCTCCAGCACAGTCATATCCGGATCGGCAGCTTCCAGCGCCTGGCGACGCTCGGCGAGACCGACAACCTCGCCAGGTTAACGGACTACTGCCTGCGCCATTATTATGCCGACGACAGCGGCGATCCCGTGCGCCTGCTCGACAATGTCGTCACTCAGGCCGCCCGGCTCGCCGCCTCCTACATCGCCGCCGGCTTCGTCCACGGCGTGCTCAACTCCGACAATATCGCGATCACCGCGCAGAGCTTCGATTACGGCCCGTGGCGCTTTACGCCCTTTTGGGACGGCCATTTCACCGCCGCTTATTTCGACCATGCCGGCCTCTATTCATTCGGCCGCCAGCCCGAGGCGATTCACTGGAATTTGGTCCAGCTCGCCCGCGCGCTGACCGCGCTCGCCGACAAGGATGCGCTCACGCAGGTTCTCGAGACCTTCCCCGATCGCTTCCAGCAGGCGCTTCGCGACGCGATCTTCGCCCGCCTCGGCCTCGTCCCGGGCGCGGTGGATGAGGACCTGAAGCTCGTCATGGCCATCGAGGAGGCCCTCGCCCGCCAGACCGTCACCATCGACCGCTTCTTCTTCGACGCGCGCGGCGGCCGCCTGCCCGAGAGCCACGACGGTTTCGACGAGCTTCGCACGCTGCTCGCCGCACGGGCGCCCATCGCCGGCGCGCGCGATCATCCTTATTGGTCGCAGGCCGAACCCTGTTCCATGCACATCGAAGAGGTCGAGGCGATCTGGGCGGCGATCGAGCAGGGCGACGATTGGGCGCCGCTCCACGCCAAGCTCGCCGCGATCCGCGAGATGGGCGAAGCGCACGCCGAAGCGCACGCAAATGCTTGAAAATTCCCCTTCCCTCGCCAACAGAGGGCCATGGCCATGCTGACCTCGACGGAGCCCGCGACCGGGGAGACGCTCTGGAGCGGCGAAACCGGCGATGTCGACGCGGCGGTCGCCGCCGCGCGCGCCGCCTGGTCCGGCTGGGCGTCCCGCTCCTTCGCCTATCGGGTCGAGACCCTGCGCCGCTTTGCCAACGTCGCCCGCGCCAAGCTCGAGCCCTTCGCCGATCTGATCGCGCGCGAGACCGGCAAGCCGCTCTGGGAAGCGCGCACCGAGGTCGAGGCGGTGATCAAGAAGGTCGACATCTCGGTCGCCTCCTACGCCGAACGCACCTCGCAAAAGCGCCTCGAAGGGGCGATGGGGGCGCGCGTCGCGGTCCGCCACAAGCCGCACGGCGTGCTCGCCGTGCTCGGCCCCTATAATTTCCCCGCGCATCTGCCCAACGGCCATATCGTTCCGGCCCTGCTCGCCGGCAATGCGATCGTCTTCAAACCGAGCGAGAAGACGCCGGCGGTCGGCGAATATCTGGTCTCGCTCTACCATGAGGCCGGGGTGCCCGAAGATGTCGCCCGCTGCGTCCAGGGCGGGATCGAAATCGGCAAGGCGCTCGCCGCCCATGCCGGGCTCGATGGGCTGCTCTTCACCGGCTCGGCTCGTGCCGGCCTTGCTCTCAACCAGCAATTCGCCGACACCCCACACAAGCTCCTCGCCCTCGAAATGGGCGGCAACAATCCGCTCGTCGTCTGGCACGCGCGCGACATCCACGCCGCCGCCGCGATCGCCGTCCAGTCCGCTTTTATGAGCGCCGGCCAGCGCTGCACCGCCGCCCGCCGGCTGATCGTCGAGGAAGGGCAGCATGAGGAACTGGTCGAGACGATCGTCAAATTGCTCGATCGGCTGATCGTCGGTCATCCCCATGCCAGCCCGGCGCCCTTCATGGGCCCGGTGATCGACAATCAGGCCGCCGATCAGCTGCAGGAGGCGTATCTGGGGCTGCTCGGGCGCGGCGGCCGCGCGATCCGCCGGCTCGACCGCAAGGACGATAGTCGTCCCTTCCTGACCCCCTCGCTGATCGACGTCACCGAGGTCGCCAAGCGCCCCGACGCGGAGCTGTTCGGCCCGGTCCTGCAATTGATCCGCGTGCCCGATTTCGATGCCGCGCTCGCCGAGGCCAATGCCACCCGCTACGGCCTCGCCGCCTCCTTGATCGGCGGCAGCCCGGAACTCTACGATCGCTTCTGGGCCAATATCCGCGCCGGCGTGGTCAATTGGAATAAACCGACCAACGGCGCCCCCTCGACCGCCCCCTTCGGCGGGATCGGCCTCAGCGGCAACCACCGCCCCAGCGCCTATTACGCCGCCGATTATTGCGCCTATCCGGTGACCAGCTCCGAAGCCGAAACGCCCAGGGCAACGATCGGGGTTGGGCTGGCGGATCCCTATGCGGCCTCAGCGGAGAATCTGGAGGGCTGAATCCTCCCCGGAACGGGGAGGATTTTTTAGCTAGTCCATCAACCGCTTCGACGCATAAGTATATTCCAGCGCTAGCCTTCTGGCGGTCTCCGCCAGATTCGCCGCCGCCGAATGCCCGCCGTCGATATTCTCGTAATAATAATAAGGCTGGCCGATCGCGCTGAGCCGCGCCGCCGCCTTGCGGCCATGGCCGGGATGGACCCGGTCGTCCTTGGTCGAGGTCAGGATGAAGGGCATCGGATAGGTCCGCCCCGTCGTCAGCCTCTGATAAGGCGAATAGCCCTGGATCCAGTTGCGCTGCTCAGGGATCCGCGGATCGCCATATTCGCCGATCCACGACGCGCCCGCGCCCATCAGATGGTAGCGCAGCATATCGAACAACGGCACCTGGATGATCGCCGCGTTGAACAGCTCCGGCCTCTGGGTGATCGCGGTGCCGACGAGCAGGCCGCCCTGGCTGCCGCCGACCACGCCAAGCCGGCGCGGGGACGTGATCCGCCGCCGGATCAGATCCTCGGCGACCGCGATATAATCGTCCCAGGTCCGCTGCTTGTTGGCGAGCTGCGCGCTCTGGTGCCATTCCGGCCCGAATTCGCCGCCGCCGCGCAGGTTGGCGACGACATAGGCATTGCCCTGCTCGAGCCACAGCCGCCCCATCGTCCCCGAATAATTGGGCACCTGACTGACCTGGAAGCCGCCATAAGCGTAGAGCAAAGTCGGCGTGGAGCCGTCGCTCTGCATCGTGCGCGGGCGGATCAGGAAATAAGGGATTCGGGTGCCGTCGCGCGAGGTCGCCTCGAGTTGCTCGACGACATGATTCGCCGCATCGAACCGCGCCGGCGTGGTCTTCAGCGTCGCCAGCTGCCCGCTCGCGCCGTCATAATGCCACAGCGTCTGCGGGGTCAGATAGTCGGTGACCATGAACATCGCCTGGTCGTCCTGATCGGACGCGGCGGTGAGCGAGATCGTCGCGTTTTGCGGCAGCGCGATCTCGCTGCTCCGCCAGGCGCCGCCCGCATAGTCCATCGCGAAAGCGCGGCCGCGGACATTGTCGAGGATCGAGACCAGCAATTTGCCCCGCGTCGTCGCGATCCCGCTCAACGTCTGCCTGGGCCCCGGCGCCCAGACGAGGGCCGGCCGCGCGGTCAGCGGACCGCTTTTCCACTGCTCAAGATCGTAGGAGACCACCGAATCGGGCGCGAAACGCAGCCCGTTGCCCGCGTCCCAGGCCTCGTCGAGCGTGACCAGCAACCGCCCGTCGATGATCCCGGCAAGCGAGGAGCGGCGCGGCAGCGGCAGCACGACATTCCCGCCCGGCCGGAAGATCGTATATTCGGAATTGAAGAAATCGAGCCCGCGATAGGCGCCAACGCCGTGCACGCGCCCTTCGGAATCGCGAAGCACGATCGGCGCCGCCTGCACGTCCTCGGGGCGGCCGCGAAACACCTCCTCGGCCTGCTCGATCGGCTGGCCGCGCCGAAGCCGCTTGATCACGAACGGATAGCCGGACGCGGTCATCGTCCCCTCGCCCCAGTCGCGCGCGATCAGGATCGTATTCTCGTCCTCCCAGGTCGCGCTCTGCTTGCCATTGGGGAGCGAAAAACCGCCCTCGACGAACTGCCGGGTGCGTGTGTCATATTCGCGCACCACGTTCGCATCGCGGCCGCCGTCGGACAGGTTGACCAGGCAGCGCGTCTCCGCCGGCGGCAGGCATTGCATGCCCTGATAAACCCAATTCGCATTCTCGGACGCTGCGAGCGCATCGATATCGAGCACCGTCTCCCATATCGGATTCTCGGTGCGATAGGAGGCGAGCGTCGTGCGGCGGACGATGCCGCGGACATGCTCGGCGTCCTGCCAGAAATTGTAGAGGCCGTCGGGGCGGAAGCTCACCGCCGGAATGCGGTCGCGCGCCTGCAATATCGTGAGCGCGCGATCATGGAATTGCTGGTAGCGCGGATCGGCCTGAAGGTCGCCGAGCGTTCGCTCATTCTCGCTCCGGGCCCAGGCCAGAGCCCGCTCGCCCTCGATCTCCTCGAGCCAGGTGAAGCTGTCGTCCGCCGGCGGCGTCTCCGCTTGCTGTGCCGCGATTCCCGTTCCCGTCACCGCCAGCACTCCCGCCAAAAGCATCGCCCGAAACGCCATTTCGTCCTCCACATGGTGTGCCGCATGGCTAAGGCGGGGTGACGGGAGTCGCAAGTGTCACCTAATCCTCCCCGAGATTTCTCGGGGAGGGGGACCATGCGAAGCATGGTGGAGGGGAATCTCTACGCTGAAAGAACCCCTCCACCGCACTTCGTGCGGTCCCCCTCCCCGGCAAATGCCGGGGAGGAAAAAGTTACCCCCGCACCTCCGGCAGATACTCCGCCTCGGCATGGTCGCTGAAGCGGGTGATCTTGGCGTCGAACTTGAGCTTCACCTTGCCGGTGGCGCCGTGGCGCTGCTTGGCGACGATCAGCTCGGCCATCTGATAGACGCGCTCCATGTCGCGCTTCCATTCGTCATAAGCGTCGTGGATCTTGGCATCGTCGCCGTCCATGGGATGCTTGGGCTCGCGCGAGGCGACATAATATTCCTCGCGATAGACGAACAGGACGATGTCGGCGTCCTGCTCGATCGAGCCCGATTCGCGAAGGTCCGAAAGCTGCGGCCTTTTGTCCTCGCGCTGCTCGACCGCGCGGCTGAGCTGCGAGAGCGCCAGCACCGGCAGGCCAAGCTCCTTGGCGAGCGTCTTCAAGCCCCGCGAGATTTCGGAAATCTCCTGCACCCGATTCTCGTTCGAATTCTTGCCCGCGCCCTGCAGCAATTGCAGATAATCGACGACGACCAGGCCGATGCCGCGCTGGCGCTTCATCCGCCGCGCCCGGGTTCTCAAGGCCGCGATGGTGAGGCCGGGCGTGTCGTCGATGAACAAGGGCAGGGTCTCCAGCTCGGCGGCCGCCCGCGCCAGATTGCGGAAATCGTGCTGGCTGATCTTGCCCATGCGCAGGGCCTCGGAGCTGATCCCGCTATTTTCCGCCAGGATACGCGTGGCGAGCTGATCGGCCGACATTTCGAGGCTGAAGAAGGCGACGCCGGCGCCGGCGCGCTTGTGCGGCTCGATCCCGTCTTCCTCTTCCTGCACCCAGCGCCGCGCGGTGTTGAAGGCGATGTTGGTGGCGAGCGCGGTCTTGCCCATGCCCGGCCGCCCGGCGAGGATGATCAGGTCCGAATTGTGGAGGCCGCCGGTCTTGGCGTTGACCGTCTCCAGTCCCGTCGTCAGACCGGACAGGCCGCCGCCGGAATTCAGCGCCTTTTCGGCCATCTGCACGGCCATCCGCGTCGCCATCGCGAAGGTCTTCACCGAGCCCTCGCCCCCGCCCTCCTCGGCGACCCGATAGAGCGCCGCCTCGGCATTTTCGATCTGGCCCTTGGGGTCGACCTCCTCCGACGTGTCGAGCGCGCCTTCGACCATCTCCCGCCCGACGCCGACGAGCGCCCGCAGCAAAGCAAGATCGTAAATCTGCTCGGCGAAATCACGCGCCCCGATCAGCGCCGCGCCCGAGCCGGTGAGCTGCGCCAGATAGGCCGGCCCGCCCAGCTCCTTCATCTCCTCGTCCGCCTCGAACAGCGGCCTGAGCGTCACCGGCGAGGCGAGCATGTTGCGATCGAGCAGGCGCAGGATCTGCTCATAGACCCGCCCGTGCAGCGGCTCGAAGAAATGCTCGGGGCGCAGCTTGAGCTGAATGTCCTCCGCCAACCGGTTGTCGATCATCAACGCGCCAAGCAAAGCCGCCTCCGCCTCGATATTGTGGGGCAGGGCCTGCGCGGCGGGGGGCGGAGAATCGACGAGACTGAGCGGCTGAACCATGATCGAATCTGTGGACTCATAAGCCCGCCGTCACAACCCGCATTAACTCTGTGGACCGGGTGTGGATAAGGACTACGCTGTCCCGCGAAGCGAGAATCTCCCTTGATTTTCTTCCTTCGCGCCTTCGCGCCTTCGCGTGAACCCAACGGCAGATTTCTCACGCGAAGACGCGAAGGATCGCAAAGGCGCGAAGGAGAGAGAGCCCGCTTGCGCGGGAATGACGGAAGGGTTCGGGATGAAGCTGGCGAGTCGATGCTGCACCCGCTAACACGCCCGTCATGGCCGATCCTAGGATCATCGACATCCAGCTCGACGAGCGCTCGATCCTCAAGCGCAACCCCGATATCGAGCAGGAACGGCGGATCGCGATTTTCGATCTGCTCGAGGGCAATCGCTTCGCCGTGCCCGGCCATGACGGCCCCTATCGCGTGCGGCTGCGCGTCGAGGAAGGCCGCCTCGCCATTGAATTGCTGAGCGACGATTCCGAACCCCACGACACCATCCGCATGGGCCTCGGCCGCCTCCGCCGTCCGATCCGCGACTATTTCGCGATCTGCGACAGCTATTTCCGCGCCGTCCGCAATGACGGCGCCAAGGGCATCGAAGCGATCGACATGGCCCGCCGGGCCTTGCACAACGAAGCCGCCGAGCTGCTCCAGGAGTGCCTCGCCGGCAAGGTCGAGATGGATTTCGACACCGCGCGCCGCCTGTTCACCCTGATCTGCGTCCTCCACATCAAGCAATCGACGACAATTGTTGACTCCGGGCCGTCCGCCCACGCATCCCACGGGGCATGAACCGACTCCTCCTCGCTTTGCCCGCCCTCGCGCTCGCCGCCGGCTGCGCCACCACCACCCCTTATGCGCCGGTCGACAACGTCCGCTACCAGGCGATGGGCGCCGAGCCCTTCTGGTATCTCGCGATCGGCGACGACCGCATCGTCCTGCGCTCGAGCGATCAGCAGGGCGAAGCGGTCTGGCCGCGCACTTTGCCCCGCACCGAGAATGGCGTGCGCATCTGGCAGGCGGGCGAAGGCGTCCAGGTCATCACCGTCGAAGCCCGCCCTGGCCCCTGCCTGACCGAGGGCGAGGAGGTCTATGCCGACCAGGTCCGCATCCGCCTTTCGGGGCGCGAACTCAATGGCTGCGGCGGCCGGCTCCTGGACCGGACAGCCCGGTAAGCACCTAAGCTTCGAGCGGTCGTTCGCGCCTTGGGCTCAGCCCCCGCGCCACGTCTACGGGCAACATCAGCATGGGGGGCTGGCGCGGCCCGGGGTTCGGCATCTCAGCGCGCGGTGAATGGCCGTGGGCCCACCATATGGCGAAGAGAGCCACCAAGTCGAAATCGAGCAAAGCGGCAGGGCTCAACAGAAGGCGCCAATGGTGATGATCTTCGTAGGCGCTGGCGAGCTGCCGGCTTCTTCGCGTTAGGAGCGTCATGGCATCCATCTGGACGTTGCCCGATGCTTCGAGGTTCGGCGCCTCAACGCCCTGCCCGAATTCCAGCAGTCGCAGAAACGCGGCGACCGGGAGGCCAGAGGCGCCAACCGGATGACTCCTGTAGGTGTGCAACAAGCCACGCAGCCCTTCGTCCTGGCTTTGCCGTTCGCCGGGATCGTCATAGCCGTCGCCCGCTTCGGCCATTGCAGCCGAAATGGCCAGCGAGAGCAGCTGTTCCGGCCGATGTACTGCTTGGGTGAACAAGGGGCCCATTTCGGCGCGGATCGAATCCCCCTCCTTGCCTCGCGCCGTGGCACCCCGAAGCATCAACCGCAGATTTTCACGCCCCTCACTGCCCTGGGTCGCAAGCAGCAATAATAGCGCGCCATGAGGCAGCCCAAGGCCTAGGAAGTGACTTCCGGCCTCGTGCAAGTGCTTCTGTGCGGAAGCCTGATCCTTGCGCATGAACCCGATCGCCGCGGCGTCCGTGAACAGGGTCGCGGCGCAGGCTCGCGAACGATCATCCTGCTTCGCAAGATGAGCATCGGCGCGATCCAATAGGAATCCCACCCGGCGATCGAGCCAGTCATTTTCGAACCCCTGCAGGCCGTCTGCCATCAGAAGAGCTCCCGCAAATTCGTCACGGGGGCGGGGTCCATATAATTGGGGTTCTTGAAGGTTCGGACTGGCCCTGCCGTGTCCTGAGAACCGTCCCACCACTCTACGCGCTCGATCTGGTTGGATGGGATATGCACCTTGGCGGCCAGTTCTCCCTCCAATTGATACGGCGACCAGGTGCGATAGATAAGCAGATCCCGCACCGACTCGGCGACCGCTTGAAGCGCCACGGCCTTATTGAGCGCGGTCGGCACCCAGCAGTAGAACAGGGCTCCCGGTGTAGCCCAGTTATCCGTTGCAAAAAGCAAAGCCGTATCGATCGCTGAGTAGACGACGTTCGAGCGCGCAATCCGATCGCGTTCGACCGCACCGGCCGCCAATGAGATGAACGGCGTGTGATCCTTCACGAGGTCATAGTCGTGCAGATGCTGGCTAAGCCTGGTTTCGTTCAGGACATCCGCGACCTCTTCTGGCGTGATCGTATCCTTTGTCCGCCACCAGTTCGACAAGAGACCCCTATTGGTCGTCAGCAAATCGCAGGCCTCCGACCAAGTCAGACCGTGTGGGGTTGAAGAGGTTCTGCCAGCGATGCCCTTGACGCACTTTTGCACGTACATGTTATCGGCCCCGCCGCTTGCTCAGGCTGGAAGCGATCAGTTCGAAGAGCTTGTCGGGCTTGGAGGTAAGGCCCGCCGCCCCGTTCGGCACCGCAGCCTCCTGCCCAACGTAATATATAAGAGCCGGAGCCAAAGGTGCCGATTTGACGTCGTCGATTATTTCCAACCCCGCCCACGCATTCTCTCCCCGGCCCATATCGGAGATGACCAGATCGTAAATGCCTCGTTGCATGGCATCCCGCGCCGCCTGCGTGGACGGCGCTATGTCGATCTGAACGCACAGGCCCCGCAAAATCCTCATCTCCTTCGCATTGTTCATTGGGCGATCGTCAACCCAGAGTATCCTTGAACAGGATATCGATGAATAGGCACTGGAAATGCGCAACGCGGAGAGAATTGCCTCGTCGCCGGTCATCGGAACCTTCTTAGCCCTGGCCGCCTCCTCGATCTGGTCGGCGAGCTCGATCTCTAGTCCTGCGAAGCCAATCTTGCGTGTTCTCTTCAGGGCGCGCCACACTCTTCGCGGACCGACCCAAAACAGAATTCCGAGCAGCGCAATGACGATCAGGACCTCGGGAATCAGCGGGATAAGCTGCTCCCATGGAAAATGATCTGGAGGAGCTACGCTGTTCATGCTGCCTTCGCATTATTGAGTCGGCGATTCCCGACGCAGAAGACTAGACACTTTGCTCGCGACAATCGAATCATTACGCTCCCGACACGCGCGATGACTGATGTCCGGCATCCTCCTTGCGGAGCGCGACCATCCGCGCCAAGGACACCCCATGAGCGTCCTTTCCGACCGCTGGATTCGCGAGCAGGCCCAGGCCACCGGCATGATCGAGCCGTTCGTCGAATCGCAGCGCCGCGAGGGCTGCATCAGCTACGGCCTCTCCTCCTACGGCTATGACGCGCGCGTCGCCGACGAGTTCAAGATCTTCACCAATGTCGATTCGGCGATCGTCGATCCCAAGAACTTCGACGCCAACTCGTTCGTCGACCGCAAGACCGACGTCTGCGTCATCCCGCCCAACAGCTTCGTGCTCGCCCGCACCGTCGAATATTTCCGGGTGCC